>WNFX01002975.1_pt2 | contig 16965 bp, 20 predicted proteins | sample 5400111 | NCBI WGS metagenome assembly WNFX01 (sample SAMN13153363, study PRJNA577476) | soil metagenome | isolation source: 40 cm soil or saprolite under grassland replicate 1 | place: USA:California | collected 2016-06-15 | reverse complement strand
TCAGTACAGGCCCCCGCCTCCGCCGGCGCCGCCACCGCCGTGGTGGAAGAACACGAGGTAGACGATCAGGTACACGACCGCCCCCACGGCGAGGTAGATCGCAAGCCACTTGCCCCATCTCCGGCCGTAGCCGGTACTTCTATCGGCCATGACGAATCTCCGGTTGACCTGGTAGGCGGTTCCTTCCCGCTCACCAGGTACTACCGGGATCCAGGCGCCAGCGGATTGCCGCAGGCAAGAATAACGGACCAGGAGTGGTCAACAGGTAAGCTACTATTGGCCGCTTTGCCATGGTTGGTGTCTGTGACAGCAGCCCTGGCCGTGACATCTCACTCTCCCTACACCGCACACCGCGCCGGCGTGGGAGGTTTCTGTGTCGGCAATCCCAACGATCACCAGCGTGGCCACTGGACCGTATCGAACTGGCCGCGGAAGTCGCAGTAGGAGAAGCCCGTGCCGTAGGTGGCCTGGTGGTGCCGCGCGGTCGGCGATCCCGGCACGCGCAAGGCGTTGAGGTACCACTTGACATACGGGACGCGGCCTCTGGTGTCGCTAGGAAGGTCACAGGTGGATCGCCGGCCCTTCGACGCGGAGTGGGGTGTTCGCGTTCTGGGATGTCATGTCCACTCTTGCCGACCAACTGTCGTCAACAGCTCACCGACGGATCATTCGTTGGTGAGCTGTTGGCTTGCTGGAGGCGGGTCCGGCTCTGGAGCGCCAGGCCTTCGAATCTCACCCTGTCGACCACATCCCGCTGCCGTCGCTGACGATCCGGAAGCTGTGGTTGCGCACGGCGCCGACCAGGGCGTCGTCGGGGGAGCCGTAGAAGAGGCCGTAGCGAAGGGTGATCCCGCCTGCGTCGACTGAGCCGACCGGCCTCGCCCGGAATTGGGTGCAACCGTCCCGCTCAGCACCGCGTCAATGTGAGCATCATGGCAATGGATGATCGGGAATTCCTGGACTTCTTCGCGGACCAGTACTGGCCATTGCGGCGGGTGGGCTTCCTGCTGACCGGTGACTGGCACCAGGCCGACGAGCTGGCCCAGGAGGCGATGGCGAGGACCTATGCAGCCTGGGGCCGGGTGCGGGAGCGCGAGCGGGCGGCGGCCTACGCGCGCAAGGTGCTGCTCAATCGCTACCGCTCGCTGGCGCGCCGGACGAGGGTCGAGGCGCGGCACCTGCTCGCCAGCCGGCCGCAGGACCGCTACGAGCCGGACTTCAGCGGCGACGGGCCGCTGCTGTGGGAGGCGTTGCAGCGGCTGCCCGCTCGGCAGCGGAGCGCGATCGTGCTGCGTTTCTACCTCGACCTGCCGGAGGCGGAGGTTGCGCGCCTGCTGGGTGTACCCGCGGGGACGGTGAAGTCCTGGACTCATCGGGGCCTGGCCCGGTTGCGTACCGGCCTGGGCTCCGAATACCGCAATGAGCCGTTGCAGAGCGGCGGGGAGGCACGGCCATGACCATCGAGGAGCGGGTCCGTCGCATGCTCGCCGAGGCGGTCGCGGCCGAACCGGCACCGTCCGGCGCGCCCTTCGACCGGGCGGTCCGCCGTCGACGGCAGCGCTCCCTGCGCGCCGCGGTGGTTGCCGTGGCGCTGCTGCTCGCCGCCACGGCGGTGGTCACCGGCGTCCATGCCCTCACCACCAAGCCAGGGGCAGTCCCGACCGTGCCGCCGGCGATGCCGACAGGCTGGAAGACATTCCAGAATGTGGGTTTCTATAACCTGAAGTTCCGCTACCCGCCCGACTGGTCGGTCGAGGGGCGAGGCGGCTTTGTGATCGCCCCGGGGCAGTTCGCCAGCGCTGACAGTTCCAGCCCGGTCCCCGGGCCGTTCGCCGTCGAGGTCGGCCTGGGCCCGCAGTACTATCTGTTCGTGGTGCAGAACGGCGCGCGGGTGACGCGGGGCAGGCTGCCCGATGGGCGGGCGTTCATCCGCTGGACGTCGACGCAGGCCGGTGCCCACACCGTCAACTACACGATCGACTGGGGGCAGTACTGCCTCTCCCCGGGCCACGACTGCGGCGCCAAATCGATCAATGCATCCATCCAAGCGACCAGCCAGGCGCTGCTGGACCGGTACAGCCAGGTCGCCGAGCAGATCGTGCGCACGTTCCAGCCAGCACGGCCGACCGCGGCCTCGACCGGCGATCGGAACCGGCCCGCCTGCCGCCCCGACCAGTGGCGACCGGTGTTCTCGTCCGAGAACAAGGTCACCCTGGACGGCCCCGGGGGGTGGGTGATCTCGGGTGACATCCGCTACCTGCAGGGCCCTGCCTGCCACCTGCGGACCACCCTGCGGCTGACCGTCGAGCAAGCCGACGGGACGCCGGTCGCGGTGCCAGGCACCCCGTCGCCGTTCGCGGTCGAGGCTGATCTCCCCGAGAATGGCGGCGTGGCAGGTGACGTCCCCCGCGGGGCCACGATGTGGTTCTGGCGCTGGGACAACTGGTGCAGGCAGCCGCAGCCAACGGTCCGCGTCCGGGTCACCGCCGATAGCGGCGCGACCACGACCCGGCCGCTGCCACCCCGTTCGATTCAAGACCCCCGGTTTCCCTGCCATCCCAACGCCCCGTGGAGGATCGTTCCCTTGCCGTAACTCGGCCGAGCGCAGGTGCGCATGGCCTCCGACACGAGGTGGCGAGTCCCATGACACCGACGACCACACGCCTGCCTGAACGATCGAGGACGGCGTCGCTGCTGCTCGGCCTGCTGCTTACCGGCGCCACCTTGGCCGGCTGCCATCCAGCCGGGACACGCGAGCAACCCCCGCCGTCCACGCAGGCCCCGCAGCCGACCAGCGGCTCGCCCACACCCGCTGGCGGATGCGGCCAGGTTCTGTCCGGGCTGGGCCACTCGGCCGAGGGTCCAGGCTCACGACGATTCGAGATCACTCGGCAGCAGTTGGCGGTGATCGGCAGCCACCTGATCGAGGTCTTCTGCGACCAGGGCCTGTGGCAGCAGGACGTGGGGTTCGGCGTGCAGTACGAGAAGGACCCGACCCATGTGTTGGTGCTCGTCAGCCCTGGCCGTTCCGGCCTCACTGCCAAGCAGGTGCTCGACCGCCTCCTGGGCCGCGGGTAGCGACGACCCACGGACAGGATTCGCGGGCCGCCAACTGGCGCCACAACAGGCGCAACACAACCGGCCGCGAGTTGTGCGACCTGTTGACTGACTGCGTTGGTCTGGTCAGACGCGAATTGTTGGCCCCTCGATGCGGAGTGGAGGGTTCGCATTCTGGGATGTCATGTCCACCATGGCCTCTGACCTGCGTCTTTGCCTTGGGTCTTTGACAGCATACGAACACTTGGCCCTCCACTTGAGGCCGTGGCGCCGACACCGCGTCTCGACGGCCAGAGGTGTTCTCCACCAAGGGCCTCGACCCGATAAGTTCAAGCGCCGATAAGCTCACCGGCGCCGATGGACAGCTCATCGAACAGCGGCCAGTCAGGCGTGGCCGCGCCGGCAGCGTGGAACGCCGCACGGATGGCACTCATGCCGATGGCCGCGGCGCCCTCTGGCGAAGGCGCGTCGATGGTCACCATGATGGTGACGGTCTTCCTGGCCAGCGAGGCTGAGATCGTGGAGTCCTCGACGGCATCCAGCCGAAGCAGCTCTTCCAAGACGCGGTCGAAGAAGCCCTCAAGGTCAGCGTGAACACCATGGCTACCGTCTGCGACGTTGAAACGAACCGCCATCGTCAGCTTCACGGCCGCGCCTCGTGGGGATGTTTGGGCCTGCTCACGAGCGTTCCGCTCCTCACAACCTAGCTTAGCTGGACCAATCCGGCTGGTCGATCGGCAGCTTCCCGGATGGTGCCGGCGATCCTACCCCGTCGATCCGGCTCTGTTCGTCTGACGTTGGAATCGGTGGATAACCCTCATCGGCCGCTATTTGCCGACGAGGGTCGCCAGGTTCCGGAGTCACCGTCGACCCGGTCCGGGAACTCACCTGATCCGCAGTTCGACTGAACTGGGCCAGGCCGATCGTCGGCCCCTCGACCAGCGGTGCGGTGTTCGTATGCTGTAACCCAAGACCACCACCTCTGTTGGTGCAGCAGCACCGCCCACTCTGCTGGGCTGATCTTCTCGAACACCATGACCGCGGTCAGCGCCGCCATCACCAGCGGCTGGCCACGCTGACGGCGAACGCCACCAGCATCAGGGTCCAGCAGCAGCGGCAGGAGACCCCGTGGCCCGCTCCCAGCCGGAACGCCCACCTGTAGCTCGCCCGTAGTACCGGAGGAGATGGGCGGCCGGATGGCGGCAGATGGACGTGCGGTTTTCGCAGTCGATCGACGGCGGGAGCACCTGGTCTGCTCCGGTCACGGTCAACGACAACGTCGACGCGGCGGGCGCACCGACCGACCAGTTCCAGCCGTCGGTCGCCGCGGTCCCGGGCGGGGCAGTCGCGGTCGCCTTCTATGACCGCCGGCAGGCCTGCCCCAGTGACGCCAGCATTCTCGCCGCCGACCAGGGACGGGATAACTTCTGCATCGACACCTCGCTGCAGGCCTTCAAGGACACCGGTGCCGGCGCGGTCCCGGTCGGCTCGAACGCGCGGATCTCGCAGTTCGCCTGGGATCCGGAGCAGCCGGGCCAGCAGGTGGACGGCATCTCGCAGTACCCGTGCGCCGGCCACCAAGATCCCTGCTCCAAGGGCCGGGGGTTCATCGGCGACTACTTCGGCCTGGCGATCTCGAACGCCAACATCTACGCCCTGATGGTCTCGACGCACTACCCGTCCACGGTCAAGGCCGACGGCGGTGGTCCGGTGTACTACCAGCAGCAGGTCCTGGCGACCGTACCCCGGGCGAGCTTCGGCAGCGGCTACTGACCTCCATCGACCTGTCCACGACGTTGACCACGACGCGAGCGCCTGACAGCGGCCCGCGATCGCGAGGGTGGTTTGGGCCGAGGTGATCACCACGGCCCTCATGACCTGCCTGGACGAGCAGGGTCGCCCGGAACCTCCCCTCGCGGCCGACGAGACCGCCACCACCCTCCTGGGCTTCCTGGAGTTCCAGCGCTTCCATCGCCCGGGATAGTCGTGTCACACCCACGTGTTACGTTGGCGGCATGATCGAGCGGATCACGCCGCGGCACTTCCACGAGGCCGACGGTGTCCAGGACTGGCGTGTGTTGGGCGAAGGAGCGTGCACGTACTTCCGCACCGGGTCGTTCGCGGCCGGCGCCCGGCTCGTGCACGCGATCAGCGAGCTGGCCGGCCTCGACGACCACCACCCCGACGTCGACCTGCGATACGGGGGCGTAGTCGTGCGGCTGATCACGATCACGGACGACTACTACGGGCTGAGCGAGCGCGACGTCGAGCTGGCCCGGCAGATCTCGGCGGTGGCGCGCGAGCTGGGCGTCCCCGCCGACCCATCCGCCGTGCAGACCGTCCAAGTCACGATCGACGCGCTCGTCGGCCCCGAGGTGATGCCGTTCTGGCGTGCCGTGCTCGGCTACCGGGACCGCGGCGACTCCCCCGAGGACCTGATCGACCCGCACGGGCGCGGGGCGTCGTTCTGGTTCCAGCAGATGGACGCGCCGCGCCCGCAGCGCAACCGGATCCACATCGATGTCTGGGTGCCGCACGACCAGGCCGAGGCGCGGATCGCGGCGGCGATCGCGCCGGCGGCCACCTGATGACAGACAAGCACGCGCCGGCGTGGTGGACCCTGGCCGACGCCGAGGGCAACGAGGTCGACGTGGCCACCACGATGAGCCGCGACTGAGCGCGGCAGTCAAGTGAAGCCACTACTGGGCGAGATCACGGCGCTTGTTGACGCTGGCCCAGCGTTACCTGCCATCTACCACGGTGACGTGCTGCGCCGCTACCGCGCGTTCGTCGCGCGGCGTCGCCGGCAGCCGCCCAGCGAGGAGTACCGCGAGCCGACCACAGCCGAGTGGGCCGAGTTCGAGCAGCACTTCACCCGCCGCAAGGTCAGGTCAGCCTCGACGCCGCCCGCCTGAAGCTCGAGCAGATGCGCAAGGTCCTGGCGCAGCCACCTGTGGTCCCCCTTGGCACGCCGCCGATCTGGCGGCCAGGACGACCCCAAGGACGCCAGGGCAGGCCACAGCGGCCGCGCGCGACCGCCGACACGCTACAAACAGCGATCCCGGCAGGCGCATCTCGGACCAGTGACGCGACAGGGACACCCGCCCAGGGCTGCGCTAGGGTAGCCGCGACCGACGCTGGCCTGTCCTGCCGGGCAGAGAGGGCAAGGAGGATGCCTGCGTGACGCCGCAGTCCCCCGTGGTCGCCGAGCCCAGCGTCTGGCGCAGCCGCTCGTTCCAGCTGCTGTGGGCAGCCCGCACGGTATCGCTGACCGGCTCGGCGGTCACCCTGGTCGTCCTGCCGATCCTGGTGTTCCAGCGCACCGGCTCGCCGCTGATCGCCAACCTGACCACCGTGCGGACCGCCTACCTGGTCATGGCGGCTGTCGCCCTGGTGGCTGCCAGCGGCGCTTGGCTGTCGCCCCTGCGACGCTCGAGTGCCACCCTGACACCCGGAGACACGCCGGTCTGACACCCCGGTAGTCCAGAGAACTGGTTTGTCCTTCGACCAGCAGTAGAGGGTCGTGTTCTGGGTGTCATGTCACCACGTCTGTTGGCGAAGTCGCTGTCATGACAGATCGGTTGACTTGCTAACAGGGCGCCGACGTCCAGGTTGATGGGACCAGTTTGGCGTTCTTGAGCTACATCGACGAGAGCTGGCCCGTGGCCCCATCGCGATCATCCCGCCGGTGAGCCGGCGCCCGACCAGCCGGCCCACAGCCCGCCCCGCAGGTACCGATGATCCCGCTCACCAGCAGCAGGCAGACCACGACGAGGCTGATGCTGAACGGGCTGAAGCGGGCCTCGAACGTCCAGCCGCTGTGGTCCCAGTTGCGGTCAGGTAGCGGTCAATTGCCTGGTTGGACTGGTGAAGTTTGGCCTGGATGGTGGTGAGTTCGATGGCTTGGCGCCCGGTATCACGCGGCCTGGGTCCGGCCTCTGTTCTGATGGGGCAGATAGTGACCAGCGGTCCAGATCTTGTGGGCTCTGTGCCGCCTCAGGTGAGCGACGGGAGGCAGGTACTGCCGCAAGGGGTTGTCGGTCTGAAGAATAAGGAGCTGTCTTGAGCCGCTCGCCCTTCTATGATGCTTGTGAGTAAGGAAACGAGGGTTGGGGCCTTGGGAAGGTAGGGGGGCAATGGCTGGACCCACCCCGGCCGCGTCGGGTCGGATCTTCATCAGCTACCGGCGCGAGGAGACCGCCTACCCGGCCGGCTGGCTATTCGACCGGCTCGCTGACCGCTTCGGCGGCGGCCAGGTCTTCAAGGACGTCGACTCGATCCAGTTGGGCGACGACTTCGTCGAGGTGATCACCACCGCGGTCGCGTCCTGCGACGTGCTGCTGGCGCTGATCGGCGATGAGTGGCTGACGATCACCGACGAGCATGGGCGGCGTCGCCTCGATGACCCCGATGACTTCGTGCGGCTGGAGATCGAGGCTGCCCTGCTGCGCAAGGTCCGCGTCATCCCGATCCTGGTCGGTGGGGCCAGCATGCCGCGTGCCGATGAGCTGCCGGACAGCCTCAGCAAGCTGGTGCGCCGGCAGGCTCTCGAGCTGAGCCCGAGCCGCTTCGAGTTTGATACCAGCCGGTTGCTCAAGGTGCTGGACTGGACCCTTGCCGAGGTGCGCAAAGCACACGAGGATGCGGTCTCGAGGGTCGCGCCAGCGGTGAAGGCGCCAGACCCGAGCACGACGGAGGTCGAGGAGGCGCCTGAACAGCGGGGGCAGCCGGGCCAGAGTCGCACGCCCAGCGTCCCGCCAGTAGCTCCTGCCACGCCGGGCGGGGCTCAGCCGCCTTCAGACCAGAGCAAACCGCCGGACAAGCAGCGCCGACGGCTCTCCTCACGGGCGCGGATCCTCGCAGGGGCCGGAGTCGGCGTCGTGCTCATCCTGGTGCTGATCGTCGCCATCACTGCCAACTCGCGGACGACGCCTCCACCGGATGGGAACGCTATCGACAGGCAAGGTACGACGCAGGCAGGAGGTGGTGGTATCGAGGTCGACTCGACGCCTGTAACTAGCGGCGATGGGATTAGGTTGACGGGGCTCAGGGCTGTGAGCCGACGCGATCCCGATCCTCCGTCGGTGGGGGACACAATAACTGTAAGCTATTCGCTGACGAATGTCGGAGATCGACGTCTCCAACTCGAGTACACGTTTGTCGGAGTGCGGAATCCAGCCAACGATAATATGGATACTGAGGACATGAATGAGGGGAGAGCCCTCGCGCCTGGTGAAACCGTCAACGCACAAGGTCGAATCTTACTCGATAGTGCCGGTAGATGGCAATTGTGGCCTTGTTACGTGCTCAGTGGGGACCGCTTCTGCCCTGATAAATGGCAGGTGTTTTTTGTCCTTGCTGAATAGCTTCTAGGCTGGTTCTCAGATTTCGCTTGAATCGCGATGCCGTGACGCGGTTGGCCCTTGGACGAGGAGTGGGGGGCTCGCGTCCTGGGATGTCATGTCCACTGTTACCGACCAACTGTCACAAACAGCTCACCAACAGATCATGCATTGGTGAGCTGTTGGCTTGCTGGAGGCGGGTCCGCCTGGCGGGCCGGTGTGGAGCTCAAGCTGGCAGGAACTGTGGGTTATCGTAGTGCCTGTGATGGACGGCTCCCACCTGTCGGTCGCTGGCCGGGTCGGGTTGGCCCTGGCGGTTCTGCTTGCTCTGCTCTGGGGCGGGAACAGGGCTCAGCCGGGGATGACCGGCGCACCGCTGGCACAGCAGCCTGCAGTCCGGGCGACTCTCGAGCTGCAGTACGGCATCCTCGGTCACCACGTGCACGTGGTCCAGCCGGCTGCTCGCCACGGTCATGGCAACCGGCGTGGCTTCACGCCGGTTGCCATGCGGGCCGCAGCGCTGGCCGGCGCCGTGGTTGCGAGTTCTCGGCGGGAGCGGGTCTCCCGCTCGAGGCGCCTGGACGGTCGGCTCCTCGCCCTCCGGCCCCGCGCTCCCCCTTCTTGCCGGCCCTGACGGTGTGCTTCCGCCAGAACGGCGTGCCCACACCGCAACACCGCAAGAAGTCGGTTCCGCAGCCGGAGAGGAAGGCGCAGCTATGGCTGCCACGACTCCAACACCGGCCTTCACCCAAACCGAGGCGCTCCGAGAGCTCGCCGCCTTCCCGCTGGTGGAAGCATTATTCGGCCGCCGCTCGCGTGGCTTCGCCCGGGCGATGAGATCCCAGACGGTCCCCTCACCTACAGGTCCAGGCACGAGCCGGTGCCGCTTACTGAACTCGAACGGATGCTCGTATTGAGCGTGATGGGCGGGACAACGGGTTCGACTACCTGGAGCCAGGGGAGGCATAAGGAGCAACGCAATGGCCGATGACCACACCAATCCAAGGGGACGCCGCTGGGGGGCCTACCAGCTGTGCGACCCCGTTGCCTGCAGGACCGAGTTGATCGACCTGTATGTCGGCGCCTCCGCCGGGGGGCGGCGCGCAGCCGGCGAGATTCCCGGGTGCTGCGAGAGGAGCCACCGATGCCCGAGAAGTGCGTGACCTGTGGCCTGCTGTTTAGAACGAGCAACGAACTCGATTGGCACATCCGTGAAGAGCACGTGCAGCGCGCGGCGCCGCCGCCACACGTGGACGGTGAGCGGGAGCCAGGCCCGACCGGAGAGCGCGAGCCGGCGACCGGAGAGCACGAGCCGGGCGCGACCGCCGCGGAGCCTCCTGGCCGCCCACGGTGGTTGAGCGCTGCTCGGAGGCTACTCGGACGGCGGCCACCGGAGTCCCCGTCTGGGCAGGGTCACGGAAAGGCCTGACGTCCAGGCGGCCGCCAGCAGCTCGGCATGGGCGTGGTCGTCGCTGGCCAGCTCGGGCTCGCGGCCTTCCGAGCGCTGGCCGCGAGCCGCGGGAAGAAGCGCTGGGGAGCCACTTGCACAGGCTGGGGGCCGTTCAGCAGGTCAAGGGACAGGCCCGGGTGGCCGCTGGGCGTGCTCAGCGGCTCGTGGTTTCGCCTGGACGCGACCGCTACCGGAGGCCACCACCGAGGGGACGCTGTGCGATCTGTTTTCGGTGCCGTCCGGCCAGGACCGTCACGTGACCGACGCGGTGCGGCGGAGCAGTTCGGCGGCGGTGGCCAGGTCGGCGACGACCTCGGCGGCCGGTCGCGACCGCTGGATGAGCCCAACGCTCTGGCCGGCATAGATGCAGGCGGTGTCGAAGTCGTGCCGCTCCAGGGCTGCCAGCAGCTCGGCATAGGCGTGGTCGTCGCTGGCGAGCTCGGGCTCCCGGCCTTCCCAGCGCTCGAAGAAGCGGTTGCGGAGCGCGCGGCCGCCGTACTCGGGCGGCCAGGCCTGCCGCAGGCCGACGTCGAAGACGCGGCCGTAGCTGGTGTCGGTCTGGCTCGCGGAGACGATCCGGTCGCGAGCCGCGGGCACGACCGTCGCCTCGGGGCACGCCAGGAACGCGGTGCCGACCCAGGCGCCGGCGGCACCGGCGGCCAGGACCGCGGCCAGCCCCCGTGCGGTGGCGATCCCGCCCGCGGCAAGCACTGGCACGCTGACATGGTCGAGGACGGCCTGCAGCAGCGGCAGGGTGGCGACGTCGTTGCGGCCGTGGCCGCCGCCCTCACCGCCGCGGGCGACGATCAGGTCAACGCCGGCCTGCTCGGCGGCGCGGGCCTCGGCAAGCGTGCCGACCTGGGTGGCGACGGCGCTGCCTGCCTGCTTGAGGATGGCGAGGTGCCGCTGGTACGGCCCATAGCTGACGGAGACCAGCGGCGGGGCTAGCTCCGCGACGGCGTCGACCTGGGCGGGGTTTGCCTCCAGCACCCAGGCCAGCAGGCCGATGCCCCAGGCACGGCCGCTGGCCGCGGCGATGCGGCCCTGCTCAGCGATCCAGGCGGTTGTGGCCGCGCCGCCGGCGCCAACCATGCCGAGCGCGCCACTGGCCGAGATCGCGGCGGCGAGCCGACCACCGGCGGCGCCGGCCATGGGCGCGCCGACCATGGGGACAGCCAGGTCGAACCGGGAGGTGAGTGGGGTGCGCATGATCTTCTCCTTGTGCTTCCTCGTAGGGGTGCGCGGTCGGATGCTGGGCGGCGGACTCGTGGCTGAACATACAGACATCACGCGCCGATCAACGAGGAAATGGCCCGCTGGGTCCGGGCCTCCGGCAGCCCCGCCACCGCGAAGCAGGCCAGCAGGAATTGCGGCGTGGTGGCGGTCAGGAGATGGCGTGTCGCAGGGCGGTCTGTGCGGCGACCGCGGAGAGAACGAGGGCGACGCCGGCGACGAGTGAGGCTGCGGCGACGAAGGGCAGGGGGGTGGCGGAGGACGACCCGGAGAACCCGAACCCGCCGCCACCGAGCCGGGAACCGGCGAGGGTCGTGGTGGCCGTGAAGGGAAGGTAGGGGCCGACGGAGTTGAACAGCCCGCCGACGATGGCCTCGAGGAAGAACGCCCACGCGAACACGCCGATGACCGCGCCGAGCTGGGCTCGGACGAGGGTACCGAGCCCAACGCCGACGGCCGCCAGTAGGCCGGCACCAAGCACCGCTCCGCCGGCGTGGCGGGCGATGGTGGCGCCGGCGAGCGCGATCGCGTCGCCGTGGCCGGCGACGAAGGCGAGGCCGATCCCGGTCGGGACCGCCGAGCCGGCGGCCCCGAAGACGAGCCCGACGAGGGCGGCGGCGATGACCTTGGCGGCGCGGCCGGATTGTTGGGGCTGCTCGGGGTGGCCGAGTGGCTGCGGCTCCGCCGGCAGCGGGCCCAGGCGGTGGCGCGAAGCCGTGAGGAAGCGTCCCGCCGGCGAGCGAGCGAGGAGCGCCTGGCAATCGCCCGGGAGCTGCACGACGTGGTAGCGCACAACATCTCGGTCATCAATGTCCAGGCGAACACCGCGTTGCACCTGATGGACCGCCAACCCGAACGGGTTCGCAGCGCGCTGTCGACGATCAACGACGTGAGCAAACAGGCCCTGGTCGAGCTCCGCTCGGTGCTCGGCGTGCTGCGCCAGATTGATGAGGGCGCCCCACGCGCACCCAGCCCGGGCTTGGAACGCCTCGACGAGCTGGCCGCCACGACGCGTGCCGCGGGGCTGGCCGTGCAGGTGGAACAGGTGGGCGACCCGATTCCGCACCCAGCGAGCGTCGACCTTGCTGCCTACCGGATCGTTCAGGAGGCGCTCACCAACACGGTCCGCCATTCCGGCGGCTCGCGCGCCGTCGTCCACGTCGAGCACCGCGAGGCCGCGCTCGTCATCCAAGTCGATGACGACGGCCCCGTTCGCCAGGGGACGCGAGTTGACGGCTCGGGGAACGGCATCGCAGGGATGACCGAGCGGGCACACGCTGTTGGCGGCACCCTCGAGGCGGGCCCCACGAGCGAAGGCGCCTTTCGGGTGCGGGCATGGCTCCCCCTGAACGGAGCAGCGAGGTGATCCGCGTGGCGCTGGCCGACGACCAGGCGCTCGTGCGAGCCGGGTTCGCGGCCTTACTCGACGCCGAGGAGGACATCGAGGTCGTCGGGGAGGCCAGCGACGGGGAGGAGGCGGTGCGCCTCACCGAGCGGGAACGGCCCGACGTGTTGCTCATGGACATCCGCATGCCGGGAGTCGACGGCATCGAGACGACCCGCCGCATCGCCGCCAACCCGGACCTCTCGTCGGTGCACGTGGTGATCGTGACCACCTTCGACCTCGACGAGTACGTCTTCGAGGGGCTACGGGCCGGGGCGGCCGGGTTCCTGGTGAAAGACACCGACGCGGCGGAGCTGCTCCGGGCGGTCCGGGTGGCCGCCGGCGGCGAGGCGCTGCTCTCGCCCGGTGTAACCCGACGGCTCGTGGCCGAGTTCGCAGCCAGATCCCGGAACATCACGATTGCGGGTCTCGATCGGCTGACGGCACGCGAGCGAGAGGTCGTCGAGCTGGTGGCGTCAGGACTGTCGAACGAGAGATCGCCAATCGGCTCTACCTCAGCCCGTCCACCGCCAAGACCCACACCACCAGGGCGATGACCAAGCTCGGGGCCCGAGACCGGGCCCAGCTCGTCGTCTTCGCCTACGAAGGGGACTCGTCCGCCCCGGATGGGCGAGCTGAGCACGCACCGACCTCCTCCAGGAAGTCCGAAGAGGCTCAACAACGGTGCAGTCCGCGAGATTGTGCTTGGTCCGCACCGTGGTGAGGGTGTTCATCTCCGCATGCGCCCGCAGAGTGCCCTGCAGCGGACCCTCCAGCTACAGAGAAGGACCCATCTCCTGTGGCTGTGCCGATTTGGGTGGTTCTCCCGACGCGACGACGCCGGCTGCTTCGTAGCGTCGTGCTCGAGGAGTGGTGCCGCAGGTTGGTGGGAGGCAATGATGACCAGGCAGTTCCACGCGGCGGAGCGCGGCCGGCGTTCGGCTTCGCCGCTCGACCGGTTCGAGCGGGACCGTCTGGCGCTGTTTGCCCGCTATGGCTTCGAGGGCAGGAGCCGTTGGGTGAGCGACCGGGAAGGACGACGCACGTACGTGATCGGCCGTGGCGAGGGTCGCTGCCCGACGGTGCTGGTTCATGGCGGTCTGTCCGAGGCAAGCGAGTGGTCGCTGCTGGCGGGCCGGCTCCCGGGACATGTGGTCATCCCGGACCGTCCGGGGTGTGGGCTGAGCTATCGGATCGACTACCGCGGCGTGGCCGACTACCGCGAGGCCGCGGCCGCCTGGCTACTCGACCTGGCCGACGGCGTCGGTGCCGGCCAGGTCGATCTTGTCGGCAACTCCATGGGCGGCTTCTTCGCCATGGCGTTCGCCATCGCGTACCCAGACCGGGTGCGTCGCCTCGTGCTGGTGGGTTACCCGGCAGGCCTCGCCAACCAGGTTCCCCTGTTCGCCCGTCTGTGGGGGAGCCCGGTCACCGGGCCCCTCATCAGCAAGCTGAAGATCACCGATCCTGAAACCTATCGCAAACAGGTCTTCGCCCGTCTGCTGGTGGCCCATCCCGAGACGGTGCCGCTGGACCTGCTCGAGATGATGGTCGCTGCGGCCGCGCTCCCGGGCGCGGATCGCGCCGCGTACACCATGCTGCGGGCGGTTACCACGTTGCGCGGGTGGCGCCCCAAGCTGATGCTGCGCGACGGCATGGCCAGTCTTCCCGTGCCCACGCTGTTCCTGTGGGGAGGTGCCGATGCGTTCGGCCTGCCGCCCATCGGCCAGGGTCTGGCGGCGAGGATGCCCGACGCCCGCTTCGAGGTCCTCCCGGACACAGGTCATCTGCCGCAAATCGACCGGGCCGACACCGTCGCCTCCGCCATCATCGGATTTCTGGCCACACAGACTCAGACGTCACATGAGCGCTCCTGGCCCGGTCCGAGGGCGGCTCCCGAGGTGTAGCGCGATGCCAGTCCCGCGCATAGTCGTCCGAGCTCATGCCACGATCGCCAGGGGGACGTCACGAAGATGGCGTCCTCGATCCAAGCATCGGGATCCCAGCCGGGGATGGGACGACGTGGAGAGCGTCGCGGCGCCCGTCATGGCGGTACAGAACCGAGATGTGTCGTGGCGGGTGAACAACGTGCCGTTGCCCGAGCCGTACTTGCTCGGGATTGCCGTCGGGGTCTGGCTGCACCGGATGCGCCCGTGGGTGCTACCGGGGCCCCGGTACGTGCACCGCCTCGCCGGCTGGCCGCTCATCGCTGCCGGGACCTACCTCGTCGTCCGGTCGTTGGCGGCAGCACGGCAAGTAGACCTCGAGCATCCCGACGGGCTGGTGACCTCTGGGCCGTACGCGGTCAGCCGCAACCCGATGTACACGGGTTGGGCGTTGTTGTATCTCGGTGCTGGCGTGGCTGGCGGTGCCGGATGGATCGTGGCGGCTCTCCCTGCAGCCGTCGGGTGGGTGCACTGGGAGATCCTGCGGGAGGAGCGAGTGCTCGGCGAGGACTTCGGAGACGAGTTCGGACGCTACCGAGCAGCCGTGCCTCGCTACCTGCCCGGGTGGCGGGCTGTCCGTCGGAAGCGCTGACGCGTGCTACGAGGGTGGCCGACCAGAGTTTGATGGCTTCCCGCCTGGGGCGGCCGCCTCTGGAGCGTCAGGGCGTCTGAAGAGGTCTGGAATGGCATGGCGAGATGGCCAAGTCAAGCGGCCGCTCACCAACTTCACCCGGGTGAAGTAGCACGGCAGGTGAAGACGGCGGATCGCGGTCCTGTGAGACTGGCACCGCGCCAGACCGGCTTGGAGGAAGCGATGACGGACCGACCATCGCGAAGCACCGTCCCTGGGGGCCCTGGACGATGAGCGGCAGCTTCTGGCCGCGCTCCGCCGCGGGAACGAAGCGGCGTTCGTCCGGTTGGTGCAGCCCAACCATAGGTCCAATGCTGCGCATGGCCATCGGCCACGTGCGCGACCGGGCGGTCGCCGAGCAGGTCGTGCGGGACGCCCGGCTCAGGGTGCTGCAGCAACTGGACCACCCAATCGAAAGGATCGGGCATGAGGGACTCCAACTTCCTGCGGGACTCGTTCAAGGCTGCCGCCAAGGAGCCGCTGGACACCTGCACGCTCTGCGGCGCCATCATCAACCGCTCCTACGAGGACGCGCATAACCACTTTCACCAAGCCGACTACGAGCCCTTTGCGACCGATACCCCAGAGGCGGCGGCCGAGACCTGCAAACTGTGCGGCATCCTTGTCAACCCCTCCTACCAGGACGGGCACAACCGGGTTCACCAAGCCGACTACGAGCCGTTCGCGGCCGATACCCCTGGCGCGGTCGCGGACAGCTGCAAACTGTGCGGCATCCTCGTCAACCGCTCCTACCAGGACGCGCATGACCGCGGTCACGAGTAGGCCGCCGGCCTTCACCTTCCTCCCGTGCTCCGCGGATCGCCACGGCGGTGGTCGAGGCCATCTATGGTCTGCTCGCCGAGCGTCCCTATCGGGTCGGGCGACCCCTGCGGTTCGAGTTGGAGGGCAAGCACAGCGCCTACCGCGGTGACTATCGGGTCATCTACCAGATCGATGAGCCCGGTCGACGGGTGGTCGTCCTGGCGATCGCGCATCGAGCTGATGCCTATCGTCCAACGTGAAGGTAAGGCTGAATTCGCTGCGGCTGGCCACCTATCGACGCTCCGAGAGCTGGATCGTCGGCCCTTCGATCTGGCCGGATGCCTCCATTCGTCGATCGCTATGCTCTCGCGCGGGTTGGTCCGCCTTCGATTGAGGTACCCGAGTCCCTTCTGAATGGCGGGGACGGGCTGTTCACGGAGGACAGCCCTCCTCGTTGAGCAAACAGCACGAAGGACACGCAACCCTAGGTGACTTGCACGGGTGCGTCCATTGAGCGCTCTCGGCGTGTTGACTTGCGCTCGTTTGCACCCCAGACTGATCAACTATGAGCTATATCAGCGACGAGATTGGGGACCAACCGGCCGCGTGGCGCAAAGCCGCCGACCGCGGCCGCGACCTCGACCGGGACCGCTTCCGGCCAGGCCGGCGACTGGCAGTGGTCGGCTGCGGCACCTCCTTCCACATGGCCCAGGCGTTCGCGGCGCTGCGCGAGGGAAGCGGGCTCGGGGAGGCGGACGCCTTTCCGGCCTCCGAGTGGCCTGCGACCCGCCCCTATGAGGTCGTGGTAGCGCTGTCGCGCTCCGGCACGACCACCGAGGTGGTCCGCGTGCTCGAGGGGCTCGCCGCCGGGGTGGCCTCGGTGGCGATCTCGGCGGTGGCCGGCACGCCGGTCGTTCAGGCGGCGAGCGACGTCGTGCTGCTCGAGTTCGCCGACGAGGAATCCATCGTCCAGACCCGCTTCGCCACCAGCGTGCTGGCGCTGTGGCGCGCGCACCTCGGTGACGACCTCGAGCCGACAGTCAAGGCTGCGGAGCGGGCGCTGCTGGCCCCGCTGCCGGGTCCCGACAGCCTGGACCACGTCGTTTTCCTCGGGCAGGGCTGGACTGTCGGCCTCGCCAACGAGGCCGCGCTCAAGCTTC
>WNFX01003444.1_pt1 | contig 16974 bp, 17 predicted proteins | sample 5400111 | NCBI WGS metagenome assembly WNFX01 (sample SAMN13153363, study PRJNA577476) | soil metagenome | isolation source: 40 cm soil or saprolite under grassland replicate 1 | place: USA:California | collected 2016-06-15 | reverse complement strand
CAAGGAGTAGGACGGACGAGCACGCGATTGAATCGTTCATGTGATCGCAGAAACGCATTCCACGCGTGAGCAAGCGATCTTCGCCCACTGCTCGTTAAAAAACCCACCATTGCAATCCATGCTCGCTGTCGCCAACGGTGGCTGAGCTTGGTCTCGTTAGGCGTGGCCCCATGGACGGCCATGGAAATTAATGGTGCGAGATGAGGAGTACGATGTTCGCGATCAAAGCCGAGGTTAGCAATCCGTCGGCGGAGACGTTCGCGTTCAGCGCGCAGAAGACGATGTATGGTGGCAAGCACATCGCCAAAGGCAATACGATCTTCGTGTTCGCGAGCGAGAACGAAGGCGGGCCGGGTCTCATCGCGAGCGGCGTCGTCATCTCGACCAAAGCGATCGCAAAGAAACCCGGGATCGCCCGGCAAACGCCGCGCGTGAGCATCGCCATCAGACGCACCGCGCTCGCGAAGCGGCGCCTGGGGCGGAGCGAGCTGAAACTTTTTTCCGACTGGAACGACGGTCGACCCGAGACCGAGTTCAACTTCAAATTTTATCGTCAGGCAACCAACAAGATCGTCGGCATCTCGGATGAAGCGGCGTTGTTCCTTCGCGGATTCTTTTAACGAGAGAATTTCGATTCTCGCCATAAACAGACTCTCGGCGGTCATCCAGCCTTCGGTCGCCGCGGCGACCTACGGCGTGACAGGCAGACCGCCGCTACAGAAGATTTGCGATGTACATGTCGCGACTGAACAGCGCGAAATCGTCGAGCCTTTCGCCGGTGCCGACAAAACGCGTTGGAATTCCAAATTCATCCTGAATTGCAACGACGATCCCACCTTTGCCGCTTCCATCGAGTTTTGTCACGATCAATCCAGTTAGCGTCAGCACGCTGTGGAATTCGCGCGCCTGATTGAGTGCGTTACCGCCCGTGGTGGCGTCGACTACGAGCAACGTCTCATGCGGCGCATCCGAATCGAGTTTGCCAAGTGTGCGTTTCACCTTTTGCAGCTCGGCCATGAGATTCGTTTTCGTGTGTTGGCGACCAGCCGTGTCGCAAAGCAAAAAGTCGATTTTGTTCTTCGAGGCAGATTGATAGGCGTCGTAACAAAGCGCAGCCGGGTCGGCACCGTACTGGCCGCGGATCATTTCAACCCCGAGCCTTTTCGCCCAGAAAATGCGCGCGATCTCCTCGCGCACAGCTTTGATCACGTCGCCAATTCCAAGCAAAGCCCAAGCCTCGCGTTCCTGGAGTGTCTTGATGATTCGCATGGTCATAGGCACACCGAGGTCGGCTCGGATTAATGCTTCTTCGAGCTCGTCCCAATCGATCGGCTTGCCGGTGAATTGCTGGGCGAGGGACTGGAGGAAGTTCATTTGCGCGAGCGCGACGTTAAACCGTTAAACTGTTGAAGCGTCCATTCCGCATCCTGTCATGTTGAGCGAAGCGAAACATCTCTGATCCTCACCTGATCGTTGCCGGAAGAACTAATCAGAGATTCCTCGACTTCGCTCGGAATGACAATGACGTCTTAGGCTTTCGTATTAACGCTTTAACGAATCACGGCTCTTTCTTCACCGCTTCGCGTGCCGGCCGGTCCAAATCTTTTCGCACCCGATCGAGAATCCCGTTTACAAAACGGCCCGATTCTGCGCCGCCGAAAGTTTTCGCCAGCTCGATCGCTTCGTTGATCGAGACAACTGGGGGAATATCGTCGCGATAAAGCATCTCGTAGATCGCGAGCCGGAGGACATTGCGATCCACAGCGGAGATGCGCCGGAATTCGTAATTCTCACAGTAGCGCCGAATGCGCTCGTCGATCTCCGGAAGATGCGCCACCATTCCTTCGATGAGCGGCTGCGCAAACTCGCGCACGCGCGGCTTGGCCGGGCAAAACTCCCAAAAATCGTCGATCTTCTCCGGGCCTTCGCCACGCTGGAGGTCGCGCCAGAAATGATATTGGATTGCCGCTTCGCGTGCGCGTCTTCGTTTACCCATGGTCCCTCGCCGGTTTGGAAACCGCCGCTCCTTGTTTGTTGCGAAGGTCCGACATGACGTTGGCGATTTCCACCGCTGCCCGCGCAGCTTCGGTGCCGCGGTTGATTTGGTTTTCGAGACAGCGCGCACGCGCTTGGGTTTCGTTCTCGAAACTGAGCACCACGTTGATCACCGGCACGGCGTGTTCAACGGCAATGCGTTGAAGCGCATCGGTCACGGACCGGCTCAGATTTTGTGCGTGATTCGTTTCGCCACGCAAAATTACGCCGCAGGCGATGACGCCGTCAGTAGTTTCCCGTGACGCCAACTCACGCACGACCACAGGAATTTCGAACGCTCCCGGCACGCGGTGCAGAGAAATCGCGGCCTCCGGTGCCAGGGCTCGCAGTTCTTCCGTAGCGTGATCGACAAGCCCCTGCACGTATTGCGCGTTAAACCGGCTCGCGACGATACAGAATGTGCGCCTGGCTTTGGTAATTCCCGAACGAGGCGGCGATTCCTTCGTCATTCGGATTTCGTCATTCGCCAATGCCTAAAGCAGGTGGCCCAGCTTCGTTCTCTTTGTCTCGAGGTATTTGGCGTTGTGCGGATTCGCCTCGGTGCGGATCGGCACTTGCTCGATCATTTCCAGACCGTACCCCTCGATGCCGACAACTTTCTTCGGGTTATTTGTCAGAAACCGGAACTGCCGCACACCGAGATCGAACAGAATCTGCGCGCCCAGTCCGTAATCGCGCAGGTCGCTCGGATAGCCGAGCTTGGCGTTAGCCTCCACGGTATCGAGACCTTCCTCCTGCAATTTGTAGGCGTGGATTTTTGCCGCGAGTCCAATGCCGCGGCCTTCCTGACGCATGTAAACCAAAATGCCGTTGCCTTCCTCCTGAATTTGCCGGAGTGCGGCATGCAGTTGGTTTCCACAGTCGCACCGGCGCGATGCGAAAACATCGCCGGTGAGACATTGACTGTGCACGCGCACCAGTGCCGGCTTGTTTTTGTCGATCGTGCCTTTCACAAGCGCGAGGTGATGCTGCCCATCGAGTTTCGACCGATACAAGTGTAAATCGAAATCGCCGTAGTCAGTCGGCATTTTCACAATTTGCTCCAGCTCCACCAGCTTCTCCCGAAGACGGCGATAGGCGATCAAACTTTGGATCGTGCAAATGCGCAGCCCGTGTTTCTTGTGGAATTCCATTAGCTCGGGCAACCGCGCCATGGTGCCGTCATCGTGCAAAATTTCGCAAAGCACGCCGGCGGGTTGCAGGCCCGCCATTCTCGCCAGATCGACGGCGGCTTCGGTGTGACCTGCGCGCCGCAACACGCCGCCGTCCTTCGCGCGCAACGGGAAAACATGCCCGGGTTGGTTGAGGTCCTCTGGCGACGATTTCGGATTGGCGATCGCCAGGATGGTTGTCGCGCGATCGTACGCGCTGATGCCAGTAGTCACGCCACGCGCCGCGTCCACGGAGACAGTGAAATCAGTCCGATGCTTTTCGCGGTTTTGTACCACCATTCGTTGCAAGCCAAGTTGCTCGGCGCGCTCATTTGAAATAGGCACGCAAACCAGGCCGCGCCCGTGCGTCGCCATGAAGTTAACGGCTTCAGGCGTCACCTTCTCCGCTGCCATTACCAGATCGCCTTCGTTCTCGCGATCGGCATCGTCGGTGACGATAACCATCCGCCCTTTGGCGATGTCGCTCAGCACATCGTCAATTGCGTCGAACTGAAATGTTTCCGCTGCCTTTGCAATCATCGCAACAATACCATTACGTCCAGAGCTGCTCTGAGCAACTCTAACTGAAAAGGAGAGGGACCAATTTCGCTTTGTGAAGCTTCGGCGAGGGCTTAGCGCCAAAGGCGCTTTCTTAATATGAGCCTGGGCATCGCCCCAGGAATTCAAGAGGTTGTTTAGCCAAGCACTGAAAGTGCGATTCGGCCGGGCGAGTGGGTCCGGACTCGGGCCGGAAATGAATCGCGCTTTCAGCGTTGGCATTTTTTTTGGGTGCCGTCAATCCTGGGGCGCTGCCCCAGGCTGGCAGTGAATGCGCACCTTGGGCGCGAAACGCGTATCCGCAATATGCTCGCGATTGCGAGCAAGATTGCGCGATGTGTAAAAACGGAAAATGCTAGAAGGACTTGCTAATGCAGTTCATGGATAAAACGGACAAGATTTTCGTCGCAGGACATCGCGGGATGGTCGGCAGCGCGCTGGTGCGTCGGCTTGAAGCGGAAGCGTTTTCCAACTTGCTGACGCGCGAGCGCGCGCAGCTTGATCTCGCGGATGAATCTGCGGTTGCGAAATTTTTTGCCGAGGAGCGACCGGCCATCGTCATTGTTGCGGCCGCAAAAGTTGGAGGCATCAAGGCAAACAACGATTATCCCGTCGAATTTCTCGTCGAGAATTTACGGATTCAGAACAACGTCATCCGCGCGGCCCAGGAGAACGGCGTGCGCAAACTGCTATTTCTTGGAAGCTCCTGTATTTATCCGAAGTTCGCGCCGCAGCCGATCCCCGAAACAGCGTTGCTCAGCGGACCGCTGGAGCAGACCAACGAAGCTTACGCAATTGCGAAGATTGCCGGCGTCAAGCTTTGCCAGGCGTACTGCAGCGAATACGGGGCGAATTTTATCTCGGCTATGCCGACGAACCTTTACGGCCCGAACGACAATTTCGATCTGGAGACATCTCACGTGCTGGCTGCGCTCATGCGCAAAGCGCATGAAGCTAAAACGCGGAAGGCACGCGAACTGATCGTGTGGGGAACTGGAAAACCGCGCCGCGAATTTTTACACGTGGACGATCTGGCCTCGGCATGTCTTTTACTGCTGGAGAAATATGACTCCCCAGAGATCATCAATGTCGGTTGTGGCGAGGACATTTCGATTCGCGAACTGGCGGAATTAATCTGCGACGTGGTTGGTTTCGACGGTGAACTCGCCTGGGACACGACCAAACCGGACGGCACGCCGCGCAAGCTTTTGGACGTCTCCAAGATTCGCGCGCTTGGTTGGAAACCGGCGGTCCCACTGCGGGACGGCATTGTTCGAACGTATGACTGGTTCCGCGCGAATTGCGTGTAGTATTAGGAATCGGAGCAAAACCAATACGAGTCATCTGCGGTTTGACCGCGAAATTTTCCGGCGTTGACTGCTCTTAAGGGATGAAAAATTTGCGCATTGGTGTTGTTGGGGTTGGTCATATCGGAAGCAATCACGCGCGGCTGTATGCGGAGATTCCGTCCGCTGAGTTCACTGCTGTGTACGATGTGGACCCGATCACGAATCGCACAATTGGCACCAAGTTCGGCGCGACCGCCGCAAAGTCGCTCGATGAATTCATTGAGATGGTTGATGCGGCCTCCGTCGCGACGCCCACCAACACGCACTACACAATTGCGCGTGCTCTGCTAGCGAAAGGCAAACATGTGCTGGTCGAGAAGCCGATCACCGACAACACTGTGCATGCCGCCGAACTCGCTGACTTGGCCGCGCGCAACGGCCTGATCTTGCAGGTCGGCCACGTGGAACGTTTCAACCCGGTGTTGGGCGCTTTTGAAAAACATCTGACCCATCCGCGGTTCATCGAAGCGCATCGGCTCAGACCGTACTCGGAACGCGGCTCCGACATCGGTGTCGTTCTCGATTTAATGATCCATGATTTGGAAGTCATTTTGCATTTCGTGCGCTCGCCTTTGTGGAGTATTGACGCGGTGGGCGTGCCCGTGCTTAGCCGGAGCGAAGATATCGCCAACGCGCGACTGCATTTTGAAGACGGTTGCGTGGCAAATGTGACCGCGAGCCGGATCAGTCCCGAGCGGGTCCGCAAGATCCGTATTTTTCAGGAAGACGCGTATCTCTCGCTCGATTATCAAAATCAAAGCGGCGACATCTATCGTCGCGTTGGAAGACAAATTTGGCGTGACAGAGTCGAGATCGAACACGAAGAACCGTTGAAGCTTCAGCTCACTTCATTCATCGAATGCGCAAACACGGGACGCCAGCCGCGCGTTTCGGGTTCTCAAGCGACCGCGGCTTTGGAGTTGGCAGTCAAGATAACGAAGCAGATCGCGTCGAGTGCGTAGAAGCACCGTGAACTTGCTCCTGTTTTGCTGCCGACGCGGCCTGCGCTCCCCATGAAAACCATCTACTTCGTCGCGGGCGAAGTGAGCGCTGACAATCACGGCGCCGCGTTGATGCGTTCTCTGCGCGAGTTGGATCCCGAACTGAAGTTCATCGGGCGCGGCGGTCCACAAATGCAGCAGGTCGCCGGCAACCAATTCAAAAACTGGATCGGCGACGCAGCCGTTCTTGGTTTGTGGGAAGTGCTCAGGAAATATGGTTATTTTCGAAAACAATTTCGCGAAACGCTCAAAGAAATTCTGGAGACCAAACCGGAGGCAGTCGTGTTGATCGACTATCCGGGATTCAATTTGCGGCTGGCCCATGCCCTGCAAAGGCAATTGCCACAGCAGAAGGTAATTTACTACGTCAGCCCGCAGGTTTGGGCTTGGAATCCGGGCCGCATCAAAAGAATGGCGCGCTCTGTCGATCTGGTGCTCTGCATTTTTCCTTTTGAGGCTGATCTATATAAGAAATCTGGCATACCTGCGGTATTCGTCGGTCACCCTATGATCGAAAGATTGCAGGCCCGGAAAATCGATGTTGAGCGCGATTCGGACTTAATCGGGCTTTTCCCGGGAAGTCGCTTGCGCGAGGTGCGGAAAATCTTTCCGGTGATGATCGAAACAGCGCGTCTGCTTTTGCAAGCCAGGCCTACTTTGCACTTTCAAGTTGCAGCTGCATCCGAGGAGCTCGCGCGCGAAATGAGTACGGCAACTGGCGCACTGGCTCCGTTGCATGATCGACAGCCGATTCAAATCAAAGTCGGCGAGACAGCACAGATCATGCAGCGCGCGTGGACGGGAATTGTCGCCTCGGGAAGCGCCACGCTGGAGGCTGCTTATTTCCGGATGCCGTTTGTGCTCGTTTACAAGGTGGCCTGGCCGACCTACCTGGCAGCGCGCCTGGTGGTAAACGTGAAGCATCTTGGCATGCCCAATTTGCTTGCAGACAGAGAAGTCGTTCCGGAATTTATTCAGCAACAGGCAAAACCGGGCGCGATCGCCAAGGCCGCACAGCCGTTGATGGAAAATGCGCGCACGCGCGAGCGAATGATTTCGGAGTTTGATGCGATCGTTAGCAAATTGGGCGGCAGTGGCGCCAGCGAAAGAGCCGCGCGAGCAATTCTCAAAGAGATTGGAAGATTGGCATGAGACGAATTAAGTGATCACGCGATGAAGATTTGGGATATTTCACGGACGCTTTCAAATGACTTCGCGGAATGGCCGGGTGACGAGCCGTTTCATTATCGATTGACGAGAGAGATAGCGGGAGGCCAGAGCGTAAATCTGGGCGCGATCACGATGAGTGTGCACAACGGCACGCACGCCGATGCGCAATTGCATTTCGATCCAAAGGGCGAATCGATCGAGAAAGCGCCGCTCGACATTTATGTGGGTTGCGCAACCGTGGTCGATCTCACGCAAACTTTTTTGCAGTCGAAGGAAAAACATCTGATCACCACCGAAGATCTGCAACCGTATGCCGAAGAGATCGCAGCGACCTCGCGACTTCTCGTAAAGACGGGCCGATGGAGCGATTCTACAATTTTTCCAAATCAAATTCCCGTGATCGCAGCCGATATCCCCGCGTGGCTGCAGAAAAATGGCGTCAAACTGTTGGGATTGGATCTGCCGTCAATGGATGAGATCGATTCGAAATCGTTGCAGAACCATCACGCGCTGGCAGACGCCGGCATCGCCATCGTTGAATCTCTGGATCTGAGCGAGGTTGCTCCCGGTATTTATAATTTGGCGGCGCTGCCTCTGAAAATTGCCGGAGGCGACGGCGCGCCTATGCGCGCGATCCTGTGGCGCGACTAAGACCACATGATTGTCATTCCGAGCGAAGCGCAGCGTAGTCGAGAATGGAGCGGCTGGGGAAGCCGCGACATAGACGGGAAGACCGGAGGTTGAGCGAACGGGAAGTGAGCGGATCAAATCTTTGGCTATTGAAATTAGAGATGTCTCGACTCCGCTCGACATGACAGAAACCCTGCTCGAAGACCGGCGCACTCTTTGGTTTGTCGCCGGCTTAACGGTACTCCTTTTCGCGGTCGCCAACCTGCCGTGGCAGCTCGACGACTACGATCAGGCCAAGCAGGCTTTTACTTCCTTCCAAATGATCAAGGAAGGTCGCTGGTTTTATCAGCAGACGCCACATGAGCATGTGGCGACCAAGCCGCCGCTCGTGGGATGGATTTCTGCCGGTCTCTTTGCGGTAACGCGCTCGTGGGATACGGCATGGCGGCTGCCCTCCTTTCTGGCTGCGATTGCCATAGCGATGTTGCTATTTCGTGCTGCGACGTCGGCTTATGGAACGATTCCCGGCTTGATCGCGCTCGGCGCGTTTGGATTGAATCTGCTGAGCCCGCGGCTTGCGACACTCGTGCGTACCGACATGCAGCTCGCGCTCGTGATTTTTCTGATCGGCTTGGTGATCTGGCAAAAAATCCGATCCGAAACTGGGTGGGGATTGCGAGACCAAGTTTACATCTTCGCATTGCTCACTGTCGCAATGTTGATCAAGGGCCCGATTGTTTATGCGTTTCTGCTGCCGGGAATCGCGATCAATGCTGTAGCCGTTGCCCTGTGGGCGACACGCGCGCCTCGCACAGCGAGGCGGCTACAGGCCTGGCCCGGCTGGTGGCCATGGATCGCTTCGCTGGCAGTCTTCCTCTTCTGGGTGATCGGCGGGATTTTGTTTACGCCTGGCTTCTTTGATCAAGTCGTGATGCGTGAATTTGTTGCGCGCTTTGGCGAAACGATTCATCGGCCGCAACCGCTTTATTTTTATTTGCCGCATCTTCTGCACAAGTTTGCTCCCTGGAGCGTGCTGATAATGGGCATCGCCGTTTTCGATCTAGCGTCGCGCCGATGGAGGATTGGCGCCGCGTTTCGGGAAATGTCGCCTGGAACTTTCTGGCTCCTTTGCTGGAGCTTGGGCGGACTGGTCGCGATGTCGCTGATTCCATCAAAACGCGTGGACAGAATTTTCCCGATTGTGCCGCCGCTGTGTTTGCTGCTGGCCGCGCAGATTGCAAAACGCAATTCCTGTAGCCACGGCTCTGTGAGCCGTCCTTTAGAAAGCGTCGATTTCAATTCGACGGGCTACAGGCCGGTGGCTATAGAAAAGCAGGCGACGCGTATTTATCGATGGATCGCAGCCGCGTTGCTCTTAGCAATCATCTTCACTGGCGGCTACACGATTTCCAAGGTGTTCTCTGGCTATCGGGATCATCGCGACGCGCTTGCCGCTTTTGGAAAAAAAGTGCGACACGAAGCGGAAGTTCATCGCTGGCGTTACGAAGTCATTTCCGCGAAAGACGAAGGGCTGCTCCTCTATGTGCGGAAAACGAATTTCATCGAACCAGATCGCGCGGTCATTGAATGGAATCGTGGCAACCTCGATGCGCTCGTTGCATCAACCGAGAAGGCGCCGGCTTTAGTGGGCGAGCTTCGAGACGCTTCTCTTTCCAGTTTGAAATCAAATGAGAAAAAGAAAGAGCAGGGGAGGGACTACGTTTTAATTACGCGTTAGGCTGCTCCCGTCTTTTGACGCCAGCTGTTGCTAGTCTCCCTCCTGTAGCCAGACGTAGCGCTCGCCGTTCCAGTAGATTAGCGCGCTGGCTGCTTCGCTCTTGCCCACGACAAGTGCGTCTCCGCGAAAATGCGGAACGTTTGTTACATCGCCTCCTGGTGCCACGCGGGTTTTCGAATAAATCTGCCACGTATCCATCCACTCGAAGTCATCGCCACCATTGCCGATTGCAGTCCCTGCGCCGAGAATTGTTACCTTGTTGGTCCCTCCATAAACAATCGCGATTCCCACCTTTCCGGTCGAGCGTTGCTTCACCAGCACAGCCACGTCAATCTCGCCATCGCCATTGAAGTCTCCACGCAGATAAAATGGATTCAGGCGAAAGGCGACCTCGTACTTCTTCGCGAGCGAACCATTCGTGATTGCCCTCTGGACCGGTTCAGGAATCTCATGAACCGCCTCCGGCGATGGCGACGAAACAGGATCGGATTGTGTCACAGATCTCGTCTTTAAATCAAGTTGGTATGTCTTCCCGCGCTCAGACGTAACGACGAGCATGTTATTTCGAAGACTCAGTGAGGTAATGAAGACCCACTGAACGTCTTCCTCGAGCGTCGGATCGATGCGATTAGTAAACACAGTTAAGTCCCAAAGCTTTCTGTTGGTCTGGCCGTCCCACGCTTCGATGTATGCGCGGCGACCATCGTTATTCGGCGCGACGTACCGTAGGCCTTTGTGAATGACGGGCTCAACCTTTGCAGGTGCGATACGTTTGGCAGAGACCAGATACGGCAGAAGCCCCACCGCAAAGAGTATAAGAATCAGGCGTGTCACAGGCGCGAAAGGCCTAACGAGAGGGAGCTGAGCCACCGCTGGCGGCGGCGAGCGCGGCAAACATCGAAAACTGTTTCATAAAATCAAACGTGGACTTCATAGCGGCCAGCGGTTGGCTCCAGCGATTGGTTAGGTCTTCACGGGATATCCGGCAGCTGGCAGTCTCTCACATAATGACCTGATATCGAGCGTGGAGAATAGCACGAATGGAGGGTAATCGGAGACTGCATGCTCGATACGCAATCCTCCCCAGCCGAGCCGGAGCGCTCGTGAAACCCAACCGTCGCGGCGTGATAGGCGAACGACGCTCGCACGGGGAAAGTCATAGGCGCCCTAGGGTAAGTAAGAATGAGGCGATCGTCGCAGATAAGCAGGTGTGCAAACGGCCAACTGGCGTAACTGGCCAACCAGAAAGAATCGCCCCAGCGAACTCCGCCGGTGTGCTCCGACAGTGCGGTCATAGACCTAACTACAATTCGACGAAAGTTTGTTTCGCCTATTTCGGCTCTTATTGAGGGGAGACTCCGGATAAAACGAAAGCATGAATTCTCTCCGACTCACTTGATGTTTACAGCGATTGCTATCGTGGGGCTGGCCATCGCATGGCCATGATGCGGATCTTGCTGGCCCTTTGGAAGGAAATACCACACACCAGGCGTCATTCGGCCTTGTTCAGGTAGGTGTTGCAGGCGCGACGGATCCAAGCCTGCCGCGATCAGACCAGAGGCGTCGAACTCGTACACAACGTCTTCCGGCGTCCGCTCCGGTTTGGTAGCGAAGTGGACCATAGTGCCAAGGCCGCTGTTCAAACAGTATTCGCCACTCGCCGCCGTCTGATCGATCGCGACCTTGGGATTCGCACGCAGAATCCTGGCGATGGCAAGAATCTCGTCTTTCGGCGTGCCCTGAAGGGCCAGAACGTCGGCGTACTCACGTTTGAATGTCGTGAGTTCGTCTTCGGCTACCGGCTTCTCGCCAGCAAGAAGGCGAGCGGCCACAAGGGACATTAGAAGTACGAAAATAATGCGTCGCATGATGCTACCTCCGTATCGTGTTTGAGCGGCCGAACTATATTTCGGCTGCATTTCGCAGTCTAATTCTTGATTTCATTGGTCGAAATGCTGACTCGACTTTTCAGTTCGTAATCCTACCCTGATTGGCGGGTAAGAATGGCGACAGAAGAATTTCCAAGGAAAGAATTAGAGACGCTCTGGGCTCCATGGCGGGTGGAGTATTTTGAAAAAGAACCGCGTAATCTCAATTTTCTTTCCGAGGCGGCACAGGCGAGCGATGACGCTGGGCATTTGGTGATCACTCGGCGAAAGAACGCATTCCTCATGATGAACCGCTATCCGTACGCGGTCGGTCACCTTATGGCGGTGCCGTATCGCAAGGTCGCGGAGCTTTCGGCATTGGGAGACAATGAAGTTGTCGAACTTTGGAATTTGGTCGTGCATGCGCACGCGCTTTTGCGAGCCGCGACGAAGGCGCAGGGATTTAACATCGGTTTTAATCTTGGTGAATGCGCAGGCGCGGGTGTGCCTGATCATTTGCATATCCACGTCGTGCCGCGCTGGAGCGGCGACACTAATTTCATGCCGATCCTCGCCGGCACGCGCATGCTCTCGGAAGGGTTGCGCGCCTTGTATGACAAATTGATGGACGCGCAGTCGAAGATGGCAAGATAGGAATGTGATCGGTGATCCGGTCATCGGCAAATTCGACAAAACGCGAGACGGCGGTCACCCGCCTTTGCGGCGCTTCGGTGCGGCAGGCAGACCGCCGCTACAGCGTGGCCACCTCGAGGACTAACGGCGGATTGAGGCACAAGATCACCAGCGGACGCTTCCGCTAGACCCGGGAGGGCCAGGAGCATAGGCGCCCTCGTCCGGAATTTTCTCGCCGGGAACTGGTGCAGCAGATTGAGAGCCGGATCGCTCGCTGACCTCCTCATCACGCGAAACACAAGCCGAGATGAGGAATGCGATCGCCAGAAGCAAAACCGCTGGAAATGCAATGCGTTTGATCACAGCAGGCGAACGTAACCACGCACTTATTTGATGCAAGTTTTGCCGTCCGGTAACCGTCGCTGGGACCGTCGCCAGGAAGATCGACACCAGCTCCTTCCTTTCCGCGCTTTTAGGTGCCACAAATTTTTTGCGTACACGGCGAAGCTGACGTTTAGTCAAATATGGCAGGTTACGAGGGCGGGTCCGAGCGCATGTGGGACGAGTACGACTGGGAACGTTTTCTCCAGGAACAGGATCAAAAAACCGAGAAGTACATGCAGCTGGTGGAGACTTATCTCGATGATCCACAACGGGACGAAATCATCGCGCGCGAAATGGGCTGGACGCAATTGCTGGAAGCGAAAGATTGGAGCGCGGAAGTCGATGCGCTGCTCGGTGAAGGTGTAGAGGAAGATGGTGATCTCGACCCGGACGAGGCGGGGGAAGTAGCCGAGACATTTGAGGAGCACGGCCTGTATCAAGCTGCGTTTGCTCTCACAATTTGGATCGACCAACTCTTCGATCAAACACCGTTACTGCAAAACGAGCCGGCCGCGATAAAATTGGCTACGCACTCTGCATTGGCCAGTGCCAAGCTGGCGGCCGCTCTGAGCGGCGACGATGTCGATGAAATTGGGATGACGATTGCCTACTTAAAGAGAGCGCTGAAGGCGATCACGATTTCCATGAACGCAGCGGCGCAGCTCTTATCGGAAAAGCTGATCACTGGCACACAGCACTCGATCCTCCAGCAGCGACTCTTTCAAGTGCGGGACGGCATCATTACCCTGATGGGCGAATACCGCGCTGAGTGGCGTCGCCGGTTCGGTTCCGAAGGTTATTGCCGTTGAATGAAATAAGGGCGGGTTCCGTCCAATCATGCAAACGGAAGCGACTCTGGCTCACGCCGATGTATCGGAATTGGACTTGGTGAGACGATGCCAGGCCGGCGACACCGAAGCATTCGACGAGTTGGTAACCCGCTACCGAACACGAGTATTTAGCATGATTTACAACATGGTGCATAACGAGCAGGACGCCTGGGACCTGGCTCAGGACAGCTTTCTCAAAGCTTGGAAGTCGATCAAACGCTTTCGCGGGCGCTCGTCATTTTACACTTGGATTTATCGGATCGTTATGAACGTGACGATCGATTGGTTGCGCAAAAAGCATGTCAAAGGCGTAGGCGCCGAGTTCGATGACGCAACGCAGTTAAGAGAAGTTGATCCAGCATCCAAGACCGTTCCCCAAACGGAAGCGTTGCCGTACGAGATGATGGAACGAGACGAAATCCGCACCCGGATCGATAAGGCAATTGCTCAACTCTCGCCCGAACAGCGCGCCGTCATTTTGATGAAAGAGATCGAAGGCATGCAGTATCACGAAATTGCAGAAGCGCTGGGATGCTCCATCGGCACGGTCATGTCGCGCCTGTTTTATGCGCGCAAGAAATTGCAAAATTTATTGAGGGACGTTTATGAAAACATTTGAAGAAAAATGGACAGCGTGGGTGGACGGACAGCTCAGCGGGCGAGAACTCTTAGAATTTGAGGCCTCGCTGCCCGACAAAGCTGCCGCCGAAGCTGAAAAAGCGGGCGCGCGAAAACTTGGCGAGCTTTTGAAGCGGGAGCTAAGCGCCCGGACACTGACGAACGAAGAGTTTTTCAGTCATCAACTTCGCGAAAAAATCGCCCGCCTTCGCGAGGCTCCGGCGCGGCAGGCGCGCGAGGCAAGATCGACGTGGTGGACAATTCCTCGCCTGTTGTGGACAGGCGCTCTGTCGCTTGCTGTCTTTTTGGTTTTCACGGTCTTTGTCATGCGTGAGAAAAATCCGGCTGAGGAGTCGCAATACCTTACCCAAATTCTAAACGCCCGCGTTGATCCGGTCGTCAGCCCAAATGCGACCGTGTCGATCTTTGAGGTAAAACAAGACCGCGTAACGGTCCTTTGGACAGAGGGATTGCAAAGTTTGCCGGCCGACTACGCAGCAAAATAGCCGCTCATGGGTCGCTCGCCGGCGTTCTTAATCTCTTTTATCGCCCTGACGATAGGCGCGACGCATGCGCTGCAGGGAGCGGAGACGGTCTGGAGCGGACTTGTCATCGCGGAGAACGTCGCCCAGCCACAACCGATGCCACCGGAATTGACTCGGATCGAGGGGTCACTAAAAAAATTTTTCGGCTACAACCAATTTGAGGTGATTGGCCAGTCGCAAAAGACACTCAAGACCGGCCAGGAAGACTGGCTTGCAACGAGCAAATTCTTCGGGCTGCATGTTGATGCGCGAGGCGAGACGGAGGCAGGTTACGTTTTGAACCTGAAACTTTACAAGGAGAAAGAGCTCTTGCTCGAGACCGACACCAAGCTGAGCAAACGCAGCCCCTTGGTAATCAAAGGCCCGCAGGTCGGCGGCGGACAATTGCTTCTGGTTTTGGTTGTGCAGTAAAGGTAGGGAGCGACCACCGGACGCACCGCCACCTGCCATGTGTTGACGCGAATAGTTATGTCCATTGTCTTAATGCGAGAAATGCGCCCTCTGTTTCCTTTTCTCGCCGCGGTGTTGTCCATTACCTTCCTCGCCATCATGTCTGCGGAAAAACCATTCAGTTTTAAAGACACCCCGGGAAAATTGCCGAAAGAGGTCGTTCCGACGGATTACTCCATTCGCATCGTTCCGAACATCGATGCTTTAGAGTTCAGCGGAACAGAAACGGTAAAGCTCGACGTGCGCAACCCGGTTCATCGGTTGGTGCTCAATGCGCTGGAGATGGAAATCAGCGACGCGTCTCTGGATGGCAAAGTGCTGCCCAAGTCTGCAATTCAGATCGACCGCGAAAACGAACTGATCATCCTCGCATTGCCGTCGGAACTCGCGGCCGGAAATCACAGGCTTGCGCTTAGTTTTTCTGGCAAAATCAATCAGCAAGGGCAGGGCCTTTTTTACATGCGTTATCAGGAGCAGGGGAGTCCGGCAGTTGCCGAAAAAAAATTCATGCTTGGGACGCAGTTTGAAGCAACTGACGCTCGCCGATTTTTCCCTTGTTGGGACGAACCGGCCTTTCGCGCGCGCTTTCAATTGACGACCGTCGTTCCGGGAAATTGGGTCGCCGTCTCGAACATGCCGATTGAGAGCGAGAAAAAAATCGCTGGCGGAAAAGAGGTGCGCTTTGCCGCGACCCCGCCGATGTCGAGTTATTTGAATGTGTTCGTTGCTGGCGAGTTCGATCTCATCGAATCGCGGAGCGGTCCGACGCAGATTCGTGTCATCGCAACGAAAGGCAAAGCGGAACTGGGCCGATACGCGCTCGAAGCTACGGCGCAGATCTTGCAATACTACAACGATTATTTCGGCGTGCCCTATCCCTTGCCGAAACTCGACCAAATCGCTCTGCCCGGCGGTTTCGGCGGCGCGATGGAAAACTGGGGTGGAATCACTTATTACGAGTCCGCGCTTTTGTTTGATCCGAAAAACTCCTCTGCGGAGACCAAGCAAATTATCTACGAAGTTATCGCGCACGAGATGGCGCACATGTGGTTTGGCGATCTCGTGACGATGGCCTGGTGGGACAACCTCTGGCTCAACGAAGGGTTCGCTTCATGGATGGGCACCAAGTGCACGGCGCATTTTAATCCGCAATGGGAGGTCTGGATGCGACGGGAAACACCGCGGGACCCGACCCGGCGTGTCGGAATCGCCAAGGAGGCCGCGATGGAGGGCGACGCGCGATCAACTACGCATCCAATTCAGCAGCCCGTCGCAACCGAGGCGGAGGCCAACAGCGCTTTCGATGATATCACTTACAAAAAGGGCCAGTCGTTTCTTCGAATGCTGGAAAGTTTTCTCGGCGAAGAGGTTTTCCGCGATGGCATTCGCCGTTACATCGCCGAGCATCAATATTCGAACGCGACCACTGCGGATTTGTGGAACGCGCTTTCAGAAGCTTCGAAGAAACCGATCGGCGAGATCGCGGCTGGCTGGACGGAGCAGCCAGGATTTCCAGTCGTGAAAGTTGAGCGCGAAGCAGGCGGCAAAGTCTCGCTCAGACAAGAGCGCTTCACGGTGAATTTCAAAAACGCGCCGCCGCTTGAGTGGAAAATGCCGCTGACATACTCAGTCGTCAGAGAAGAGCCTGGGACTTTGCTGATGACCAGCAAACTCGAAAGCCTGCAAAACATTCCCGCAGATCGCGCGCTTAAATTGAATGTAAACGGAGCGGGGAATTATCGGGTCGAATACGATGAGCCCTCTTGGAAGTTACTACTCGAAGCTCTGCCGAAGCTGGGTGTTGAAGACCGCGTCAATCTCCTTAGCGATGCGTGGGCGCTTGTGCAAGCTGGCCGCGCGCCCGTCTCACTCTATTTTGGGTTGGTGGAAAAGTTGCCTGCTTCCACTGAACTGGCTGAACGCGAACAGATCATCAATGTGCTGGATTTCATCAATCGGCTCCTTATTGGTAGTCCGGAGCGCGAAAAATTTCA
>WNFX01012506.1_pt1 | contig 16975 bp, 11 predicted proteins | sample 5400111 | NCBI WGS metagenome assembly WNFX01 (sample SAMN13153363, study PRJNA577476) | soil metagenome | isolation source: 40 cm soil or saprolite under grassland replicate 1 | place: USA:California | collected 2016-06-15 | reverse complement strand
CGCTGCCCCCCGCGACGCCAGCCCCTACCGCGACAGACTTTCCCGCGCACGAGGCACCGCCGCCGTGTGGTGAATGTGGGCATTCTCCACGCTCTGCGGCGGTTGATGGGCCATCCACGCCTGCAAACCATGATCGTGGAGACTTTTCAGGGATAATCCCTGAAAAGTCTCCACGATCATGAAACAAGGTTGCCGTAGGGCCGTCCGGGCGGGGTCAGTGCTGACCTGGCGCCCGCCTTGGTCGGTCCGCGAGAGTACAGGTGCCCGGCGCGGTCGCTCGGGGGCCTGAGCGCTCCGCGCGGGGCACGCCTGGGGAAGACGCTGGTCCGCGAGCCAAATATTACGGTCCAAGGAGCGATCCCCTAACCCGGCGGTGACGGCCGCATGGCGCCTTTAGCGTTGTCGTCGCGATCAGTGCTAGGACACCGCCTCGCTACGTAGCGCGTCGCTGCGGGCATTGGCGGTGACCTCTAGCCGCCGTTATGCCATGCCAGTTGGGGAGCGGACCCAAAAGCGACGCATCGAAAAGCATGGAAGGGGATCGTAGGAATGAGAAGCAGGTTTCAGCGGGCCGGCGCGGCAAAGCGCAGGCTACGGCTGAGTAGGCGCACGATGCTGGTGACGGGGATTGTTGCCGTCGCCGTGACGGGTGCCCTCGTCACCGCGGTCTTGGCTAGGCCCGCGCATATCAGCCTCAGCGCCAACTCGGGTCGTTCGCACCACACGCATCACAGCCGCGGTGTTTTCGGTGGCACCACCACCAGGGCCTTGGCGTTCAGCACCCTCGACAACGCCACTGACCCGACGTTCAACCAGCTGCTCGGGATCAACAACCGCAACCTGATCGCGGGGTATTTCGGTTCCGGCGCCGCGGGTCACCCGAACAAGGGCTACCTCCTCAACCTTTCGCGCGCAACGTCGACCTTCATGAACGAGAACTTCCCCGGCTCGGTCCAGACTCAGGTCACCGGGCTCAATGACCGTGGCGTTACTGTCGGCTTCTGGTCGGACATGAACAACGCCAACGAAATGAACAAGAACGTCGGGTTCTATTCGATCGGTCGCCGTTTCCACAACGTTGGATTCCCCACGATGAACAACGCCATGCCCCCGGTGAACCAGCTGCTCGGCGTGAACAACCATAATGTCGCGGTCGGCTTCTATGTCGATGCCAAGGGCAACAGCCACGGCTACACCTACAGCATCGCCAGGCAGCGCTTCCACACGGTGAAGGTCAGGCACGCGACCAGCGTGACCGCCGCAGCGATCGACAACTGGGGCGACATCGCCGGCTTCTTCACGAACGCGGCAGGCCAGACCGACGGTTTCGTGCTCAACGGTGGGCGGATGGTCAAGCTGGCCTTCCGCGGAGCGTCGATGACCCAGGCTTTCGGGGTCAACGACCACGGTGAAGTGGTCGGTACCTACACGGTCGGGACCGGCGACAATGCCATGACCCACGGTTTCACCTGGACGAGGCGCCACGGGTTCAAGACCGTGGATGACCCGATGGGTATGGGCACCACCACCATCAACGGTGTGAACAACGCCGGTTTCCTGGTCGGCTTCTACAACGACGCCGCCGGGAACACCCACGGCTTCGTGCAGGCCCGTGGCAAGTTCATCGCCATGACGACGGCCGCGACGCCGACCATGACCGCGGCGCCGACCATGACCGCGGCGCCGACCATGTCCCCGACCCCGACTATGTCGGGAGCCATGACCGCGACGCCGACGATGACCGCGACCCCGACCGCGCCGGCGACGGCGACGCCGACGCAGGCCCCGGTGCCGACCGGGTCACCGACGCACTGGTGAGGTCGTGAGCCCAGCCGCACTGGTCGGTTCGTGAGGCCAGCGGCTCGGGTAGCAGGACAGGATGGGGCGGCCGGGCCCAAGAGGCCCGCCGCCCCATCGCGCTGCGGACAACCTGCGCCGCCGCCGCGCAGCGGACTGCCCCGCGGTGCGGACTGGCCCGCGCCGCGGCCGGTCCGCCGACCGCGTTAGGGGTCCACCTGGCGCAGGTACGGAGGAAGCTCGCTGACCGTTGCGACTTCGCTGGCCGGAGGGGCGACTGCCGTCACCGGGGTGCCCCAGTTGGAGTAGCTCACGTACGCGGTGATCGGCCCGATGACCGGCGATGTGGCGGTGATGACGCATGAGACAGGCAGCAACTTCCTGTTGAGCACGACCCGCCAGGTGGCGTCCTTTGTGCCTGGCCCCGCGAAGGTGATGACGGCATCGTGGGCCCCCGGGGTGGCGTGCGGAAGGGCCATGGCGAGTTGCACGGTGCCTGACATGTGGGCCGTCGCGGCCGCGCCGGAACCTTGCCAGTAGGGCCGGGTGGTGACCTTCGCGTATCGCAGCAGGTTCCAGCTCGTCGCGCTCGCATACAGGACGTATGCGGCCTGCCGCGCCGCGTAGGAGGCGCGGCCATTCGGCGCGCTCGGCGTGATCTCGACCCAGGTCTTTCCCTGCGGCATGAGGTTGGCCGGCGGCGCGATGTAGATCTTGCCGGGCAGGAAGATGAGAGGCGCGCGGACATGCACGCCGTTGTACCTGTCCGCCGTCGCGATGGCGGTTCCCGTGAGGGTGCCGTCAGGACTCACCGCGATGGTGCCGGTCAGCGTCTCGCGCACCGTGTGTGCCTGGGGGGTGCGGACGTCAACCTGGATATGTACGCTCCGCGCGGCGAATACCCGGCTGCTGACCGTGACGGAAAGCTTGCCGGAAGTTGCTGGTAAGACCGGGAGCGTGCGGGCGGCCGACGGAGGGTTGCTTTGGTGCGGCGTCGGCGTGGCACTTGTCGGTGACCGCGTCGGCGTGGCACTTGTCGGTGACCGCGCAGGCTGAGCGCTCGTGTGGCCCGGCGACGGCTTGCCGGTTGACGCGCTTGGCGTCGCCGTCGGCTTCGGCTTGACAATCTGGCAGCCCACGAGCACGCCCGCGAGCGTGGCGACGCACGCAAGCGCAGGGACGACGGGCCGGCGGGCGCGGCGGCCCGGTTCCCCAGCCGGGATGCGGATGTAGCCGACCAGGTCGGCGGCTCGATCCGGCGCGTCCTGCTGCGGGCGCGTCGTACCGGTTCCTAGCATGCGCCAGTCCTAACGGCGGGAGCGTGCTGTCAAAGCCAGAGGCCGCAGCCCCTTTGCCCATCATCGCTCATCACGGCCCATCCGCCCAGCGCCAGGCGCGCGCGAGATCACGTTGCACACACTGCTTTCAGGCCCGATGCTGGGGCCTATGCCAGAAGACGACGAGGTCACGGCGCCAGCGGGCGCGGCCGTCGGCGAGGGTGACCTGCTGTGGGAACCGGGCCCCGACGAGCTCAGGCACTCGCGGATCGCGCGTTACCTCGGCTGGCTTGCGGCGGAGCGCGGGCTGAGTTTCGGCCGCTACGACGAGTTGTGGCGCTGGTCGGTGGACCAGCCGGGTGCCTTCTGGGACTCGGTGTGGGATTTCTTCGATGTGCCGGGTCGCCGCGGCGACGGGCCGGCCCTGGACGGCGGCCCGATGCCTGACGTCCGCTGGTTCGCGGGGTCGACGGTCAACTACGCGCGCGCCGCCCTGCGGACCTGCGAGTCAAACCCGGCCGCGACCGCGGTGATCGTCCGATCCGAGACAGGTCATCGGGCCACCGTTTCCTATGGTGAGCTGGCCGCGGAGGTCGCCCGCGTCCAGGCGGGACTGCGCGCGCTCGGCGTCACCGGCGGCGACCGCGTGGCCGCATTCCTGCCCAATTCCCCGCACGCGCTGGTCGCGATGCTCGCCGCGACCGCCCTCGGCGCGATCTGGTCGTCCTGCTCGCCGGACTTCGGCGCCGCGAGCGTGATCGACAGGTTCGCCCAGATCGAGCCGAAGGTCCTGATCGCGGTGGACGGCTACGCCTACGGCGGCAAGGTTTTCGACCGGACCGGCGTGGTGGGTGACATCGCCGCGGCGCTGCCCAGCCTGCGCGCGTTGATCACCGTTGACTATCTGCGCGGCGCTGGTCCCGGGCCGCTACCGGCCGCCGATGGCGCGGCGGCCGCGATTCCCGTAGCGATCGGATGGAACGAACTGGCCGAACTAGCCCAGCATAACGGCGGTGCGGTGGGCTCACCCGGGTCCGGTGACGCTCGCGGCGGCGGCTTCGGCCATGCCGATATCGAATTCGCCGACGTGCCGTTCGACCATCCGTTGTGGGTCCTTTATTCGTCGGGTACCACCGGGCTGCCGAAGCCGATCATGCATGGGCACGGCGGTGTGCTGCTTGAGCACCTCAAGGCGATCGGCCTGCACCAGGATCTGGGCCCAGGTGACGTGTTCTTCTGGTACACGACGACCGGTTGGATGATGTGGAACTACCTGGCCGGCGGGTTGCTCGCGGGCGCCGCGATCGTCGTGTACGACGGCAGTGCCACGTACCCGGCGATGGACGCGCTGTGGCGGCTGGCGGCCGAGACCGGCGTCACCTACCTGGGCACGGGAGCGCCCTACCTGCTCGCCTGTGCGAAGGCTGGTCTGCGGCCGGGTGCCGAGCTGGATCTGTCCGCCCTTCGCGCCGTCGGCTCCACCGGCTCACCGTTGCCGCCCGAAGGCTTCCAATGGGTATATGAGCAGGTGAAGCGTAATGTGGTGCTGGGGTCGTTCTCGGGAGGCACCGATCTTTGCACCGGGTTTGTCGGGCCCTGCCCGCTATTGCCGGTGCGGGCGGGCGTGATCTCGGGCCGGTGCTTGGGAGCGAGGGTCGAGGCCTACGACCAGGACGGCAAGCCACTCAAGGGAGAGGTCGGCGAGCTGGTGATCACGGCGCCCATGCCATCGATGCCGGTGGGTTTCTGGAACGATCCGGGCGGCACCCGATACGCCAGCACCTACTACGCCATGTACCCGGGCGTGTGGCGGCATGGTGACTGGATCAAGATACTGCCCGACGGCGGCTGCGTGATCTACGGTCGCTCGGATGCGACGCTCAACCGGGGCGGGGTCCGGATGGGCACCAGCGAGTTCTACCGCGTGGTCGAGCGCTTCAGTGAGGTCGCTGACAGCCTGGTGGTGGACACCGGGCAGCTGGGCCAGGAAGGCAAGCTCGTTCTCTATCTGGTGCCCGCCGAGGGCTGCGAGCTCGACGCGGCGGTCATCGGCCGCATCCGCGATGCCCTCCGCAACCGGCTTTCGCCGCGCCACGTGCCCGATGAGATCCATGAGGTCCCTGGCATTCCCCGAACCTTGTCAGGCAAGAAGCTCGAGGTACCCGTGCGGAAGATCCTCCTTGGCACCCCGGTGGAGCGGGCGGCCGATCCGGACGCGCTCGCCAACCCCGAGGTGCTGCGCTACTTCCGGGCCGGGCCGGAGGCAGGATGAGCGCGAGTGACGCACTCGCTGGCACCGGCAGGCGCTTCGGTGAGGAAGGCGGTGTCCTTACCTACGGCAGCTACCTGCGGCTGCCCGAGCTGCTGGCGCAACAGGTACCGCAGGCGAATCCGCCCGCGCACGACGAGCTGCTGTTCATCACGGTTCATCAGGCCTACGAGCTGTGGTTCAAGCAGCTGCTCTACGAGCTTGAGGCGGCCCGGGACGCGATGAGCTGCGGTGAGCTGTGGCGCGCGGGCCACCTGCTGCGGCGCGCGCACGTGATCGGACGGCTGCTCATCGAGCAGGTGGAGGTCCTCGAGACCATGACGCCGCAGGATTTCCTCGAGTTCCGCTTCCTGCTCGCGCCCGCGAGCGGTTTCCAGTCGGCGCAGTTCCGTGAGCTGGAGTTTCTCTCGGGCCTGAAGGACCGCGGTTTCCTGTCCCGATTCCGCGGGCTCAGCGAGACGGAAAGGCTCCGGCTGGAGCGCCGCCTCACCGAGCCGGGGCTGTGGGATTCGTATGTCGGCCTGCTCGCGGCGCGCGGCCTGCCGGTCGATGGTGACGAGCAGATACTCCGATCTCTGGTGGCGGTCGCCAAGGATCGCGCCAGTTACGACGATCTTTGGCGACTCGCCGAGGATCTGATCGGCCATGACGAGATCGCCGGCCTATGGCGTGCCAGGCACGTCCAGATGGTGGAACGGCAGATCGGCACGAAATCCGGGACCGGTGGCTCGACGGGCGCGCCGTACCTGCGGGAACGGATCGCGCTGCGCTATTACCCGTTGCTGTGGGAATTGCGCGCGCGGCTGTGAGCGCGAACGCACGAGGGAGCGTAAGGCAGATGGCGGTGAGTCTCGACAAGGAAAAGGACGCCGTGCTGCGCGAGGCGGCACGGCGCACCGCTGTGGCGGCGCCCGGCGTGCCCGGCGGCGCGGCACCGGCGGCCGGCGTTGGTCCGGGCGGCGTCGGCCCCGGGCAGGAGGATGTGCTGGCGTACCTGCGCGTCTACTACCGCCATTTCGCCACGGAGGATCTGGCCGGGCGCGACCCGGCGCGGGTGGCGGCCGTCGCGCTGGACCATGCCGGGTTCGGCGCCGTGCGGCCGCAGGGCCGGGCGCTCGTCCGCGTGCGCGCGCAGCGCGATCGGCCGGGCGCCGACGGCCTGGAGCGCTGTCCGACCCTGATCGACATCGTCACCGACGACATGCCGTTCCTTGTCGACTCGGTGACGATGGAGCTCAACCGTCATGGCCTGGGCATCCGCCTGCTGATCCATCCTCAGCTGCGCGTCCGCCGCGACGTCACCGGCCAGCTGTGGGACGTGCGCGGGCAGGTTGACGGGCACCCATGGGCGGCTGACGAGCACGGCGAGGCGTGGATCCATATCGAGTCGGGCCGCACTGCCGTGCCGCCCGCCAGGCTCGAGGACCACCTGCGCCGCGTGCTCGACGACGTGCGGGTGGCCGTCGAGGATGGCGTGCGCATGGTCTCGCTGGCGGTCAGGCTCGCCGATGAGCTGGCCGCCGAGCCGCCCGCGCCGGGGGTGGCGCTGCTGCCGCCGGCGGAGCGGGCCGAAGTTCCCGAACTCCTGCACTGGCTCGCCGACGGTCATTTCACGTTCCTCGGCAGCCGCGAGTACGACCTGGTGGATGGCCCCGACGGCGCCGCGCTGCGCGCCGTCCCCGGCACCGGCCTTGGCATCTTGCGCCACGACAAGCAGGGTTCTGATTCGTTCGCGTCATTGCCGCCCGAGGTGCGCGCCAAGGCCAGGGAGCGGCGGCTCCTCGTGCTGACGAAGGCCAACTCGCGCGCCACCGTGTACCGCCCCAACTACCTCGATTACGTCGCGGTCAAGAAATTTGACGCCACCGGCGAGGTCGTGGGCGAGCACCGGTTCCTCGGCCTGTACAGCCAGGCGGCCTACTCCGAGAGTGTCGCCCGCATTCCCGTGCTGCGGCGAAAACTCGCCGACGTGCTCGACCGGGCCGCGCTGTCACCGGGCAGCCACGATGGCAAGGACATCGTCGAGATACTCGAGACCTACCCGCGCGAGGAGCTTTTCCAGATTTCCGTGGACGAGCTGCTGCCGATCACGCTCGGCGTGCTGCGCCTGCGCGAGCGCAGGCAGACCAGGCTATTCCTGCGCAAGGACGTCTACGGCCGCTACATGTCGTGCCTGGTGTACCTGCCCCGCGACCGTTACAACACGCAGGTGCGGCTGCGCGCACAGGAGATCCTCCGCGCGGCACTGCACGGCAAGACCGTCGACTACAGCGCGATGATCGGTGAGTCGGTGCTGGCCAGGCTGCACATCGTGGTGTGGGGGGAACGGGGTGTCCCGTTGCCCGACGTAGCCGCGAGCGAGCTTGAGCAGGCGCTCGCGGTGGCGGCCCGTTCGTGGGAGGACGATCTCGCGGATGAGGCCGAGGCTCAGCTGGGCGTGGACCAGGCGGCGCGCCTGATGTACGTCGTCGGCGGAGCGATTCCTGACGGCTACAAGGCGGATGTGCCCGCCGCGGCCGCCGTCGCCGACCTGATGCGGGTCGCGCGGCTGGCGCGGACGGATGGAGTGTTCGATGTCGAGCTGTACGAACCGCCCGGTGCCGCGCCGGGGGAGCGGCGGCTGAAGGTGTATCGGGTGGCATCGCCGATCGTGCTCTCCGACGTGCTGCCCGAGTTGCAGCACATGGGGGTCGAAGTGGTCGACGAGCGGCCCTATGAGTTCCGCGTGCCGAGCGCAGGGGCGATCGCGGGCGCGACGGCGGCTGCGATGGACGCGGCGCACACAGCCGGCCAGGCGTTTGCGCACGAGGACGGGCGCTTTGCCGATGAGGATGACCCGGCGCCTGGCCCTGGGGACGGCTCGCTCACCTTTCCCAGCCGGTTCTGGATCTATGATTTCGGGCTCCGCCGCGAGGCGGCGGGCCGCGCCGCGGCGCCTGGGGCCAAGAGCCTGTTCCAGGATGCGCTCGCCGCGCTGTGGCAGGGCAAGGTCGAAGACGACGGTTTCAACGCGCTGGTCCTTGACGCCGGCTTGTCCTGGCGGCAGGTCGTGGTGCTGCGTGCCTACGCGAAATACCTACGTCAGGCCGGCACCGCGTTCAGCCAGGAGTACATCGAGCTTGTGCTGCGGTCAAACCCAGCCGTCGCGCGGTTGCTCGTGCTGTTGTTCGAATCCCGGTTCGACCCGGCGCGCCAGCCGCGGCGCGGACACGGCGCGCTGGCCCGCAGCGGAGAAGCCGAGCGCAGCGACGCGATCGCCGAGGAAATCGCGGGCCTTCTCGATGAGGTGGCGAGCCTTGACGATGACCGCATCCTCCGCGCCTACCTGACGCTCATCAAGGCGACGCTGCGCACTAACTACTACCAGGAGGGGGAGGGCGGCGAGCCCAAGCCGCACCTGGTGATCAAGCTCGATCCTGGGCAGGCACCCGACCTGCCCGCGCCGCGGCCGAGGTTCGAGGTGTTCGTGTACTCACCGCGGGTCGAGGGCGTTCACCTGAGATTTGGCCGGGTCGCGCGCGGCGGGCTGCGCTGGTCAGACCGCCGCGAGGACTTCCGCACCGAGATCCTGGGCCTCGTGAAGGCCCAGCAGGTGAAGAACGCGGTGATCGTGCCGTCCGGCGCGAAGGGCGGGTTCGTCGGCAAGCAACTGCCGCCCCCGTCCGACCGCGAAGCGTGGCTGGCCGAGGGCATTGCCTGCTACAAGCTCTTCATCAGCGGCTTGCTTGACGTCACGGACAACCTGGACGGCGGGCGCGTGGTGCCGCCGCCCGCCGTGGTCCGCCACGACAGCGACGACCCTTATCTGGTGGTGGCCGCCGACAAGGGGACGGCGTCGTTCTCCGACCTGGCGAACGAGGTCGCCGCGGAGTACGGCTTCTGGCTCGCGGACGCCTTCGCGTCCGGCGGATCGGCGGGTTACGACCACAAGAAGATGGGCATCACCGCGCGCGGTGCGTGGGAGTCGGTCAAGCATCACTTCCGTGCCATCGGCATCGACACGGCGACGCAGGAGTTCAAGGTCGCGGGTATTGGCGATATGTCCGGTGACGTGTTCGGCAACGGGATGGTGCTGTCGGACCGGATCAAGCTGGTGGCAGCCTTCGACCACCGCCATGTCTTCATCGATCCCGCCCCGGATCCGGGCGCGAGTTTCCAGGAGCGGTCCCGGCTGCTGCGCCTGCCGCGCTCCTCGTGGGCGGACTACCGGCGGGAGCTGATCTCGGCCGGCGGTGGGGTCTGGCCCCGCACGACGAAGTCGATTCCGGTCAGCCCGCAGGCGAGAGCGGCTCTCGGCCTTGGCGAGCAGATTTCCGCGCTGACCCCGCACGAGCTGATCCGGGCTATCCTCTGCGCGCCCGTGGACCTGCTGTGGAACGGCGGGATCGGCACGTACGTGAAGGCGTCCGCCGAGAGCCACGCCGATGCCGGCGACAGATCCAACGACCCGGTGCGGATCGACGCGACCCAGTTGCGGGCCAGGGTGGTGGCCGAGGGCGGGAACCTTGGCCTGACCCAGGCCGCGCGGATCGAGTACGCCCTGGCAGGCGGTCTGATCAATACCGACTTCATCGACAACTCCGCCGGCGTGGATACCTCCGACCACGAGGTGAACATCAAGATCCTGCTCAACGGCGTGGTCCGCGATGGCGACCTGGCGATGGCCGCGCGAGATGGACTGCTGCAGGAGATGACCGACGAGGTCGCCAGCCTGGTGCTGCGGCACAACTACCACCAGAACGTCTGCCTCGCGGCGGCGCGGGCGCAGGCGGCGTCGATGCTGCACGTGCACGCTCGCTATATCCGCAAGCTGGAACGCCAAGGCGTGCTGCGGCGGCGGCTTGAGCACCTCCCGGGCGACAAGGTGATCGCAGAACGCCGCGCCGCGGGCCTTGGCCTGACCGCTCCGGAGTTCGCGACGCTGCTCGCCTACACCAAGATCGCCCTCACCGAGGAGCTCGTCGCGTCCAGCCTGCCCTCCGATGAGTACCTCCTCCGTGAGCTGGCCGAGTACTTCCCGCACCCGCTGCGCGAGCGATACGCCGGCCGGATGACCGCGCACCCCCTCTACCGGGAGATCATCACCACCGCCGTGGTGAACCTGGGCATCGGTCGAGGCTCTCGACGGCCGGGTCGAGATGGCCATTCAGGTCAAGCTGCTGCTCGAGGCGCGCAAGCTCACCGAGCGGGCCGCCCGGTGGCTCGTGCTCGGCCGGCGCCCGCCGCTGCCCATCGGCGCGACCATCGACTTTTTCGCCGACGGCGTGATCACGATCAGAGCAGGCCTGTCGAAGCTGCTCACCGGGCGCGATCTGGCCGGTTTCGAGGAGCGCCGCGATATGTTCGCGAGCAGCGGCGTGCCGCTGGAGCTGGCCGAGCTTGTCGCAGGCATGGTTCCCGCGTACTCGACCTTCGACATCGTCGAGATCGCCTCCGACACGGGGCGAAGCGTCGATGAAGTCGCCGAGGTCTACTTCGACCTGGCCGAGCGGCTGCAGATCACCCGGCTCAGGGAGCGGATCATCGCGCTGCCCAAGGACGACAGGTGGAACACCATGGCCCGCGCTGCACTGCGGGACGACCTTTATGCCGCGCACGCCGCACTGACCAGGGATGTGCTGGTCGTGAGCGGTTCGGGAACCCCCGAAGAGCGGCTCGGCGTCTGGACGGAACGCAATGTGTCGGCGGTCGCGCGGGCCCGCCAGACCCTCACGGAGATCTGGGAGAGCGAGCGGTTCAACGTGGCGACCCTGTCCGTCGCGCTGCGTGCGATCCGCACCCTGGTGACGTCGAGCACGCTGCCGCACGCGTGACCTAGCCTGCCGCGCCAGCCAGCGGCAGCCGCTCTGCCAGCCCGCCGGCGGCGGACACCCCTAGTCGCCGCCGGCGGTGGTGGGGCCGCCGTCGGCCGCGATCACGCGCATCATCCCGGAGGCCCGGCCCGGCGGTACCTCGGCTGCGTACTGGTACGTCGCGGTCGTATCAAGCTCGAACCTGACGATCAGGCTCCCGCTCGCGTACAGCGCGGGCGCGAACGGGGGCGGGATCTCGATCTGGCGGCCATTCTTGGACTTGCGCAGGATGACGGTGTTCCTGTTCATGGAGTAGAGCACCAGCGCGCCGCCATCGGCCGTCCGGAGCGCGTAAAGGGGGAACGTGGTCCCGTCGAGCAACGAATCGTAGGCCAGGCCCAGACGGGTTACCTGACGCTTGGTCGTCACAATTTGGCTGTGCAGGCCCGTGGTGTATGGGCCTGGCGCCACCATCGTGGCCGCGTTGGCGGCCGTGCCTTCCTCCACGACGGCCGCCTGCAGCGCTCCGGTGCTGTTCGGGCTGACCAGGAGCCGATGGTCGAACGTGGCGAGCGCGGTGGCGTGGCCGTTGGTGGCCACCGCGATCCGCGGCAGGGCCGTCCCGGGCTGGAGCAGAGTGGACAGGGTCATCTGCCACGACTCATCGGCGGCGGGACGAGAGAACACCATGATCGCCGTGCGCGCGGGCCCGCCGCGCGTCGGCGTTCGCGGCACTACTGCCGCGAACCAGAACGGGAACCCGGTCATCTGGGGGACGTACATCTTTGGTTTGCCGTACGTGTACCGCGGCGCCGGCGTGCCGAAGTAGGCGGCGTTCTCGTAGGTAGCGACGGTCAGTGGCACCTGGGCGTCGCTGACGAGCGAGAGTTCGAGTCCTTCGTCGCCGGCGGCCCGCGCCACGTCATCGGTGGTGACGAACGTGTTGAACACCTGCCGGGCGGTGGCCAGGCTCAGCGCGCCAGGTGGCGCGGAGGCGGGCTGAACGGCGACCGACGTCGCGCAGCCGTGCGCGCCAAGCAGCAATCCGGCGGCCAGCACCGCCAGCACCAGCCCCAGGGCGACCACGCCCCAGCGAGTTCTATGGACGGTTGTGAGCTTCATCTCCGTATCCAGATTTGCTGGACGGTCACGGCGGGTGATCACGCGGCGGCGGATCTGCGGCCGGTACCCGCGTATGGATGCGCCCAGCAGGTGTCATGCGGCGCCGGATCGTCGACACTCACGCCGGTGAGTATGCCAGGAGCAGCCTGTGGCGTTCACCTCGCGTAGGCTTTCCGGCATGGCAGTGATCGACCCCGCGGACGAGCTCAAGGAGCTCTCGTCAAAGCTCACCGGTGTCGAAGCCGTCCTTGACCTGGATGCTATGCGGCGCGAGGCGGCAGGGCTAAGGGAACAGGCGGCCGATCCGCGGCTGTGGGAGGACCAGGAGCATGCGCAGGCAGTGACGCGTCGGCTGTCCTACGTTGAGGCCGAGCTTGGCCGAGTGGAAGGGCTGCGCCGCCGCCTCGAGGACACGACCATCATGTTCGAGCTCGCGGACAGTGAGGATGACGAGCCCACCCGGCAGGAGGCGGTCCGCGAACTCAGTGCGCTCCGCAGGGAGATCGACCAGCTCGAGACCCGCACCCTCATGTCCGGTGAGTATGACGAGCGCGAGGCGCTCATCACGATCAACGCGCAGGCGGGCGGCGCGGACGCTGCGGACTGGGCGCAGATGCTCCAGCGCATCTACCTGCGCTGGGCGGAGCGGCACGGATACCCGACCGAGGTGTACGACACGTCGTACGCGGAGGAGGCGGGCATCAAGTCGACCACGTTCGCGGTCAAGGCCCCGTACGCGTATGGCACGCTGCGCGGCGAGCACGGCACCCACCGGATGGTGCGAATCTCCGCCTATGACAACCAGGGCCGCAGGCAAACCTCGTTCGCCGGAGTCGACGTGGTACCCGTGGTAGAGCGCACCGATCACATCGACATTCCCGAAGACGAGATCCGGGTGGACGTCTACCGTTCCAGCGGGCCGGGTGGCCAGGGCGTCAACACGACCGACTCGGCGGTGCGGATCACCCACCTGCCGACGGGCATCGTGGTGTCCTGCCAGAACGAGCGCAGCCAGATCCAGAATCGCGCGACCGCGATGGCGGTGTTGCAGGCGAAGCTGCTTGAGCGCAAGCGTCACGAAGACGCGGCCAAGATGGCGGCCCTACGGGGCGAGACGACGAGCAGCTGGGGCACGCAGATCCGTAACTACGTGCTGCATCCCTACCAGAATGTCAAGGATCTCCGGACCGGAGTGGAGACAGGTAACACCGCCGCCGTGCTCGATGGCGAGATCGACGAGTTCATCGAAGCGGAGATCCGCTGGCTGCGCCGTAGGGAGGCGTCGGGCAACGGCGCCTAGGGCACGGGACGCGCCTTGGGTGACAGCCTCGCGCTCTGCGCCGCTCACGGCGCTATTCGGGCATTCAGGGCGAGAAGTGCAGCGCAACCACGAGCAAAAGCGTGACAATCAGCGCAGCGATGATCAGCGGTGAAGCGATTCCGGGCGGTGCGTGGTGCACCTCTGCCCGAGCGGCGCGGCATACCGGGCAGCGGCCATCCACCACCGGTTCCGCGCACTGCGCGCAGATCAGGTGTTCGCAGCTCATCTGAGCCCTCCCTGGCCGGCCGGCGCCAGACCACTTCTTGAGTGTTGGACATACCCTGCCAGTTTCCCCCCTAGACTGTCCGATGACCAACCGGAGCCACCGAAAAGTACTTGGGGACATCATGACGCGGCGCAGTAGCGGGAGCGGGCGCAGCCCGTCGGCTCGCGGCGCGTCAGCAGCAGCTATCCGTCGTCGATCGCCCGTGGTGGTCCCGTGATCCACTTTGACAATGTCACCAAGATGTACCCGAGTCAGAGTCGGCCAGCCCTTGAGAACGTGAACATCGATGTCGAGAAGGGCGAGTTCGTCTTCCTGATCGGGCCCTCCGGCTCGGGGAAGTCCACGTTCCTGCGGCTCGTGCTGAAAGAGGAGAAGCCGACAGGTGGCCGGATCCACGTGGCAGGCAAGGACCTGGCCCGGCTGACCAACTGGAAGATCCCCCATCTTCGCCGGAAGATCGGCTGCGTGTTTCAGGACTTCCGGCTGCTGCCGAACAAGAACGTCTACCAGAACGTGGGGTTCGCCCTCGAGGTCATCGGCAAGCCGAGGCGCTTCATCCGCAAGGTGGTGCCCGAGGTGATCGACCTGGTCGGCCTCGATGGCAAGGCCGAACGCATGCCGGACGAGCTTTCCGGCGGTGAGCAGCAGCGGGTGGCGATGGCCAGGGCGTTCGTGAACCGGCCGATGATCCTGCTGGCCGACGAGCCGACGGGCAACATCGACCCGGGCACATCTATCGGGATCATGAAGGTTCTCGACCGCATCAACCGGACCGGTACGACCGTGGTCATGGCCACCCATGACGCCGCGATCGTGGACTCGATGCGCAAGCGCGTCATTGAGCTTGAGCACGGCAAGGTGGTGCGTGACCAGTCGCGCGGAGTGTACGGCCAGGCCTACTGAGCTGGCGCGGTACCCCGCGGTACCGGGCTATCGAGGAATGAGCGAGCATGCGTTCTAACTTCGTGTTCCAGGAGATCTGGATCGGTCTCCGGCGTAACCTCACGATGACGATCGTGCTGGTCGTCGTCGTCGCCATCAGCTTGTTCCTGCTTGGCATGGGCCTACTGATCATGAAGCAGGTGAATAACACCAAGACGTTCTGGCAGGGAAAGGTCGAAATATCCGTCTACCTGTGCACACCGACGAGCCCGAGCCCGGCGTGCAGACAGAACGGCCCGGCCTCGTCGGCCCAGAGAACTCAGATCCTGCACGACCTGCAGGCGCTGCCCCAGGTCCAGCACGTTTTTTACGAATCGAAGCAGCAGGCTTACCAGCGCTTCAAGGCGGAGTTCTCCAATCAGCCATCGTTCGTGCAGGCCGTGCCGGCCAACGAGATCCCCGACTCCTTCCGGGTGAAGCTGCGGAACCCGGCGACCGACTATTCGATCGTCGCAGGCACGCTGCAGGGCAGGCCCGGCATTGATCAGGTCATGGACGAGCGGTCGCTGCTCGACAAGTTCTACCGGCTGCTCAACGGGCTGCGGAACGGCTCGCTGATTGTGGCGGTCATCATGGTCGTCGCGGCGGTCCTGCTCGTCGGAAACACGATCCGGCTTTCCGCGTTCAACCGGCGGCGTGAGACGGGGATCATGCGCCTGGTCGGCGCGTCGAATTTCTACGTCCAGTTGCCATTCCTGCTCGAGGCGGTGATCGCCGGGCTCCTCGGCTGGATCATCGCCGCCGGGTTGCTCCTTGTGCTGAAGGTGCTCTGGCTCGACACGCTCCAGCAATACTTCACATTCAACGTCAGCCTGAGCCCCGCCGATCTCGTTCAGGTCGTGATCCTCGCGCTTTGCGCCGGAATCCTCCTGTGCGGCGCCACATCGTTCCTGACCCTCCGGCGCTATCTGCGCGTTTGATGCACCCGGTAAGCGCCGTGCGCTCGCGGCGCGCCCGGAACTGCGCGGGAAACGGCGCGGCGGGGAGTAGCGTGGCAGCGGAGCGCTGAGGAGTACGGTGGCACGCGAGCAGGGACGCAAGATCGTCGCACGGAACCGGCGCGCCAGGCACGAGTACCACATCGAGGACGTGTACGAGGCGGGGCTCGTGCTCACAGGCACCGAGGTGAAATCGCTGCGGGCCGGCCGGGCGTCGTTGTCCGACGGCTTCGCTCAGATCACCGATGGTGAGGCGTGGCTGCACAACGTGCACATCCCCGAGTACACGCAAGGAACCTGGACCAACCATGAGCCGCGCCGGATCCGCAAGCTGCTGATGCACAGAAAGGAGATCGACAGGCTCAGCGGCGAGACGGCCGAGCGCGGCCTCACGCTGATCCCGCTGTCGCTGTACTTCTCCGACGGCAAGGCAAAGGTGGAACTGGCGGTTGCCCGCGGTAAGCGGACCTACGACAAGCGCCACGATCTCGCCAAGCGGGACGCGGCCAGGGAGGTGGACCGTGCACTACGGCAGCGGCAGCGGCAGTGACGCGCCGCGGCCCGCCGCCCGCGTCACGCCCTCGCGGTCCTGGCCGCCACATTTCACCCCATCGCGCCTGCCGTCGCTACGCTCTTTGCCGACCGGCGGCCTGCGCGCGGCGGCTGCGCTGCTTGCGGTGGCGATCCTCGCCATCAGCTTCATCGGCGGCTGTGCGGCCGAGCCGTCGGCCGAGCCGACCGTGCACAGCTTCCTGCTCGCCTGGGAGCAGGGCCGCTACTGGGATGCGGCCGGTTACACCACGGGCACCCGCACGGCCGTCGCCAACGCGCTGCAGGGCGAGTACAGGGAACTGGGTGCGGCGGCGCTGTTCCTGAGCATGGGGACCATCTCGGTCCACGGTGATCGCGCTAATGCGGTGTTTTCCGCCTCGGTCGACCTCGGCCAGGATGGTGCCCCGTGGAGATACGAGGGGAGGTTCACGCTTGCGCGGACCAGTGATGACTGGAAGATCCAATGGAGCCCAAGCGTCATCAACCCCCACCTGCGCCGCGGCCTGAGGTTCGCGGTGGTGACCCAGGTCGCTGAGCGAGCGCCCGTGCTTGATTATGCCGGCCGGCCGCTGATCGGTGAGTCTGCCGCATACGTGGTGGGCGTCCGCCCGGTTCAGTTGGCCAACCCGGGGTCGACCGCGACGGAGTTCGCCGCTCTGGCGGGCCTGGATGAGAGCCAGGTCCTGGCCCAGATACTCGCCGCGCCCCCGAGCAGCTTCGAGGACCTCCTCACGCTGAG
>WNFX01007044.1_pt1 | contig 16977 bp, 16 predicted proteins | sample 5400111 | NCBI WGS metagenome assembly WNFX01 (sample SAMN13153363, study PRJNA577476) | soil metagenome | isolation source: 40 cm soil or saprolite under grassland replicate 1 | place: USA:California | collected 2016-06-15 | reverse complement strand
CCACCTATTTCACGCTGGCCGCGCGCCTCTTTGCTCCCGTATCGGTCGTCGGCACCGCCGGGCCCGACTTCATGCCGGCCTTCCAGACCGCCATGAAGGGAATGGGCGCTGACCTCCGGAGCACGGTGACGTCGGAATTACCCACCTACCGCTGGTTCGCTGAGCACGATTACGAGACCGGCACGACGCGTAACGAACGATCCGACCAGGGCGCGTACCGCGGCTTTACACCGCTTCTGACCGCCGACCAGCGCAACGCTCGGATCGTTTTTCTCGGCAGCATGGAGCCGCGCCACCAGATGCGCGTGCTCGAGCAGCTCGATCACCCATGGCTGGTCGCCGGGGACACGATGAAGCTCTACATCCGAGAGCAGCCCGAGGCCCTGGAACCCGTGCTACAGCGGCTCGACTACCTCTTCCTCAACGCCTCGGAGGCAATGGCGCTGGCAAAGGTCGGAACGATCGAGGAAGCGTCAGAGCGACTGCGCCATCGCTTCAGGTTGCGCGGCCTCGTCATCAAGGAGGGGCCGAAAGGCGCGACCCTCTACCGCCACGGTGAGGACATCCACCTTCCTGCCTTGCCGGTCGATCCGCCGATCGATCCGACCGGTGCCGGTGACGCGGTGGCCGCCGGGTTCCTCGGCTGCCTCGCAGAACAGCAGGTGGAGACGGAAGACTCGGTGCGCCTGGCCCTTGGGTACGCGATGGTGATGGCCTCCTTCACCATCCAGCACTTCAGCGTGCGCGGGCTCCAGCCGATCACCCGTGACGACGTCGAGGCGCGGATGGCGTCGATGGCCTGGCTTCCCTCGACGGCCGGATGAGCTGGCGGGCCGGCGGTCTGACCGTCGAGGTGCGGCAGGGTGATCTGACCCAGCAAGAGGTCGACGCCATCGTCAACGCGGCCAATAACGACCTGGAGCTGGGCGGCGGCGTCGCCGGTGCGATCGCGCGCGCCGGGGGGCCGCAGATCCAGGCCGAGTGCCGGCGGATCGGCCCGATCGAGGTTGGAGATGCCGCTATCAGCGGCGGGGGCACGCTACGGGCTCGCTACGTCATCCACGCCGCGAGCATGCGGTTGGGCGGGCGGACGAGCGCCGAGAGCCTTCGTAGCTCGACCCGCCGCAGCCTCGAGATTGCGAAGGATAAGGGTCTTCGGTCGATCGCGTTCCCCGCTGTCGGCACCGGAATCGCGCATTTCCCGATGGACGAGTGCGCCCGGATCATGCTCGAAGAGGTGGTGGCCCATAGCAGGAACCCCTCCAGCATCCGCGAGGTTCGCTTCGTCCTCTTCGATGCGGATGCCGAATCGGCGTTCCGCACTGAAGCCGAGCGCCAGCTAGCGGCTGCCGAACAATCCGGGAACGAAGATCGAGGCGAGGAACGCCAGCGTCACCGCCGATAGGAACACCATCACCGCCCCGCTGAAGACGTTGAAGAGCGGCGTGTTCGCGTAGCGGCCCATGATCCGCTTGTCGTTGGCCAGCAGGATCAGCAGCGGCAGGAGGAGAGGCAGGAGCATCCCATTGATGATGTTCGGGAGGTTGGTGATCAAGACAAGGGGAGCGCCCGGGAACATCGCGATGGCCGCCCCGATGACGATCGTGGCCGTGTAAATCGTCAGGAACGCCGGCGCCTCGCGGAAGGACTTGTCGATGCCGCGTTCGAGACCAAACGCCTCAGTGATGGCGTAGGTGGTGGAGAGTGGCAGCACCGACGCGGCCATCAGCGAGGCGTTCAGGAGCCCAATTGCAAAGAGCTGTTCCGCATACTGGCCCGCCAGGGGCTTGAGCGCCAGGGCAATCTTCGAGAACGCCGAGGGGTCTGAAGGGTTCACGGTGACATGGGCCGCGTAGATCGTGGCGCCCGTGGCGACGATGATGAAAAAGGCCACCACGTTCAGCATCAGGATGCCGGCGACCGTGTCGATCCGCTCGTACTTCAGGTCGTTGGGATGCAGTCCTTTGTCCGCGACGTTGGACTGCTGAAAAAACGCCATCCATGGCGTGATCGTCGTGCCGATGATCGTGATGAAGATGAGGATGAATGGCGGCGTGAGGTGGAACGTCGGAACTACGGTGTGATGGATGACATCGCTCCACTTCGGGTGGGCAAGGAACGCCGAAACGATATAACCGAGGTAGACCAGGGTGAGGAGCAGAAGGACGCGCTCGACCACGCGAAACGACCCCCGCAGAACCAGAAACCAGACCAGCAGGGCAGCCACCGGGATCGCGGCGTAGCGAGCGACGTTGCCGAACAAGAGCTGGGCCGCCCCACCGACGCCGGCAAATTCCGCGACGGTCGTGGCCGCGTTGGCGAAGAAGAGGAAGATCATCACCCAGAGCGTCGGCGCGATGCCAAAGCGCTCGCGAATCAGGTCTGACAACCCCTTGCCGGTGACGGTGCCCATGCGGGCGACCATCGACTGGATCGCGACCAGGCAGATGGCGGTGACGATGAGCAACCAGAGCAGCTGGTAGCCGAACTGCGAGCCGGCCAGAGCATACCCGGTGATCCCGGTCGCGTCGTTGTCGACGTTGCCGGTGATGATACCGGGGCCGACTACCGCCAGCAGCATCACGAGACGCGCTCGCCGGCTGCGGAGGAGACCGATCGGCCGGGCCAGCGCGCTCGGCGGGCCCAAAACGGTTAGAAGATGCGGCGGCGGCGCCCACCGGCCCGTGCCGGCATGACCCGTTCCATGACGTCATCGACGGTGACGATGCCGTGAATCCGGTTGTGCTCGTCGACGACCGGGACCGCCAGCAAGTTGTACTTCGAGGTTACCTCGGCCACTTCACGCGGCCCCGCGTCGAGCCCGACGGAGATCACGTTCTTGATCATGAAGTCGCGGATCTTTGTCTCGGGCTTGGCCACGATCAGATCGCGCAGGGAGAGGACCCCCAGCAGATGCTCCTCCTCATCGGTGACATAGACGTAGTAGACGCTTTCGGCGTCGGGTTCGAGTTCGCGCAAGCGTTCGATCGCCTCGGCCGCGGTCAGCGTATGCAGCACGGCGACGTACCCGGTGGTCATCAGGCCGCCAGCCGTGTCCTCGCGGTAGGCGAGGAGCTCCTCAACGTCGCCCGCCTCGTCCTCCTCCATCTTCTGCAGCAGCTGTTGCGCCCGCTCGCGTGGCATGTCGGCGAGCAGGTCCGCTACCTCGTCGGGGGCCATCGCCTCCAGGATGTCCGAGGCGCGTTCGACATCGAGGCGCTCGAGGATAGAAGCCTGCATCTGCGGCTCATCGATCTCTTCCAATGTATCCGCGGCTTTCTCGTCATCGAGGGCGGCGAAGACGGCACTCCGGTCGTCGGGGCTGAGCTCGTTGACGATGTCGGCGATATCGGCCGGGTGGAGCTTGGCGAGCTTGGTGTGGGCGATCCGCAGCTTGACCGAACTAACGTCGGTCTTGACGGGGTCTACGGCCTCCCAGGAGATGAGCTTTTGCGGCCAGTCCAGCCCGAGCCCCGCCGTAATGCGACGGCCCAGCCCCTCCAGCCCGACCCGGCGCGCCAGCCCACGACTCCCGATATCGACGCCGATGACGAGCGTTGAGCCTTCCACCTGGGAGAGCTGCAGGTCGTTGACCCGCACCACCCGGCGGCCGTCCATGTCGACGATCTGCTTGTCGAGAATCTGCCGTGCCAGCCACAACTCGGTATCGGAACGGCTGTGCGGCTGCAAGCTGCCGGCGTCCACCTTGAGACTGAGCTCCTTGTTGTCCCAGCTACGGACCACCGACCAGTCGAGTGAGCGCACCTTGCGGTTGCCTTTCAAGATGACGCCGGTCACTTTGGGAAAGGGCTCGGTCATCACGACCACCAGGTCGCGAACTCGCCCGACGCGGTGCTGTCGAACGTCGACCACCTCAGCGTTGAGGAAATCGCTGAGGAAGATCAAACGACTAGCCTCGGAATTGCTTGAAGAGCAATGATGCGTTGTGGCCGCCGAAGCCGAACGAATTCGACAGCGCCAGTTTGATATCCAGCTCGCGCGCCCCCTCGGGGATGTAGTCGAGGTCACATTGCGGGTCGGGATGCTCGAGGTTGATGGTGGGGGGAGCGACGCCTTCCTCCACCGCTTTCACCGAGATCACCGCTTCGACTGAGCCTGCGGCACCGAGAAGGTGGCCCAGCATCGATTTGGTCGAGCTGATCGGGATCCGGTAGGCGGCCTCGCCAAAGATGTCCTTGAACGCCAGCGTTTCGGCCACGTCACCCAGCTGGGTTGCGGTCCCGTGCGCGTTGATGTAGCTCACATCCTCCGGCGCGACCCTCGCCTTGGCCAGGGTGCGCTTCATCGCCTGGGCGGCGCCGGCGCCCACCGGATCAGGAGCCGTGATGTGGCTGGCATCGGCGGTCGCTCCGTAACCAACGATCTCGGCGATGATCGGGGCACCCCGCTTGCGCGCCGCGTCCAGCTGCTCGAGGATCAGGATCCCGGCCCCCTCCCCCATGACAAAGCCGTCGCGCTCCAGGTCGAAGGGACGGCTCGCCAGCTGAGGCTCGACCTGGCGTGTCGAAACAGCACGCGAGGCGCAGAAGGCGGCCAGCGCCAGGGGCGTGACGCAGGCTTCGCTTCCACCCGCGATCATGGCCGTCGCGTCGCCACGCCGGATGGTCTCGAAGGCCTCACCGATGGCGTGCGCCCCTGAGCTGCAGGCGGAAACCGTGCAGTAGTTCGGCCCTCGCGCACCGAGGGCGATCGAAATCATGCCCGCGCCCATGTCGGCGATCATCATCGGCACGGTGAAGGGGCTGATGCGTGCGGGTCCCCGCTCCTTGAGGATGGTCAGCGCCTCCTCGATCTGCTCCAGGCCACCGATGGCACTCCCCACGATGACGCCGACCTGGTCGCGGTTCGCCTCGGTGATCTGGAGTCCCGAGCCCTCGAGGGCCTCGCGAGTCGCGACCATCGCAAACTGCACGAATCGCGACATGCGGCGCGCCTCTTTGCGGTCGAGCCGGGTCTCAGGCTTGAAATCGACGACCTCGCTCGCGACCTGGCTCGGCATCCCGGACGGATCGAACGCCTGGACGCGGCGCACACCGGATCGACCCGCCTTGACCGCCTCCCACGTTTCACGGGTGGTGTGCCCCAGCGAGGTGATGGCGCCGGTCCCGGTGACGACGACCCGCGAGCCGTTTACCATTTTCACGCTCGCCTTTCCACACCGGGGCTCGCTTCTGCTTTCACGCTCGCCTTTCCACACCGGGGCTCGCTTCTGCGATCCCTCCATCGCCCCACCGAAGACACGCCGCCGCCCAGCTTGGGCCGCTGCCACAGGCGAGCACGAGCGCCGTCATCCCCTTTTGCAACCGCCCGGAATGGACCGCGTCGTACAGCGCGGTCAGCGGCGCGGCCGCCAGCAACGATCCGTAGCGCGCCTCATCAAGCAGGACGCGGCTCGAGGCCACGCCGGCGAGCCGGCTCCACGCCTTCGTGATTTCGGGCGCGGACTGCTCGCCGATCACCACGTCGATCTGCGAGATCGCCAGCTGTGCTTTCTGCAGGCATTCCGCGGCCGCCTCGGTCAGGCCTCGCAGCAGCGTTCGATCCTGGGCATCGCCATTGCCGTCGGGTTGGGCCGCGCCGCCCGCGGTCGTCGACAACACCCCTCCGTCGTCGTCCGCCGGGGTCAGCAGCACGGCGGCCGCTCCACGGCTGTGAACGCGACCTCCCTGTCCCGGCAGATCGACGAGCTGGTTGTCCGACTCGGCGCCGATCAGCAAGACGGCCCGCGCGCCGGCTGTCACATAGCGGATTCCGACGTTGAGCGCCGAGAGCACGCTGGTCTCAGCCGCGTAGAGGTCGAAACTCGCCACCATCGGCAACTTCAGCTCCGTCTGCACCAGGCATGCCGTCGTGGGCCAGAGCACGTCTGGCGTCGTGGTGCCAACGATGATCATCTCGATGGCGGACGTCGGTACGCCCGCGACGCGCAAGGCAGCGCGCGCTGCGCCGGCCGCCAATGCGGGCGTCGACACCCCCTGGTCGGATTGCACCCGGTAGGAGACCCCCGTCAGGTCGGCGCCCGTAATACGCCGAGCGGGTTGGGCATCGGCGGGCGGGCGGTAGACCCCCAGGCCGGCGATCGCCCCGAGGGCCAATCCGCGGCGTGCCTGGGCAAGCGAAGGCATCGAGGCCGAGGTCACACCTCATTTTAAGTCCCGCTTTTGCGCCTCGTTACGATTGGGCCGAACTGGACCGTAACCAAGAGCCACCCCGGGGGATACATCTCCGGCGGGGAAGCCCGGGTATTCGCACTCCCGGTCGCGGTTCGCTATTGTATAGACCAAATTTGGGCACCAGACCGTGCCCGCAACTCCAAGAACCAGTAGGAGGGAAGGATGGCCGAAGCGAATTTCGACAAGTTCCGCGGCATCATCGCAGAGCAACTTGGCGTCGACGTCGAGAAGGTGACCCCCGAAGCCTCCTTTACCGATGACCTGCAGGCCGATTCGCTGGACCTGGTCGAGCTGATCATGGCCTTCGAGGAGGAGTACGGGATGGAGATTTCGGATGAAGACGCCCAGAAGCTGCGCACCGTTGGCGAAGCCTGGAATTACGTCAAGGGGAAGGTGTCCGTCGCCTGACGCCAAAGCTCCCGACGTCTGTTCCCTATGGGGCCGGCCCGGTGGCTTTCGTCTTCCCGGGGCAGGGTTCGCAATACGTCGGGATGGGCAAAGCGCTCTTCGACGTCTCCGAGACCGCGCGTCAGGTCTTCAAGCGGGCCGACGAGATCCTTGGCTTCGCCCTGACCCGCATGTGCTTCGAGGGACCGGAACAGGATCTCAATGACACGATCAACGCCCAGCCGGCCATCCTCACGGTGAGCATCGCCTGTCTCAATGTGCTGCGAGAGCGCTGGCAGACCATGGGGCAGGTGGTCGCGCCGCGATACGTCGCCGGACATAGCCTCGGCGAGTTCACCGCGCTGGTGGCGGCGGACGTCATCGACTTCGAAAATGCGCTGGTGCTCGTCCGCGAACGCGGACGGCTGATGAAGGAGAACGGTACTCTGCGGCCCGGTGGGATGCTCGCGGTACTGGGCCTCGATAAAGACGTGGTCGAGGCGGTCGTCGCCGAAGCCGGCGCGCTCGGTGTCATCACCGTGGCCAACGCCAACTCCCCTGGACAGATCGTGCTCTCCGGCGAGGGTCCGGCGCTGGATCGCGCCACCGAGCTCGCCCGCGCTCGCGGCGCCTCCCGGGTTGTGCGGCTGCCGATCAGCATCGCCTCGCATTCACCGCTGATGGCGCGGGCCGCCGCGCAATTCGGCGAAATCGTCGCTCGGCTTCCGCTCCGTCAGCCGCGTGTTCCCGTCGTCGCCAATATCACCGGCACCATCCTGACCAGTGCGGATGACATCCGCAAGGAGCTGGCCGACCATATCCTCAAGCCGGTCCAGTGGACGGCCTCCGTGGTCGAGATGGTCGCTCGGGGCAGCGCGGAATTTCTCGAGATCGGGCCCGGTCAGGTGCTGTCCGGACTGATCCGGCGCATCAGCCAGGACGCCCATGTCGTCACCCTGAACGACCGCGAGGTCGCCCGGGTCCTTACGCCTTCGCCATCGGGATGAAGCGCGTCGTCGTGACCGGAGTGGGGGCGGTGACGCCGGTCGGTCTCGATGCGCCCAGCACCTGGGCCGCCCTGCTCGAAGGCCAGTCCGGAGTCGGGAAGATCACGCTCTTCGACGCCAGTGAGTTTCCGGTGCAGATCGCCGGCGAGGTGAAGGGCTTCGACGCGACTGGTCGGATCGAGCCCAAGGAGCTCCGGCGAATGGACCGCTATGCCCAGCTCGGGCTGGTCGCCGCACAGGAGGCCTTCGCCGACGCCGGGCTGACGCGCAACGGCCTGCTCGACCAGGTCGGCGTGATCTTTGGCAGTGCGGCGGGCGGGCTCGGGGTCTTCCTGGAACAGCAGCGCATTCTCCAGGAGCGCGGGCTCAAGCGAGTCAGCCCGACCTTCATCCAGAACATGCTGACTGACACCGCCTCGGGGCATATCGCGATCGCCCTTGGCCTGCGGGGCCCGAATATGGCGGTGGTGTCCGCGTGCGCCACCGGCAGCGGCGCCGTCGGGGAGGCGTTCGAAACCATCCGCCGCGGCGATGCCGAAGCGATCGTCACCGGGGGCTCCGAGGCCGTGCTCGTTCCGGTCGTGTACGCGGGGTTCTGCGCCATGCGAGCGCTCGCCCATCACGACGATCCGGCCCAGGCCTCCCGCCCCTTCGACAAGGAGCGGAATGGCTTCGTCATCTCGGAGGGCGCCGGAGCGCTCCTGCTCGAGGAGTTGGAGCACGCCCGCCGTCGAGGCGCGCGCATCTACGCGGAGGTGATCGGCTACGGCTCCAGCAACGACGCCTTCGACATGGCCGCCCCGGCGGAGGGTGAGGGCGCCGTGCTGACCATGCAGCGAGCGCTTCGCAAGGCCGAGATCGAGCCGGAGCGGGTGGACTACATCAACGCGCACGGGACCGGAACACCCTTGAACGACAAATTCGAGACGGACGCCATCCATCGCGTCTTCGGGAAGCACGCCGAGCGGCTGGCGGTTAGCAGCACCAAGTCGATGACCGGCCACATGATGGGCGCCTCAGGCGCGGTTGAAGCCGTCGTCCTTGCGCTAACGATCCGCGACCAGGTGATCGCGCCAACGATCAACTTGCAGACCCCCGACCCCGAGTGCGATCTCGACTATGTCCCGATGCAGGCGCGACGCGCCGTCGTCGGCGTCGCGCTGTCGAATTCCTTTGGCCTTGGTGGCCACAACGCGAGCGTGATCTTCTCCCGCTACGCCGGTCAGCCCTAACCGGCCCGTTTTTGACGCGTTTTCTGAATACGAGTCGAATTGGAAGGTTGTGCTATCATCAGGCCGATTTTGGGGGCGCCACGGGGCGTTCAGTAGCCAGCAAAGGAGAGTGTCATGGCGATTACCGGTTATTGCCTGAAGTGCAAGAAGAAGGTCGACATCAAGGACCCCGTCCACATCACGATGAAGAACGGGAAGCCCGCCACAACGGGAACCTGTCCGACCTGCGGCACGAAGATCTACAAGATCGGCAAAGCGTAACGTAGCGTTAACTCGAACTTAACAGCCGGTGATGAACCGGCTTTTTTCTTTTTTACGCCTGGGTCGCCGAGCGGCCGGCCGTCTCCTTGTTGGCCAGCTCCGACTCGATCAGGTCGAGGAGGACCTCGGTCGCGCTCAGCGCGACATCGACCCCCAGGGTCTTGAAGATCCGGACGTTAGCGGGGTTATTCACCCGGGCGACGGTCTTGGGGACGTTGAACTTGCGCTTAGCCAGCTGACAGGTGACGAGGTTGTCCTCATCGTCCCCGGTCACCGCCACGACGACGTCCGCCCGTTCCATGCCGGTCGTGGCGAGGAACGCCATCTCATCGCCGTCCCCGACCATCACGATCTCGCCGAGCGTCGAATTCAGCACCTCCGCCCGGCGCGGGTCCTTCTCGATAAGGGTGACTTCGTAACCGCGGTCGAGCAGGTGCTTGCTCAGGTAATAGCCGACCTTGCCTCCGCCGACCACGATCACATACATGCCGGGTTCACCCCTTCAGCATGGCATGGATCTGCCTTGCGCCGGTGAGCGTGGGGCAGAGCGTATTCAAGCCGAGTTCGCGGTAGACGTCCTCGCGCATCGGGTCGTAGATTCGGGTGATCACGCGGGGCACTTTGAAGATCTCGCGGGCGATCTGCGCCGCCATGATGTTCCGGTTGTCGCCATTGGTCAGGGAGGCGAAGCCGTCCGCCGATTCGATCCCCGCCTGGCGGAGAACGTCCTCGTCGATCCCGTTGCCGAGCACCATCTCGCCGGCGAAGTTGTCACCGAGCCGGTCGAACGCCCGGCGGTTGCTGTCGATCACGGTGACCTGGTGGCCCGCTTTGGAAAGGGCGATCGCGGCCATGGCGCCCACACGGCCGCAACCAACGATGACGAGCTTCATGAATTGAAGCCCCATTCTAGGTCCTACCGGCCGAGGGCCAGCCGCGCCGCCTCGACCTCGGGCAGCCCTGCCGCCCGGATCTTTGCCTGGGTGGTCGCGATGTCGTAGGGCACCCGCCCAAAGCGCACCGCCGGGCGGCTCAGGTCGATGACCGCGAAGGCCGCGTCGGGGTTGCCATCGCGAGGCTGGCCGACGCTGCCGGGGTTGATAAGCGCGGCAGCCGGCAAGGTGATCCATTCGCCTGGATCGGGAATCTCCTCACCCTCTGCCGTGAAGATCCGGGGAAGGTGCGTGTGCCCGAAGAAGCAGAAAGCCCGCAGGGCACGTAGCCGAGCGATCACGGCATTCGGGTCGGGCCCGTAGCCGACGATGTCGCCCAGCACCAGAATGCGATCGACCTCGGGGAGAGCCGGAACAACGGCTTCCATGGCTTCGAGATTGCTATGGATATCAGATAGCAGGGCCAGCTTCACGACTGCGGTCGCTCAGGCGTAAACGCGTTCGTGAGCGTAGATGAAGAGAATGCGCAGGGTGGCGGCAACCGGGACGGCGACGAAGAGCCCGAGGATCCCTCCCAGATAGCCTCCCACAACGAAGGCGATGATGATCAGCATCGGGCTCAGGTGGACGGCATCACCGAAGACCTTCGGTGAGATGAAGTTGTACACGACGTTCGAGATGACGAAGTAGAGGACCAGCACCACGATCACCTTGCCAGAAGACTGCGAGACAAATGCCGCGACGGCGACTGCGGGGAGAGCGCCCAGGAACGGGCCGATGAACGGAATGAAGGCGGTCACGCCGGCGACGATGCCGAGCGCCAGCGAGTAGGGGACGCCGACGATCCAGAGCGCAACGCCGGTGACCAATCCGATGAGGGCGCAAATGACCAGCTGGCCGCGCATGTAGGCGCCCAGCATACGGTAGACATCGGCGGCCACCGCATGGGCGTCGGTTCGGTAGCCCTGCGGCACCAGGTCGCGGAAGAACCGCCGGATGGGATGCGCGTCTTTCACCAGGAAGAACGCCACCAGGAGGACCAGGATCGTCTGGAAGATCCAGTTGACCAGCATAAAGACGTTTTCCACGACCGACGATAGGTGGCCGGCAAGGAGGGCGGGCAGGTTGCGCACCGCATCGGTGTAGGCCTGCCGGAGATCGATCGGGATGCCGAGGACAGAAACGACATGGTCCTTGTCGGCGAGATCCTGGAAGTAGCTGGCGATGGCCGGGCCCTGCGCGACGAGCGAGCTGAACTCCTGCGTCACGATAGGCGCGAGGAAGAAGACCGCGGCTACGAGCACCGCGGCGATGATCCCGTAGAGCGCCAGGAGGGCGGCCAGCCGGGGGACGCGCCGCCGCTCGGCCGCGTTGACGGCCGGGTTCAGCATCATTGCTAGGATCCCGGCGAGGATGAAGGGCCCCAGGATGCCTCTGATGGCGAACGCCAGGATCAGGGTGAGGACGCCCAGGACGCCCAGAAAGATCAAGGCGCGAAAGTCTCGGCTCCGCCACAGCTCATCCACCCGGCGTCGCTGCATCATCGCGGCATGATCAACTGTTCAAACGAGGAATCCGAGCCCGGGCATGCGCCAAACGTGACCGGCTCGTTACTGCGACGGGCTGGAGCCATACGCCGGCTGTAGATCGGGTGAGCGCTGGCTGCACCGGATGATGAGCCAGGCGACCCCGGCCGCCATTATGAGGTCGCCGATGCTGACCAGCGACGAATGGCCGCCAATGCTGGGGATGTTGAAGATATCGCCGATGAACCAGAGGCCCTGGGGATGCGCGAGCGCGACGTGTAGCGGGTCCAGCCCGCCCCTGAGCAGGGCCAGGATGGGGGAGTTGGGGTCGGCATCGCGGGGCAACAGCACCGGCATGCGCCCGCCGAAGGCAAGGATCACAACCAGATTCAGCGTCAGGCCCAGGCCGAAAATCAGGGCGCCGGGAATCCGGCGGTTGAACCAGACGACGACCAGCAACAAGATGGCCCCGATCACGTTCAACGGCCGGGCGGCGGTGACCGCGACTGGCGAGTGCGCCGTGCCGAGCAGCGCAACGGCGACCTTGGTGGCAAACGCGGCCAGCAGCACTTTGATGTGGCGGATCCGTAGCTGGCTGAGCCGGCGGACGTCACCGCCAATGAGGACGGCAATAGCCAGCGCCGCGGCGATGACGGCGAAGAAGAGGAACACCAGCTAGCCGGTGGCAGTCGCCTTTAGCGGTTGGGAAGCCGGTTCCTTGCGAAACGTCGCTTCTCGCAAGTCTCGGAAGGCGAACCCCGCAACCCCCGCGCAGATGAGAAGGATCCCCGCCACGACAAACACGAGCGGCGCCCCGAGCCGATCAGTCAAGGGCCCCGACACGGCCATCCCGGCGAGCAGACCCAGCTGCACCAGGAGAAAACGACTGGACATGACGCGACCGAGCATGCGATCCGGAGCCTCGCGCTGAGTGACCGAAATCATCGACACGTAGTAGAGCGTATTCGTGGCCCCGCTAATGAACAAGAAGACGGCGGCCGCCGGGATGTTCTGGGAAAACCCCGTCAGAGCGCCGGCAATGCCGGTGCCAATGACGCCGAGGAGGATGAGCACCCCCGCCCGCCATCGTGCCATCGCGGCGGGAGCCGCGAGTGCGCCGACGATCGCGCCGGCGCCGATCGCCGCTTCCAGAACCCCGTACCCAAGGGCGCCGCCTTTCAGAGGACCGTATGACATGACAACGAGGATCGGGAACGTCAGGCTGCCAAAGATGACCGCGGCGAACGCCAGCGCCATCGTCGATCGCAGCGTCCGGTTCGTCAGGATGAATCGACTTCCTTCCGCGATGTCTTCGAAGAGGCGCACCGTGCGCGCCGGAAGCCGACCCTGATCAGCGACACCGAGGAGCGTCACAGCCGAAATAATGAAGGTGGCCGCGTCGATGATGAAGAGTGGTTGCCACGACGCCACGGCCGCGATGACCCCCGCGATCGAGAAGCCCAGCAGCTCCATGGTCTTCTCGGAGGAGGAGATCAAGCTGTTGGCCTTGACGAGGAAATCGCCGGGCACCAGGCTGGGGAGAATCGCTTGCTTCGCGGGGTTGAAGAGCGTGCTCGCCGTCGCCACGAAGAACACGACCACGAAGACTCCCGGAAGCCATTTCACGGCCAGGAACGGGATCGTCATCGTCAGAACAGCGCGCGCGATGTCGGAGAGAATCATCACGCGTTGCCGGTCAAACCGATCGACGAGGGCACCCGCGATCAGCCCGAAGAGCACGGTGGGCGCCGCCTTGGCGATGAGCCCCACGGCCACCATCGAGGGTGAGTGGGTCACGAGATAGAGCATGATGGCGAGTCCCGTCGTGTTCATCATGTCGCCGAAATAGGAGATGGCCTGTCCGATCCAGAGCAAGCGGAAGGGCTTGATGGAGAGAACCTCCCGGTAGGTGACGTTTTGCATCACTGGTTTGCTCGGCTGGATGGCAACACCCCAACGTTCAGCGACGATCTTTTCCAGCGCCCCGATCACGGCCGGGTCGTACCACGTGCCCGCCAGCTGCCGAAGCTCCCGGATCGCCTCTTCGGGTGTCTTCACGGTTGGACGGAAGACACGGGCCTGGGTGATGGTGTCGAAAGCGTCGCAGGCATTGACGATGCGAGACCCGATTGGGATTGCCTCTCCTATCAGCCGGTCCGGGTAACCCGCACCATCCCAGCGCTCGTGATGGTGCCGGACAATCAGCGCGACGTCCTTCTGCTCCGGGTGTTCAGCCAGGATCTGAGCTCCCTCGACGGGATGCTGCTTGATGATTTCGTATTCCTCGGGCGTCAGCTTGCCAGGCTTGAGCAGGATCGAGTCTGGGACCGCGATCTTGCCCAGGTCGTGGAGGATGCCTCCCACGCGAATGGTGTTACACACATCGTCCGCCATGCCGAGCATTCGGGCGGCGGTTTCGCAAAGCTCGCCGACCCGCTGCGAATGACCAAACGTCTGGCCGTCGCGCTTGTCAACGACGCGGCTCTGCATGATGTACGAGTCGCGCAGCCAGGTGTCGAGGCGCCGCTGTTTCTGCATGCTCGTCCGGTAGATGAGAAGTGGGCCATAAAGGAGGAAGACGACGAGCCGGGTGAGCCGCGGACCCTGCATCAGCTGCACGATGAGGATCCCGAGTAACGGCATGGCGAAGAAGGTCAACGCGTTGCCCGCCAGGGCCCCCCTCAGCACAGCCCATAGCCGAACCCCACGAACGAGATGGACAGAGAACGCCATGAGTGCGGTGTTCAGCAACAGCAGAAGCACCACCGCCGCGAGCACGGACACTGTGCGGCTGCCTGACTGGCCTTTGGTGAACGCCACGAGTAGGCTTGGCACGCCACAGGCCAGAATCCACATCCCGCGGTTGAAGAGGAACAATCCCCAGGGAATTTGCCGGCCTGGCACCCGCCGGTCGATGGTCCCCAGGGCAGCGATGGTCATGACAGCCCATGGATCCAGCTGAAGCGCGACGGCGCCGCACAGCGGCGCCAGGGTTACGCTGAGCACGCCCTGTTTCGTTTCGATCGGGGCGAATCCTGAGAGGACGGTCAGGGCCAGGAGAATACCGGTGTTTTCGAGGACGTCGGCGTCAAGGTGCAGCCAGGGGCGTGCCAGTGCGATCGATCCGAACCAAAGCGCGAGCCCTAGCGTCGTGACCGTTGCGAGATAGAGGGACGCAGGCCAGTTCCGCCGCATTCGGAAATTCCCCCGTATCTTAAAGGGAGAAACTCAGGAGAACCCTTCGCGTAGAAAACAAAAAAGCCCGGGATCTAACCCGGGCTCATTTGTATCTGGGTTCTACCAGTTCCAGCCAGCGCCGCCGGCCACTATGGCACCAAGCAGGCCCACGACTACGACAATCATCTTCTTCATCGCGACCACCCCCACGTTCTGAATTCCCGGAAAGCCGCGCAGAGGACTCCCTTGGTGGTCACCACGGTAGTCGCCGCAGTGGGTGGCGTAAATCTATCCCCAGGGCGCCGAACTGCCCTGTTGGTAGCGAACGAATGTTCGCTTAGATGTCGAGTTGAACCGCGTGCGCGGCCGCCTCGGCGCGGGTTCGGACCTGCAGCTTTCGGTAGATGTTCCGCAGATGGGACTTGATCGTCCCCTCACCGAGGCCCAGGCGGGTCGCGATCGCCTTGTTGCTGGTTCCCTGTACCACCATCCGGAGGATCTGGGTCTCGCGCTCGGTGAGCGGTTCGCCCAGGGGCCGGTGCGATTTCTTGAGTGTTGAGGCCAGGCGCATGATGACGCGGCGGGTGAGGGCGTCATCGAGCTGGAACTGGCCGGCGTGGGCCTCCTGGATACTCCGGGCCAGGCTCGCGGGGTCTACATCTTTCAAGACGTAGCCGGAGGCGCCCGCGGCGACCATCTCGACGATGTCCTCTTCCGCCTCGGACACCGTCAGCGCCAGGACCACCCGGTCTGGGTTCTCCTCTTTGATCGCGCGGGTGGCGGCGATTCCCCCCATTTCCGGCATGTTGAGGTCCATCAAGATCACATCCGGCTTCAGCCGCCGAGACCGCTCGACCGCCTGCCGCCCGGTCATCGCCTCGCCCACGATGTCGATCTCAGGGAAGTCGCGGAGCATGCCCTGCACGCCCGCCCGGAAAATGGGCCGATCGTCGGCGATCAGGACGCGGATGCGGCTCTTCACTCGCCCCGTTCCGTAGGGCCGATCAGCGTGACGACGGTGCCTTCCAGCCGTTGGCTGACGATTTCCAGGGTTCCCCCCATCAATTCCGCACGCTCCCGCATGCCCACCAACCCGTAGGAGCCGACCTTTCTCGGGTCTTCGGCGACCCGGCGGACGTCAAATCCCCGGCCGTCATCGCGAACGGTCATCGCCCAGGGCGCCGACGAGAGATCGAGGACGACCCAGAGGTTGCGCGCCCGGGAATGCTTGCGAACGTTCGAGAGGCTCTCGCGCAGCACCTGAAAAATGACCTCCTTCTGCTCGGCTGGGATCGCGTTCTCCTCGCCGCGAATGTTGACGTTGGTCTCAACCAGGTTGACCCGGCCGAACTGGTCCACCAGCTTCAAGAGCGAGGCCAGCAGCCCCTCCGACCGGATGGTCTTCGGCCGCAGCGACTGCAGAATATTGCGCGCGCCGGCCAGGATTTCCTCCGTCATCGAGCGGAGTTGCGGCAGCAACTTTCCCGCATCCTCCGGGTCGCGCTCGCGCCGCTGTTCGTAGTACTTGAACAGGGCCACCACTGCCGCCAGGTCCGAGGCGAGTCCGTCGTGGATCTCTCGGGCCAGGTTCAGGCGCTCCTGGAGGACGGCGACCTCGGCGACTCTGCTTGCCAGGCTGTGGGCCCGGAGCGCCGTCACCGCTTCCACCGCCAGGTCCTCGAGGCGCACGGCATCCCGCCGGTCCAGCCGCCAAGGGGTACGCCGCAACAGCGCCAGTACCCCGATCGGGCGCTCCAGGGGCGGTGACAGGGCAATGGCCGCGAAGCCGTGGTAACCCGCGTCGACCCAGGCGGCCTCGTCTGGGGTTAATTCTTCGGCCGCAAGGTCCTCGACGGTAAAGACTTCGTTGTGCTCGAGGGCTCGCCGTAAGAGCCCGCTGCTGATCGACGCGACGCCTTCGGGTGCAGCAAGCGACTCGGTCGGGACACCGGCGCGAAGCACGAACCGCCGCTGCTCCCCGAGCGTGTAGACCTGGCTGGCATCCACCTGGAGGAGATCGAGCGCTTGCTGAGCCGCGGCAAGCAGGATGGTTTGGAGATATCCGGCCATCTGCTCGGGCACCAGGCGCGAAGCCGGTAGCTCGGGCGCGACTGGCGCCGCCTGGACTGGCGCTTCCTGCGTTGCTCGAGCTGGTGCTTCGTCCATCGCGGGCTCAAGATCAGGCTCAGGCGCTGGCTCAGCCGGCGGCTCGGGAGCCGGGGGCGTAACGGCGACTGCCGTGGGCGGCACCTCAAGAGCTTCAGGCGGCGTGGCCGCGGGCGCCTCGGGCGGTTTCGGCG
>WNFX01010157.1_pt1 | contig 16983 bp, 16 predicted proteins | sample 5400111 | NCBI WGS metagenome assembly WNFX01 (sample SAMN13153363, study PRJNA577476) | soil metagenome | isolation source: 40 cm soil or saprolite under grassland replicate 1 | place: USA:California | collected 2016-06-15 | reverse complement strand
GATTATGACGCTTTGTTGGGAGACTGTTTCGCCGACCTGGGACTAGTTGAGGAGGCTCAGCGGGCCTACGAAGCGGCGATGAACTTTCGCCCTGATCTACCAGAAGGCTGGATGGGTCTTTGCCGTTTGAAATTGTTGAACGGAGACATTGAGGGAGCACGTACGCTGTGCGGCCGCCAACTAAATGCTTACGCCGGTTCACCCGCGGCACGGCAGATGGCAGCTCTGGTGGAGTTTTTCTCGCGAAACTATCAGCAAGCAGAGCGATTTTACAGCACCTTGCTTCGGGAAGACCCCGATGGTGGAGGGAAAGGGGGATTTTACGGAGCGGTTGATTATGGTGCGGCTCTCGCTCGACTAAAACAGGAGAGTGGCGACAAAAACACCGGCCGCGTTCTGCTCGAGCAATCGATCCAGCGGACACAGCAACACCTCGCAAAAGCTCCACAGAACGGGCATCTCTTATATTGTCTTGCTGCCGCGGAAGCGCTGGCTGGCGAAACGAAGGCCTCCCTAAAGCATCTGCAATCTTCGATCAACTCAGGTTGGATCGATTACAAATCGCTGCGTTTAGACCCGCGCTTCGATCAAGTATCGGGTACACACGAATTTCAAAAGATTCTTTCCGAGCTAACCGAACATGTAGCCATGCTCGGACGGCGATCACCGGCCGCACTTGCAGAGGTGAAGGAAAACTAAGCAGAGGAAACAACATGACCAGAACCTGGAAATCTAAAAAAGATAGAAGAGACGCAGCTGTCGCGTTTCTTCAGAAAACGATCACCGACCCGACTGTGCGCTCTGCCGTACTCAAGGATCGGAAAGCGGCACGCAGACAGTTTGAAAAGGCAGGCGACATAAATATTCCCGACGATGTCGAAGTGATTTGTGTCGGGCCCAGCACGCAGGAGAGAGATCGGCTGGTAGTTTTCGTCCTGCCGCCCGAAGACACGCCGACGGAACACCTCGACGCATTTAAGTATTGGATTGGCACTTGGCCTCCGTACCCGCTGGATCCGATAATCTCTTTCCTGCCGTCGAGGCAAACAGAGTCCGAAATCCTGTCGCCGCTCTAAAGAAGCGGAGCCAGCCGAAAGAGTTCGGAGAGTCCGTAAATTCGCGTATTGCCACCTGGAAATTTCCAGATGGGCGGGAAATTGCTTGGGTTCGGTTGGTTAAGATAGGAGCTCGGATCTGAGCGCAGGGCGGCGTAGATCGTTTCTGCAACGAGATGACTTCCGACAGGTCCGACCCGATTCCCGTTTTCAACCAACTCTGATTCCTTCAGGATGTAGTACCAGAGCGGAGTCTCTTGAAGAAGATCCGCTTCATGAAGAATACGCCCCTTTTCAGTTTCTTCGCCGTCACAGTTTTGGATCAGTTCCCGCGCGCTCAGGACACGTTCGCCGAATGCTCGCGCTACGGTTTGACCCGAGGCCAACCGTAGGCCCGCACCCCGAAGCAAGGTTCGCACCGCCAACTGAGCCGGATTGTGGGCAATCCGAAAATGAGGACAGGCAATCTCAGGAGTGCCGATCAAATCCGCCGGCAATTCATGAAAAGGTTCCGAAAGTCGTGTATCAATCGGTCGGCTCGTCAACGCCCCTTCCTCACTGGCTCCTTGAAAGAAAAGTCCCCATTTGATTTCCAGTTTATTGTGCAGCGCGCCGCGGTCCGGAGTCCGGCCGAAGATTTCGGGCAAAGGCATTTCCTGTCCAAATGAAAAAAGATAATTGGGCCGCACCATGGCGTGTCCAAAACGCATCGCTGCCGCTGAGAACTCGATCGGAATCGAAAAAGTGTCCCAGTGTATTGTCGATCTACTTTCTCCAAAGACTCTTTTGTAAACTTTCGGGTCGAGAAGAGTGCGGAGGTAGTCTTTGCCAACCAGCCACTGAAATTGCCATTGTGTTTGCAACCGGGCGCGCTCCAACAGCGCCTTTTCTTCGGGGATATCAGACCGCAATTGCTCGACCGCAAGATTATGGAGCCGGGCAAAGACTGCCGTCATTTGTCGCAGAATTAAGTTTTCCGCACCTCGATCGTCCGCCAAAACTCTCGCGCCACCCGCGCCAACACAAATGTCGAAGGACCTTTCACCCGGCCGCGACGATCCAACCTTAAGCCGGACATGATCATCTTCGTAAAGTTCGGCCGACCTTTCCGGGCCGTCGCCGTATAACACGCTAAGGTCTAGCTTCGGTGTTTGTAAATTCTCCAACCCTTCCGGTTCTTTTCGCCACGCCTCATCGACCGAACTAACATCCTTGGTCAAATCGTGCGCGACGAACTGACCAAAATATGTATAACCGCAATCCGCCAGGATCTCTGGACGGTCCTCGGAAACGCGTGATCCGTCATCGATCATCGCCTGACCAAGTGCGGCAAGCGCCTCGCGATAGCGGTCCTGGTCGGCCGGCAGTAGCGACGGCATGAAAAGGCGGCAGTAGCGATTGGCCGCCGATTCCCGAAACGGTCTTAGACTATAGCCCACTTCACCGGCGTCTACGGGATCCGCACGGTGAAGTTTCCGAAAAACTCTAAAAAATTATCGATTGGGCCGAACGCCAATGCCGACGGCTGGCCCAAGGCCTTAAATGCAGATCAACCGATCCGAAAGCGAACGTCGCGAATTACTCTTGCGCCGAAACGCCGTTTCAACTTTTGCAAGATGTCGATCTTGGAAACCTGTTCGAGTTCGTAATGCAAGGTCGGCTGGAGTACCCGGACGTAAAGAATGCCTTCGCGCAGGAAGACCGGCGCCGAATGGGCCGCGATAAAATCGCCGACAATCTTGCTCCAGGCCTCGATGACTTCCGTTTCGTGCAGACGCTCTTTCAAGCCAAGCCGTTGCATCACGCTCGGAAGCAACTCAGCCGTCGCCCGCCAACGGTCCGGCCGAGGTTTATTCTCCGGAAGACCGCGCCATTCGGCAATAGTGGCGGCTCGAAGCGCGGGAGTCATGTTGGGGTGACGGAGTATTGGAGTGGCCGCGGAAGCTAATTTCAGTTCCAGTACTCCAATACTCCGCTACTCCATTTCTTAGTATTTCCGCCGCATGTTGCTGGGAAGAATATTCAATTCCGTGCGGTATTTCGCGACGGTGCGGCGTGCAATGGGAATCCCGCGCTGACTCAGAATCTCCACAATCTCCTTGTCGCTCAACGGCGAATTGCCGTCTTCGTTTTTCACCAGGTCCAGAATCGCTTCTTTCACGCTGGTATTGCTCATCGATTCGCCGGTAGCGGTTTGATAACCGGGAGTGAAGAAGTATTTCATCTCAAAGACGCCCTGCGGCGTGGACATATATTTCCCGGAGATCGCGCGGCTGACCGTGGTCTCGTGCACACCCACCGCGTCCGCGATTTGCACCATCGTCATCGGCTTCAAATGGGCCGAGCCGTGCTCGAAAAACTCGCGCTGCCGATTCACGATTTGGTGCGCGATATTGGAAATCGTTTGCTGCCGCTGGTGGATTGACTTGATCAAGAACTTCCCGCTCCGGATCTTATCGCGAATGTAATCTTTGACTTCATTGCCGTTGCCATCTTGCGCCATGATGTCTTTGTAAGTGTTGCTGATGCGCAGGTGCGGGATTTGTTCGCCGTTCAGGATGACCTGGTAATCTCCGTTCACCTTCTCGACGGTCACGTCTGGCAAAACATAATTTTGCGGCGAAGCGGCGAAAATTTGCCCCGGACGCGGGTCGAGCTGCGCGATATTGTTGGCACATTTCTGCACTTGCTCGACACTGATACCCATTCGGCGCGCAATCTCAGGGAAGCGCCGCTTGCCCAGGTCCTGCATGTGGTCCGAAATGATTTTGTATTCGAGATTGTTTTGTTTTCCCTCGCGCTTTAACTGGATGAGCAAGCACTCGCGCAGATCGCGCGCACCCACGCCGGGCGGGTAAAAGCTTTGGATGAGGGTGAGCATGTGCTCAAAATCTTCCTTCGGAATGCCGGTGTTGAGTGCCATCTCCTCTGGAGTCGTTTGGAGGAATCCGTTGTCATCGATGTTGCCAATGATCAGTTCGGCTGTCTTGCGATCGTTGGTGTTAAGCACGGTCTGGTTCAACTGCCCCATGAGGTGCTGTTGAAGCGTCTCCTGCGTCGCAATGGAATCGAAAAAGAATTGCCGTTTATCGTCCGCCTCCTGGGAACGGCCGGTATAGCTGCCCGATTGCGCCATGTAATCACGCCATTCCTCATCAAGTTTTGCCAGCTTATCGAATTCTTCTTTGAATTTTTCGTCCGAGGCAGTCTCGGCATCGTTGCGCTCGTCGGAAACCGGCTCGTCTGGAAGCTCCTCCAGCACAGGATTAGTTTCCATTTCCTGTTGCACGAGGTTGCGCAACTCGAGCAGCGGGGCTTGCAGAATCAGGAGACTCTGCTGGAGTTGCGGCGCAAGCACCTGCTGCAGAGAAAGATTCTGCGATTGGTGCATGCCTTGACCGGCCATATGCGGAGCTTACGGACTTCGACTGCGAGAGGCAAGCAATTTGCGCGCCGGCCTTGTCGATCTAACCGTCTTTTAGCGCTAACAAGTGTGCTGCGGAACACGACTTGCTCTTCATTGTTACCGCTCGAGTTTTGGCAATGAAACGTTCTCTCACGGTCTTTCTTTTCGTGACACTGTTCGCCGTGCTCTCGAGCATCGCGCAAACCCCCGATCCAAAAGACGACCAGGAAAAACTTCTGGCTCTCGTCAAAGAAGTACAGGCGCAGCAAGCGCAAATCGCAGCGAACCAAACCAAAATCGACGCGAAATTGGTGGACGTTGCCGAAACTCTGCGAGTCGCGCGAATCTTTTCCAGCAGGAGCCGCTGATCGGCATCATGAGACGACAACTTCTCTTTGTCTTGATCTGCGCGGCAATGGCGATCTTTGCGGCAAGGGCACAATCGCCTGCGCCGGTTGTTGTTGCCACCACCTCCCCGGTGCCGGTCGTTTCATCGACGTCAAAGGCAGCGCCGGCAGTTAATTCTGTTTCGATGCCTCTCGCACTCAAGGCGCTCCAGGAGATCAGGTTGGCTAACGAGGAAATGCTGAAGAAACAGGAAGCCGCCTTGCAACAACTGGACGAGCTCCAGAAGGCCGCGGACGAAGTCAAGTTTTTCAGTAAACGCAGCTAAGATCGACCGTAAACCTGAGCGGCAAAAGTGTCATGGCTGTCACAATCCCGCCATGTTCCATTTCCTGACAGTTTCCTCGATTAAGCGCGCGACCTTGTCGTTCACCTTGGCGAAATAACTCTTCGCCTTTGCCAGATCGAACTTCGGATAACCCTGTCCTTCTTTGTAAAGCAAAATGCTCGACGGAAAAGGATATGCGGTCCACGCGTTCGGCGCCGGGATTGCCGTCGCCAGATCAGGCTTGTAGCGCTCTTTCCAAACGAGCGACGGATCGACCGCCATCATATAGGCAGTCTCATTTTCGCCCGCGTGTCCGCCATCTTCTCCATAAACTTCGAGGGTGATGTCGCTGCAATAGGACCACCAGTTCACCACCAAAATCCGCGTTTTTGTCTCGCGGCCGACTTCCTGCGCGAGTGCGCTCAAAATCGCAGTCTGGCCGCCGCCGTGACCGTTGAGCAGGACGATGTTTTTGAATTTGTTTTTCGCCAGGCCGATTAGCACGGCGCGCACATAGGCGCGGTAGACGTCTTCGGGAACGGTAAAGCCGCCCGGATAAGCGTCGAGGATTCCAGTGAATCCGTAGGGAATCACCGGCGCGATCATCCCATTCACCCGCGGAGCGATTTCCTTTGCCATCGCGACCGGCGCGATGATGTCAGTGCCATTGGCAATGACACCATGCGCTTCTATCGTTCCAAGCGGCAGTAGCACAGTGTCGATCTTGGCCGGAACCCACTCGCCAAATTCCATCCAGTTGATGCGTTCCATTTCGCGCGTGCTGGGTTGTGCCTGCGCTAATTCGTTCATGTCGATCTTGCAAAACCAAGGAGCGGCGATTTAGAAATCGCCTCGCTTGTTACTTTCTGCTTTTCGGTTCTACTTTGCGATAGAGCGTGGCCATGCTGATGTCGAGCATGCTTGCTGCTTTCTCGCGAGAGCCTTTGCAATGCGACAATGTCGCTTCGATGTAGCCGCGCTCCTGTTGCTGAATGAATTCATCGAGACTCTGCCCAACCGGCATGGCCGCGATTGCTTGATCGGATTTTTCCCCTTGCGCCTCGCTCACGATATGCGGCGGCAGATCGGTCGGCAGAATCAGGTTGTCCTCACACAAGGCACAGGCGCGCTCGATCGCGTTTTCCAGTTCGCGCACATTGCCCGGATAATCGTAGTGACACAAAATATCCACCGCCGCCGGATCGATTTTCTTCGGCTCGCCCCCAGCCGCGCTCGCTTGTTTTTGCAGGAAATGATTCACCAGCAGCGGCACGTCTTCGAGCCGTTCGCGCAAGGGCGGGATCTCTACCGGGATGACCGCGAGCCGATAGTAAAGATCTTCGCGAAATGTTCCGTCCCTGAGTTTTGGTTGCAATCGTTCGTTCGTCGCGCCCACCACCCGCACATTCACCGGCGCGCTCTTGTTGTCACCCACCCGCCGCACTTCGCGCTCTTGCAGGACGCGAAGCAGCTTCGTCTGCAACGGCGGCGCCATCGAGTTGACTTCATCAAGAAAAATCGTGCCCAGATTCGCCTCTTCAAATAATCCACGCTTGTCCGACACCGCGCCGGTGAACGCGCCCTTTTTGTGGCCAAACAACTCCGACTCCAGTAAGTTCTCCGGTAGCGCGCTGCAGTTGATCGCCACAAAAGGATGATGCTGCCGGTTGCTGTTGAAATGCAGGCCGCGCGCGACCAATTCCTTGCCGGTGCCGCTTTCGCCTACGATCAGCACCGTGCTGTCCGTGTCGGCCACTTTGTTAACGAGATTATAGACCTGCTGCATTTTTCGGCTCGTGCCAACGATGTTCTCAAATCGATAACGATTCTTCAGCTCCTTCCGCAGATAAACGTTCTCCCGCAGTGCCGCTTGATAATCGAGCGCCCGTTGCACCGTCAGTTGTAACTCATCAATTTTGAATGGCTTGGTCACGTAATCGTACGCCCCCATCTTCATCGCTTCGACCGCCGTCTCCACCGATGCGTAAGCGGTGATCAATATGACCGCGGTCTGCCGATGATGTTCCCGCACGTGCCGCAGGACATCGAAGCCGGTCATCGCCTCCATCTTGATGTCCGCGATCACTATCTGCGGCTGGATGGCATCCAGTTGCTCGACGGCCTTGGGCGCGGAATTAAACGGGAAAACTTGATGCCCTTTTTCGCGACAAAGCGTCACGATTACCTCTACCATCGCCGGCTCGTCATCGATAATTATGATCTTCGCCATGGAGTCTCAGCGCCGAGAATATTTTACTTTTGAGAAAAGGAAAGTAAAAATGAGAATTTCGCTACCTTCCTTCCGCACCTGCGCCGCCAGCCATTATCCATGGTACCGATTGATCGAACGCCACAATTTCGTCGAATAAATTCCTCAGCCCGCTGCATGGAATACTGGTAAGATCGGCGTGAAAGCCCGGTCGAATCCGGCCGAGCGCATCCTGTTGCTTTAGCGCCCGGGCCGCTTTCACCGTTACCATCCCGAAAATTTCATCCGGCGGAACGCCCGGCTCATTCCGCTGAAAGGCACGCATCTCCGCGAACAAACTCAAGTTCTCGTTGCTCGCCAGGCTGTCGGTGCCGAGGCAGATATTGAAACCAAGGGCGCGCAGTCTTCCGAAAGGAAAGGGCGAATGGGCGAAATAACCGTGGCTGCGCGGCGAATGCACGACGTGAAATCGGGATGTTGCCAGCAAATCGAAATCGCTTTCGCTCAATTCATTGACGTGCGCGATGATCCAATTTTGTGGCAGGGTACGATCTCCAAGCGCGCCAACGAATTTTTCGAGCGGCGTTGATCGACCGCAATCCCCTGTCGATCTCCCGATCTCTTTCATAAATTCGAAGAGCGGTCCCGAGCCATCGTGAAACATCGACATCTCCTCGCGCGACTCGGCCAGATGCGTCGTCAGCAAAATGTTTTCACGCTCCGCAATTTCTTCGCAGCGACGAAATAATCTCGCCGAAGCTGTAAACAATGCATGTGGCGCCAATCCCCTATGCTTTTTGGACCTCAATAACTCAACCGCAAGATCGACAATTTCATTCGCGCGATTGCACGAACGAACATCGATCAATTCCGCAAACCACCACGTGCGGATCGGCTCATCAATCTTTGCGATCAGTTCCGGAAACGCGGTGAGATTCGCAATCGTCGTCGTCCCGAATCTCTTTGCTTCGGCGAAACCTTCGTTGATCGACGCTACATAATCGTCCGCCGAAAGTTTCGCTTTCGCGGCGTTGATCGCGCGAATCCAATCCGTGAAAGATTTTGCCGGCGGAATCTTGCCGCGCAGGCAAGTGTAATCGAGGTGGCAATGCGCGTTGATCAACCCGGGAAGCAGCGCTCTCGGAAATCGAGACCGCGCCATTCTCGATTGGCGATCCATCCATTGTCACGACGACACGCGCGCGATAAATCATCTCCTTAATTGGAGGGACACGCGCTGTCGTGTCCCATTATTCTGACACTGACAGCGCAGCGCCCTCCATTTTCACTACCTTGCGGCATTCCGCAACGAGCAGGTTGCACGGTTCCTGGCAAAGCAGCGGAATCACTGGCTCGCCGTCGCCGGTCTGGTCATGCGACGCATCAAATTTTGCCGGCGGCAATTTTGGCGATGCAATCGTGCCGCTCTCGTCGCGCTTCCACAAAATCGTGCGCAAGCATCCACCATTGGATCGACAAAAATTTCCTATGAGGTCGTTGATCTGTTCATCCGAAATTTTCGCCGCGACGCGGTACATTCCTGATTGTCGAGTCAACGTTGTCCGCAACGGCGCCGTCGTCAGGCGATTCTCTTTCCACGCGGCGAAGATGGCCAGCCTGCCCGGATAGAAATAATCAAGAGCACGGCGTAATTCTGTAAGATCGACAAGCTCGAGTCGCCAGCCGTGTCGCAAATTCGGCGCCGTCTTCAGTGGCCGATAATTTCCCGCATCGTCGTAGCGTGCAATTTCAGCTGCCTCTTCCGGATTTTGGAAGCGTTGCAAGTCATCGCGGCCGCCATCATCGCAATGCGAAAGAACAAAACCGCCTCCGTTTGTTCTGCGAATCGACATTTCACCAACTCGACAGCAGTTAGTCAGCGCAGTTTCGAGACTTCGCTCGATGAGATCGGGCATTGCGCCGTTTCGATTGGTTACACCAGGCAATGGGCGATCAAACCGGCAGCGCGTTCGAGGAATTGTCGATCTTCTTCTCCGAAGGCGTTAACCTTGTCGCTCTCGGCATCCAGCATGCCGACGACGTGCTTATGATTGTTCGTCATCGGCACGATAATCTCCGAGCGCGTGGTGTGAAACGTCGGCAAATACCGCGGGTCTTTGCGCACATCACCCACGATGATCGGTTTGCCTGTTTCCAAAACCGCGCCGCAAAGTCCTTGCGTGATCGGGAATCGCGGATATGCCGGCGGCTCGTTCCCGGTTTCGGAGACGATGGCAAATTCCTTTTTCACGATTTTGTAAATGCCGACCCACCGGTAGTTGCGGGCGGCGCGGATCATTTCCGCCACCTGGTTGATTCGACTGTTCGTGCAACCGCCCGCCAAAACAAACGCCCCGATCGCCTGCAAGTCTTTGCACGTGGCCGTCTTCATCATGTGGGAGAGTAATCTGGTTCAAAACAAAACAAGCGCGAGCAGGATTTCAACTTTTCGCGATCAACTCGCGAGAGCCTTCGGAGTCAAATTTGGCTGCCTGTTCGATAATGATATCGGCGAAACCCGGATCGGTGCCGATGGCGCTGGCGTAAAACAACGAACGATTGTCGATCTTGTACGGATTGCGCTGAAAAACTTCACCACGCTCCGCCGGCGAACCGGTTGTCGACCTTCCATTCGCGATTCCAAGCAGCACCGGAATGTCTTGGTAGCTGTGCAAGCCATCTGAGATGAAAAATGGAACGACAACCACATGTGGCGTCCCTGTCAATTTCTTCCAGCCGGAAACCAACGGCGGTTCTTCCATGTAAGCGTTCAGTACGTCCGCATATTTTCCGAGGCCACGGATTTTTTCTGCTTCCCGTTTAGCCGCCACCGCGCTGTTTTCATTCAAGTCCGTGCCGTGCGCCACGATTAGCAGGCTGGCGTCGGCGGGATCAACATCTGGCGCGATTTCGCCCGCGCGTTTGAGTAGTAATTCTGTCATCATCGAATGATTTCCAACTGGCTCGCAATATTTCCAGATTTGTCCACTCGCCCGTTTTGTCGTTCGACCGCTCAAATCCAATTCGCGCGGAATCACCGTCTCCGTGAAATAACCTTCGCTGATGAAATTAGGCACGACATAAACCACACGAATTTCCTCAGGATCAAACAAAAAGAGCGCATCACGCAGGCTGGGCTCCTCCTTCCAGAAAGCGCATTCAACATCGACAAAAACTTGTCGGCGCCGAATTTCCGCCGCGTGCGCCAGCGTCGGCGCGCTCGAGTCTGGATTCACCGTCGAGCCGTGACCGACGATAAGAAGCGCGGCGTCCTTGTTCCCAATCATGCAGCAAACGTTCAACGTCCAACGCTCAACGTCCAACGTTGAATTCGGAAGGCCAGTCTCTCAATTGAGTGTTGAAAGTTGAACGTGAGCGTTGAACGTTTGCATCTCAAGGGTCATGCGCTTTCGCACCTACAAAAATACCGATCTGACCGTTAGCGAAGTTGGCTTCGGGCTATGGACGATTTCTACCGGCTGGTGGGGAAATTTTACCGAGGGCGAAGCGATCGGACTCATGCACAAAGCGTTCGATCTCGGCATCACGCTGTTCGACGCAGCTGATACTTACGGAAACGGATTGAGCGAAGAGCTGATCGCGAAAGCTTTTCCGAAACAGCGGGATGAAATCGTGATTGCGACAAAGGTGGGTTACGATTTTGTCACACACGGCGAAGCGCGCGGACGCGGCCAGCGCGAAATTCCGCAGGATTTTTCGCCGGAAGCGATGATGCGCGCGGCGGACGCGGCGCTCAAGCGATTAAAGACGGACCGGATTGATCTCCTGCAACTGCACAATATCCGGATGGAACAGGTTTATGATGACGCGCTCTGGACAACGCTTGAGAAATTAAAATCCGAAGGGAAAGTGCGCTATTATGGGATTGCGCTCGGCCCGGCAATCGGCTGGCTTTACGAAGGGATGAATTGCATTCGGGCGCGTGACATCACGAGCCTCCAACACATCTACAACATGCTCGAGCAACATCCCGGGCGCGCGATGCACGACGCCGCCACCGAAGCAGGCAGAGACACAATGTTTTTGGTTCGCGTGACGCATTCCTCCGGCATGCTCGAAGGCAAATACACGGCCGAGACAACTTTCCCCCCGACCGATCATCGAAGTCATCGCCCACGCACTTGGTTGCTCAATGGGATCAAGAAGATCGACAAGCTGCGGTTTCTGGAAAATTCCGAGCGTACGCTCGGCCAAGCGGCATTGAAATGGTTGCTCGCTGACGATCGGGTCGCGTCGACGCTGCCAAACATTTACAACGAAGAGCAGCTCTTTGAATTTGCTAAGGCGCCGGAATGTCCCCCTCTAACCTGCGACGATCTCGCGAAGATCGACAATCTTTACATCGACAACTTCGGTCTCGAGCCGGAAGAGCCAAAGTTCAAAGGCACGATGGAACTGCCGGCGGAAGCGACTGCTGCATAATTGTAGCGGCGCTGTATGAGCGCCGAAATTTTACCGATCGGCGGTCATAGACCGCCGCCACAGAATTTAATCAGACTCATCTTCTTCCACCGGCAATGCGCGGGGAATATTGGTTTGCTGCGGTTGCTCGGTTTCGCGGCGGCGGCCAGTGGTTCGCTGCCCGTTGTAAACGTCCTTGAAAATCTGCGCGATCATAGGCGCGGACGCGGAACCTCCGTGAACTTTGCTGCCGACGTCCCCTTCGTAAAGCGCGGCGAACGCGTACTGCGGTTGATTGGCAGGCAGGAACCCACCGAACCATGCCGCCGTGCGCTCTTTATTTTTCGGCCCCCACTGTGCCGTGCCGGTCTTGCCAGCGACTTCAACATTATCGAGGCTAGCGGCGTGGCCCGTGCCGCTCGCGCTGTTGACAGCGTCGATCATTCCAGTGCGCAATTCATTCATGGTCGCGGGCGAGATCTCAAGGGTCTTCTTGGCCCGGACCTGGTAGGCCGTAACGATTTGGTCGTCGAGCGTCTGCACCTGTTGCACAAGGCGCGCCTGATAAAATGTGCCGCCGTTCGCCACGATGGCCATCGCTTGCGCCATTTGCAGCGGCGTGACCTGCGTGTCCCCCTGCCCGATCGACAAATTTGCGATGTCGCCGTTCAGCAACCGCCGGCCGTGCGTCGCCTTCATATATTCGTCATTCGGCACCCGGCCTTCCGCCTCGCCGCGCAATGGGATGCCGCACTTTGCTCCAAAGCCAAGCTTGAGCGCCCAATCGATGATCGGCTCTGCGCCAGTTTTGATTCCGACCTGGTAAAACCACGTGTCGCAGGATTCCGTCAGCGCCTGAACAAAATTCAACGCGCCGCGATCGCCTTTTTTCCAATTGTGGAAAGTGAGATTGCCGATTTCGATTGCGGGCAGGCATTCATACCGGTCTTCCGCCCCGACCGCACCGGTTTCGAGCGCGGCAATGCCGACCGCAACTTTGAATGTCGATCCCGGTGGATAAGCTGAACGAAATGCCCGTGGGAGGAGCGGAATGTCAGGATCGTCCTGCAGTGCCTTGAATTTTTCCGCCGAGATAGAGGGCACGAAGGAATTCGGGTTGTAAGTCGGCCACGAGGCCATCGCCAAAATGTCTCCCGTATTTGGATCGATAACCACGATCGCGCCGCGTTTGGCTTTGGCTTCGAGCGCTTTCTCCGCCAGCTCCTGGAGGCGAAGGTCCAGAGAAGTGACAATGTTGTAGCCCGGCACAGGCGGCTTAATCAGTTTCTCGGAAGTTTTGCGGCCATCCTTGTCGAAAGTGAGCTTATATTCACCGCGCTTCCCCACGAGCATCTCATTGAAGGTCTGCTCGAGGCCTTCGCGCCCTTCGGTCTCAGGCCAGAGCGTTTCGTGATTGTCGATGATGCCGTCCAGATTGCGCCCGGTCTTTCCGGTGTAACCGACGATCTGTCCGGCCAGTTTGCCGTTTGGATAAACGCGAGCGTAAATCGGCCGCACGACCATTGCCGCCGGCAAATGCTCGTTCACCTCGTCGTACTCCGATTGCGTAAGATTCTGCGCGATCTCCAAGGGCAAAATTCCGCGGTTGCGGTAATGGCGCAGGATGGTTTCGTCCGAAATTTTGATCGGTCTCCCGATCAATTTTTCCGCCCTGCCGATCTGCTCGCGAACGAACCCGAGCGCCTGCTCGTCGGAAAAATCGAGCGGCGTGGGAAAATTAATTGCGAGATTATAGCTAAGCTTGTTTTGTGCGAGCGGCGCGCCATGCCGATCGGTGATTTGCCCGCGCGGCGCGGGGACATCGAGAATGTAAGTCCGCGCGAGCTTCTGTGTTTCAAAAGTGGGAACGATTGCTTCTTCTTCTTGTGACGCGGTGACGCTTGGCGCCGGGGTTTGCGCCTGAACTACCGCGAAAGCAGCAAAGATCGACAACAAACAAGTCGCGATATTTCTCCGTTGCAGTCGCGGGGTCCGTCGAAAAAATCGGACGGCTCGAAGAGCCGCCCCTACTTCGTATCCCAAGAGCATCTGCGGAATCTGCGAATAACTAATGCCGCTGCAAGAAACGATGCACTTCTTGGGCAAGCTTCGATCCGATTCCCTCCGTGGCTGCGATTTCTTCCACGCTCGCTTTTCGTAGCCGATTCACGGAACCAAACCTGCGCAGCAGTAAGTTTTTCCGGTTCTGACTCACGCCCGGACAATCATCAAGAACGCTCTCGCCGACGCGCTTTTTCATCAACAGTTGGTGATAAGCATTAGCGAAGCGATGGGCCTCATCGCGAATGCGCTGGAGCAATCGCAAAGCGCCGGAATCGACCGGCAATTGCAGTGGCAGCGCGCGACCTAGCCGATAAATCTCCTCGTGCTCCTTGGCCAGGCCAATGATCGCAAGATCGTGCAAACCAAGCCGCTGCAACTCACGACAGGCGGATGAAAGTTGCCCTTTCCCACCATCGACAATAATAAGATCGGGCAACCGAATTAACGGAACCGCTTTCTCTCCACCGGCGTTTCTGACTTGGACATTGGGCGTTGGACGTTGAACGTTGGGCGTTTGCTTTTCTAATCTTCGCAATCCGTCGACCGTCTCTTCTTGCGAAAATTCGGCGGCCTCTGAATTGATTTCCCGCGCCTCGAGCAAGACACGCGAATAGCGCCGTCGCACCACTTCCGCCATGCTGGCGAAATCGTCCTGTCCTGCAACGGTCCGCACGCGATATCGCCGGTAGCAATCCTTGTCCGGAACGCCCTCCCGGAAACAAACCATCGAGGCCACTACATGGGTGGTTGAAATGTTCGAGATGTCGAAGCATTCCATCACTACCGGCGGGCGCGGTAACTGGAGTGCGTCCGCCAGGGCGCGTACTTCTTCCATCGGATCGATTGCGCTCGGCAAACTGCCACGGGTGAATCGACGCATCGGTTTCGTCGTGCTGCGCAAATCTTCGGTCATGTTGCGCAGCTCGGCCGCTTTCTCAAAATCCATTTTTGCCGCGGCTTTTCGCATTTCCTCTTCCAGCGTTGCGATCATCTCCCGCGAATGTCCCTCGAGAAATTCGCACGCCAATATGACCCGCTCGCGATATTGTTCGGCCGTGACCTGGCTCAAGCGCGTCGGCACCTGATAAGTGGCCGATTTCAGCTCGCGTTTCGTAGGCGAGCCCCGGCCAAAGGTGAGGACGCCGAATTTTTTGCGCATGAAATTGAGCGTTTGCCGGAGCGCGCCCGAATGCGCGTAAGGCCCGAAATAACGCGCGGCATCGTCTTTCTTGAATCGCGCCAGCCGGAAGCGTGGCCATTCCTCCGACATGTCGATCTTGACCAGGAGAAATCGTTTGTCGTCTCGAAAGGAAAGATTGTAACGCGGCCGGTACTCCTTAATCAGTTTGCCTTCGAGCAAGATCGACTCCGCTTCGCTCCGGACGGTGTGGGTCTCAAAATCCCAAACCGCATCGAGCATGGCCCGCGTCTTGATGTCGGCAATCGCCAGCTTCGACGGCAAAAAATAGGAACTGACCCGCTTCCGCAAATCACGCGCTTTGCCCACATAAATCACACGATTAAACCGGTCGCGCATCAGGTACACACCCGGCTTGTGTGGCACTTCATGCACTTTTTTGCGCAGATCCGGTTTTTCTTTCGTCGATGACATCTTTTGAGAAGATCGACAATCGCGCTGCAAGAATTGTCAGGCAACTTCGCCTTCTGCACTCGTTGTAAATCGCGCTTACAACGGGTGCCGGCGCGGCAGCGCCGACTGGACCATCATTAACTCGGTCACGTTCTCGGGCGTAAGCAAACCGACCAGACGCTTCATGCTGTCGAGCACGGGCACGGCTGGACAATGGCATTCCTGCATGATGCGAAACGCTTCTTCAAAACGCGTGCCGGTCGTAACCGTGGGAATATCGCGCCGCATCACATCGCCGACGCGGACGGCAGGATCGCCTCGCCGTAGCGCCGCGATGAGATCGTGTCGCGTAAGTATGCCAGCGACATTTCCATTTTCACCGAGCACGGGAAAGTCGTGCTGTGAAGTTGCCAGCAGCGCATCGACCGCCTCTTCCAGTGTCGCGCTTTCCGCGAGCGTGCGAAATTCGCGCACCATTGCGCTAGAGACTGGAAACCTGCGTGAGACATCTTTCATTTGCGCCAGGGCCGCCTCTTGCGATGCGCCGATGTAAACGAACAGCGCGATGAAGATTAAGAACGGATTCCAAAGAAGCCCGATGAAACCGAAGACGAAGGCGAAGCCCTGTCCGATACTCGCCGCGATCTGCGTCGCCCGCGCATAACTGAATCGGGTCGCGAGCAAAGCGCGCAAGACCCGGCCCCCATCCATCGGAAACGCGGGGAGTAGATTGAAGAGCACCAGCAAAACATTGATCGCGAGCAACTGCGTAAGAAGATTCGGACTCTCAAAAACCTGAACCCCCGCCGCATCCCGCCAGCCGATCGCGACCGACAAGCCAAGCGCGATCGCCACATTTACCAATGGTCCGGCCAGCGCAATGATCAGCTCCTGTCCGGGCTTTTCCGGCATCCGTTCCAGTCGCGCCACACCGCCGATTGGGAGCAACGTGATGTCCGGGGTATTGATGCCAAACCCTTTCGCGGCGAAGGCGTGTCCAAATTCGTGCAAGACCACACACAGAAAAAGCAACAAGATAAAGAATACGCGACCGGCCGCGGCGGCTGAGCCTCCCTCCGCGTAATAGCCGAAGGCGAGCCAGCCGATTAAGAGCAGGAAGGTAACATGAATCCGCAGCTGAATGCCGGCGATGCGGAGAATAGGTAGAGACCAGCTCATAAAAGAAGTTTCGCCTGCTTTTAGATCGCGCGCCAGCGAGGGATATGCGGGGCCTGGAGCAACGGAGTGCTGGAGTTCAGCACGAAACCAAAATGACTTTATGGCGACACATTTTCCCCGACACTGAGTGAACGATGCAAGTTTTCGATGTCGCGATCGTCGGGGGCGGCCCGGCCGGATCGACCTGTGCGGCATTTTGCGCCGCTGCGGGCTTGCAAACCCTTCTTGTCGAGCGCGAGAAATTCCCCCGCGAAAAAGTGTGTGGGGATTGCTTGAATCCTTCATGCGGACCGGTCCTGCGCCGTCTCGAAATCGCCGAGCGAGTCCGGGACCTGCCGCATGGAACCCTCAATGCCGTTGAGTTTATCGCCATCGGCGGTCGCA
>WNFX01007025.1_pt1 | contig 16987 bp, 21 predicted proteins | sample 5400111 | NCBI WGS metagenome assembly WNFX01 (sample SAMN13153363, study PRJNA577476) | soil metagenome | isolation source: 40 cm soil or saprolite under grassland replicate 1 | place: USA:California | collected 2016-06-15 | reverse complement strand
CGCAGCTAACCGCACCTGCTCACGGCGGGCCCGCTCAGCCGCGGTCAGCCCGCCACCCTCGGGATACCTCATGCCTCCGGCATACCGCACGGCACGCCAGCCGTCACGGGTCGTAACATCCGCCATTAAAGATCTTTAGTGCCGCGACCGGTAAGTTTGCGCTGCTGGTTAGTCCCTGCTGAGAGGCAGGGGAAAGCACGCCGAGCGCCGGGCCGGTGCGGGTCACCGGAATGGGTGTCCGGCGGCGCCGGCCAGCAGATCATCCAGTTCGGGGCTGGGCTGGCCGCGGGTTGGGCCTCGTGACCACGGACGGCCCGGCGCAGCCGCGGACTGCTGTCCCTAGCGCAGATCAGTTTGTAGCACTAACCTGTTTCTCATGACGACCGGATCTGCCTACCCCGGGGACGACCCGCACCGGCTGCTGGCGAGCACCCGCGAACTCGCGCGGGGGGTGCACCGGGCGCAGCGCGCGACCTGGTTCCCGCTCCTGGTGCTCGCGGCGGTGACCTTCGCATCAATACCTGTCCGTTACGGCCACTACACATTGACCTGCGAGGCGGTGCCCCCCGCGGGCCGAGTCTGCAGCGTCTATTCCACCGCGGCGTTCGTATACTGGCCGATCGCCCTGGTGCTGGCCTACGTCGCGATCGCGGCCTTCTACATACATAGGTCCCGGGCGCGCGGGGTCGGAACGCGCGTGCGGCCCTACGTCACCGCAGGGATCATCATCGCCGTCGTGGTGACCGGCGCCTCGCTGTGGGCGGTGCACCATCCCCCGGGCGGCGGGTTCGTCATCCTGTGGCTGCATGGGCCGCAGTCGCTGGGCTGGTTCTTCCGGCTGGCCAGCCCGTACGGTGCCATCGGGCTGGCGCTGCTGGTGCTGGCCTGGGCGGAGCGCAACCGGGCCTTGCTCGTCTTCACCCTCGGCTACCTGGTGATCGTGCTGGTGCCCATCACCTTCGGGTGGGTCGTACCCCTGTCGCCGTGGTCCTTCCTCCCGCGCCTGGTCATCGCAGGCAGCGTGCTGCTCCTGGGCGGCATCGGCTTTGCCCTGGCCCAGCGGCCGGCCCGGTTGCCCACGTGACCAGCCATCCCGCCAACGGGCTCGACGACGTCGTCCATCAGCGGGTGCGGCTCGGCATCCTCACCATCGCGCACGAGGCACGGCGGGTGGAGTTCAGCTACCTGCGCACCAACCTGGAGCTGACCGCGGGCAACCTCTCCCAGCACCTCGGCGTGCTGGAAAACGCCGGGCTGATCACCATCGAGAAGGGCTACGCCGGCAAACGCGCCCGCACCTGGGTCACCCTCACCAAAGCAGGCGACGCCGCCCTCGCCGAGGAGGTCACCCAGCTCAAGCTCCTGATCAGCCAGATCGAACGCGCCGACACCCAGCACAACTGACCGGCCATGCCCGGCGGATGACCGGACAACCGGAACGACCTGCAATCCGGCACGGCCAGCGGGTCCCGTACGGCTACGCAGCTTGTCCAGGTCAGGCGCGGAGGGCAGCGACCAGCCAGGCAGCGGCGCGGACCCACACTCCATCCGGGCGCTGGCGCGCGGCGTCTGTTCGGCGATGACGGCCAGCACCCGTTCGGTCAGCGCCTCGTTCCCCAGCTGGGCCGCGAGGCCACGGATCATGGGCATGCCGCGGACGTAGCTCATCACGTCCGCGACGTCGGATCCCATCCAGGCCGGCTCGCTGACCGCGTCGATCTGGATACCTTCCCAGCCTGTGCCCGATAGCAGCTCGGTGACCTGCCGCGGCTCAGGGAAGAGGTCCCCGGCGGCTGGGCCCGGCAGCCGCGTGTGGGCGCCGAACGCCCGCAGCGGGATGGCGAACACCTCGTTGTGCATATCGTGCCGCCAGCACAGGAAGGCCCGGTCCCGGCCGCGCCGCGCGCCGCCTGGGCCGCCGCGATCGTCGTTGCCCCGCAGCCGCAGCCAACATCCAGCACGCGCTCCCCCGCCGAGATCGCCGCGGCACCGAACAGGTGCGGAAGGAGGTGCCGGTGCCCGGCCAGGTGCCGCTCACGGTGGGCGATCCAGTACCGGCCGCTCTCGCCGTTCCAGCGCTGCGCCTGCGCCGCGTTGGCTGCACGGCTCACCTCAGCCTCCCGGGCTGCCGGCCGACCGTCCCGGCTGATGGATAGGACCGCCGACCGGCAGGTTCTCACGGACTAGTGATGCATGTTCTGCGCTACCACGGCCAGTCCTGCGCCGACCGCCAGCACGATGATGGCGAGCAGCAGGCGGAGCGCCAGGCGCCAGAAGACCACGATGCCCACCGCGAGGAGGGCGAGGGCTACTCTGGCGTGGTCGAGGGCTTGGACCGTTGTTGCATGGGCGGCGAACATCTTTCCTCCTGATTGGCTGTCGCCATCCAGGAGGACCAGGCTGAGGAAGATCGCCGGACCCGGGTCCGCGGCTGTTGCATTCCGTCACCAGGCCTGCGCGTGCCGTCGCACGGCGTCTGCTGTGAGTTCCCCGATGGCTCGCTACGAGCTCGCCGTTGGCCGCTGGGCCATAGCCGCCTCCTCTCCGCCGCCTAGGCCTCTGGCCTGCCGGCGAGCTATCGGGTGGCTGTGCCACCCCTGCTGACCGCTGCATGAGCGGACTATTGAGGACGCTGCCTGTGTCTGCTTCAATAGTCACCTTGGCACGCGCCATTGGCAAGTACCAATCTTGACTTGCCGACTGCAGTTTCTGCCAGCAAGGCATACCGATGTTGCACTGGACGCCCATAGAGAGGGGCGTGACTGGAGTGCCGACGACAGGGAGCAGCCCGACGGTCAGCCGCCGCGAGCTCGGAACACTGCTCAGAACGCTCAGGATCAGGAAAGGCTGGACAGCCGAACAGGTCGCCGGGCGGCTGATGGTCAGTCCCTCCAAGGTGAGCCGCCTTGAGACGGGCCAGCGCGGCGCCAGCGCGCGGGACATCCGCGACCTGTGCGACCTGTATGAGGTCGGCGACGAGCAACGGCAGCACCTGATGGAACTCGCCATCGAGGGCAAGCAACGGGCCTGGTGGCAGCCCCTGGGCGTGCCGTACTCCCGATACGTGGGACTGGAGGCGGAAGCGACCTCGATCAGCGACTACGGCCTGGGCCACGTGCCGGGCCTGCTTCAGACCCCCGATTACGCGCGTGAGGTGGTCCGGGCGCAGGTGCCAAGGTGGGTGCCGGATGTTGTCGAGCAGCGCGTACAGGGACGGGCCGCACGACAGCAGCGCCTCTCCTCCGGACATCCGCCCAGCTTCGAGGCGGTGGTGGACGAATCAGTGCTGCATCGCGTCGTCGGCAGCCCAGCCATCATGCGAGCCCAGCTCGAACGGCTGCTGGAACTGTCCGACCTGCCCCACGTCACCCTCCGGGTGATTCCCTACGATGCCGGTGCCCTGCCGTCGGGCAACAACAAGTTCATCATCCTCAGGTTCGCCCAGCCCACCGTCCCCGATGTTGTCTTCATCGAGGGCCTTACCGGAGACCTGTACCTCGAGGAACCCCACGACGTCGAGGTCTATAGCACAACATTTCGGACTTTGGCCCACCTGGCTGCGGAGCCTGATATAACACGTGACATCATCACCCCGATGATCGTCAGCTACCGCTCGGTTTAGCCGGCTGTGTGGTGGCTGCTACGGTTGCCTCAAGAAATGGTGTCATATGCGCCCGACGGGAGTCCCGCAGACCGAGCCGACTGTCTGGCGCAAGGCGAGCCTTTGCCAATCCGGGGAATGTGTCGAGGTCGCTCAGCTGAACGGCGCGGTCGCCATGCGGGACTCTGGCGGTCACACGCTCCGCTACACCACCGAGGAATTTCGATTTCTCGTTCGGGCCATTAAGGCTGGCGAATACGACTTCGGACGCTGACCGTTCGGCTGCTGGCCTAACGCCTATACGTTCCAGCCGGCCTGGGCGCGGGCGGTCAGCGGGCGGCTCACCGCCTGGGTCAGCTCGACGCCGCCGTCCGGGGTGACCAGGAACAGGTTCTCCCGCCGGACGCCGAACCGGCCCGGCAGGTAGACGCCCGGCTCCAGGGCGAGCACCATCCAGCTTTCCAGCCGCTGCTCGTCGGCCGGGATCACGTGCGGGTCGTCGAAGACGCTGAGCCCGACCCCGTGCCCCCCGTGGTGCGGGAACTCCCCGTCGGGACGGTAGGCATTTCCCGCTGCTGGCATCGGGCCGGCGTTGCCGATCAGGCCCCCGCAGGCCAGGGGCGGGCCGCCAGGACCGCCAGATGCAGCGACACGAGCGTTTCCTCAAGCCCGGGAAGAGCGTCGGTCCGGCCCGCGCGGACCGTGGATCGCACCAGTTCATCTGTGGCTCCGGCCAGAGCGAGATACGCCTCGGGTGGAACGGACGGCCATTCCGGGTGATGCTCCCGCCCGCGCTGGTGCCATTTCTGGTTCAGATCAGCGAACAGGCCGGCCGCGGCGTCGAGCCGGTCCACCGCGCGCGGGCCCGCCGCCGGCATGTGGATATAGAAGACCCTGGCGAACGCCGGCTCGCCGGCGAGAAACGCGAGGTACGCCCGGCACGCGACCCGGAGTACCTGCTCGTCGCACGACCCGGTCGGCAGGGCGCGCGTCGCGGACACTACCCGGGCGATCATGAGCTCCCGGCCTTCGGCGGTCGCGGCCAGGAAGCAGTCCTCCTTGTCCGCGAAGTGGGCGTAGAAGGCGGCCCGGGACACCCTGGCCCGCCGCACGATGTCGGCGACAGTTACGGCCAGATAGCCGGATTCCGATACCGCGGCGATCACCGAGCGCAGCAGCCGTTCCCGTTGCGACGCGCGTACGGCCGACAGCGGCAGGCGGCTCCTGCCGCGGGGAAGACCTGGCTTTCCCTCATGGGTCCTGGCGAGAGTCCCCCCTTGCCCGGTGTCGGTCACGGGCATACAGTAGCTGACGTAGCCCTAAAGTACTGATTCGTACTTTTGGTAATGGTCGAGTTCGCCACGCAGCAGACCTGGGGCGGCGTCTCCATCATCGCCAGGCGCCACGGGGGCGGCGCGCGGCCAGGTTTGTACGCCGTCGTCACCGACGACGTGGACGAGATGCGGCGCGCGCTTCTTGAGCAGGAGCGGCCCAGCTAAACCAAGGTGACAGCCCGCATCAGCCGTGAAGGGAGACGTAGATGTTCATGACTTGGGCCGGATGGCGGGTGTGCACCCGGCTGGCGGTCGCCGGACTCACCCTGGGTGCCCTGATCGCGGCCGCGCCCGCGGTGAGCGCGAGCGCCCTCGGCCGGCAGGCGGCCGCCAGCGCCAGCGGGCCGGTAGCGGGCACCGCCAATGGGCCGGTTCGCGGCCTGACCAATGGGGCGGCCGATGAGTTTCTCGGCATCCCGTACGCCGCACCGCCGGTCGGCCCGCTGCGCTGGCAGCCGCCGCAACCCGCCGCCAGCTGGTCTGGCGTGCGCGACGCGACGCAGTTCGCGCCGCACTGCCCGCAGCCGGGGGGGCCTTTCGGCCAGGCCAGCACGTCGGAGAACTGCCTGTTCCTGAACGTCTTCACGCCCAGCCACCAGCAGGCCGGCTCACACTTCCCGGTCATGGTGTGGATCCACGGTGGCGCGCTGGTGAGCGGCGAGAGCAATGACTACGACCCCACGCAGATGGTGGCGGACGGCGTAACCGTGGTCACCATCAACTACCGGCTCGGTGCGCTCGGCTTCCTGGCGCACCCGGCCCTGGCCGACGCGAACGGCCAGTCGGGTGATTACGGCCTCATGGACCAGCAGGCCGCCCTGCGCTGGGTGCAGCGCAGCATCGCCGGCTTCGGCGGCAGCCCGCACAACGTCACCATCTTCGGTGAGTCCGCGGGCGGCCTGTCCACGCTGTCACAGGTTGCATCGCCACAGGCCGGGGGATTGTTCGAACGGGCGATCGTCGAGAGCGGCTCCTACAACCTCACGCAGGCATCGCTAGCGAGCGCCGAGGCCGCCGGCCAGGCATTCGCGGTCAAGGCGGGATGCGCCAGCCAGACTGCGGCCTGCCTGCGAAGCCTGCCCGTCTCGACCATCCTGGCCGACCAGGACGCGGCCGGCTACACGCCGAACATCAACGGCGAGGTGCTGCCCGAGACGCTGGGGACCGCGTTCGCCACCGGCAGCTTCAACCGCGTCCCGATCATCAACGGCACGAACCGCGACGAATGGCGGCTGTTCGTCGCGCTCAGCGAACTAGCGGGCAACCCGGTCACGGCCTCGAACTACCAGAGCATGATCTCCTCCACGCTCGGGGTTCCCGCGGCGGTGGCGGCGGTCATCGCGGCCAGGTACCCGCTGACCGCGTTCCCCAGCCCGTCCGTCGCCCTCGGCGCGGTCGGCACCGACGCCATCTTCGCCTGCCCCGCGCTGACCATCGACCATCTTCGCCTGCCCCGCGCTGACCATCGATCGGTCCATGTCGCGCTTCGCGCCGGCCTTCGCCTACGAGTTCAGCGACGAGAACGCGCCGGAGCTCTTCCTTCCCCCGGTCAGCTTCCCCTACGGCGCGGCCCACGCATCCGAGATCCAGTACGTGATGGACCTGCCGACGGCCGCTTTCCCGAAGAGGCTCTCCGCACAGCAGCAGCAGCTAGCGGCGACCATGAAGGGATACTGGACGAACTTTGCCAAGCGCGGATTCCCCTCCTCGTTCGGCACCCCGTTCTGGCCGCTCTTCAACGACCTCACCCAGAAGATGCAGTCGCTGACACCACCCGCACCGCAGACCGAGACCGACTTCGCGAACACGCACAACTGCGCGTTCTGGACCGCCCTGGAGGCAGGCTAACCATCCCTTGCGGGCACCGGCTCCAGTCGACCGCGCGACTGAGCGCGCAGAACGACACCCCACCGAGCGGACGACACGACCTAATGGGGATCGGGCCACCTAGCCCTTCTTCACCGGGCGGGTTATGCAGGACGCTCCTGAGCGGGCATGGCCTCCCATCTGCAAGATTCCCGTGGAGGGTTCCGCCTGCGGGAGGTGTTTCGGGTGGGTGCACGGGGCCTGAGTTCTCCGAATCTCATACCAGGGTGTTCCAGAGATCGCGCTCGGTGTAGAGCTGCTCGACCTCGTCCAGCTCGACGTCGGCGTCCTCCGCGCTGGCACCAGCGCCGCCGGCGACCCACCAGTCGGCGCCGGGCAGACCGGCGGACAGGTAGGCACGAGTTCCGGGCTGCGGAGACTGGTGCGCGGGCCGTGGCTGGGCCAGGACTTCGCCGTGCGAGGGCTCCCACAGCCTGATCAAGCCGGCCTCTGCGCCGAGCACGACGGCGTCATACCACCGCCACACCACCGCCTCGGTGCCGTCCGGCGCGGTCGCGATGGCCACCAGGTGACCAGGTGACACCCGTTCGGTCCGCGGCGACGGAAACGGCGTCGCGTACCGAACGGAGCGGAGCTGCCGGTCCCTGACAATTTCGCAGGCATCCTCCCGGACACGCACAACGATGCCGCAGCGCAGCCGCGCGGGAACGAGGTCTTGGTCCGCCGAATCAGTCATCTGCTCAGCGTCCTGTGCTGACCGGGCGGCCGAGGAAGGCGGCCAGCCGCTCGATGGCAGGGGCCTGTTCGGCGACGATCCGGGCCGGGCCGAAGCGGCCGGGGCGGGCCTGCCCGGTCAGCTGGGTTCGGGCGAACGCCAGCGACTGTTCGGCTAGATCATCAGGCAGGTCGGCGGGCTGCCCGGTGGCCTGCGCGAGGTCCCAGCCATGGGCGAGGAGGTCGTAGAGCCGGATCTGCAGCCGCTCGGCGCCGGTGGCGGTACCGAGCGGGCCGTGGTAGGTGCGTTCGAGGACTCCGGGCCGGCCGAACGCGGCCCGCAGCGCGGCTGCGGAGTCGCGGTAGGCGCCGGCCGGGTCGTCTTCGACATGGTCCGCGGACGGCCTGGGCGGAGGCGGCTGGTCGGCGAGCAGCGCGGCGAAGACCCGGTTCATGCCGATCAGGTGATTGACCATCTGGCGTACCGTCCAGTCCGTGCAAGGGGTCGGCGCTGACCACTGGTCGGCTCGGATGTTGCTGATCAGGCCAGCGACCGCGCCGGATGCACGGCCGAGCTGTTCGGTCAAAGGCGCGCGCTCGGCGTCACTGCGCCCGATGCAGAACTCGTTGCCCTCCGGATCGGACAGAACCACCCATCCGCCGCCGTCTGGCCGGCGCTGGTCGCCGACCATCCGGGCACCGATGGCAAGGAGCCGGTCGACCTCCTCGTCGCGCCGGCTCGTGAGTGGCACGAGATCAAGACGTACCCGGTTCTTGATGTGCCGGGGCTCCGGCACGGCGATGAACAGCAGCGCCAGCGATCCATCCGGCGAGAGCAGCAGAGCCTCCGGGCCGCCGGGAGTGTTGCCGTTGTCCGGGTCTTCGCTGAACCCGGTCAGCTGCGACCAGAACTGCGCCAGGCGGTAGGGATCAGCGCAGTCGAAGGTGATGCTCTTGATGCGTACGGCCATGGGGCCACCTTTCGAAGGCGGCGCCACCTGCGGCTGCGCTCGGTCAGTCAGCTCCAGGAGGCGCGGAAACCAACATCGACACGGGTGTCGCACCTCCTCTCGACTCAGCCCATACAGACTGCCAGAGACGCGACTGCCGTGTCACTAGCGGATCCCGCTGGACGATCCGCTTACGACACACCAGGCGATGACCGGGCCAAGAGCAGACAGAACAGAACTGGTCAATCGGGCGCGCCGACCACGGCGCGGAAGTTGTCAGCGCGCACGCGCCGAGTCGGCAATCCGGCGCCGCGCCGGGCTTCCGGCCGGATCACGCTCCGCGACCAGCGCGGTCAGCGGCCGGTGCGCAAGAGTAGCCGCTCTGCGCGCCGGCCGGCGCCTGGCGATGTGGTCCGTGCTGTGGGTCAGGGCCCGGGGGTTGCGTCGCTGCGTGCTGAGCGTGGGTGGTTGACAGGTGACGCGTGCACCGAACCGGACAACGGCCGACCTGTCGTTCTACCCCGACCTGGTGGTGATCTACCTGGGGATGAGGGTCAACGCGCCGGGCGGCTTGAGGACCCTCATCTCGTTCGGCTCGAAGATCCGCATGTCGGTCGAAGCGCAGCCCGACGGTCTGTTGCTGCACGAGAACCTGCTGTTCTCGCTGTTCCCGCCGCACGCGGGAATGCGTCAGTACTGGCGTGACTTCGACTCCCTCGAGCGCTGGGCCCGGTCCTTGCCGCACCGGCAGTGGTGGCAGCAGTTCCTGCGAGACAGGGGCGGCACCGGCTTCTGGCACGAGACCTACTTCCGCGGCGGCCAGATCGAGTCGGTCTACATCGACATGCCGAGGATCGGCCTGGCCAAGTTCGCCCCGGTCACGCCCGCCCGTGGCTCGCTGTTCTCGGCCCGCCGCCGCCTGGGCATGCGGGAAGGAAGCGAACCGCCGCCGGGCATCGCAGAAGAAGAGCTGTATCGGCGGTGAGGCCACGACGAGTAGCCGCGCCCGGACATGCGCGGCCGGATTCGCCTGGCGATCAGTTGAACGTGGCGGCGAACATGCCGGGTTCGTAGGAGCCTCCCTGCTGGTGCACGATCACCGCGAGCCGGTTGGCCGCGTTGATCATGGCGACCAGGGCGACCAGCGCGGCGATCTGGTCGTCGTCGTAGTGCTTGCGTACCTGGACCCAGGTCTCGTCGGACACGCCCTGGTGGGCGTCGGCGAGCCGGGTGCCCTCTTCGGCGAGCGCCAGCGCGGCCCGCTCGGCCTCGGTGAACACGGTGGACTCGCGCCAGGCGGCGACCAGGTTGAGCCGCACCGCGGTTTCACCGGCGGCCGCGGCCTCCTTGGTGTGCAGGTCGATGCACCAACCGCAGCCGTTGATCTGGCTGGCGCGCAGCGACACCAGCTCCTGCGTGGACTGCGGCAGCGGCGACTGCTGGATCACCAGGCTGGCGTTGGCGAACCGCTTGGCGAACTTGGCGGCGATCTCGTTGTCGAACATGTTGAATCGGGCGTCCATGACTTCGTCCTCACTCGGGGCGTTACGTGCCGCGCGGATCGTTCCGCGCGGCGCCTGTACGAACATGGAGATGCCGGCGACCCGATCCTTGTGACAGCGCGCTCGGTGATGAGCACCGCTGATCGGGGGATGTCACAAAGCGGCTGGGACCGGCGTCTTGTGTGCGGCACGGTCGAGAACGAACAGGCAGGAGCCAGCTATGAGCGAGCGCAGCAAGCGAACAATGGACATAGCCGCGCCGCTCGCTCATGGCGACCGCCCGGATCGCGCCACCGAGGCGTTCCTCGCCTACCGCAACCTGCTGTTCACCGTCGCCTACGAGATGCTCGGCTCGGCCGCCGACGCGGAGGACGTCCTGCAGGAGACCTGGCTGCGGTGGGCGGGTGTCGATCTCGGCACGGTGCGAGATCAGCGTGCCTACCTGGTCCGGATCACCACCCGCCAGGCACTCGCCCGGCTGCGTACGCTCGGCCGCCGTAGGGAGTCCTACGTCGGCCCCTGGCTGCCCGAGCCGCTGCTCACGGCGCCCGACGTGGCCGAGGACGTCGAGCTGGCCGACAGCGTCTCGATGGCGATGCTGCTGGTGCTGGAGACGCTCGCGCCGACCGAGCGGGCGGTGTTCGTGCTGCGCGAGGTGTTCGACCTTGGGTACGACGAGATCGCCGAAGCCGTCAGCAAGAGCCCGGCCGCGGTCCGTCAGATCGCGCACCGGGCACGGGCACACGTCGCGGCGCGCCGGCCGCGCGGGGTTGTTTCTCCGACTGAGACCCGAGACGCGCTCGAGGCGTTCCAACGGGCGGCCGAAACGGGCGATCTGCAGAGCCTGCTCGACATCCTCGCGCCGGATGTCGTCTTCCTGGGTGACGGTGGCGGAGTCAAGCAGGCCGTCCCGCGGCCCATCGTGGGGGCCGACAAGGTGGCCCGCCTGCTGGCCACCGGGCTGGCCCGCCTGCTGGCCGCCGGGCTGGGCAGGATCACCACCGCAGCGTCGCTGCAGCCGGCACAGGTCAATGGCTACCCGGCGCTGATTCTCCGGCTCAACGGAGAGATCGACACCGTCGTGGCGGTGCGCATCGACGACGGCCTCGTCACCGGGCTGTACGCCGTACGCAACCCCGAGAAGCTGTCGCACATGCAGCGGGAGACCGCCCTGCGCCGCTGAGCCCGGGGCCGCTCGGAAACGAACCCACAACCGGGCGCCTCCACCTGCGTGTCGCTGCTGGCGACGGCGTAGCAAGGTTGTCTCACAGTGCTGACTCGACTCAGTCAGACAGTCCAGGGTGGGTATGTGATCGGCACTAGAGTGGCGGGATGTTCTGGTTGCGGCGGAGGACGTTGTCCGGGTCGTACCGTCGCTTCAGCGCCTGCAGGCGCTCGAACGCTTGGTCGCCAAACGCGGCCCGCACACGCTCGATCGGCTCGTCCGCCTGCATGTAGTTCATGTAGCCGCCGCTGACCGACCACGGCTCGAGGGCCGCCGCCGTGGCGCGAGCCCACTCGATGGATTGCTCGTCGAGGGCAGCGTCCAGCCAGGCGGCCATCACGCTGATGTTGAATGCGGCATCGCGGAAGCCGAGGGCCGCGCTAGCCCGGTCGGCGTCCTTCGGCGCGCCGTGCAGCGACTCGATCAGCACCTGCCCGGGCGGTCGCCCCAAGGCCACCATTCGTTCGAGCAGCTCGTCGATCAGCTCGTCCGGCAGCTCGCGGACGAAGTGGCCCTTCCAGTAGTGGCGATCGACGCCGTAGCCGGGGCTGAACACATGCTGCTGGGCCAGGAACGAGTGGGCCCGCACGGCGTCGTGGGCGAGCCCTTTCGCGGTGCGCAGCGCACGGAGCTCCTCGGGATCTGCGTCCGGCCCGGTGTAACAGGGTGCGACGGTGAGGGCAGGCGCCAGCGATCCGTCCAGCTCGACTGTCACCTGGCAGCTCAGGTCCCGCGGTGCGTGGGCGGCGAGGTCCCGGAACCGGCAAAGCGCATCGCGGATTCCCGTTCCGGTGTAGGTGAGGAGACCGCCGAGGACATGGCGTAGTGGATGCAGCTGGAACTCCAGTCGCGTCGCCACACCGAAGTTGCCCCCGCCACCGCGAAGTCCCCACAGCAGCTCGGGATCCTCATCCGGGCTGGCCCGGACCACCGTGCCATCGGGCGTCACGAGCTCGGCACCGACGAGATTGTCGCAGGTGAGGCCGTGCTGGGCGGTGAGATGCCCGATTCCGCCGCCGAGGGTCAGCCCGGCGACCCCGGTCGAGCCGACGATGCCCCCGGGCGTAACGAGACCGAAGCGCTGGGTCGCCGCGTCGAAATCGAGCCACCTCGCACCGCCATCGGCGCAGGCGGTCCGGGCGTCGCCGTTGACGTGCACCCCGCGCATCAGCGACAGATCGATCACCAGGCCGCCCTCGCAGACGCAGTGCCCGGCGGGGTTGTGCCCACCTCCGCGCACGGCGACCTCCAGCGCGTGCGCCCGGGCGAAGTCAAAGGCCCTCGCCACATCGCCGGCGTCGAGACAGCGCACGATGACGGCCGGCCGGCGGTCGACCAGGGTGTTGAAGCAGCGGCGCGCCGCATCGAACCCGGCATCGGTGGGGGCGAGCACGGCGCCGCCCAGCGATCGCCGCAGCTCGGTCAGGCCTTCACCGGCGCCGGCCGGATCGATCACTTCACTCATGTGGACAACACCTCCCGCCCGGCCTTGCGCCGGGAGTCTGCACCTGAAGACGGCCGGCATGGCGCGAACTCATCGCTCACGTGCAATCTGCGCCATGTTCCCTCCACCCTTCGGGCGCATCTAGGTACAACCAGCAGCGCCCCCGCCAGGGTGCCGCTGCCGCTGAGGTAGATGCTGCCATCGACCCGGTCCGTCCCCGCACGACCACCGGGCGGGGTGAACGGGCATCCTGGTCCCCCGTGCGGCCCCGGGATCTGCCAGCGCGCCAGGTGCCCATTTGGGTTCGGCTTATGGGACGGACATCGGACTCGCCGTCGGCACCGAGCCGAGCAGATCCGGGCGCTCGGCTTGCCCAAGGGTTTCCCTCCGGCATACTCGCCCTGTGAGCAGGACATCGATCACTCGCCTGTCCCGTAAGGCCAGCAGCGATCGGGCCACGCTCGACCGGTTGCTCGATACCGTCCACATCGGACACTTCGCCATCGTCGCCGACGACGTCCATCCGGTGGTGCTGCCCACTGCCGTAGTGCGCGACGGCGACCGCGTGCTCGCGCACGGCTCGACCGGCTCGCGCTGGTTGCGGCGCCTGGCGGCCGGAGCGCCAACCTCCCTGGCCGTAACGGCCTTGGACGCCCTGGTGGTGGCCCGCTCGGCGTTCGAGTCGTCGATGCGCTACCGCAGCGCGGTGCTGTTCGGACGGTGCCACGCGATCACTGAGCAGGACGCGAAGCGCCGCGCCCTGGACACCATCACCGACGCGCTCATCCCCGGGCGCGGCGCCGAGGTCCGAGCATCGACGACAAAGGAACTGGCCGCCGTGCTGGTACTGGCGTTGCCCATCGCGGAGTGGTCGTTGAAGGTGTCGGAGGGGTGGCCCGACGACCCGCCCGACGACGTAGTCGGCCCAGCCTGGGCTGGCGTGCTGCCCGTGATGCAACGCTACGATCAACCGCTCGCCGCGCCGGATCTGCGCGATGGCATACCACTGCCTGCCTCGGTACAGCGCCTGCTCACCAGCTGATCGCGGTGGCCGGGCACTTGGAACCGCGACCGCATCCAGCTGAACAGGGACCGGCGCAGCCGGCAGCTCAAGCTCACGCTGTGCGACCGATGCTGGACTTGGGCTGCGCGCGCAGAGTACATCGGAATGTTGGGGATCGGCCATGACCGGCAGGCAAGTTCCGCCGGACGCTGGGAACGGCGATGCCCCCGTATCGGGCGCACCGGCGGTCTCCTGGATCGACGCGGTCGGCCCAGGGTGGCTGACGAATGTGCTGCGCGACTCCGGGGTGGCCGAGGCGGCGGTACGGCACGTGGAGGCCCGGCCGCTGGCGGCGGCCAGCGCCGCCGGGGACCTGGCCCGCCTGTCGCTGGCCTTCGAGTCGGGACGGGCGCCCGGGCCGGCGACGCTCGTCGCCAAGGCGCCGGGATCTGGGCCGGCCCAGCGGGCGATGGAGGCGGCGATGGGGCTGTTCGCGCGTGAGCGCTATGTGTACGCGAACCTGGCCAGCGCCCTGCCGGTGTGCCTGCCCCGGTGCTACTACCCCGGAGACCCGGACAAGCGGGAGCCCATGCTGCTGGAAGACCTGGTGGCGCTGCGCGCCGGCGATCAGGTCACCGGCCTGGACCGCGCCGACGCTGAGCGGCTGATCGACGTGCTGGCCGGGCTGCACGCCGCGTTCTGGGGAGCGGGCACGCCCGGCGGTGATGCCAGCCGCCTGGTCAGCTGGACCGACCCGGCCCTGGGGGCGATGCTCACCCAGCTGGTCACCAGCGGCGTGGCGGCGCTGCGCCAGCGCTACGCGGGCCGGGTCCCGGCGCAGATCCTGCACGCGATCGCCGAAACCGCCCCGGACTGGGCGGCTGTGCTGCGGCGCTGCGCCGAGGGCCCGCAGACTCTCGTGCACAACGACTTCCGGCTCGACAACATCTTCTTCCAGCCAGACGGCCAGCCGGTTGTCATCGACTGGCAGCTGGCCGGCCGCTGCCGGGGCACCCAAGACCTTGCCTACCTGCTGTCGGGCAGCATGCCCACCGATGTGCTGCGCGAGTGCTGGGATGCGCTGCTCCGCCGCTACCACGCACGGCTGTCGGCGGCCGGAGTCGGTGGCTACGGCCTGGAGCAGTGCCGGTTCCACTACCGGCAGAGCCTGCTCTACACCCTGGCCCCCGGGATCGCGATGCTCGGGCAGATGCAACTTCGCGGCGGCGACGCCCGCGGGCTCGCCGACACCCTCGTCCTGCGCACCCTCACCCACGCCACCGACCTCGACGTCTTCGCCACCCTGTGACCAGCCGGCCACCGGCTACGGCACCTTGACCGCCGCCCGCAACTCCCGGCCGGTCAGGTCCGGTTTTTGCTTTCGAGGCCGCGGATGATCAGGTTGAGCCCGTCTTCGAAGTGCCGGTCGGTGCTGCGCAGCAAGAAGACGGCGCCGAGGCGGCTGAGGTTGTCATAGTCGTCCAGCGGCAGCCGCTCGAGGACTGCCTGGCGGCGGGCCAGGCTGCCCGGGGCCGAGGACATCAGCTGCTGCTGTACGAACCCGAGGGTGAAGGCGAACAAGGTGGCGAACGCGCTGGCGGTGTCCTCACCCTCGACCCCGGCGCGGCGCAGCGCGTTGAGGACGATTTCGGCGCCCCGGTAAGCGGCCTGGCCGGCCACCGGCTGCCTGCCCGCGACCAGGGCGATGTCGGGGTGGGCCAGCAGCAGGTCGTGCACCGACCGGAACACCGCGGCGAGCTCCTGCTGCCAGCTCAGCGTGCCCGGCTCGGGCAGCTGGAGCTCCCCGAGTACCCGGTCCGCCAGCGCGCCGAGCAGCTCCTCCTTGTCGCGCACGTGCCGGTAGAGGGTCATGGTGGGCACGCCGCAGCGCTGGGCCAGGGCGCGCATGGTCAGCCCGGCGTAGCCCTGATCGGCAACCAGGGCGGCCGCGGCGTCGATGACGTCCTCGCGGGTCAGCTCGCGGGCCCGGGACCCGTCACCCCTTGACATATGTACACGTACCGTACCTGAATATACATGTACGAAACGTGTATCAGCCTACACGTATCCCCGTGTCCCCTAGGAAGTGTCCCCATAGAGAAGAGGCGATTGTCATGGACGCACCCCGGAACGTCGTCTTAGTGCACGGCGGTTTCGTGGACGGGTCCGGCTGGCGGGCGGTCTACGATCTGCTCACCCAGGACGGCTACCACGTCGCCGTGGTGCAGAACCCGACCCTGTCGCTGGAGGGTGACGCCGCCGCGGCCCGGCTGATCATCGACGCCCAAAACGGCCCGGTCGTCCTGGTCGGCCACTCCTACGGCGGCGCGGTCATCTCCGAAGCCGGCACCGACCCCAACGTGGCAGCCCTGGTCTACATCGCCGCGTTCGCGCCGGACAAGGGCGAGTCGGTCAACACGCTCATCGCCGACCCGCCGCCCGGTGCGCCGGTGCCGCCGATCCTGCCGCCCCAAGATGGGTTCTTGTTCTTGGACCGGGAGAAGTTCCACGCCTCGTTCGCCGGTGACGTGCCCGCCGCCGACGCCGCGTTCATGGCCGACTCGCAGGTCCCCTGGGGCGTGGGCGCCCTCGGCGGGGCGATCACCGAGCCGGCCTGGCGGGCCAAGCCAAGCTGGTACCTGCTCACCACCGAAGACCGGATGATCCCCCCGCCCGCTCAGCGCTTCATGTCCGGGCGGGCCGGCGCCACCACCGTCGAGGTGGCCGCCAGTCACTCTGTCTACGTGTCGCAACCGGCCGCGGTGGCCGACCTCGTCAAGCAGGCCGCGACCGCGGTCGCCGCGCGGCAGTAGCCGCGGCGACTTCTGCGGCGCCGATGACGGCCAGGCACCCCTGACCGCGGCGGCGGCGCTCGAATCGGGGTACGCGTTCCGCGGCGGCCGCGCCGTGGGTCTCTGGCTCGGTTTGTGTCTCGTTCACCTCTGTCCGGAGCCGTTCGCAGGCGGATGCGGACCGTCAGCCCGCCCAGGGTCAGGTATGCTCGCGGCCGGTGGTGGACGGCGCTGCACAGTCTCGAAAGCGTGTGGGGGGGCACCCCCTCCATGGGTTCAAATCCCACCCCCACCGCCACATGCCGCCGGCGGGGTAGATGCGGCCGCGTGCGCCACTGGCCGTCCCAGCCGCGGTCCCGCCGCCTGCCGTGAGCGAAACCTGGCCGGGGAGCAGATCGAGTGGAGCCGCAGAGCACGGGGTTGTTCATCCTTCTGCTGGCGGTGTTCTGCGCGCTGCTGGCCTGCGTGGCGCTGGCCAGGCAGCCGGTCTTCCGGGTCCTGGCCGCCAGCCTGGCCTTCATCCCGGCCATGCTGTTCGGCGTGGCCGCGGTGAACAAGTATTACGACTACTACCAGACCTGGGGGGCCGCCGCCG
>WNFX01003474.1_pt1 | contig 16987 bp, 16 predicted proteins | sample 5400111 | NCBI WGS metagenome assembly WNFX01 (sample SAMN13153363, study PRJNA577476) | soil metagenome | isolation source: 40 cm soil or saprolite under grassland replicate 1 | place: USA:California | collected 2016-06-15 | reverse complement strand
AGTCCGCGCTGATTGAGACCTTGATTTCCGGATTTGTCCGGTGCAGTTCAAAAAGCCGCGGTAACACCTGGTCATCGGTGACAATTTGATTGTCAAAAGTAACGACGTTGCCCTCACGGATCTTGATGGAGACATAGTCCTTTACCTGGCTTGGGGGCGGAGCAATTGCAGCCGGCAGATTCACCCGAATCCCTTTCATGTGCGTCTGGCTCAGACTCACCATCATGAAGCTCGCGAGTAGAAAGAACATGATATCGATCAAAGGGATGATCTCGATACGCGCTCTCTTGTGCGGAACTGGTGAAGAGACTCTCATATGTCAAAAATTTCAGATCTTCAGTACTGGGCGCCTGTCATCGTGAACGTGATGGGAATTTTGACCTTCGAAACCGAACCCGCCTTAAACCGCCATTGCCGAAAGGCACTAAGTGCTGCGTTATCCAATATAGGATTTCCGATACTTTGCGCCATCGAAGCGCTGGTTACGCTGCCGCTCCCCGCATCGACCTCGACGACACAGACTCCGCTGCCAGTGACATGTCGCGAGCGCGCCTCATACGGGTACTGCGGGCGTGGCGCATAAGTGGCCAGAGCTTTGGCTGAGGAGATTGACATGGTACCGGGACGACCGGCAGCTTGTGGCGCCTTAATGGGCGCGAATTTTTGCGCCTGCGGTTTCTTTGGCGGAGGAGTCGTCTCCTCCACATACTCCGGTTTGATCTCGGGCGGCGGAGGAGGCTCCGGCAACGGAATGTCTTCTGGCGGAGGCGTGGGCTCCTCACTGGCCTGCAGCGTTGCTTCGATAACGGCTGTCGGTATGTCAGGAGGCACTTCAGCCGGGACTTCGCGTTTCTGAGCAAGCGCAACCGCGGTGAGGTGAATCGCCAATGCGGCACCAAAAGCGCCCCAGAAATACCAGCTCGCAGGTGGCCGATAAAGCAGTGGTTTTGGTAATTCGTCCGCCATAGTTAAATCACGCGCCGGGCCCCGGCACCCCCTTTAGCGCCTCGCTCTTAATTTCGAATGAAATCTTATAGAACCCTGCCGACCGGAGCATATCCAGCAAATGGACTACGTTTCCATGGACGGTGTCGCGGTCGCCGCGTACGAACACTTTCGCTTCTGGATCCGATTGGTGCACTTGGGTCAGGCGCGCCTGCAGATCCGCATCGGTCATTTCATTTTTGTCGAAGAAATAATGGCCATCCTTATCGACGGAGACGCTGATGTAATCCCGTTTTGATTGCGTCTCGCCCGAGCTGCGGTGAGCTGACGTGCATGGAAAATTCCTAAATTGAAGACCGGGTTGCCGAGGCGGGTGTACCGTGCTCGATCTCCACTCCTCTGTGCTCCCTGTGTTGTGCTTCCAGCATGACTTCCAGGTTCGTGGCTGCGGTTTGCAGTTCAAACTCTAAGTTAGACACACGCGAAGTGAAAAAGTTAAACGGAATCAACGCGAAGATCGCGATGCCAAGACCACACGCTGTGGCGATTAGCGCTTCGGCGATACCGCCAGTCACAGCTTGTACAGCGAGTTCTTCGTTGCCCAGAAAACTGAACGACCTGATCAGACCGGTGATCGTGCCCAACAGACCGAGCAACGGCGCCAAAGTCACAAGCGTGTCCATGACCACCAGGAATCGACCGGCCCGCTTGATCTCGATACCGGCCGCGACCTGCAAAGCCCCTTGCAGCGAAGTGTGTTGATGATTGAGGCCGTTCCACATCATTCGCAGGACCGGGTCGCGTGATCCACGGGAAAGCCTGGAGGCCTCTGTCGTATCTCCCTGCTCGATCGCAGTAAACACTTTCTCGATGCGTTTCGGATCGCGTCGGAACCATCGGCCGGTCCACCAAAGGCATCGTTCGATCACCACAGTGAGCCCTATAATTGACACAATCAGAATCGGCCACATCACGGGCCCGCCTTGGTGGAACTTGCTGATTAACCAGTTGCTGGCGAGAAAACCTGTTGGCTGTGGTTCCGCAGCGGGAGAGACGGCTGCGGTCGGACTGGTCGCGATAGTCGCAGTAGGGCTGGTTCCGGTGGCCGCAGCGGGGCTGGTCGCGGCTCCCGGTGCCGGGCTCAGCGTCACAGGAATGGATGCTCCTGGCACCGCAGGCTGCTGCCCTTGCGGCACGTTCGTAGCCGGCGACTGCATGGGCGCAGCGGGATTTACAGCGGCGGGATTTGTCGGCGCTTGCGCTGCGGGACTCGTACCGGGAGCTCCGGGCTGAGATTGCACAGGCGGTGGAGATTGCGCCACGGATGTTAGTACAAGCGCTAGTAAGCAGACAGAGGCGATGAATGGTGTTTTCATAGTTTTGTTAAATCAGCAATTTGATGGAACGATTGCGGTACAGGAGTGCCTTTATCGCAAAATCACGACTGGCGAGTCCAGCAAAACTTTTCACTTTTTTGCTCCCTGAGAGTGTTCCCTACTTCCAATATCACCAGAGGCAGGACGTAAGGCAAGTCTTTCACATTATATTCGTTGTGCAGAATCAAATGGACGTGCAGCGTCATGCGCAATCGCAACGCTGTTCCGCAAACGAGGCCAATCATCAATTGCTGCTTCAAGTTCGTCCCCGGGATGAATTGGACCGACGCCGGCCGGCGTTCCAGTCAAAATGACATCGCCCGGTAAGAGTGTGAGCGATTGACTGGCGAAGGAAACGATTTGCGCAACCGAGTAAATCATTCTGCTAGTCCGCGTGCTCTGACGCATCTCTCCATTCTGCCGCAACTCAAGGGAAACATCGCTCGCATCGACATCGGCATAAACAAAGGGCCCAATCGGCGTGTAGGTATCAAATGATTTGCAACGACCAAATTGCTTCTCGCTCTTTTGCAAATCCCGATCGCTGACATCGAGACCAATTGTGTAACCGACGACAAAATCCAGCGCCCGTTCTGCGAGGACATTTTTCGCGGACTTGCCAATGACGACTGCCAACTCCGCTTCGAAATCGGTTTGATGCTCGGGAAACGCAATTTCAATTGTGCCATCATGCGGCAACAATGAGGCCGGTGATTTGAACCAGATCAAGGGCGTGTCCAAACTGGTCCGCTTCATTTCCGCAATGTGGTCTGCGTAGTTCAAACCAACCGCGATCAATTTCGATGGCGCCACCGGAAGATCGACAACGACATTCGTTAGGCCGGCAACCTCACCTGTCGGCTCAATGTCGATCCAAAACGGATTCCTTAGGACGTGAACTTCGTCGCCGCGAATCTCGCCGTAGAAAAATCTATCCTCAGATCTAAAACCGCCGAACGTGCGCATGTAAAATCGGAGAGATTACACAGATTTTCGGAAATGGTAGGGCGTTTCTGTGAATCCCAAAACCATTCGGGGCTGACATCTACGCCCTACAACTCATTTTGGAACAATCCCGACAAAATCGCGCACAGGTTTCTGTTCCGAAATTGAAAATGCGCTGCTGTTTTCCCGAGCGAACCAAAATCCGGTCGACGATCCGCCATCGAGATTTAGCGCGCGTTCAATTCTCAAATCCTCGGCAAACAATGTCGTCGCAAGCATCCTCGATAATTCTGCGAGCGAGACGTTTGAGCAAACGCCGACCAACGCGCGATTGCCCGTTGTCGTCGCCGCAAAAGTCCGTCGGGCCGGACGCGAATCGTTCAAGCCGCCAATGGACTGGCCTCGGTCAACAAGAAACGGTCCGCACTGAACTGCTGCGGTTACCCCGGCGCGCCGCGAAAATTCACGGGAGCGCACGATTTGCACCCCGCGCGATGAAGCGACAAGCACCCCGGTGATTAACCGTGCGCGCTGCAGCGGAGCGATCATTTGCCCATTCGCCATTCGCAAACCGATTGGAGCAAACTTTTCGTCGAAATAGCCGCCATTCACTCCAGCGAGACATTTTTCATTTCTCATCATGTCAGCGAGACTATCCGCATCATCCTCATTTTGAAGGACGCGTAACGTGCAAGATTTAGTAGAAAAGATTGCAAGGTCCACAGTGATGCGTTCGCTGCGAGCGCCGTTTTCCAGGACAACATGTCTGTGCACTACTCCACTGCGTCCCGGCTCCGACGCGCTCGAGAGAATCGTCCAGTCAGCCTGTGCGGTTGCAGCAAGGACAAGAAAGAAAACGGCGCACCTAAGTCGCATGTGTCAGATGCCGTTTGTCAAATTGCGGGCGGCGTCCCCACCTAGGCTTTACCGCCGTACTTCAGCATTAGGGCCTGAAAGCGAGGGTCCCCGCGCAATGAATCCCAAATCGGATTTATTTTCAGGCCTTGCACTGTGACAGCACTGGGCCGGCTCAACAATCCATCCAGGATTTGAATTGCACGCTCGTTGTCGCCAAGAATTGTGTAAATCTCAGCCACCCCAACGGTGATCTCCGGGCCACCAAACGCATCTTTGCTCTCCGGGAGTAATTCAGTCGCACGCTGCGCCTCGGCCAGTGCGGCGTCCTTTTCGCCAAGTTGCGCCAGCACTTTTGCCAGCTGAATATGGGTCTTTTCGATGTCGGGACTTCGTTTCAGCTGCCCTTCGGCTGCGTTCTTTGCTCTCAGGAAAGCCTCTCGCGCGCCCGCATCGTCATGCAAAGCTTTTCGTGCAAAACCGATGGAATAATATTTGCCGAACAGAGCTCCAGGAAAAGCTGCGAGCTGATCGTCCGGCAGACTTTCGGCGACCTGCAATCCGTCCCTGTACTTGCGTTCGAGGACAAACACATCTGCCCGGGAAGCGGCGGTCTTGAGCTTCTGGTCTGCGCTCATTGGCACAGCTTTCACCGCATCAAATGCTTTCTCTGCGACGCTGAAATCGCCCTTTTCTGCGACGGCCAACTGGCACTTAACCTCCAAAGGTCCCAAGGCGGTAGGATCCGATGCAAGGGCGCGATCAATGGTTTTGTTAGCCGAATCCCAGTCCCGCAGCATCTGGTAATTGAAGGTGAGATTTTGCAGCGCCCAGATGTCCTTCGGATTTAGACTCGTTGCTTTTTCGAGATTGGCGGTCGATTCGGTCCATTTTCCCTGACGTCGCTGGATCGCACCGATTGCAAGATAAACTTCCGATTCGTTAGGCAATCCCCTTTGCGCAATCTCAAATTCTTTCAGCGCTGCGTCGTAATTGTTGTCGCCGTAGTAATACGAAAATCCGCGAGCCAGGTGCGCTTCGGGCAGATCGGGCTGCAATTGCAGAGCCCTTTCGGCCAGGGTCTGAGCTTTTTCGCGACGTTCCGGCGTCCGTTCGAAAAGATGCAGGATCAAGCTTTCCAACTGCGAATAGCGCGCAATGGCGAGAGCAAAGTTTGGATCGAGTTCGATGGCGCGCTGGTAAAGCTGCTCACTTTGTTTCAACTTTTCGAAGTCCTCAAGGGCACCGGAAAGGTTGTGTGCCTGCACGAAAGCCAGATAGGCCTCGCCGTTTTCGGTGGGCCTGTGTTCCATCTGCGCTTTTTCGCTTGGCGATAACTTTGCCCGCAGTTCAGTCGCGATCTTTTGGGCCAGATCGGTCTGAATCGCGAACACATCTGTCAGCTCGCGATCGTAATCTTCAGCCCAAATGTGCTCGTCGTTTTCTGCATTAATCAATTGCACGTTGACGCGCACCCGATTACCGACGCGGCGAACGCTGCCTTCCAGAATGTTACCGACTCCGAGCGTCTTGCCGATTTCACGAAGGTTGGATGCCTTCCCTCGATAAGGCATGACCGATGTGCGCGAAATCACCTTTAAATCACCAATCTTCGACAAGTTGGTGAGCACGTCATCTTGAATGCCGTCCGCAAAGTAGGCGTTCTCTTTTTCATCGCTCAGATTTTCAAACGGTAACACCGCGATCGACTTGTCCACCTTGTGCGCCGAGACGCGAGGCAGCAGAAAGAACCCGGCGGCGGCGGAGATGATCACACCTGTTGCCACAAGCATGATTATGTTGCGGCGACGATGCGATCCGGGCATCGCCGGGGTTGGTGTCGCGCGAATGCCCTGCGCGGTGATGTCGAACGCCCAGGCAAGGATCAGCGCGATTGGAAAGCCGAGCAGCAAAAGGGTGATCACCAAACGCAGCGACCAGTTTGGCAATTCCCACGCCGGAAATGCGGCCGACGCCAGCTGTATGATGCCGCCAGCAGCGATGATATAAGCCGCCGCCACGCGGTAAACCTTGCGCCGTTTCACTTCCTCGAAGAAGCCGCTACTCATAACAAGAGATTTGGATCGATCAGGACTATAGCTCAACGGCGAAAATATAGACACGAAAACGAAGCGCGCTGTTCACTCCACATGGCGGCTATTCGCTTGTGAATTTTCTCGCGCCGTTCGGAATGATGGCGGTAGACGACGGTAAGAAACAGAAGCAGACGCTAAACTTTTGCGTCGTGCTTGTCGATCAAAGCCTGAAAGCGCGGATCACTTCGCAGCGGGTCCCAGACCGGATCAAGTTTCAGAGAAGAAACTGTGATTCCACTGGGCGTACTCAGCGAGTGGTCGAGAAGGAAAAGCGCCTGATCGGTTTCACCTGTCCATGTATAAATTTTGGCGAGCTCAAGCGTAGCTTTTGGTCCCTCGAGAGCATCCTGGGATTCGGGCAGAAGGTTGACCGCGCGTTTGCCTTCGGAGATGGCGGCTTCCTTCTCACCGAGCCCGGCGAGAATCTGACCGAGCAGCGCATGCCGGAAAGCGTCGTTCGGAGCTTCGCGCAGAGATTGTTCTGCAATCGGCCGCGCATGTTCGAAGGCAGAGCGCGCCTTTTCCCTATCATTCAAAAAAGTATAAATTGCGCCCTCTAAAAATTCTCTTGGCTTAGAATCGTGAGAAAGATCTGGTGACAACTGCTTTAGAACAGCGAGAGCCTCCGGGAATTTTCGTTGCAACATCAGGAGTTGCACCCGACCGAACGTGACGAGACCCTCCGGATCGACCCCTGGCGGCATATCTGCCAAGTCTTTCTCCATCATGCTCAGGTCGCCTTTCCAATCCAGCGGAAGCATTGCCTTTGCCGCGCGCGCGCTAAGCGAGTTGGGCGCAGCTTCGATGGCACGACCCAAAATTTTGTCCGCGGTCTCGAAGTTCTTGTTGGCGCGATAATTGTCGGCAAGATTTACGAGAATAAACGAGTCCCTCGGACTAAGGGATACCGCTTTCTCGAAATTGCCGGTGGACTGCGCCCATTTTCCTTGGCGTCGCTCAATGGATCCAATCGCCATGTAAACTTCCGCTGAGTTTGGCAAACTTAGTTTCGCAATCGCAAACTCTCTCAGAGCATTCTGATAATCGCGCTCGCAATAGTAATAATAAAAGCCGAGCGCGAGATGGGCCTCGGGCAAGTTCGGCTGCAAACGAAGGGCCTCCTCAGCTGCGGCACGCGCCTTTTCCTTTCGCGCAGCAGTTGGATCGAAGGTGTGATACATCCAGTTGTCGATCCACGCCAATCCCGCGAACGCCTCTGCAAAGTTCGGATCGAGTTTCGTCGCTCTTTCAAAAAGCTGTTCTGCGTTTTCTATATCGCCGCGAAATTTGTCCGGTCGAGTGGACAAATCGTGTGCTTGGACAAATGCCAGATAGGCTTCGCCATTCTGGGTCGGCCTGCGCTCGATTTGCGCTTTCTCCATTGGCGACAGCTTCGCCTGCAATTCGCGCACGATTTGTTGGGCCAGGTCCGTTTGAATGGCAAACACATCGGTTAAATCGCGATCATAATCTTCCGCCCACATGTGCTCGTCGGTGTCGGCGTTGATCAATTGCACGTTCACGCGGACGCGATTGCCCATGCGGCGAACACTGCCTTCCAGAATGGCACCAACTCCCAGAGCCTTCCCGATTTCACGAACGTTGGATCCCTTCCCGCGATACGGCATCACTGAGGTGCGTGAGATCACTTTCAGGTCGCCAATCTTCGATAAATTGGTGAGCACGTCATCCTGAATGCCGTCCGCGAAATACGCGTTCTCTTTTTCGTCGCTCAGATTTTCAAACGGCAACACCGCGATCGACTTGTCGCACTTGTGGGCTGAGACGCGCGGCAGGAGAAAGAACCCGGCGGCGGCGGAAACGGCCACTCCGGTCAGTACAAGCATGACTATGTTTCGGCGACGATGCGACCTGGGCCCCGCTGCGGTTGGCGTCGCGCGAACGCCCTGCGCGGTGATGTCGTACGCCCAGGCAAGGATCAGCGCTATTGGAAAGCCGATCAGTAGCAGCACGATCACCAGACGCAGCGCCCAGTTTGGCAATTCCCACGCTGGAAACGCGGCAGAGGCCAGTTGTATGATCCCGCCAGCGGCGATGATGTAGGCTGCCGCGACCCGGTACACCTTGCGCCGTTTTGCCTCTTCGAAGAAGCTGGTCATGGCTACAGATTTGTCGGTAGAGACCATAAACCAACGGCCACAATACTGACACCCGAACTGGCCTCGGCGTTCACTTAATGCCGGTAGCCAGGACGGTTTGAAAGTGCGGGCCTTGCTTTTCCCGCGATACGACGCTCACTTCAATTTGCCGGAAGCCGCTCTTTTCCAGGAATTGGTGCAACTGCACTTCACTGAACCCAAGCCAATGATCTGCATATAAGTCTCGGGCTCGTTCGAACCGGTGGCTCAAGAGATCAAGGATCGCCAGCCGGCCGCCGCGTTTCAGAATCCCGTGGGCGGCAGCGACAGCTTGCTGGGGATGAATGGCATGATGTAAAGCCTGACTCAAAATCGCCAGATCGACGCTGTTTTTCGCAATTGGCGGATCTTCAATGTCGCCAAGCCGGTATTCGAGGTTCTTGATTCCGTGCTTCTTCGCCAGGTGTCCCCCGAACTCAACCATCTTCGGCGAATTATCGATGGCGATAACTTTACGGGCGTTTTTGGCCAGCAATTGCGAAAGCGTCCCCTCGCCTGCGCCCAAGTCGGCTACTGTCAACGGCGGAAGCAGGGTAATGAGGGTATGCGCCAGCGCTTTCCACGAGCGGCCCGGCACATAGCTCCGCCCAAACTTGCCAGCCAACTCGTCGAAGTATTTGCGCGCTTTGTCCTGACGCTTGTGCAGAACAAGCTTCAGACTGGTCCGATCGCGTGATGTTTCCGGCAGTTCGCGGGCGAGCAAACGGGTAATTTCTTCAACGCGCTCTCGCTGTGAATTCCGCCCGTGATGGTTCGCGCCGTAATACACATTTTTACCCACGCGGCGATCGGAAACGACACCCGCCCGCTTTAATTGGGCGAGATGACTGGAAATGCGGGATTGGCCCATCCCCAGAATCTGCTGCAACTCGGCCACCGAGAGTTCTTCCTGCTCCAAAAGAAGCAACAGACGCACCCGGGTCGGGTCGGCCAGAAGCCGCAATAAATTAATGTTTGACGCCATGGGAGTAGCCAACGATATATCTACGCATCATGATTGGTCAATATGTCTTGTGGCAGCGTGACATCGTTAGAAACGTCGAATCGTTACAACGGCGGAACGCGTCCTTGGGCTAGTCCAATTTTAACGTTGTAGCTTTTTTAACGAATCACCTTCTTAAAACCATGTCTCGCCGTTACATCTTTTCATCCGAATCCGTCACCGAAGGCCATCCCGATAAAGTTTGCGACACGATTTCTGATACCGTCCTCGATGCCTGTCTCGCGCAAGATCGCCACAGTCGCGTGGCGTGTGAGACCTATGCCAAGAGCAACGTCGTAATCGTTGGAGGCGAAATTACCACCAAGGCAAAACTCGATTACGTGCAGATCGTTCGCGATACCGTGCGCGAGATTGGTTACGTGAATGATGACGACGTTTTTCATGCGGATAAAATTTTCGTCTCCAACATCATCACCAAGCAGTCACCCGACATTGCGCAGGGCGTGGATGCCTGTGCTGCTGACGGCAAGGAGACTGCCGAACAAGGCGCCGGCGACCAGGGCTTGATGTTCGGCTATGCCTGCGACGAGACGCCGGAATTGATGCCCGCGCCGATCATGTTTGCGCATCGGTTAGGCCGCGAGCTCACTCGCATTCGTAAGAGTGGAAAAGTGGGTTGGCTCCGGCCGGACGCCAAATCGCAGGTCTCCGTGATTTACGAAAATGGGAAGCCGATTGGAATTTCGTGCGTCGTCGTTTCCACGCAGCACAGCCGAGACGTAAAGCATTCGGAAATTCGCAGCTTTATCATCGAGGAAGTCATCAAAAAAGTTTTGCCTGCTGAAATGTTAAGCACCGACACGCAGTTTCTGGTGAATCCGACCGGCAATTTCGTGATCGGCGGCCCGCAGGGCGACACCGGGCTTACTGGCCGCAAAATTATTGTCGATTCCTACGGCGGAATGGGCCGCCATGGTGGCGGCGCTTTTTCGGGGAAAGATCCGAGCAAAGTCGATCGCAGCGCGGCTTACATGGGACGCTGGGTGGCAAAGACTGTGGTCGCCGCGGGGCTGGCAAAAAAATGCGAAGTGCAATTTGCGTACGCAATCGGACATCCCAAACCGCTGAGCGTGCACGTCGATACGTTTGGCACAAATGCCGTTGATGAAGCGGCGATCGAACTCGCTGTGCTGGCAACGTTCAACTTCAAACCCGCTGAGATTATTCAGCAACTCGATTTACTTCGACCGATCTATTCAAAAACGACCAACTATGGCCACTTTGGCAAGATCGATGATCCGGACATCACCTGGGAAAAAACGAATAAGGCCGACGAGCTACGGGCTGCAGCGCGTTAGCGCTCAGAAGCGCGCCCGGCGCAGAAAACTTAAAGCTTAACACTTAAAACTATGTCTCAACTCGCTGAAGCACCGAACCAGACGAAAGATTACCAAATCGCCGACATTTCATTGGCCGATTTCGGAAGAAAAGAAATCTCCATTGCGGAGAAGGAAATGCCGGGTCTGATGGCGATCCGCGAAAAATACGCGCCACAGAAACCGCTCTCTGGCGTGCGTATCACGGGCTCGCTGCACATGACGATCCAGACCGCGGTGTTGATTGAAACGCTGACCGACCTTGGCGCAAGCGTGCGCTGGGCGAGCTGCAATATTTTCTCAACGCAAGATCACGCCGCAGCAGCGATCGCCAAGCGCGGTATCTCCGTGTTCGCGTGGAAAGGCGAATCGCTGGAGGATTACTGGCGGTGCACGTATCGGGCGATTTCACATCCGGAAGGCAAAGGCCCACAACTGGTGGTCGATGATGGCGGGGACGCTACCCTGCTCATTCACAAAGGCTACGAGCTCGAAGAAGGAAGCGATTGGGCAAAAACAAAATCGGAAAACAAGGAAGAACAGGTAATCAAGGATTTGCTGGTCGAGATTCATCGTGAGAATCCCTATCGATGGCATGAAATCGTCAAGGATTGGCGCGGTGTTTCCGAAGAGACCACCACGGGCGTGCATCGTCTTTATAAAATGGCTCAGGAAAACCGGCTCCTGGTTCCAGCGATCAACGTCAACGATTCCGTCACCAAGTCGAAGTTCGATAATCTTTATGGCTGCCGGCACTCGTTGGTCGATGGATTGAATCGCGCGCTGGATGTGATGCTCTCCGGCAAGATCGCCGTAGTTTGTGGTTACGGCGATGTGGGCAAGGGCTGCGCGCAATCGCTGCGCGGTCAGGGTGCGCGCGTCGTCATCGCCGAGATTGATCCCATCAATGCGCTTCAGGCCGCAATGGAAGGCTATGAAGTTACGACCATCGAAGAGACGCTCGGCCGCGGCGACGTTTACATCACCGCGAGCGGCAACATCGACGTGATCACGCTCGATCACATGCAACGGATGAAAGATCAGGCGATCGTCGCCAACATCGGCCACTTCGATAATGAGATCCAGGTCGATGCACTCAACACAGCCAAAGGCGTGAAGAGAACGAACATTAAGCCCCAGGTGGACAAGTACACCTTCCCGGATGGTCACGAGATTTTCCTTCTGGCAGAAGGCCGGCTGGTGAACCTCGGATGCGCCACCGGTCACCCGAGCTTCGTCATGTCGAACTCATTCTCCAACCAAGTTCTGGCCCAGCTGGATCTCTGGAAAAATCGCGACACTTACAAGGTTGGCGTTTACGTTCTGCCGAAGAAACTGGACGAAGAAGTTGCACGCCTGCACTTGGAAAAGATCGGTGTGAAGCTCACCAAGCTTTCTGAAAAGCAGGCCGAGTACCTCGGCGTTCCAGTCGAAGGCCCGTTCAAATCAGAGCATTATCGATACTGATTCGGCGTCTCGAGCGGATTTGGGCGACGTGCGGGTGAGTGCGCGAATAGCAAGTCGCCGGAGGCGTCCGCAGGCTCGATTCGGCTGGAGTTCATCTGGTTAACTCCGCGCTGGTTACTTGAACGTAGCTGCAGGTCGATTGTCCGCCATGTCGCCATCTCCCCAAAATGTGAACGCGCTGGTTTTTGTTAGCGGCGACGGTAAGGATTTCCGTTTCACGCCTGGGTGCGGCCAGCCAGACCGTTGGTCGGGTGCCGTGAAAATCGAACATAATTTGCGGCGTGCACGGCTCACCAGCATACAGCGAAACCCACCCAACTTGATCGAAACGCGAACCCACCGCAGCCGCCTTGACCTGCGCCGCCGGCTTCTTTATCTGGGCGCAGCCTGCCATTCCGGCCACAGCGGCTCCAGCGACAACGAAATTTAACAAAAACTTCTTCATATCAAAGGAATCAGAACCGCGACGGAGCAGTTCGAGGGGGGTAATGAAAGAACAGCAGCAGCAGCGCGTAAAGGACAAACGCCAGGCACCCCAGAAAGCCGATGCGGCACGGAAACGAGTAAGTCACTGGCAACGAATGGCGATTTTGCGCGCGAGATAAGTTGAGAAATACCCCGCATAGCGCTTCTGCAATTCCGGGCGCTGCCAGTCTTTGCCAGTCACAATTTTACAGCAATTGGGCGCGCCACATTTGCATTCAACGGAGCAATCATCGTCGTCCGTCGTCGCCCAATCATGCGTGAGTTCTTCGCCGGCGCGGATATCACGCATCGCAACGAACGTGATCCCGCCGCGCATTCCGAGATTCGCATCGCACGAGTGATTCGAATACAACATCGATAGCTCGCGTTCTTCGTCGGTTACCGGCGCGATGAACAAATCGTTGTCGATCTGAATTTCGACGGAGCCAAGCCGTGGCGCGATTTTTTCGCGTAAAGTTTTTCGATCGACAATGCGGCCCCCTTTCACTGCCACGATCTCGTCTTTGGCGATGTCGGCAGTCGCAAACAAACCGCGTCCGTGAATTTTACTTTCGCGCACTTCGGTCTTTGGCGAGCGATAAGAGAGCGGCAGCATCGTGCAAAATAGCCAGGGTAGAACGTGTTGTCCTCAACGCGTTGATAGAACATGCGGATTTGCCGTCTAATATTTGCGCCTTCGTCGACTGCTTTTGGGATCGTCTTCAGAGAAGCCGAACCACCTTTCTCGCCGGCATCGTTTGAATTTTGCGGCTGACACAGCCGCTTCTACAGTTGTCGGTCTCGGAAAAATGAAAGCACGTCCAGCCGCCATCGCATTCATCTTCGTCACGGTCATGCTCGACATGCTCGCGCTCGGGTTGATTGCGCCCGTTCTGCCGAAATTGATTCTCGATTTCTTGCATGGCGATATGAATTCGGCCGCAAATTGGAACGGCGTTTTCGGCACGGTCTTCGCGCTGATGCAATTTTTCTTTTCGCCGGTTCTCGGTGTTTTGTCGGACCGTTACGGACGACGGCCAGTGATCTTGCTGTCAAACCTTGGTCTTGGTCTCGATTACATCGTGATGGCGCTTTCGCCTACGATCGGCTGGCTCTTTCTGGGCCGCATCATTTCGGGAATTACGACTTCGAGCATCCCAACTGCGATGGCTTACATCGCCGACGTCGTTCCGAAAGAGAAACGCGCAGGCGCTTTTGGCATGATCGGTGTGGCGTTCGGTCTCGGTTTTATTCTTGGTCCAGGCGTTGGCGGGCCTCTGGGCGATATCAATGTCCGCCTGCCATTCTGGGTCGCTGCCGGATTTAGTCTGGCGAACTGGCTTTATGGTTACCTGTTCGTGCCGGAATCATTGCGGCCTGAACATCGAAAACAATTCACCTTCCGACGGGCGAACCCGATAGGCTCGCTCGCCTTGCTGCGTTCGCATCCGGAACTTTCCAAACTGGCAACGCTGCAATTTCTTGCCTACGTCTCGCACGAAGTCTTCGTCATCTGGGCACTGTACGCGATTTATCGTTTCGCGTGGAGCCAAACCACGATTGGCGTTTCGCTCGCAATCGTGGGCGTTTTCACGGCGGCCATATCCGGCGGACTCACCGGACGAATCGTGGCATGGCTCGGTGAACGACGCACCCTGTATATCGGCCAGTTTTTTGGCGCGCTCGGCATGGTCATTGCCGGTCTGGCGAGAACCGGGCTCGTGTACATGGCCTCCATTCCAGTAATCTCATTATGGAATATCTCCTTCCCCGCAGCGCAGGGAATGATGACTCATCGCGTCAGCGAACGCGAACAGGGCGAACTGCAGGGAGCAATTCAGAGTCTGCGTTCCATCGCGTTTGTCATCGGCCCGTTCCTGTTCTCAGGAATATTCGCCTGGTTTATTAATCCGAAACATTCGTTTCATATTCCGGGCGCGCCGTACTATCTGGCCGCCGTATTGTTGTTCACTGCGATGCTACTGGCGACTCGCGTGGAGCAGCCCCAGTTCGGGGAGCCCAGCGAGAAACCAATCGAGACTATACCGGCCGACGAAATTGGTTCCGCCTCGGTCGCGCCGATTATCGATCCGCCGGAAGAAAATTCTTGAGCGGTCACGCTACATGCGCGATTAAGGCAAATATGAAATCCAGCGTGCATGGCGCAATCGTCGTGGTTGCGATCTGCTCGTGGTTTGCGATTTCAAATCATTGTGTTTTCGCCTCGCTGGCAACGAGCGACACGGCGTCACGCGAGTGCCCGTTTCATTCCAAACCTGCGAAACAAGAAAAGCCGTCGACCGGAACGCAGTGCTGCAAAATTTTGCGCGCAGTCGCTTCTGTTCCGGCAAAGGCCTGGGCTCGCGACGACACAAACTTGTCCGACGCCGATGATTACGGTGGTGAGCGCGCGCTTGCCATTGCGTATTCGCAGATGGCGCTGGTGCCCCGGTCTCTGGACACAGGGCCGCCAGGCGTGCGCTCATTCGCTGAGCTGATCTTGCAGCGGAGTCTTCTCGCTCACGCTCCGCCGGTTTTCGTCTAGAACGCGACCATCTGCGTTCTGTTTGTAGGGCAACCGCTCCGGTTGCCGTTCTTCCAGCCGGCAGGCGAGGCGCCTGCCCTACAACCAGAAATGACAAAACCTCTTTCAATTTTAATCGCGAGCGCAATAACCTTCAGCGCCGCTGCACAGGTAGGGGCGATTGACCCCAATCGCCCAGACGTCGAGCAGCAGCATGAGAAGAAACAGAAATACACCTGTCCGATGCACCCGGAAGTCGTGACAGATCATCCCGGCAACTGTCCAAAATGCGGGATGAAACTCGTGCCAGGGGATGATGAGAAAAAACGCCCAACGCACAACGCCGATAAATCGCGAGCAGGCGCCCAACACTCAACGTCCGATCATTCGCGGCATCCGCAGCATCAGTCATATCAGACGCACGATTCAAACGGAACGGCGATGCCGCATCATGATAATACCGCAACCGGGATACATCCGCCTTCACACGAGAGCCATGAAATGCACATGGAAATGCGTTCCACTATCGACCTTGCTGATCCCATGAGCCGCGAAGGGTCCGGCACGAGTTGGCTGCCGGATTCGTCGCCGATGTACGGCAAGATGTTCATGTTGGGCGAGGACATGCTAATGCTGCACGGCGCGATTTTTCCCCGATATACCAACGTAAGCACACGGCGCGGCGATGATCGTATCGATGCGCCCAACTGGTTCATGGGAATGTATTCGCACCCGCTCGGGGACAGCACCCAGATCGGCGCGCGCTTGATGATGAGCCTCGATCCGCTCACCGAAGGCGGACGTGGTTATCCGCTCCTATTTCAAACCGGTGAATCCTGGAACGACCAGCCCCTGCACGATCGCCAACATCCGCACGATTTGTTCGACGAACTTTCGCTGAGCTTGTCGCAAAAGTTCGATCACGATTTTAGCGCTTATATATACTTCGGCTATCCGGGTGAACCGGCACTCGGTCCACCGGCGTTTATGCATCGCCCATCGGCGATGGACGATCCCGACGCGCCAATCGGACATCACTGGCAGGATTCGACGCATATTACGTTCGGCGTCGCCACGGCCGGTCTGGTTTGGCGCAATATCAAAGTCGAAGGCAGCGTGTTCACCGGCCGCGAACCGGATGAAAATCGTTACGACTTCGATCAGCCACGCTTCGATTCTTACAGCGGTAGGATTTCCTGGAACCCGACTCAAAATCTGGCGCTGCAAGTTTCGTATGGCTACATCAAAAGCCCGGAAGAAACCGAGCCTCAGATAAACGTCCATCGCACGACGGCATCGGCAATCTATAATCTGCCGCTCGGTCACGACAGCAATTGGTCGAACACGTTTGTGTGGGGCCAAAACAACGCCACCGGCGAGGGCAAAACGCAATCGTTCCTGATCGAATCAAATTACCAGTGCGGACGCAACACCGTTTATCTACGGTGGGAGCGGGTTCAAAAATCCGGCCACGAACTGGTTCTCGATCCACCAGACGAATCGCGCATTTTTCCCATCGGTGGATACACCATTGGTTACGTGCGGGACCTATCGCACGGCAACGGTCTCGACATTGGCGTCGGTACCCAATTTACCTTCAACGATCGACCCGACAGTCTCGATCGCTATTACGGTGACGGTCTCGGCTACGCCTTTCAATTTTTTCTGCGGATCCGCCCGTCATTGCATAGCCATGGCGGACACGAGCACACGGAGCACGTCGCTGGAGCGGAAAAATAAACAGCCTCCCGAGATTCTCGCTTCGCCATTCGGCGCACGCATGTGTTAAAACATGCGGAAATGAAAAAACTATCGCTTGGGGCCGCGTGGCTCGTC
>WNFX01002968.1_pt1 | contig 16993 bp, 18 predicted proteins | sample 5400111 | NCBI WGS metagenome assembly WNFX01 (sample SAMN13153363, study PRJNA577476) | soil metagenome | isolation source: 40 cm soil or saprolite under grassland replicate 1 | place: USA:California | collected 2016-06-15 | reverse complement strand
GGCGGACCACGGGTCTGGCACGAGGGCGGCGAAGTCGGACCCTCGCGTGATGTCCGATTCATTTCCGAGTTGATCGACACGCTCGAGGCGGCGTACAACATCGATCCGGGGATGATCTACACCAACGGGCTTTCCAATGGCGGAGGCATGTCGTTCGCGCTCTCCTGCACGCTGTCCGACCGGATCGCCGCGGTCGGGATGGTGGGAGCTGCTCTCCTGGTGCCGTTCAGCTGGTGCACGGACCAGCGACCGGTGCCGATGATCGCGTTTCACGGGACCGCCGATGCGGCTGCTCCGTACAAGGGAGGGTTCTCGTGGGTTGCCCCTCAGCGATTTCAGGGCGTCCGTGCCTTTACGGCGAGTTGGGCCCGAAGAAACCGGTGCGGAACGAATCCGGTCGATTCTCTGGTCGCGACGGACGTCACGCGCCTGGAATACACGCAGTGCGCTGACGACGCGGCGGTGGTGCTCTATACCATTAAAGGAGGCGGCCACACCTGGCCCGGTGGCCAGCCGCTGCCGGAATGGTTCGTCGGGCGCACCACCAACAGTATCGACGCCTCGAGCCTGATGTGGGCGTTCTTTCGTGCGCATCGGCTTCGCAAGTAGCTTCCTCTTATGTATCGTCGAGACGCCGTCGCGGCGCTGCTAGGCGGCCTTGCCTCGCCGTTCGTGGTTGATCTGGAAACCGTTGCGCGCGAATGCGCCCCTGCTCCGGACTTCGCCGCCATCGAGCAGCACGTCGCCGGACGTCTTGGCGTTGCCGCGCTCGATACCGCGACTGGTCGGCGCCTGGCTTATCGGGCGGACGAACGCTTCGCGCTGTGCAGCACCTTCAAATGGCTGCTCGGCGCGCAGGTCTTGGCTCGAGCGGAAGTCGGAGTGGAGCAGTTATCCCGCGTCGTTCGCTACGCCGAGACGGATCTGCTCGAGTATGCGCCGGTGACTCGCGCTCACGTGGGTGCGGGTGGTATGACCATATCACAGCTGGTGAGCGCTGCCATCCAGTACAGCGACAACACAGCGGCGAATCTCCTATTGCGGGCGGTGGGTGGCCCAGCATCGTTCACCGCATATCTGCGTCACCTGGGCGATCAGAGCACGAGACTCGATCGCTTCGAGCCCGACGTGAACAGTGCGATCCGCGGCGACGTACGTGACACCACGACGCCAAACGCGATGCTCGCGAATATGCGCGTTCTCCTGCTGGGCGACTCTCTGAGCCGAACCGGCCGTGATCAGCTGCTCGCGTGGCTGATCGGCAACACGACCGGCGCCGAGAAGCTTCGCGCGGGGTTGCCGACCGGGTGGCGAGTGGGAGACAAGACGGGGATGGGGGCAAACGGCGCAACGAACGATGTGGCGATCATCTGGCCAGTCGAGCGAGCGCCGGTTCTCATCGCCGCATATCTCGCCGACACGAATGCGGACGTCGGGGACCGGAACGACGCGTTATCGCAGGTCGGTGGCGCCGTAGCCCGATGGATAGACCGGCTTTGACACGTGGACACGTCGTACCCAACCGTGGGCGGGGATGAAGACGGCGTAAAGGTTGCTCTTCATTTCGTTGTCCACGACTAGCGTGGCGCCCGTTTAGCCCTTCGGCGGTGCGATCCGCTCGCCATCCCGTTGCTTGGCGAGCATGCGCTCCGCGAAGTCCAGCCGCTCCTCGACATCGGCGAGCCGTCGCTGCACGTCCTCGAGCGCGTCGAGTCGCGCCTGCACGTCGTCACTCCCGCCCACCCGCTTCTGCAGGTCTTCGACCGCCTGCGCCAAGTCGCGCCGGGACGCCCTGGGCCGGCTGAGCCGATCAGGCGGTCCGATCCGCCCCGCGAGCGCTTTGGCGACGGAGATGGCCAACATGACGAACCCCACGCCGACGGCCCATTCGGGGATGCCGAACATACGCCTCCTCGCGCGAGCCCCTAACTTAGCCGCCCGGCTGGGAGAGCGGGACCCTCGTCCCGCCGGGCACCGCATGTGAACTGCCCTCCCGTGTCGGATGTCACAGTCCCGATCCGCCGCCAGCCGACATGATAAGGCACGCGCGACCACCGGGTGCGCGGACGCCCTGGAATTCGCTGGTGAACCGATGCTCGGAGCGCGCGCATGCCGCACGTACAATACTGGGCCCGGGTGCGGGCCGGGATGGACTGCCCGCTGCGCCGGGGCGCGTGGTATCGCGTCGTGGAGCTCACCGCCGGCGAAACCGTTCTCGAAGTGAATCGCCGGTTGCTGCGCGTCCCGCGGACGTTCCTGCAGATCCTGCCGCTCCGCCCCCCCATGTGGTCGCTCGTCCGGCGCCGGCCCGACGACGCGGCCCCCGCCGACGAGGATCCGAAGTACGCCGTCTGCCCGAGCTGCTGCGAGCGCAGTCCGTTGGTCGACTCCGCGTCCACGCTGCGCTGTCGCCGCTGCGGCGCGGTGTCCGCGATCGCCTGGTCGGATTCACCCTGGCGTGCCTTCGAGGTGCTGCCGGGCCGACCGGCGCGCGGAGCGCTGGCGCGCGCCCGCGCGGTAGCGCTGCGCGCGCTCGCCACGGCCTTCGGCCTGCGAGCGTGAAGGACAAATAGGTAAAGACGCTTCGGAGCGACTCGCGGTAACACCTCTTTTTGAAGCGAAAATTCCGTGGTTGCCGACATGCCACGGTCTTGTCGTGCGTCTGCCGCAACCGCGCGCGTGCACAACGTGCATTCGCGCACGCGCCTTCCCAGGTACGCCTCTTGCCCCGACACACGCGGGTCCTGGTGTTCGCTGCCAGTCGGAGGGGCCCGTCACGTCGTCCTAGTCGGCCACCACCTTTAGGGAAAGAGAGGCACGCATGTGTACCGGAACACTCCGGAGGGCGGCAGCCCTGCTCGGGGCACTTTTTCTGGCCGGCGCGTGTACGGAGGGGTCGTCCAATGCGCCCATTACGTCACCGTCGTTCGCCGCATCGTCGTCGTCCTTGCCCCACATCAACAACACCAGTCTCCCACTCCCGGTCTCCATCTCCGCCGATCTCTCGGCGTACGACTGCAGCAACAATCCGGGACCACAGATCACGTTCTCGGGGGCATCGTACCTCGGCGGCTACGGCGTCGAGATGACCTTCACCAACAACATGATCGGCACTCACAGCTACACGGACGGTCACACCGTCGGCTTGACGGTCATGCCGGCCAATGACCAGATCGTGATTCCGAAGCAGCCCGTGCTGGGTGGGGCGGGCGGCAATCCGTTCATCTGGGTGCAGTTCGTCGGCGCGAACGGTGCCGCGTTGAGCGACGAGATCTTCGTCGGCCGCTGCGTCCAGGGAGCGGGTTGGCACGTGACCCAGTCGGCCGCCACCACCGCCACGGCATACGCGGCGTTCACGGTGGAAAGTTGCGAGAACAGCCCCGGGCCCTACATCAGCTTCACCAGCGGGGTGACTCTAGCGGGTATGTCCGCGCGGATCATCTTCCGCAACAACGACAACCCGGTGGGTGGGCCGCACGAGGCCGACGTGACGCGCAAGGTCACCGTCATCCCGGCGGGCCTGAACTTGACCTTCCCGAAACAGCCGGTACTTGGCGGGGTCGGCGGCAATCCGTGGATCTTCGCCGCGTTCACCGACGCCGGCGGGACCAAGCTGGGTCAGGAGACGCTGCTGGGCCGTTGCGAGCAGTTGAGCAAAGCGCTGAACTGAGCACACCAAGGGCAGGCGAGGAGACGGTGTCCCGCCTGCCCTTGACGCTCGCTACGGCCTCGCTCGCTTCCGCACTCCGCCACGCGGTCCGAGCACCTGCCGCCGCTGCTCGCGGCGGTGCCGCAGGACCTCCGCGACGCGCTCCTGAAACCGGCGGCGCGCCTCTTGATAGCGCGCGTGCTGCACCGGCGTGAGATACCCCTGCATCTCACGACCCTCGGCGCGATTCACCTGCTGCAGCTTCAGCTGGTTGTCCTGCCGCTCGTCGACGAGCTGCCGCACCCGGTCCTGGTTGGGCGTGCCCGAAGTCAACTCGGCGTTCAGGCTTTGATTGATATCCCGCTGGCGCGCCCGAATCGGTTGCCGCTGTCCTTCGAAGCGCTGCTCGGTCGCCTGCAGCTTGGCGTTCTGGTCGTCGCTCAGCCCCAGAGTAGAGCGCACGTGGTCATTCCAGCGCTGCCGGATCTGCTGCCGGAGTTGCTGTGCCTCGGCACCCTGGGCCGGCGAAGCCGCGACCGTGTCCTCCGGCTCCTGCGCCACGAGCGGGAGCGTCGTCGCGACCATCAAGATCCATACGAGTGACTTCATCAACCCTCCAGCGACTCGAGCAAGGCACGCAACTGGGGTGCGCTCAAGTCTTCCAGACCCACATCCTGTGCGGACACCGCTTGCTGCTCGCTCCCCTCCCCCGACTGCCCCACGGCTTGGAGTACCTCCCGGAGCTCGTCCCTCGAAAGCTCGCCCAGCTCTCCGCCCACGGTTGCCCCTGGCACGGGTGTTGTACGCGGAGGGATCCGGACATTGAGCGCCACCACGCCTGCGCCGACCAGCAGCACCACCGCCGCCGCGATGCGCAGCCACGCCGGCCGGATCCATCCCAGGACGCGGACCTGGGCGCGCGGCTCCGTCCGCAAGCGTGCCACCACGGCCTGCGCCGTGCGCTCGACATCCAGCCGCTCCGCCGCGTGAGCCCCCAGGCGTCGCGCCACTTCCTGCAACTTGGCGTCGTGCAACGTGGCGTCGTCGTTCATTTCATATGCTCCTTCAATCGTTTCACGGCATGGTGGTAATGCACGCGCGCCGCGCCGGGGGTCGTGCCGAGCGCCGCCGCAATCTCCTCGTACTCGAGCCCCTGCTGCGCCCGCAGCAGGAACACGTCGCGCTGCATGCGGGGCAGCCGCTCGAGCCCCGCCGCGAGCCGCCGCTCCGCCTCGCCGGCCACCGCCTGCTCGTGCGGGTCGCCATCCGTGGCCCGCAAGTCGTCGCCGAGCGGCACCACGCGGGCGCGTCGCGAGCGCCGGTGCGCGTCCTTCAACACGTTACCGCCGATCGTCATCAACCAGGTGCGAAACCGACACTGGCCGCGGAACCGGGCGAGCCCGCGGAACGCCCGAATGAAGGTCTCCTGCACCAGGTCGTCCACGTCCGCCTCGAGGCCTCCCGCGCCGGCCAAGAAGCGGGCGAGCGCGCGGGCGTGACGGCGGACCAGTTCGGCCGCCGCCGGCTCGTCGCCACCGTGCCAGGCGGCGATCAGCGCCGCATCGGTTGGAACCGCGGCGACGGGCTCGGCGGGAGGCATGCTCGGTACGGTGGACGTTGGAGTTGGGATGAAATTAAGGCGGCAGAGGGCGGCAGTGGGCGGCAGAGGGCGGCAAGAGCGCGTGCCGCCTGTTGCCGCCCTGTGCCGTCTTGCCGCCCTTGAATTCACCCATGGCCGCCTCTAACTTACAATTTCGAACAACCGTTCGAACCCTATGCGCCCCTACGACGAGCGGCTCGATCACTTCCTTTCCCGGGCGGCGAAGGTGTTCGCCGACCAGGGCTACCACTCGACCACGATGCGCGATCTCGCCGCGGCGACCGATATGTCGCTCGCCGGCATGTACTACTACGTACGCGGCAAGGAGGAGCTGCTGTTCCGCATCCAGGAGCGCTGCTTCATGCGGGTGCTCGCCGGCGCCGAGCGCGCGCTCGCGGGGCTGGGTGACGCGGAGCCAGGAGACCGGCTGCAGGCGTTCATCCGCCACCACGTGACGTTCTTTGCCGCCCACATGGCCGAAATGAAGGTGCTGTCGCACGAAGCGAATTCCCTCACCGGCGAGCGCCAGCGGAAGGTCAACGCGATCAAGCGGCGCTACGTGGACCTGCTCGAGGGGCTGCTCAAGGATGTCGCGCCGGACGAGGCGGCGGTGGACCGCAGCGCCGCCACCTACATGCTGTTCGGCATGATGAACTGGATCTACAACTGGTACGACCCCGCGGGCGCGATCGATCCCGACCGCCTGGCGGACCTCATCGCGCGCACGTTCATCGGCGGGTTCGCCGAGGCGCGTTCCACGGTTCACGGAGGCTGACGGCTCATGGCTACGATGACGGAACCCAAAGCCGAGCAACGGACGCTCGTCCACTACATGGTCGAAAGCGGCGTCGCGATTCTCGAGCTCGACGACCCGCCGGCGAACACCTACACTCACGAAATGATGCGCCAGCTCGACGAGGCGATCCTCAAGGCGCGCTTCGACGACGCCGCGCACGTGCTGGTGTTGCGCGGCCACGGCGACAAGTTCTTCTCGGCGGGCGCGAACATCAGCATGCTCAACAGCGTGACCCCGCGCTTCAAGTATTTCTTCTGCCTGCACGCGAACGAGACACTCAACCGGCTCGAGCACACGCCCAAGCTCACGATCGCCGCCCTCAACGGGCACACCGTGGGTGGCGGGCTCGAGATCGCCATGGCGTGCGACATCCGCCTCGCCAAGGAGAACGCCGGCAAGATCGGCCTCCCCGAGGTGAACCTGGGCGTGCTCCCGGGTACCGGCGGTACGCAACGGCTGGCGCGCATCGTCGGGAAGGCGCGGGCCATCGAGATGATGGTGAAGGGTGAGACCTTCTCCTTCGACAAGGCGAAGGAGCTCGGACTCGTCAACGAAGTGTTCCCCGCCGACGATTTCTGGGATCAGGCGATGCTGTACGCCAAACAGTTCACGCCGCCCCACAAGGCGTCCAAGGCGGTGGGGCTGATCAAGCGGTCCGTCCAGTCCGGTGCCGAGGTGCCGTTCGAGTCGGGGCTCACGCTCGAGCGCGAGCTGCAGCAGCAGCTGTTTCAATCCGAGGACGCGAAGGAAGGCATCGCGGCGTACGTCGAGAAGCGGGTGGCGGAGTTCAAGGGCCGGTGAAGACCGACCTGTTGATCGGCAACGAGTGGCGGAGCGCCGCGAAGCGCTACTGTCTCACCAATCCCGCCACCGAGGAGCCGCTCGCCGAGGTGGCGGAGGCGGGGGAGGCGGAGATCGACGCGGCCGTGCAGGCGGCGCGCGCCTGCCTCGACTCGAAGGAGTGGCGCGAGCTGCCGGCGCGCCGGCGCGGCCAGCTGCTGTACCGCCTCGCCGAGCTGCTGGAGCAGCGTTCCCCGGAGATCGCGGAAGTCGAGACCAAGAACAACGGCAAGCCGCTGTTCGAGTCGAGAATCGACGTCGCCATGGCCGTCGAGACGTTCCGCTACTACGCCGGCTGGGCCGACAAGCTGACGGGCGATACGCTCCCCGTGAGCGGCAACTTCTTCACCTACACGCTGCGCGAGCCGGTGGGTGTGGTCGGCGCGATCGTGCCGTGGAACTTCCCGCTGAACCTCGCCTCGTGGAAGGTGGCGCCCGCGCTCGCGGCCGGGTGCACGGTCGTCTTGAAGCCCGCGCACGAGACACCGCTCACCGCCCTGCTGCTCGGGGAGATCGCGGTCGCGGCGGGGTTGCCGCCGGGCGCGCTCAACGTGGTGCCCGGGTCCGGCGCGATCGCCGGCGCCGCGTTGGTGCGCCATCGACTGGTGGACAAGATCGCCTTCACCGGCTCGACCGAAGTCGGCCAGTGGATCATGCGCGAGGCCGCGGCGACGGTGAAGCGCGTGACGCTCGAGCTGGGCGGCAAGAGTCCCAACATCATCTTCGCCGATGCCGACCTCCCGGCGGCGGTGCGCGGCGCCCAGAACGGGATCTTCTATGGAAAGGGCGAAGTGTGTGCGGCAGGATCGCGCCTGCTGGTGGAGCAGGCGGTGCACGATCAGGTCGTCGAGCAGCTCGCGGAGCGGGCCAAGAAGCTCACCCCCGGCGATCCGTTCGACAAGAACACCCGACTCGGCGCGATCGTGTCGAAACGGCAACAGGAGACGGTCCTGTCCTACATCGCGGCGGGCCAGAAAGAGGGCGCGCGCCTGGTGGCGGGCGGCAAAGCGACGAAGGTGAACGGCAAAGGCTACTACGTCGAGGCCACGGTGTTCGACGGCGCCAAGCCGGGCATGAAAATCGTGGATGAGGAGATCTTCGGCCCGGTGCTCTCGGTCCTGACGTTCGAGAACGAGGCCGAAAGCATCCAGCTCGCCAACCGCTCGATGTACGGGCTCGCCGCCGGGCTCTGGACCAAGGACGTCCAGAAGGCGCACCGCGTGGCCCGCGCCATCAAGGCGGGGACGGTCTGGGTGAATACGTACAACTTCTATGATCCGGCGGCGCCGTTTGGCGGCTACAAGTTTTCGGGGTTCGGCAGGGATCTCGGCAAAGAAGCGCTGCAGAACTATACCGAGACGAAGACCGTCTGGGTCGGATTATGATTGCGGATTGGCGATTGCGGATTGCGGATTGGAGCTATCGCGCGTCGAGGGGCGCGCCCAGGCAATCCGCAATCCGAAATCCGCAATCCGCAATGGAGCGCCCGTGAGGGAAGCGTACATCTGTTCCGCACTCCGGACTCCTGTCGGCAAGCATGGGGGGAGTCTGGCATCCGTCCGTGCTGACGACCTCGCCGCGATCCCCATTAAGGCAGTGGTCGAGCGCAGCGGGATCGATCCGCTCGCGATCGACGACGTCATCCTCGGCTGCACCAATCAGGCGGGGGAAGACAACCGCAATGTAGCCCGCATGGCGCTGCTCCTCGCGGGCCTTCCCGTGGAGGTCCCCGGCCAGACGGTGAACCGGTTGTGCGGCTCGGGACTCCAGGCGGCGGCGAGTGCGGCGCAGGCGATCAAGGCCGGTGAGGGCGACGTATTCATCGCGGGCGGCGTCGAAAGCATGACGCGCGCGCCCTACGTCACCCTCAAGTCGGGCGAGCCGTGGAGTCGCAAGGCCCCCGAGAGCGCAGACACGACGGTCGGATGGCGGTTCACGAATCCCCGGCTAAAAAAGGAATGGACGATTTCCCTGGGCGAGACGGCCGAGGTGGTGGCCCAGCGCTACAAGATCGCGCGCGCCGAGCAGGACGCCTTCGCCGTCGAGAGCCAGCGCCGGGCCGAGGCGGCGCTCAAAGCGTGCGTGTTCACCGACGAGCTCGTGCCCGTCCCCCTGCCCGACGGGACCAGCTTCGCGAAGGATGAATACCCGCGAGCCGGTACGACGCTCGAGAGCGTGGCGCAGCTGAAGCCCGCCTTCAAGCCGAATGGCACGGTGACCGCGGCGAGCTCGAGTGGGATCAACGATGGAGCGGCGGCGCTGCTCGTGGTCGGACGGGCGGACGGTCGGACAGGCGGGCCGAAACCGCTCGCTCGGATAGTGGCGACCGCCGTGGCCGGGGTCGATCCCAGCTGCATGGGGCTCGGACCGATCCCCGCGACCCAGAAGGTGCTGAAACGCGCCGGCTTGACGATCGACCAGATCGACCTGGTGGAACTGAACGAGGCGTTCGCCGCGCAGGCCATCGCCTGCATCCGCGAGCTGCGGCTCGACCCGGCCAAGGTGAACATCTACGGCGGGGCAATCGCGTTGGGCCACCCCCTCGGCGCGACGGGCGCGCGCGTCCTCACGACGCTGGTGCACGCGCTCCGCCGGATGCGTGGGCGTTACGGCCTCGCGACCATGTGCATCGGCGTCGGCCAAGGGATCGCGATGATCGTGGAGCGGGCGTAATGGCCGCGTACGAGCGCGTGCTGGTCGAAATCGCGGGCGGCATCGGCACGGTGACCCTCAACCGGCCGGAAAAGCTCAACGCCCTGGACCGCGAGCTGTGCGACGAGCTGCGCGAAGCCCTCGCCCTGGTCACGGGTAGCGATCACGTGCGCGTCATCGTGATCACGGGGGCCGGGCGCGCGTTCTGCGCCGGCGCCGACCTGGGCGTGCTGGAGGAGGAGGGCCCGGCGCTCGTCGCGGCGGGCAAGGACGTCGCGCTCGCCCTGCGTGCGGCGCCGCAGCCGGTGCTCGCCGTGGTGAATGGTCCCGCCGCCGGAGGCGGGGCGAATCTGGCGTTGGCGTGCGATTACCGGATCGCGTCGGACCAGGCGTCGATCGGCCAGGTGTTCCATAAGCTCGGCTTGGTACCTGACTGGGGCGGCAGCTTCTTTTTGCCGCGCTTGGTCGGCACGTCGCGGGCGCTCGAGCTCGTCTGGAGCGCGCGCATGGTGCCGGCGGCCGAGGCGCTGGCGTTGGGCCTGTTCGATCACGTCGTGCCGCACGCCGACCTCCCGGCCGCGGCCCGCTCCCTTGCCGAGCGGTGGGCTGCCCAGCCGTCCGCGGCGGTGCGGCGCGCCAAGGAAGCGCTGTATCGCAGCGAGGCCAGCTCGCTCGTCTCCATGCTCGACCTCGAGATCACGCAGCAGAACGAGCTGTTCGCTACTTCCGACACGCGCCGGCGCATCGCGGGGGCGTCACCTGCCAAGAGGAGCCGCTGATGGTCCGCAAGCTGAGCAACTTCGACGAATGGATCGACTACTTCCGCTACTGGCAGGATTCGATCGGCCTGCCCCAGGGCGAGATCCGCAAATTCCAGTTCGAGGCGAAGTTCGGGGAGCCGGAGGTGCCCCACATCGAGTTCGGCCATTACAAAGGGCAGCGCAAATGGCCCACGGTGATGCACATTCCCGACCAACGGATTCGCGACGCGCTCTTGAACCTGATCGTGTACCAGGGTGACACCGAGTTCGCCTCGGTGGAGCAGCAGCGCAACCTGCTCACGCACGCCCCGTCGGACTACGATCTGCTCGCTCTGATGCGGGTGATGACCGAGGAAATGCGCCATGGCTGGCAGATGTCCTATCTCCTATGCAGCCATTTCGGCGACGAGGGCAAGCGCGAGGCGGCCAAGCTGCTGGAGCGCCGGGCGGACGAGGGGGAGCGGCTGCTCGGGTCGTTCAACGAGCTGGTGGACAACTGGCTCGACTTCTTCACGTACACGCAGTTCATCGATCGGGACGGCAAGTTCCAGCTCACCATGCTGTCGGTGTCGGCGTTCGACCCCCTGGCGCGCTCGATGAACCCGATGCTCAAGGAGGAATCCTTCCACCTCGGCACGGGCAACAACGGGCTGCTGCGAATCGTGAAGGCGGGCAAGATGCCGCCCGAGGTGATCCAGCGATTCTTCTACAAGTGGATTCCCACTGCTTTCGACCTGTTCGGCACGGACAACTCGTCGTCGGCGCACTGGGCCTACGTGTGGGGCTTGAAAGGCCGCTACGACGAGCGGGAGCACCAGACCGAGCCCGACAAGGCCAAGCTGAACGAGCTCAGCCGCGACCTGTACCGCCAGGAGATCACCAAGCTCGTGGAGCGGCTGAACATGTTCATTCCGGACCGAGACCGCTGGCTGCGGATGCCGGACACGAAGTTCAACCGCAAGATCGGCGTGCACGCGCATCACCGTTACACCGTGGACGGCGAGGCGATCGACGATGCGGCAAAGTACGCGGCGTACCTGAAGACGGTTCTCCCCCAGCCCGAGCACTACCAGACGGTGCACGACATCGAGAAGGAGCCGGGCTGGATCGAGGCGAAGAAGGCGGACAGCCTGCTCAAGTGAGCCCCCCCTCCCCCCGGCCGCTCGTCGTCGCGCACCGCGGCGCGTCGGCCCGCGAGGTCGAGAACTCGCTCGCCGCGTTCCGCGCCGCGGCGCAGCTCGGCGCCGACGCCGTGGAGCTGGACGTGCATGCTACGGCGGACGGCACCTTGGTCGTGCACCACGACGAGGCCATCGCAGGTCGCCGGATCCCGCAGCTCAGCGCGAGCCAGGTCGCCGAGCTGCGGCTCTCGAACGGCGAGCCGATCCCCACCCTCGTCCAGACCCTCGATGCGATCGGGCCGCGCCTGCAGGTGTTCGTCGAGGTGAAGTCGCTCCCACCGAAGTTCGACGATCGCTTGCTCGACGCGCTGCGCCTGGGGCCGAATCCGGACGCCTACGCGGTCCATGCGTTCGATCACCGGATCGTGCAGCGGCTCGGGCGACAGTCCCCCGCCCTGCGCCGCGGTGTGCTGAGCGCCTCCTACCCCGTCAGACCGCTCGTGGCGCTCGAGGACGCCGACGCGACGATCCTCTGGCAGGAGCGGACGTTGGTGGACCGGCCCTTGGTCGAGGCGGTGCGCGGCGCCGCGATGCAACTCATCGCGTGGACGGTGGACGACCCGGCCGACATGGAGCAGCTGCTGGCGCTGGGCGTGGACGGGATCTGCACGAACCGGCCCGAGATCGGGCGCCGGGCCGTGGATGCGCGGGCCGCATGACCGCACGCCGCGTGACCGTAGTCGGGGCGGGGACGATGGGTCACGGCATCGCGTACGTGGCGGCGCTGGCGGGGTTCGAGGTCTGTCTCACCGATAGCCGGGCGGAGGCGTTGGCCCGGGCGCTCGGGCGACTCACCGACCTGCTGGCGGTCGCGGCGAAACGGGGGAAGCTCGCGGAACCGGACCGCGTGGCCGCCGCTGGCCGGCTGCGGGCGGAGCATCAGCTCGCGCCGGCGGTGAGCGGGGCCGAAGTCGTCATCGAGGCGGTACACGAACACCTGGGCGCGAAGCAGCAGGTCTTCGCCGAGCTCGAGCGGGCGGCGCCGGCGGACGCCTTGCTCGCGACCAACACGTCATCGCTTTCGGTCGCAGACATCGCCGCAGCCGTGAAGGAACCCGGCCGCGTAGTGGGGATGCATTTCTTCAATCCCGTGCACGCGATGAAGCTCGTCGAGGTGGTGACGCACCCACGGGCCGCGCCGGCCGCGGTGGAGCGGGCGGTGGCCCTCGCCCGAGCCCTCGGCAAAGAGCCGATCGTGGTGCAGGACTCGCCGGGGTTCGCGTCCAGCCGGCTGGGTCTGGCCCTCGGCCTCGAAGCGATGCGGATGCTCGAGCGAGGGGTCGCCTCCGCGGAAGACATCGACAAAGCGATGGAGCTGGGCTACAACCATCCGATGGGCCCGCTCAAGCTCACGGATCTGGTGGGCCTCGACGTCCGGCTCGCCATCGCGGAGTACCTGCACCAGACGCTCAAGGAGCCGCAGTTCGAGCCCCCGCAGATCCTGCGCGACAAGGTGGCGAAGGGGGAGCTGGGAAAGAAGGCGGGAAAGGGGTTCTACAACTGGAGCGGCTGAGGAGCGTCCCCCTCCCCTCAGCCGATCGTAGTCCCCTTCGGGTCAGGGGCCCGCGCAAATCTTGGGACCCGCCGTTTGCGTCGCGATGGCGGTGTGGTCGTCCTTCCCGACGTTCCCGGGCTGATCGTCGCTGTAGGTGATGGAAGCCAGGCCCGTCGTGGGGTTGACGGCGACGCCGAAGTCGTCGTACAGGTCCCGGTTGCCGGTGCAACCCACCCCGCTCTCGCACACCCCACCGTAGTGGATGATCGGGGTGGCCGCGGCCTGCGTGAACGTGCTGCCGGTCACGGCGGCGTTGAGGTTCTGGGCGAAGAACACGTACCACGCCGCAGACGCTGGATAGTTGTCCGGCGCCGTAGTCCCGTCGTAGAACGACGTCCCGTACCACACGATGTTCAGTTGGCCCGGGTCGCAGGCCACGCTCCACGGCATGACGGCCGTGGCGGACGGCGCCTGGTTCACCTGGATCGGCCCGGTCCACGTGTCCCCGCCGTCCGTCGAGAAACTGTAGAAGAGGTTGTGGTCGTCGGTGTACACGACGTAAACCGTGCCCGCCCGGTCCACGCTCACGTTGACGAACTGGTGGCCGTACGAGGCCGAAGTGTTCGGATTCACATAGACGGCCTTATCGGTGAACGTCTGACCGCCGTCGCGCGAGCGCGCGAGCCAGACGGCATGGAAGGCCGTCGGGAGGAGCGCCTCGGTGGCGGTGGCGATGCCGCTGAACGCCTGATAGACGACGTGACTGTTGGGGTCGATCGTCAGGTTTCCGATCTCGTTGTCCTCGAGCAGGAAAGCGTGTGCGACGTCGATTGCCGAGCCCAGCTGCGTGAAGCTGGCGCCGGCGTCGACGCTGCAGTTGACGTCGATATTGAACGTCACGATGTCGTGGTACGAAATGCACACCTTGGTCGCCTGGTCGGCGGCGATCCACTCGCGGTCATCGCCGGGAATGGTGGCGCTGAGGACGTTCTTGCTCCAGGTGTTCCCGCCATCCTGGCTGGTGCTGACCGTGACATTTGCCAGGCTGAGGCTCGCCACGTAGACGTTGTGGATTCCGTTTGCGTTCGCGTCCGGCGCGGTGCTCAAGTCCGTGTCGCCGCCCCCCGGCCCCACTCCACCGGCGGCTTGGGAGAGCTGGTTGGGCGATTGCAGCGCCGTGTAGTGCAGGCCGCCATCGGTGGACTTCCAGGCGAGCGTGCCGGCAGTGAGGCCAAGCTCCGAGGAGACGTAGAATGTCCCCGTGTTGTCGGCGCGAATCGCGGGCTCCGCTGCACCGTTCGTGCACGCCGACGAGCCCGGACAGACCGTCCCAGGCGTGGCGCCGAGCGGGAAGTTCTCGAACGTGAACGGTCCCCCGCTCACCGACTGCGCGTGCACACCGCCCGCCGGCTTGGGTGACGAAAGCGGACGCTCGTCGCAGGACGCGAGGAACAGCACGCATCCCAGGACGGTCAAGCAGGCAGCCCGCCGGGTTCCGTCGTCCGCAAGGTCGATGCTCATGGCTAGCCTCCGGGTCTTGTAGAGGGGTCTCGGTTCGTTCGGCGTCGGCGCAAGTTCCGCACCCCCATGCTGCGCGCGGGCAACGGGGAACCGCGATCACGGACCTGCGCGAGCCTGTCGCGGCCACGCAACCCCCGGTGTTGCGGCGGCTCGGCGCGGCGAAGTCGTTGTCCTGCACGTGTGGTTGAATGCGCACTCGTCCTGCGGTAGCTTCTGCGCCCCATGAGTGGTCCTCGCTCGGCAACGAATCTCTCGCTGACCCGCATCACCGACGTGCACATCCATGTTCAGCCGTGGCGCGAGCTCAAGCCCAACGTGCTCGAGACGATGTGGAAGAGCCACGGTGCCGAGCGGGACTTGATGATCCAGGTGATGGACGATCCGCGCGCGCTGCTCGAGGTCATGGACCGCGCGGGCGTGTGGCGGGCAGGCCTGGTGAATTACCCCTCGCCCGACGTGATGGGATTCACCGATGCGACCAACGCCTTCGCCGCCAAGTACGCGCGGGCCGACCCGGAGCGATTGCTGCCCTACGGCGGCGTGCACCCCCGCTTCACGAAGGACCCGGCGGGCGACGTGGACCGCCTCGCCGAGCTCGGCATCCGGCTCGTCAAGATCCACCCGCCGCACCAGGGGATGCCGGCGAACGCCTACACGAACGGACTCGAGTCGCTGGGGAACATCTACCGGCGGTGCGAGCAGCGCGGCCTACCGGTGATGATCCACACCGGCACCAGCATTTTTCCCGGGGCGCGCTCCAAGTACGGCAACCCGATGGAGCTCGACGACGTCGCGATCGATTTTCCCGATCTCCGCATCGTGATGGCGCACGGCGGCCGGCCGCTATACATGGAGGAGGCATTTTTCGTTTTGCGACGCCACCGGGGGATGTGGCTCGACGTCTCCGGGATACCGCCCGCCCGCTTGTTGCAGTACTTTCCGCGTCTCTCGGAGCTCGCGGATCGGGTCCTGTGGGGCACGGACTGGCCGAGCCCGGGCGTGACGGACATGGGGATCAACATCGACCAGTTTCTGGCGCTGCCGCTCAGCGACCCGCACAAGAGGGCGATCCTCGAGACCAATGCGCTGGCTCTGTTCCCTGCTGCTCGCTAGCCCCCCATTCATGGCGGCCGCGACCGCTCAGACCTCGGGTCCCCCCCCCGCCCCCCTCCGCCCCACGTCGCTCCAGTTCGATGTCGCCCAAGTCCCCGCCACGCGCGACTCGTTCGTGTTTCGCCTGCGCGGCGAGGAGCGCGGGTGGGCGGTGTGGCAGTACGAGATTCGCCGGCTGGAAACGACCCAAGAGGTGGTGTATACGGCGACGTCCGAGTTCCGGCCGGTCGAGGAAGAGCGCTTACGCGTCGTCGTAAACCGCCTGACGGGCCAGCCGATCTCCACGTTTCACCACATCGACTTGTACTCGCCGCGGAGCGACACCGTCATGGTGGAGCACGATCTGGAAGTGAAGCGGGGCGATATCGCCGGTCGCCGCCGGGTGGGGACCAAGAGCGGTGGCGTGAAGATCGTTCCGGTGAGCCACCCCTTCGCCCCGGGAACGGTGCTCGCGGACTACGTCTTCCTCGCAGGCGCCGTATCGAACGCCGCGCCGGGTGATTCGCTCGCCGCTCCGGCGTACAAGGAATTCGACGACTCGCTCGTGACCCTGAGCTTCGTCGCCGAAGCGCCCACCTCGATCGAGGTCCCCGCCGGCCGGTACGACGTGCTGCCGCTACGGAGCGGCGGCTTCCGGATCTACGCCACCCGCACGGGCTCCCGCCGCGTGGTGAAGGGCGAGACGCTGGACGGGGTGTTCTCGTTCGAGCTGGTCCGGTCGGGGCCGGTCGTCCCCACCCCCGAATGAGCGGTCGTCTGCGCGTCCCGTCCGTCGTCGGAGGACTGCTGCTCGTGGGCGCGGCGCTCGCTCCCGCGCTGCTCGGTCAGGCGGGACAGATTCCCTACGAAGCGTTCACGCTGCCCAACGGCCTCCACGTCCTCTACTCGGAGGATCATTCGACGCCCATCGTGTCGGTGGACGTGTGGTACCACACCGGCTCGCGGAACGAGCGGCCCGGCCGCTCCGGCTTCGCGCACCTGTTCGAGCACATGATGTTCGAGGGCTCGGCCCATGTGAAAAAGGGCGAGCACTTCCAGCTGATCTCGCGCGCCGGCGGCTCGAACAACGGTAGCACGGCGGAAGACCGCACCAACTACTACGAGACGCTGCCCTCGAATCGTCTGAACTTGGCCCTTTGGCTCGAAGCCGACCGCATGCGGTCGCTCGCCATCACGGACGAGAACTTCCATAACCAGCGGGAGACGGTGAAGGAAGAGCGCCGCCTGCGGGTCGACAACCAGCCGTACTCGCCCGCGTTCATCGATGGCATGACCTGGCCGTTCGACAGCGCCGGGTGCTTCGCGTATGCGCACACGGTCATCGGGTCGATGGACGATCTCAACGCCGCTCAGCTCCCCGACGTCCGGGCGTTTTTCGACACCTA
>WNFX01002967.1_pt1 | contig 16997 bp, 17 predicted proteins | sample 5400111 | NCBI WGS metagenome assembly WNFX01 (sample SAMN13153363, study PRJNA577476) | soil metagenome | isolation source: 40 cm soil or saprolite under grassland replicate 1 | place: USA:California | collected 2016-06-15 | reverse complement strand
GTCCTGGTGGCAGCTGGCCGCCGCGCCGTATCTGGCCTGGCTCGCGATGTGGCACCTGGCCGCTGCCGGGGCGGTCGTGCCGGCCGCCCTGACCATTGCCCCTGTGGCGATACCGCTCGGCCTGGCGGTGGGCGCCCTGGCGTGGTCGCGGCGGATCTATGCGATGCAGACCGGCACCGGCGGCCTGTCCCCGAGCGCCCCGGCCGCCTTCGACCGGCGGCAATGGCAGCATCAGGTCCGCAGTGCCCGGGCCAGGATCGCCGCCCCCGGCGCGGTGCCACTGCTTTCCCGTGGCGGAGCCGTCGTGGCCGGTGCCGTCATCCGGGTAGTTGGCCATCCCGCGTCGCCGCTCGCGGCGGTACCGTATCAGCGGTTGCGCTCCCACCAGGTCGTGATCGGCACCACCGGAACCGGTAAGACCACGCTGCTGCTGCGGCTGTGGGCCGGGTTCCTCGCGCGGGGTTTGCAGTTGCACGCGGCCGGGGCCGGCCACCGGCCGCTGCTGGTGGTGCTGGATTGTAAGGGCGGGGCTGATTCGCGCCGGGTGGCCGACCGGGCCCGCCGGGTGCTGCGCGACGCCGGCGCCCGGTCCACCGCGATCTGGCCTGACGAGGCGAGCCTGTCGCTGTGGGCACTTCCGCCGCGGCAGCTCATCACCACCTTGGTCGACATGATCGAGCACGGCACCGGCGGCGCCGCCTACTACGCCGACGTGATGGAGGCGGTCGTCGCCCTCGCCGTGGACCCGCCCGCTGGCCCACCGGCCAGCACGGCCGACTTTCTCGCCCGGCTCGACGCCGGCTGGCTCGCGGCCGCCTATTGCGCCGCGCCGGACGGGACGGACGCCGCCTTGCTGCGGTCGGCATCGCGCCACATCGGCGACATCGCGCTGCGGTTCCGGACCTTGTTCCGTCGGCTTGGCGAGGGCCTGGACGGGCCCGGTGGCTTCGGCGACGCGGACGCCTGGTACTGCATCTTGGAGGGCACGTCGGAGATCGGGGTCGCCGAGGCACAGGCGCGGGCGCTGGCTGATCTGCTGGCCAGCTACACCGCCCACGGGCAGGGCCGCCAGCGGGAGATCCTGCTGGCGGTCGACGAGTTCAGCGCCGTCGCCCGGCGGCTGCCGATCTGGCAGCTGTATGAGCGGGCACGCTCGCTGGGGCTCGCCGTGCAGGTCTCGGCGCAGTCCTGGCACGGGCTGGCGCCCCGTGACGATGACCGGCACCGGATCGCCGCCACCGCCGACGGCGGGATCTGGCTGCTGCGCACCCCGCACCCCGAGCCCGCGGCCGGGCTCGCCGGCAGCCACCCGGCCACCGACACCTCCCGGCGGGTGCTCGGGACCGCGTTATGGGGCCGCGAGGGCTCGTCCCGGGTGCGCGGCATCCCGGTGACCAACCCGGCCATCATCCGCTCCCTCGACACCGGGCAGGCCGCCTACATCTACCGCGGCGGCGTGACGTTCATCCAGATAAAACGGCTCGTCGCCGCACCCGCCGCGCTAGCGCGCGAAAGCGCCGCGGCAGCCAGGCCCGGCGAGCCGGTCGGCCGGACGGCGGTCACCCGGCCCGCCGCCTCGCCGGCAGGCGGGGAACCACGCACGGCCCCGCCACCCGACGCCGGCAGCCTGCTCGACGAAGCCTTCGGCAACGAAACCAGCTGAGGCGGCGCTGCCGGGACATGCTCTTCCCGGCCCTTCAGCATCGTGTCCCCTGCGTTTACCGAAAGAGCCGAGGGAAGCGGGACACCCACAAAGCACAGTGGCCGGTGTCTGCCCCGGCGCCTAAGCGGTTCGGGGAGGCACGCCGGTCATGCCTGGGGGTTGGGTCCGGGACGGACGTTGACTTGAGATTCGCGAGGCGGCCAGCCCCGCCAGACGAGGCTTGGGTTGTGCCGCCGGTTCGGGCCGTGATTCGGCGAGTCCGAACCGCGGGTAAAGCTCGTCGAGGTGGAAGCGGGTGATGGCCCGGATCTTCTGGCCGGCCATCGTGAGCACAAACAGCCCTGCCCGGGTGGCGGCCGGCTGGGCCGGGTCGCTGAGGTATCCGGCCAGCGCGGGCTGGGTGTTGGCGTGGGTGGGCACCAGGTGCATGTGGCGGTCGCCGCGGAAGCCGAAGCTAGCGTGCAGGAAGGACCGGATTGCGGCGGTGCCGTGGTACTGGTGCGCCGCCGGGGGCATGGACAGCCAGGCGTCATCGGTGAGCAGCGCGACCACGGCGTTGATGTCGGCGGCGATGTACGCAGCGGCGAAACGCCGGGCGAGGGCGCGTTCCTGCACCGCCCTTGGCCGCGGTGCCCGCCGGTGGCCCGCTTCATCGCGGTGGTGATCCATCGCAGCGCGGGCGCGTTGCAGGGTGCCCTTGACCGCGGTCTGGCTCGTATTGAGCATGCTGGCCACCTCGCCGGTGGCGAAGCCGAGCACGTCGCGTAGCACGAGCGTTGCCGCCTGGCGGGGCGGCATGCGTTGCAGACTGGCGATGAAGGCCAGCTCGATCGCCTCGCTGGCCTCGTAGCGGGCATGCGGGCCGGGTGCGGGGTCGGCGATCCCTTCCAGCAGGTGGTCGGGGTAGGGCTGCAGCCAGGTGATCTCGCCACGCCGGGTGGGTTCGGGTGGCTGGAACGGCGGGACCGGCTCGGCCGGGACCCGGCGGCCGGCGGCGCGCAGCGCGTTGAGGCACTGATTGGTCGCGATGCGGTACAGCCACGAGCGGAACGATGACCGCTCCTGGAATCCGGCCAGCCCGCGCCAGGCCGCCAGCAGCGTCTCCTGCAGCATGTCCTCGGCGTCGGTCAGCGAGCCGAGCAGCCGGTAGCAGTGCACCTGCAGTTCGCGCCGGTACGGATCGGTCAGCGCGCGGAATGCCTGCTCATCGCCCGCGCGGGCGCGCCGCAGCATGGCCTGCTCCACCATTCCAGCATGGCATTTCCCGCCGACATCCTGCGGCAGCGTTCCGTTCCTGGCGGCCGCGGTGTCTGCACAAGCAGCACGACACACACCGATCCCGATCGGGAAGGGACATCATCATGACCGAGACCACCAGCCCCGCGCTGCGCACCGCGCTGGCCTACTACCAGGCCTGGACCAGTCACGACCTGGACAAGGCCATGAGCTACATCGCCGATGACATCGTCTGCGACGCGCCAGCCGGCCGCCTGGAGGGAGCAGATGCCTACCGGGGCTTCATGGGCCCGTTCGTGCAGATCCTCACCGGCTCGGAACTGATCGCCGCCTTCGGCGACGCCCAGACCGCGCTGATCATGTATGACACCGAAACCGTGCCTGTTAAGAGCGCACCCGGCGCCGAGTGTGTCACCGTTAACGACGGCAAGATCACCTACAGCCGGTTCGTGTTTGACCGGGCCCCGTTCGATGCGGCCCGGCAGACCGCGCCATGAGGGTCCCGCCTCTGCCAGCACGTAACGCCATCCGGCGCACAAGGTCACCATCGGCGACCTTCCTGGCATAGTTGCGCTGCCTTCGGATGGCGTGACCAAGTGATCATGTTCCATGACCTGGTCTTGATCCACATGCTATGCCTGGCTGAGGCGTGCGTACCGGGCCTCCAGGTAAGCGACATGGCGCTGGACGGCGCGGGCGGCTGCCTGGGGCTTGCGGTCGGCGATGGCCCGGTAGATGGCTGTGTGCTGAGCATGCACCTCAGCGCGGTCCAGCTGGTCGGCGATGAGCCGGTTCAGCCTCGGCTGGGAGACCGCGTGCACCGCGGTGAGGGGCATGGCGAGGATCGGGTTGTGGCTGGCAACGGCCACGCCGCGGTGGAACACGATGTCAAGGTCGAGCCACTCGCTGATCCCCAGCTGCTCGTCGGTGGAGCGGTCGAGCGCGTCACGCATCGCGAGGAGGTCGTCATCGGTGCGCCGCCGGGAGGCTACGCGCGCGCACGCGGTCTCGGATTCCCGGCGGGCTTCGGCCAGGTTGTCCATTGTGACCCCGGCCAGGTCGGCGAGGACCGACAGCCCGTCGTGCAGCGTCCGCTGGAGCAGGTCGGGCTTGGGCCGCGCGATGCGCACCCCGCCGTTGCGGCCACGCACGATCTCGACCAGCCCCATGGCCACGAGCGCGTTGAGCCCAGCCCGCACCTCGGCCGTGCTCGCGCCGAACTGCGGGGCCAGCTCTGCCTCACCGGGCAGCCGGTCACCGGGCCGCAGGTCCCCCCGCGCCACCGCGTCGACGAGCTGCCGCCGGATCTGCTCCGGCAACGGCACGACCGGACTGGGCCGGAAGCCGTCCCGGGACCCGCGCCCATTAGCTAGCTGCACCATCAGGTCACCCTTCCCAGCCGCACTGCCTACCGGGAACCCCAATTGATCATATCTTGAAATCATTTATAGATTTCTCTACTCTCAGGACATGTCCGCTTCCGGGCATCGTCAGGGAGCAGGCGTGCCGCCGGGGGACGCGGCCGGTCTCGTCGGGCGACGGAATGAACTGCGGCTGCTGCGGCAGGCGGTGATGCTGCGGCGCCCGCTGCTGCTGCTCGGCCCGCCTGGGGTGTCAAAGACCACCATGCTGCGGGTGCTGGCCGGGCGCGCGGCGGACGACCGCGATGCCGTGCACTGGGTCACCGGTGATGAGCAGCTCAGCGCGCACGTGCTGGTGGGCACCTTCGACCCGGCGCTGGTGCTGCGCGAGGGCTACCGCGCGGAGCATTTCTGGCCCGGGCCGCTGGTGCGGGCGATGCGCGACGGCGGGATCCTGTACATCGAGGAGCTCAACCGGGCACCCAGCGGCGCCCTCAACGCCCTGATCACCGCTCTTTCCGAGCGCTACGTCGACGTCGCCCATCTGGGACGCGTCCACGCGGCCGCCGGCTTCATGGTGGTGGGCTCGGCGAACCCGCTCGACGACATCGGAACCGGGCGGCTGTCCCGGGGGCTGATGGACCGGTTCCTGGTCCTGGAGGTCGATTACCAGCCCCGCGACGAGGAGATCGAGATCGTCCTCCGCGAGGCGCCCGCCGCCGGCCAGCGGCTCGCCGCCTTCGCCGTCGACCTGGTCCGCCGGACCCGTGATCACCCGGATTTCCGGTACGGGGCGTCGATCCGGGCGGCGATCGACCTGGCCAGCTTGCTGGCTGGCCAGGCCAGCATGCTGCGTGAGGAGGGCGACCCGGCACTGCTGCGCTGTTTGGTCTGCACGGCATTCACCGGCCGGGTCAGGCTGCGGCCCGCCGTCAGTCGTTCTGCATGTGATGTGGTCATGGAGCTGTTCTCGGGCCTGCTGGGGGAGACGGCCGGCGACCTGGAGGTCCTGCTGACGGCGGTGGGCGAAGGCGCGCCGGTCCCCGCGCTCGACGAAGCGGGCGCCCCGCCGGCCGACAGCGGGCCGGACAGCGCCGACCAGGGTGGCCGCGATTCTCACAGCCGCCCCAGCCGGGACGAGCTGCCCGGCATGGAACGGTCCGGCGGCAGCGGGGAGGCCGGCCAATCCCGCTCGGTGCCGATGGTATCCCGTGACCTTCCGGTGACCGCGGGCCCGGCTGTGCGGGAGATGAGCCGGGTGGCCGACGACCCGCTGGCGGACTTCGGCCAGGCCGTCCGCAAGGCGGCCGAACTGGTGCTGCGGGTGCGGGGCGCCCTCGGCTCCAAAACAGCCAATACGGAGGGCAGGTCCCTGCAGAGCATGCCATGGCGGGCGGGTGAGCCGGCCGAGCTTGACTTGGTGGCCACCGTCGCCAATTATGCCGCCCGCGGCGGTCTTGTCCGGGACCACGACGTGCGGGTGCTGCGGCGGGCACCGGAGCGCGGCGACTACCTGCTCCTGATCGATCACTCCGGTTCGATGGTGGGCCGCAAGCTCAGCCTCGCCGCGGTGCTGGCGGCGGTCGTGGCCCAGCTCAGCGCGGCCGGGGGGACCCGGTACGGCGTGCTGGCCTTCGATGAGCAGGTAACGGCGGTGAAGGAACTGGACGCCGAGGCCGACACCAGCGAGGTGGTGGAGCGGATCCTGCTCCTGCCCGAGGGAAAGGCGACCGACCTGTCACGGGCCCTGCAGGCGGCGATCGACCGGACGCATGACCTGCCCGCGGCGCAGACGGTGCTCATCAGCGACTGCATGCCGACCCGGGGGATGACTGGCTTCCAGGAACTGGCAGGCCTAGCCGCACGCGTGCCCTCGCTGCACATCTGCTATCTCGACGACCGGCAGCCGGTCATTGAGCTGCATGAGTCCCGGTCCCGGCTGAACCTCTACGAATGGTGGGCACGGCGCTGGGTGGGCAACGGGCGGGTTTACAACGTGAACCACGTGGATGACCTGGACCTCGTGGTCGAAGGACTGTCCGCCGAGGAACCGCGGGCCTGACAGGGAGAAGGCGCAGCGTATGACGACCACGACTACCACCATCACCTCACCATCACCACGGGTCCGGGCGGCCCTGTCGGTCAACGGCGTCCCGCACGAGCTCCTGATACCGCCATCCCGCTCGTTGGCCGACGCGCTGCGTTATGACCTCGGGCTGACCGGCACCAAGCGCGCCTGCAACGAAGGGGAGTGTGGCTCGTGCTCGGTGCTGCTCGACGCCGAACTGGTCAACTCCTGCCTGGTGCCCGCGGTCGAGGCCGACGGCCACGAGGTGACCACCATCGAGGGGCTGGCCACTGCCGGCCGCCTCGACCCGGTGCAGCAGGCCTTCGCCGACAACTTCGCCTCGCAGTGCGGCTACTGCACCCCAGGCATGATCATGACGGCCAAGGCGCTGCTGAAGCAGAATCCCCACCCCAGCGATGCGGAGATCCGCGACGGCATCCGCGGCAACCTGTGCCGGTGCACCGGATACGCCAAGATTGTGCAGGCGATCAGCGTGGCGGCGGGCGCGACGGTGACCGCGGAGGACCGGCCGGACGCGCGGGCCACCGTCGGCCGCTCCCTGCGCCGGATCGACGCGGACGAGAAGGTCACCGGCAAGGCCCCATACGCCTACGACATGGCCCTGCCCGGCATGGTCTACGGCGACATCCTGCGCAGCCCGCTGGCCCACGCCCGGATCACCCGGATCGACACCGCCCGGGCCCGGGAACTGCCGGGTGTGCTGGCGGTCCTGACCCAGGCCGGCATGCCGAGCACCCGGTTCGGTGCCTTCACCCAGGATGAGACCGCGCTCGCCGACGGCCTCGTCCGCTACGTGGGGGAAGGCGTGGCGGCGGTCATCGCCAGCGACGAGGAAACCGCCCGGGCGGCGCTCGACCTCATCGAGGTCGACTACGAGGCGCTGACGCCGGTGGTCGATCCCGAGGCTGCGATGGCAGAAGGCGCGCCGCAACTGCATGAGGGGGCGGAACGGAACATCGTCGCCCACAACCGGGTGATCGGCGGTGACATCGAGCAGGGGTTCGCCGATGCCGACGTCATCTACGAGGACCGGTTCGAGACGTCCCGGCAGTGCCACGTGTGCCTGGAACCGCACGCGGTGATAGCGGACTGGGACGCTTCCGGCAGGGTCACGCTGTGGATGTCATCCCAGTCGACGTTCTTCGACCGGTTCGGCCTGTCGGGCATCTTCGGGCTGCCGGCCAACAAGATCCGCATCATCTGCCCCTACCTGGGCGGCGGGTTTGGCTCGAAGAGCGAGCCGCATTCCATCTACGTGGTGGCCATACAGGCCGCCAGGCTGACCGGCCGGCCGGTGAAGATGTTCCATTCCCGGGACGAGGAGTTCACTTCCAGCCGCACCCGGCACCCGGAGATCCTCTACATGAAGACCGGCCTGAAGGAGGACGGGACGATCACCGCCCGCCAGGCCCGGGTGATTCTCAACAACGGGGCGTACACCTCCTACGGCCCGGGTGTCTCGGTCACCCAGTCCATGCTCGGCGGCGCGGTCTACAAGATCCCGCACTACCGCTACGACGGCTACACCGTCTACACCAACACCCCCATCGGGGGGGCGTTCCGCGGCTTCGGCAGCCCGCAGTTCACCTTCGCCGCCGAGATCCACACCGACATGATCGCGGAGCGGCTGGGGATGGACCCGGTCGAGTTCCGGCTCAAGAACCTCTCCGAGCCCGGCGACCTGGCCGTGTCCGGCCCGCGGCTGACCACGTGCGGCGTCCGCGACTGCCTGACCGAGGCGGCCAAGGCGGTCGGCTGGGCAGACAAGCACGGCCGGAAGCAGCCGAACCGGGGGGTCGGGATCGCGTGCGGGACCCACTTCACCAGCGGCAAGTTCCACCCAGGGCTCAACGCCGACTTCTGCGCCGCGTCCATCAAGCTCAACCCGGACGGCTCGGTGAGCCTGCTCATCGGGGCGGTTGAGATGGGAACGGGAGCGGCCACCACCGCCGTTGCCCAGATCTGCGCCGAGGAACTCGGGGTCGGCATCGACGATGTCCAGGTGATCACCAGCGACTCGGAGACGATCCCGGCGGACTTCGGCACCTACGGCAGCCGGGTCACCACGCTGGCCGGCAACGCGGTGCAGCTCGCCTGCGGGCAGGTGCGCGAGCAGTTGCTGCATTACGGCGCCGAGGCCCTCGATGTGAAGCCGGACGCGGTCGCGGTAGGCGGCGGGCGGGTCTACCTGCGCGACGACCCCAGCCGCGGCCACACGCTGAGCGAGGTCGCGCTGTCCGCGCTGTTCCGGGACCGCGACGGCCGGCAGATCATGGCGATGGCCCACTACGACGCCCCCTGCGACCTGCCTGACCCCGAAACCGGGGTGGGCGACTTCGCACAGTCGTACTCGTTCGGCGTGCACGCCGTGGAGGTGGAGGTGGACCCGGAGACCGGGCACGTGACGGTGGTCAACTTCGTCGCCGCGACCGACTGCGGCAACGTCATCAACCCCGCGCTCGCTGAAAGCCAGGTCGAGGGCGGGGTGGCGCAGGGCCTTGGCTATGCGCTTATGGAGGACCTGGTGTGCGACGACGACGGGCAGGTGCTCAACCCCCGCCTGTCGGGCTACCGGATACCCACGGCGACCGAGATGCCGCCGATCACCGCGCTGTGGGTGGAAACAGACGACCCGAGAGGCCCGTACGGCGCGAAAGGCCTGGGCGAGATGGGGCTGGTGCCCACCGCTGCCGCAGTCTCCAACGCGATCTATGACGCCACCGGCGCCCGGCTCGTCAAGATCCCGATGACGCCGGAGCGGGTCCTGCACGCGGTGCGGGCGGCCGGGCGCGGAGGTGAGTGACGATGGTTGTCGAGCAGTACCTGCGGCCGCGGTCGGTCGAGGAAACCCTGGACATGCTCAACGAATTCGGAGACGACGCCAAGGTGGTGGCCGGCGGGCAGTCCGTGATGGTCTTGCTGCACGAAGGGCTGGTCAGCCCGCGAGTGCTGATCGGCCTGTCCGGGGTGGCGGAACTGGCCGGCATCACCACCGACGGGCAGGCGAGCATCCGTGCCATGGCCACGCACACACAGGTGCTCAGCCACCCGGGCATCCGCGCCAACTGGCCGGTGCTCGCCGAGGCCGAGGAGGCGGTGTCGTCCGCCCAGATCCGCAACCGCGGCACCTTGTGCGGGAACCTGGCGCACGCCTACCCGACCGCCGACCCGCCGGCGGCGCTGCTCGCCCTGGACGCAGTGCTGACCCTGCGCTCGCCCCGGGGAACCAGGCAGGTACCCGCCGACCAGTTCGCGCTCGGGCCGCTGACCACCGTCCTTGAGCCCGACGAACTGATCACCGAGGTGACGCTTCCACCACCTCCCGCTGGAGCCCAGTACGCCTACCTCAAGTACGCGCTCCGGCCGCTGGACTTCGCGATCCTCGGGGTGGCGGTGCAGCTCGCGGTCGACCCCGAGGGCAGATGCCGGCACGTCCGGATCGGGCTCAACGGGGCAGCGAACCGGCCGGTGCGCGCCACCCACGCCGAGGAGATCCTTGAAGGTGAGCCAGTCGGCGGTGAGCAGGCCCGGCTGTTCGCGGCGGCCGCCGACGCGGCCGCAGGCCAGAGCGAACCACTCGACGAGGTGTTTGAAAGCAGCGCCTACCGGCGGGAGATGGTGCGGGTCTACGTCCGCCGCGCGCTGGAAAGGACGTTGCCATGACCCCGATGGACTACAACTCCGATCTGGGGGAGAGCTTCGGCTGGTGGGAGCGTGGCGCCGACGATGTAATGATGACCTGCATCTCCTCGGCGAACGTTGCGTGCGGCTTCCACGCCGGCGACCCGACGGTGATGCGCGGAACCGTGGCACGTGCCCTGGAGCAAGGGGTCGCGATCGGCGCGCACCCTGGCTACCCCGACCTGCGGGGATTCGGCCGCCGTGCGTTCGACGTCTCCCCCGCCGACACCCGCAACGATGTGCTCTACCAGCTCAGCGCGCTCAACGGGTTCGTGCGCGCGGCCGGCGCCAGGCTGCAGCACGTCAAGCCGCACGGTGCCCTGTACATGGCTGCGCTGGAGGATGGCCGTATCGCCGCGGCCATCGCGGAAGCCGTGGCAGAGTTCGATGACAGCCTGCCGGTGTTCACCGTCGCCGGCAGCGAGATGTTCGACGCGGCGACGAAGGCGGGACTGCAGGTCGTCACCGAGTTCTTCGCCGATCGCCCGCTGCGCGCTGACGGCTCAGTCGTCATGTTCGGGTGGGCGGACGTGTTCCGCGCGACTCCCGAGACCGTCTCAGAGCGGGTCCGCGACCTGTTGACCACCGGGCATGTGAAGGCTCTGGACGGCACCCCGGTGCCGGTGCGCGCGAGCACCGTTTGTGTGCACTCCGACACCCCAGGCGCGGAACTGCTCGGCCCGGCCGTCCGCGCGGTTTTGGACGAGATGGCGGTGCCGGTTCAGGCACCGGGGCAGTGAGGAGATTGGACATGACCACACACGACGACCGGCCGCCTACGGCCACCACACAGCAGTACGGTGAGGCCGCGCCGGCCGCGCCCGCGCCCGCCGTGCCCGCCACCGGCCCGGGCAACGCCTTTCCGGCCACCGCGACGGGAGTTCCCCTGTCGGTGTTCGCGTTCGGCTTCTCTGTCGGGATCCTCGGCCTGATCGACACTGGGATACTGAGCGGCGGAGCGGTGCCCTTGTTCGTCGCCGTGGCCATCGGCACCGGCGCGCTCGGACTACTCATCGGCGGATTGTGGGAGTTCCGCGGCGGCAACCTGTTCGGTGGCACGTTCGGCGTGGCCTACGCCCTGTTCCTGCTCACCACCGGGCTGCTCTTGAGGTTCTTCGCACCCACCATCATCACCGGGGTGGGAGCCAACGCCTTCGGTGACGCCTTCGGCGCGTGGCTGCTCATGTGGGCAGTCTTCACCGCGGTGATGGCCGTCGGCGCGTACACCATCAACATGCCCGCCTTCCTGGCCTTCGTCCTGCTGGTTGCCGTGTATGTGATCCTCGGCATCGCAGGCCTGGGCGGGACCGCGAGCTGGGTCACCACACTGACCAAGATCGGCGGATGGGTGGCGATCGCCGACACGGTCGCTGCCTGGTATCTCGGCTTCGCCATCGTGCTGAACACCACCGTGGGCAGAGAAATGATGCCGTTGTTCCCCCACCGCGCTGCCGGTGGGTAGGCCGATACTGGCAGGAGGCCGGGCCATCGGACACCTCTCCTCCTGCCGCCGCGACCGGCCCCGCACGGCGGATCGCCGAGCTTCGCGAGTGAGCGTATTCCGGCGTCACGACTGCTTTTCGGTCGCGCCGGGATCGATACAGAACACGTCCCAGTGGTGTCCGTCGAGATCGCGGAAGCTTCGCCCGTAAAGGAAGCCTTGGTCGTTCGGCTCGTTGGCGGGCAGGGCGCCGGCCGCGAGCGCCTTGTTCGCGAGTTCGTCGACCCGGTGCCGACTCTCGACTTGCAGTTGCACGATCGCCTCGCACGTGACCTCGGTGTCCGGGGTCTCTTTCTTGGTGATGGTCTTGAAGTGGGAGTCCGCGACGAGGACCACGTAGATGTCGTCGCTGATGACGTGCGCCTCCATGTTCTCGTTCGCGAGCCGCTTGTCGGAGGGGAAGCCCAATGCGCCGAAGAAGCGTGTCGATTCGGGCAGGTCTCTTACTGGGAGGTTGACGGCGATCTTGGTGGGCATCGGTCGCTCCTTTCTGGTTGGCGCGGATGTCTGGGCATTGGTCCGTGACCCTTCCGCCGTCAGCGCGCAGAATCGTTCCCGCCGAACAACGACCGCGGCCACTCCAAACCCGGCATGGCCGGGTGCTGTCAGCTGGCCTGGTGGACCTTGCCGCCAACGGCGGCGCGGCTCCGCGCCCGGCGGCGAATCAGCGCCGCCACGATGGCGATTGCGGCCAGCAAACCAGGGCCGCAATGAACCGCAAGCACGCCGATCAGGCTGGGCCCCCCCCAGTCCTTATGGTAGGTCGCCGGGTTTGTCATATCGATAGCGAACAGCTCGACAACCGCGCGGGCGATCAGCGCCAAGCCGAGCGCCAAGCCGAGGATGAGTCCTGCGATCGATGCGATTTTCCGCACGTGCGCTCCTTACTCTTTGCCAGCATCAGGGCCGCCAGTGGCCGCGGATCAGGGACCAGGACACTGCGGGCACGCCCCATCCCGGATGCCACACTATGGATCTGGACCGGCGGGCTGGGACACGGCTACCACCCGTCTTCACACGGGGGATTTCCCCCGCCACCCGCCTGGCGCCAGTTTGGACATCACTCACCTGGCGCGACCGGGAACTCGTCAGCCGCGCCGCGAGGCGGATGGGCGCGGGCAGATTACCTGTTCGGCACGGATGGCGTCCGGCAGACCGAGACAGCGCGCATAGTACTTCCTCCACAATTGGTCCGAGCGAGGGCCGCTGTCGCACGAAATGGAATGCAGCGTACGGAAACATTTCGTAACATCCGCGGCTAGGCAGGGCTGTAGGCTCGCATCAGGCCCGCGAGATCTCGGGCGGTGCCAGCCCGCGAGTTGCTGAGCCGCTGGATGACCCGTTCCCTGGTGTCCTCGCTTTGCTCCTGGCTCAGCTTGAACATCGACTCGACGGACGCGACATGAAAACGGAAGGCGCCGACACCGGGCCCGATGGAGCGAAAGTAGTCCAGCGATCCAGCGGGATCCCAGCCATCGCCGACGGTGGCCTCGATCACCTCGACCGTGTGCGTGACGACCTCCAGTGTTGCGTCGAGCCCGGCAAGTGGCTCCAGCGTGCCGAGCAGATGGATGACCGCAAAGTTCCAGGTGGGTGCGGCGGGGGTGGCCTGATACAGCGCAGGGGTGATATAGCTGTGCGGCCCAGCGAAGATCAGGCGGGCGTGTGTTCCGCGCGCTAGCGCGGCCCAGTGCGGGTTGGCGCGGTTCATGTGGCCGAACATCACCGAGCCGGCCAGTGGTCCTGTCTGCGGCGCGCCGGGCGCGTCAGGGCAGAAACTATCGCCACCCGAGACCACCAGCCAGGAAGAAACCCGGCAGAAGACCCGGCAGTTTCACCTGCTCGCGCCGACCCAGTGCGTGCAGCCACTGCGGTGCGCCGCCCAGCTGCTGCCCGCAGAAGCCGGCGCACAGGTGGTAGCGGCCGTCATTCCCAGGGATCGCGACGTGATCGCTGCTGGGTGCGTGGCCAGACCGGAACCAACGGCATGTACTCTCGCGTTCGGGACTCTCGCTGCCGATGACCACGTCCTTCCCGCGACGGGTTCGGTGAACGGCCGTGGCCACCGGAGACTGCCACCCACTGGTCCAAGCGAGTCCGCGCCGCCGCCGGCGTGGACTGCACCCTGCGGAGCCTCCGGCACTACAACGCCACCCAGATGCTCGCCGCCGGGATCGACCTGCGCACGGCGGCGGGCCGTTTGGGCCACGCGGGCGGCGGGCTGCTCGGCATGCAGGAGTTCCCGGCCACGCCGGCTGGATATGGGTGCCTGCTGGGCTGGCTGGGCGGGTTCGGCACGGTGTGTCTGGCCGGGATCGAAGGGACCGGCCGCTGAGGGTAGTCGATCAGCAGCAGGTTCGCTGCCCGCAGGGTCTCCTCGCGCAAGTACCATTTCCTGGGTCCAGGCCAGGGTGTCGCAGGCATCAGCGGTCCGGGAGAGACCCAGATTCGTGGCCTGGGCGATCAGCACGGCGATCAGGTTTGCGCTTGAGCTCGGTCGAGCGGGGATTCGCCTCACCGGCGTGGGTGAAACAGTCCAGGAAACCGGTGCGCCGGTCCGGCTCGATCAGCACCGAGGCGATCGCCGCGAACGGCAGCAGCCCGGTGAGTTCGTCCCTGAGTTCGGCGGCTTCGGCCGGGACGTCTTCGGCCGACAGCGGACCGATGACCAGGTCGCCGTCGGCGCCTTGCTGCAGACGCCGCCGCTGCCAGCTGGCGCGGAACAGGCGGCCGGACCGGAGTAAGAGGTGGCAGCGGAGCCAGCGATGTCAGTATCCAAGGTGAGCAACCCCATCTTCGCCCGGATCTTCCCCGGCTGAGCTGGGCGATGGAGGCCGGCGGGATAGCCGACCGGCGCAAGGCGTTGCTGGCCGGCCTGACCGGGCAGGTCATCGACATCGGGGCCGGAACCGCGCCCAGCTTCGGCCACTACCTTGCCAGCGTCACCCGCGTGCTCGCGGTCGAGCCCGAGCGCAGGGCTGCGCCGGTTTACCACCGCTGCCCCGGGCAGCCCCGGTGCCGGTAGAAGTCACCGACGGCCTAGCCAGCGCGCTGCCCGCAGGCGACGCGAGTTTCGACGCCGCCGTCGTCTCCTTTGTGCTGTGCACCGTCCTCGACCAGGAAGCGGCGCTGGGCGAGATCCGCCGGGTGCTGCGGCCCGGCGGCCAGCTGTGCTTCCTCGAGCATGTCCGCGCCGACTCAGCCGGCTCGCCCGGACCCAGCGCGTGCTGGATGCCACCGTGTGGCCGCACCTATTCGCCGGCGCCACGCGAACTAGCATGCAGATCCGCCCGATTGGCGTAGTTCCCTGCCACCTGGCTTGGCTGCCTGCGACGCAGATCTGGGGCTCATGCGCGGCGGCTGCTACGGCCAGCGGAATGGAGTGGCCACCTCGAACGAGCTCGTCTGGGGCGCCTGCTTCCTGCTCGAAGCACTCCTCGGCCTCGACGGCACGATTAACCCGAGCCTGCTGTAACGCTGCCCGCCCGCTCCCGGCAATCGCAAGCTGTCTAGCTGGCATTGGCCCGGGAGGTCCTGGCCAAGCTGCGCCGGCAGAATACGAAGCAGGCTGAGCGCAAGATGGCGACCGGTCCGGCCTGGCGAGACCACGGATTGGTCTTCGCCAGTGGGACGAGCGCCGGTGCCGGATCTGAGACAGAATTCTCGCAGCGGTCCCGCGGGCAGGGCAGGCTGTCCCCGGCGATCCGCACGCAGGAGGCTCAATGCGCCTGAGGGTCATCGAGGTGCCGTCGCCGCTGGGCCTGTGGCCGAGCGGGGTAGAACAGGCGCCCGATGCGCTGCGAGAGGCGGGCTTGCATGGCCGCCTGGGCGCCGAGGAGGCGATGCGCCTGGAGGTACCTGCCTATATCGACGTGCGTGACCGGGGCACCGGTGTGCTCAATCCGGCCGGGGGCCGACCTGGATGGGCTGGGGCAGCTGGTGCGAGACGAGGACGTCGCCGTGGTGGGCTACCGGGTGGTCGGCGACAACGACCGGTTCGGCGGCGAGGACATCCGCAGCACCGCCATCGGCGTCCTGGACCTGCAGGAGGTGCGGCGCCTGGGCGCCGGGCCACCCTTGAGCGGGTGATCGCCACGGTCACCGGGCCGGGCCTACACGGATTTTGGGTGCACCTGGATGTGGATGTGCTCGGCGATGAGATCATGCCCGCCGTCGACTACCGCCACCCTGATGGCCTGTCCTGGGACGAGGCTGCCGAGCTGCTGACCGGACTGCTCGGCCACCACATGGCCCGCAGCCTGGAGGTGACCATCTTCCACCCCCGGCTCGACCCCGATGGCAGCCTCGCCCGTCAGCTCAGCGACCTGATCGCCGGGACGATACACGCTGCCCGGCAAGACTGACGTGGGAGAGCTGCTCGATGCCCAGGTACGCGATTGTTGAGGCGCCGTCCGCCCTGGGGCACGTTCCTGAGCATCTGGGCGTCGAGCGCGCGCCCGGGGTCCTGCTCCGGGCTGGTCTGGCCGACGGCCTGGCAGCTCGCCGGGCCGGGCGCGTCGCAGCAGAAGGTTACAGCCCGGTGCGCGATCCGCAGACGAAGATCATGAACCCGCAGGCGCTCCGCGACTATTCCAGCCTGCTGGCCGACGCGGTGGCCGGAGTGCTCGATGCGGAGGAGTTTCCCGTCGTGCTCGGAGGCGACTGCTCGATCCTGCTGGGCACGATGCTGGCGCTGCGGCGGCGCGGGCGCTACGGCCTGCTGTACGTCGATGGCGACGCCGACTTCTACCAGCCGGAGGTCAATCCCCTGCGCGGCGCGGCGTCGGCGAGCGATCTGGCGTTCGCGACTGGCCGCGGCCCTGCCGTCGTGACCGACATCGAGGGCCGGCGGCCGCTGGTGCGCGACGACGACGTGGTGGTGTTCGCCTGCCGGGACGCTGCCGCCCGGCAGCGCCGGGGCTGCCAGCCGCTGCCGGAGAACATGCTCGTGATCGACCGGGACCAGGTTCGCCATCTGGGCGCCGGCGCGGCGGCCGGCGAGGCTGTGCGGTACCTGACGCGTGCGGGGGGCCCGCAGGACGGGTTCTGGATTCACCTCGACGCCGATGTCTTCGACGAGACGATCATGCAGGCAGTGGATGATCCGCGCCCCGATGGCCTGGCCTGGAGCGACGTCATCTCGGCGCTGAGCGTCGCGGTGCGCTCGGGCCGCGCAACAGGCCTGCAGGTAGCGATCTACAATCCCGACATCGATGCCGACGGGTCTAACGGCCGCGGACTGGCCGCCACAGTGCGCGAGGCGCTCAGCGCCCCCGCCGAAGCGTAAAACCAGCCGGCCACGAGGCCTGGTCTTCGCATATGGCGCCAGCCCGGTCACCTACATATCAAGCTTCGTAATCGAGCGTCTAGCGTAGGGACTCCAGCGTGCCGATCATCCAGCTCTGCGCTCATCAATGGCGCACCGGCAGACCGCCGGCAGCCGCGCCGAACGGCGGATACTTGCTT
>WNFX01008182.1_pt1 | contig 16998 bp, 13 predicted proteins | sample 5400111 | NCBI WGS metagenome assembly WNFX01 (sample SAMN13153363, study PRJNA577476) | soil metagenome | isolation source: 40 cm soil or saprolite under grassland replicate 1 | place: USA:California | collected 2016-06-15 | reverse complement strand
CGCAAGAAGTGGCATCGAACCGGTTTGGAAAAGTGAATGATTCTGTCTAGCTCCGGGAAAATCTCCGGGGATATAAACGTACTTGGATTCGCCCACTTGGTGCGTCGGCCAAATCTTATGCTTTTCTTCTTGCGGCGTCCGAAAAACAAATTCTTCCACACCAAGTCGTCTCGTGCGCGAGAAGGTTTGCTGAGAATTTCCTCAAGACGTCCGTCGATCGAGGGTGCCGGCGTGCCTGCATCCGGCCGAACGGCTCTGCAGTATTTCCTCAAGTGATAAACCGTCAAGTCCAGCTCCAGAAGCCCCAATCCGTCGGTATTCACAGGTTGCTCAAAGTAGCGATCGACGCCCTGCTGTTCTAGTTTTTTGATGAAGTTCTCAACGGACTGAGGGATCTTGAAAGGACTATTCGAGATCGATCGTACTTTCTCCAACGCAAGCGATATTTTGTGCCCAAGACCTTTTATACTTATCCGGTTGTAGGCAAGAATCGCCTTCAAATACTTTTCCACTGACTGTAAGGCCGCCCAAAGGAACTGCCGATCGAGACCATCGCGATATAGCGCTCGCGCGGCGACGTAGTCTTCATCTGCTACATCCCTAAATGACCGCGTTATGTAATCGTTGACTTTGGCATGGGTGCTAACCATCGCTTCGTATTTATCGCGTCGTGTTAGCCAGTTATCGAATGTCTGCTTGCTTCACGCGATTACACGACTCGCAGAGTAGTTCAACGTTGCGAGCAGTGTTGCTGCCGCCTTTTGATACACAGTATCGTGCTGTCTCGGTAAAACGCTCTCTGGCATCAGATGACACTTTCTTCGCTTTCATCCCTTGCGCTATAACATTTCCGTTTGCTTTTCGCGTCTGCCTTCCCGTGCCGCCATAGCAAATGGATTGAGTTGCGGTGGGGCATCCATGCGCTCGCTGCCATTGAGTAAACCATCGACGGTTAAAATCTGGATGCGCGGATAATCTTTGTCGTGCCAAAGCTTGGACGTGTAGCGACCGGCGTCGGCTACTTCGGTGCGCATCTGCTTGCTCGCTTTCTCGAGGGTAATCAGAACTCCGCCCGCCGCTTTCTGGTTTTCAACATCGCCAAGCAGCGTCGCGACATCACCACGATTGACGCCGCCACCTTTGATCAATTATTTTCTCACGATGGACCGGTTCGTTGCGCATGGCAGGCGCGTCTTCTTTAATGCGGTTTAGCAGATCTTTTCTTTCTGTTTCATAGAAGTACAGGAGCCCATCGACACCGCGATCCGCACCTTTGCCCTCGCCCTCTTTGAGCGGTCGCGCGCCAATGAGCGAGAGCGCCCAATGCTGGAATTGGAACTTGTCGTTTTCAGCAAGTTGCTTCGCTCCACCGAAATCGGTTGGCTGACCTTTCTCTTCAAACTCTATTTCTTCACCGAACGCGTCTTTCAACCGGCGCTTGATCAAGTTTATTGCGAGATAGGTAATGTCGATCCCGACCATTGCCGGCCGAGCTTTTGCGCCGCGTGAATCGTCGTGCCGCAACCGCAAAATGGATCGAGCACCACGTCGCCTGGATTGGTTGACGCGCTGATGATTCGCTCGAGGAGAGCTAATGGCTTTTGAGTGGGGTAACCGAGCCTTTCCTGTGCTTGGGAGTTCAGTGGCGCGATATCGGTCCAAACGTCATCCAGCGGTTTGCCCTCACGCTCATCCAAATAGCGCTTGACGCGTGGCACTGCACCCGGACTCGGCTGAACCACAAGACCAGCTTCATATGCCTTTTGCATCCGCTCCTTTGTCCAACGCCAGACTTTGTGGTGGCCCAGAAACTCGTAGGTAAGATTTGGCCGGTTGCGATTTGGATTAGTTAAATCGCCGAGCGTATAACGCCTTCCATCGGGATCTCGGAAGCAGTACTTCTTTTCGGTCTTTTCATCGAGATCGTCAGGGTCATATGGCGTGAAAATCGCGCTCGGATTCCAGAACGCTTGGTCAGTTCGCTGATACGCGAACAGGAGGTCATGATTGCTAGGCAGGCGTCGGGTCATCACCGTTTTCGCCGTAGTTCCTTTCCAAACGACCTCATTGCGAAAATTCTCTGCTCCAAAGATTCCATCCATCAACATCCGCAGATAATGACTCGCAGTTGGATCGCAATGCAGGTAAAGGCTGCCCGTTGGTTTGAGGACGCGATGTAGTTCGACGAGGCGTGGCGCCATCATCGCGAGATACGCCATCATTGGCGAATGTTTAAGAAAGCTGTTGAGCGCTTCCATCAGCTCGACGACGGCGACATTCGGGCAGTTGTCGATGAATGCGTGATAGGTCTCGGCGGCGTCAGCCCAGCTCCAGGTGTCGGTGAAGGCGTGGAATTGCGCCTGGCTTACTTGCCCGCTCGGTTCGCGAAACAGAACATTGTAATCGGCATTCGAGTTAAACGGCGGATCGAGGTAAACAAGATCGACACTCGCATCCGGGAACTCGCGCCTGTCGCGCAGCCACTCCAAATTATCGCCGAAATACAGGCGGTTCACTCGATCAAGTTTATCGCATCCTGCACTGACGGTCTAGCCGCTACATCTCTGCGATCGCCGCTTCAGCTTGGCAAAGAATTTCTTCGGGTCCCTTGCGGCATTACTTGTCCCCTTCTTTCGGCGCGAGAGAAGAAACGATTTTTTCGAAGCGCGGATCGCCACGCAGTGGATCCCAATTGGGCGACAATCGCAACTGACCGTAGCTTAAGCGGCCGGGAAGTTGCACAGCGCGGGTTAGCTGCTCGATCGCCAAATCTTTTTCTCCAACCCACGCACAGATGACGGCAAAAAATCCCATTATGATCGGCCCGTTGATGGAATCTTTGCTCGGAGGCGTCAGTTCGACAGCGCGGCGGCCTTCGCGCAAGGCCTCCTCTTTTCGGCCAAGTCCGGCGTCGATTAGACCAAGCACGCAAAGTGCCGGGCCGTAATCGGGCTGCGCGTCCACGATACGTTGCTGCGCGGCGCGGGCGGTTGTAAAGCTGGCGTGCGCCGCTGCCGCGTCACCTCTCCACCGTGCGAGCTGACCTTCACCGAACCAGCGGCTGAATTGGATGGCATCCGGTCCGTAGGTATCGTCACCGAGGTCGATGAGTGCCCGCTCGGCCGCGCCAGCATCGCGCTCTACCGAAGCCAAAAAAATGCGAACGGGGGCCAGGCGTTTGCCGGATGCGGGATCTTGCTGAATGGAGGATTCGATCATTTCATGCAGTGGCCGCGTGTCGGCTTTCCAGGCGACTTCCAACTGCCCGCGGGCAAGTCGCGCGTCGAGATCATTTGGTTTCAATGCGAGGATGCGATCGAGAACGGCGGCGTCCTTGGCATAGTCGCGCAGGGATTCATAGCTCAACGCAATCTGCCAAAGGATAGAAACGTTGTTCGGATCTACCTCGAGGGCACGCTCCAGGTTGCGGGCGGACTCAGGCCAGCGTCCCTGCCGGCGGTCAATATAACCACTTAGTTCAAACACTCTTGCATCATTGGGTAACGAACGATGGGCGATTTCGATTTCCGCACGGGCGCCTTCATAATCCAGTTTGCTGTAGAGGTGACCTGCCTGAGCCAGATGGACTTCGGCCGCGTCCGGCTGCAATCGTAGGGCGGCGTTAATTGCCCGTTCGGCGGAGGCCAGCCGGGCCCGCGTATGGTCCTCACCAAGGAGATAAAGTTGATCATGTGCCTGGGCGAGCTTGCAGTAGGCATTGAAGAAGGCGGGGTCGCGTGCGATTGCCTGCTCGAGCAGGCTGACCGCCTCCAGGAAATTCTCCTTTAAGTTCTGAGTAGTCGGAGCCGCATCGATCGCTTCTGTGGCGCGGACATAAAGATCGTAGGCGGCAAGGTCTTTCGTAGGTTGTTTTTCGATGGCCAACCTTTCGCGCGGGGAGATTTTGGCCTGAAGCTGGTCAGCAATTTTTTGGGCAATCTCGCTTTGGATGGCGAAGACGTCGGCCAAGTCCCGATCATATTTATCGGCCCAGACGTGTGTGTCATTGCGGGCATCGATTAACTGGGCGCTTACCCGGACACGATTCGCGGAGCGCTGCACACTGCCTTCGAGAACGTGCGCGACCTTTAGTGCCTGCGCGATTTCCGGGAGGTTGCGTGATGATGTGTTTTTATACCGCATCACGCTGGTGCGGCTGATCACTTTCAGGTCAGCGATTTTCGCGAGATCAGTCAGAATCTCGTCCTGTACGCCGTCGGCAAAGAACGCAAACGCTTTGTCCTCACTGAAGTTTTCAAATGGCAAAACCGGGATCGACTTCACCGGCAAATCAGCCGATGCACTCCGCTTGGGCGCCGCAGTGAAGCGTCCCAGGAAAAACAACCCAATCGAAATCGCACCTGCGATTACAACCACGTAAATCCAAGCGTGATTTCGTGATGATTTTTTTGGCAATTCGTCCGCGAACTCCGTTCGCTTCAAGCCCTCCGGCGTCAGCTCAAACGCCCACGCGATTATTAAGGCGACCGGGAAACCGAGCGCAGCTACTGCAACGAAGACTTTCATCGTCCATGGCGGCGCTTCGAACGTCGGAAACAAGATCGATGCCGCTTGCAACAGAAGCCAAGCAACGACTCCGTAGGCGATGGCAACCTTGTAAACGTTGCGTCGCTTTAGCTCGGTGAAGAAGTTGCGCGGATTCACGGCCTGTGTCGGCGCGGATTTTTCCAGATTAGTGCGGATAATGGTAGATAAACCTGCTGAGGCGATTTCTAAAGCGGAAACTAGCAAAAGAGTGTGGCAGTACCCTTAACCGTAGCTCTCGGCAGATGAGATCGCGCGCAGGTGGCGTTGCGCCGATCGCGCGACGGCGGCTTTGGCGTCTGAGAGAACGTTCGCCCTCCACCAGGCGCCGTAAATTTGTTCGAATGGGAACCTTTCGATTGTTTCGAGGATTTGGTGGATTGCCACAGGTCCGAGCGGAATCAGGTTGGGATAACTCCGCATGAAACTCACATACCGGCGATCTTGTACTACTTGAATGATGTCGCCTGTAAGCAACGCGCCTTTGCCATTCGCACCGGCTGGCCAATGTAATACCGTGCCGCCCTCGAAATGCCCTCCGCAGTTGATCAGCATCAGAGCATCCCAAAGCGGAAGCATTGTTCCTTCCCAAAACTGGATCCGCGGACTTTCGCGCATCACCCATTGCCGATCCTTCGCATGCAGGAAAATCTGCGCGTCAAACCGTTCTGCCCATTCGACCATCGTTGTGTAGTAGTGCGGATGCGATATGGCGATCGCACGGATCCCGCCGCGCGCGTTGACTTCCGCGATTGTTCTATCGTCCAGCAATGTGATGCAATCCCAGAGCAAATTTCCGGACGGCGATTGCACAAGCAGCGCGCGCTGGCCGATCGCAAATTCGGGTTCGGTGCCAATGCCGAGAAGTCGCGGCGCTTCTTCTTCGAAGCGGTTTTGATGATCGGCTGCGAGACGTTTAAGTGTGATCCATTCCTGGCCGCTATGGCGGACAAATTGCCGTTCATCCTCGCAAATCGGACAATGTAACGGCGGCTTGACCGTTTCGGAAAACTGCGTTCCGCATTGTACGCAGATGAAATTCTCCATCTCGGATTTGGTAAGCTGTCATCTCGAGCGAAGTCGAGAGATCTCTAATTTCATGGAGCGGGAATGTGGATAGCGAGAGATTCCTCGACTTCGCTCGAGATGACAAAAAGCGCCAGGCACAGCCTTAATCCTTGCGGCGAACCGAGCCGGCGCCGGTGATGTGTTTTTCAATCGTCGGATTGCCGGAATAGGTAACTTTCCCTGCGCCAGTAATGGCGACTTTCAACGTTTCGGCGACCGCGACTTTCGCGTCCCCTGCGCCTGTCGTGGAGATTTCGGCGGTCTTGGTGTGGAGGCCGCTTGCGTTGAGCTCGCTAGCCCCGGTCATATCAGCAAGGAGCTCATCGACGTTTCCATCGAGCGAAACGTGTGATGCGCCGCTAGCTTCAAGAGCGAATTTGGGTCCGGTGAGCTGTTTTGCGGTGAGTTTTACGGCGCCGCGGATCCTTGCGCCTGCCCTTGTTGGGCTGGAGATCACGATCTTGATTCCATGTGTTGGCCAAATTTGGTCGTGCGTGCGCACATGAAGCGTGTCGCCCGAGACTTCACTTTCGACATAAGAAAGAAGATTTTCGTCGGTCGTGATGTGGAGAGCAGGGGACCCGTTTTGCCATTCGATTTCGAATGCCCCACCGGCGTCGATCTCGGTGAACGCACTAATCGTTCGGTCATCCGTTTTGATGTGGCCATTCCCTCGAACGCCAACCCATCGACATCCAGCGGCCAAAGCGACGCAGACGGTCAGAAATACAATCGTGATCTTCTTCATATAAAATATGGTTTCTCTAGTTACGATGCATCGACGCCTCGCTTTGGATTCAAGGAAATAGCCGTGACGCAGGCAATCCTGTCCGCCATTCGGACGGACTCGTCCAGTGCGAGCCTGCAACGAGAGTGCAAGCATATTCGCAGACAGGATTGTCTGCGTCAGTTTCACTTCACGATTTTTAGCTTCGCCGCGTCCACCAAAACATTATCGAGGTAGAATTCAACGCGGTAATCACCGATTGCCCAACCATCTTCCGGCCGTGCCAGCGTGAACGCTCCATCAGCATTTTGACTTTCGACGGTCGCTGAGGCTTCGTCCACCTTGTAATCTTGCGGAAAATCTTCGCCGATGTTCTCCGCTATCCACACCGCTTTCACCTTTCCGCCTTTTCGCAAGCGCTGTCCCTGCCACCGCATGTAAATCTGAGGTGTATTGGATGAAAACGTCGTGCTTGCTTTCCCAAATTGATCTTTTGCGAAGCTCACCGACAGCCTTTTTGACGTCGCGTCCAATTTTACCTCTGGCCTGCTTTCGATTTTGGGCCGCTCGGCCAGTTCGAGGGAAATCCGCTCGAGTAGATCTCCGTCGGTGGCGCGCTTCGTTGTAACATCTTTAACAATTCCAACGCCGGGTGCGAACCAGCGATCGATTGTCATACGGCTGGGTGCGCTTTGCTCTCCACGAATATGGAACGCATGAAATTCGCCGGCCGGAACTTCGATATCTTCTTCTCCGGTTACATTGTACCGCTGACGCACTTTTAACTCGCCGGCCTGACCATCGAAATTCCAGGTCGCGCCCTGCTTCAGCGGTGCGGCGACCATTGTTTGGGGCGGATTAAACTCGATGAGCTCGCCGTCAATATTAATTCGCGCCCAACAGGTTATTCCATGGTCATCGACCGTAACAAGATCTGTATTGTGGTAGAGTACTGGTAGCCGAACTTTACTATCAGCGTCTTGTTTCAAATTCGAAATAGTAAGGCCTTTTCCAACTTCTTCCGTCATGCTGTATCGCCACGTCGTCCCGGGCGTGGTAGGAACGAGCGGAGTGGCCAATGCAGTCGTCAGCGACATGAAAAAGAATATTGGGGACGTCCTTAATCGTGACTGTTTCAATATCGATCCAGCCCGGATCGACCGGGCTCTATCAAAGCCGGAGAATGGATTCGGCTTTGGCTCACCACCGCGTCTGCGTAATCTGCGGTCCAACATGCTTCCGAAATATTGCACATCGATGTCGATCCTCGTCCTCATTTTTTCTTTGGGCGTCGTAACGCTTACCGCGGACACACCAAGATTGGACGACAGGCATATCGTCGTCGTTGCGTGGGATGGAATGCGTCCGGATTTTGTCAGCGAGGAAACAACTCCGACGCTTTGGAAGCTCGCACGTGAAGGAGTCACTTTTCGCAATCACCACGCGGTTTATCCCAGCGCGACGATGGTAAACGGAACAGCACTCGTTACCGGCGGTTATCCCGGGAAGAACGGAGTGATCGCAAATTATGACTACCGCCCGGAAATTGATCGCGCGCGATCTATCAGCGTCGAGAGTCCGACAGTTGTGAGCAGGGGGGATGAACTTTCCGGCGGCAAATACGTCGCGGTACCGACGATTACTGATCTTATTCAACGCGCGGGTGGGGGAACGGTGATTGCCAGCGCGAAAACCGTCGGTCTTTTGCTGGATCGACACGCAAGTAAGGGGCCTGCGAAAAACTGCGTCACGCTTTTCGCGGGTCGGGCACTTCCGCGTGATATTCTTGCGCCCATCGTTGCCTTACTCGGCCCATTTCCATCTGCACACGTGCAACCCGACGCCTGGACGACGAAAGCAGTCACAGATTTCCTTTGGAAAGATGGCGTGCCAGCTTTGTCGGTTATTTGGCTCGGCGAGCCGGATCTGACGGAGCACGAATCTGCGCCCGGCGCGCCACCCGCGCTCGTTGCGATCAAATCGTCGGATGAAAATCTGGCTGCTGTTCTTTCGGCGTTAGATAAACAGGCTGTGCGTGAAACAACAGATCTGTTTGTCGTTTCCGATCACGGGTTCTCAACGATCGGACGATCCGTTGATTTACGAAAAATCCTGAGCGATGCCGGTTTCGTCGCGAAGACAGAATTTGATGATCAGACGAAAGTTGGAGACATCATGGTGGTTGGGAATGGCGGCACTGTTCTTTTTTATGTCGTCGGACACGACGCGATGGTGACGCGCCGCCTCGTCGAATTTCTGCAGCAATCGGATTTTGCTGGAGTGATTTTTACCAAACAGGGTTTGCCAGGGACCTTTCATTTGAATGAGGCCAAAATCGACAACCCGAATGCGCCGGACGTTGTCATGGCTTTCCGATGGAATGATTTGAAAAATCAGTTCGGTGCTCCGGGAATGATCGACGCTGATTGGCAACGCGAAGCAGGCAAGGGGACTCACGCCACGCTCAGCCGATTCGACATGCATAATACTCTGATCGCGGCAGGCCCGGATTTTCGTCGCGGTCAAACAGACGATTTGCCTACAGGCAATGTCGATCTTGCGCCAACAATTCTGCACATTCTGGAAATTAAGACGCCCCAAGAAATGGACGGCAGAGTTTTGTCCGAAGCAATGGTAAGCGTCGATCACGTCCCGGCTGCGGGAAAAACGGAAACGAAGACGATCGAAGCTAAGAAAGATTTCCCGGCAGGAACCTGGCGACAATCGCTTCGAATTTCACGCGTTGGCTCAACAATTTATCTCGACGAAGGCAACGGCGCATTTTCACCGAAAGGTGATTGACATGAAATTTGTGGGCACTAGCCTCGCAATCGTGCTTCGTTGCATCGGCCGCGTCGCCACAGTCAGCGCTCTTTGTTGCGCAATCGGTCTGCATTGGATGGCGCTGCAATCACTCGCATGGACGACCATGATCATTGATTATTCAAAGCGCGCGCCCCTGTGCCAGGCAATTGCCCAAACATTTGACGGCGGTCATCCGTGCTCGCTTTGCCACGCGGTAAACGCCGGCAAGAATTCGGAAAGGAAATCTGATCTCCAATCGCCAGCGCAGAAGATCGACATGATTTGTGCGTTGTCGACGGGCCGTTTGATACGACGGTTCGTTCCTTTCGAATATACGGTGCCCGATTTTTGTTCTTTTCAAATCGGGCGGTCTCCGCCTGTACCGCCGCCGCGCCGACTCCTCGGTTAGTCGCGTTTGATTGGGTTGCGCCGTGCGTGTGCACGGGTCGTAGTCCTCGCGCATTACAAACTCGGAAACCACCGCGCAGAATCGCGGCGTTGTTTCGACTTTCGGAGGAATCGAAATGAAACATTTGTCTTTGCTTTATTTGCTCATTTGCGTCGCGTGCGAATTCGGCGCGACCAGTCGCGCTTACGGTCACGGCTTTGCAGGCGCACGATTTTTCCCGGCGACGCTGTCAACGGATGATCCTTTCGTCTCCGATGAACTTTCATTCCCAACAGTCAGTACGATCAGGGTGCCGGACAATGGTGGGACGCGCGAGACGGATATCTCTGTGGATATCTCCAAGCGCATCACGCCGGAATTTGCGATTGGAGTCGGCGACACTTTTACCGCACTGAATCCGCACGAAGGAGGTGCGGTGAATGGGTTCGGCAATCTGGAGTTAAGCGGGAAGTATCAGCTTCTGAAAAGCGACGCGCACGAGGCGATTGTCTCGATCGGACTTGGCGTGGAAGTCGGGGGCACCGGCTCGCGCTCAGTCGGCGCCGATTCATTCAGCACCTGGGCGCCGGGGATTTTTTTCGGCAAAGGCTTCGGTGACTTGCCTGCTGAGCTGCGCTTTCTCAAGCCGTTCGCCCTCACAGGGCAGGTCGGCATCGCGATTCCCACCAGCGCGAGCACGCGCAGTGTCGCAGTGGACGTCCAGAGCGGCGAACGCGAGATTGAGATCGAGCGGCACCCCGACGTGCTGGAGTGGGGTTTTGCACTGGAGTACAGTTTAATCTACCTGCAATCGCAGGTGCAGGATATGCACTTGCGCACGCCACTCGATCGCTTGATTCCCTTGGTGGAGTTTGCTCTCGAAAGTCCGCTGAACCGCGGCGCGCAGGGACAAACCACTGGCACGATAAATCCCGGGATCATCTGGGCGGGTAAATACTTCCAGCTTGGGGTGGAGGCTGTTGTTCCGATCAACGAGCGTACTGGAAACAACGTTGGCGTGATCGCGCAACTGCACTTCTTCGTGGACGATCTCTTCCCGCATAGCCTGGGCCGCCCGCTCTTTGGAGGAAACAAATGAAACGTATTGTCTTCATCTTCTTTCTAATTCTTCTGACCGAGTCACCCCGGCTTGAAGCGCACGCTTTTCTCAAGGATGCGGAACCGGGCGTAGGCAGCACGGTACAGAAATCGCCGAGCGAGGTTCGAATTCGATTTACAGAAAATATCGAACCCGCATTTAGCAGTATTCAGGTCTTCGACGCGTCTGGGGAAGAAGTGGACAAACGCGATCTGAATCTGGATCGCTCCGACCACGCGCTGTTGCACGTTTCTTTGCCTCGGCTCGGCGTGGGAGTCTACAAGGTCGTTTGGCGCGTGGTTTCTGTTGATACACACGTGACAAACGGAAACTTCACGTTCCGGATCGTTCGTTAGACACTAATGCGAAGGAGAACCGGTGCTCACGGCGCAACTCATCATCGCTCGCGCAGTGCACATCGCCGCATCGATCCTCCTTGCGGGAATCTTCAGCTTCGATCTCGTTATACTTGCGCCGGCCGGCCGGCTTGGAAGCGGCGATTTCCACGAGATCGAGCGGCGTCTGTTCCGCTTGGCTGTTTGGAGTCTAATCGCAGCACTTCTTTCCGCTCTGTTCTGGTTTTGGCTGGAAGTCGTGAGCATGAGTGCGTTGCCACTCAAGAATGCTGTCTCGGCGACGGCGTGGCGGACGGTTTTGTTTGAAACGCAATTCGGTCGAGTCTGGCAGCTTCGTCTTTGTCTGATCGCAAGCGGGTTTGCGCTTGTCGCCTCAGGCCTGGTGAAAGTTAAAGCACGAAGAGCGCTGGTCCCGGTTCTCTGGCTGCTAAGCGTTGTTCTCCTCGTTTCGCTGGCCTGGATCAGCCACGCGGCGGCCACGGCGCACCCGCTCGGTTTGCTCGGGGACGTGCTCCATCTTTGTGCGGCGGGCGGGTGGATCGGCGGGTTAGTGCCGCTGGTGATTTTCCTGACGCGCGCCCATGCGTCCTTCTCGTTAGGCGAAACCGTCGCTCCGGTGCTGCGGCGTTTTTCCACGCTCAGCTTGTCCTGCGTAAGCGTTCTCGTCGTCAGCGGAATTTCCAATAGTTGGCTGCTGGCCGGTTCAATTTACGCGCTTTTCACGACGTCTTATGGCCGGCTTTTGCTTCTTAAGCTGACGTTCTTCGCCATCCTCGTTGGTTTCGGCGCACGTAATCGGTTCGTCATCAAAACAAAGCTGCTGAAGGCTCCCTCGGGCCCGGACTTGCTGTCTCAAATTCGCCGCAATGTGCTCTGCGAAGTCTGCCTCGGTGTTGCGGTTGTGGTAATCGTCGCGTGTTTAGGCGTAACGCCCCCTGCGCGGCATCCGTGACACGCCACGGAATCTTGATTTGGTTTTAGCGAAGCGATCGCCGCAGTCGTTAAAGCATTGCGCACTGACTAACACCACAGGCGCGTGACGAAAGGATTACGACCAGGTGATCAGACGCAATTCGTGCATCTGCATCAGACAGGGATGCGTTGGGACAACGCGCACGCTGAAGCCGTACGTGCCGCTTTCAGAGGCGGGGACTGCTCCCTGATAAACATAATTGCCGTCTCCATCTGCTCGGCCGCTTTGATTGAGGAGGGTCGCCGAGGGATTGCGAATGTCGCCGTTATCCACTTCGCCGTGGTAGGCTTCCACTCGCACATGTTGTGGATCGACCGCGCCCAGATGAACTCGCGCCGTGATTTGCAGCGATTCACCGACCAAAATGCTTTGTCGATCTTTGTTTCCGATCTGAACATCCGAAATTTTTACTTCCGACCAATCCTTGCGTATTTGCGTTTTCCACTGGCTCAGGTGGGTGGCAGCGCCGCAGCCGTCGCGGGAAAAATTCTCGTACGATTTCGCGGCCGGAACATAAAGTTGCTCGGTGTATTCCTTCACCATCCGCTGCGTGTTGAAAACCGGCGTGACGCTTCTGATCGATTCACGCATTAATTGCAACCAGGCGAGAGGAAGTTTGCCATCCGGTTTCGCGTAATAGAGAGGAATGATCTGGTTTTCCAATAATTGATAAAGACTGCTCGCGTCTACTTCATTTTGAAATTCCGCGGTGCCATTGTTGATTTCTGCGCCGATAGCCCAGCCATTGCTGCCGTTGTACCCTTCGCGCCACCAGCCATCGAGTACGCTCAGATTGATTCCGCCATTGGGAGCAGCCTTCATTCCGCTGGTTCCGCTCGCCTCCAAGGGACGCAACGGATGGTTCAGCCAGAGATCGACACCCTGCACCAGGCGGCGCGCGATGTAGCTGTCGTAGTCCTCCAGAAAAACGATGCGATTTTCCAAGCCGGCTTCGTGGCTAAATTTGTAAACTTCCTGGATCAGCGCCTTGCCGGCTTCATCACGTGGATGCGCTTTGCCCGCAAAAATGAATTGCACGGGGCGCGTGGAGTCGTTTAGCAAACGCTTCAGTCGTTCTTTGTCGCTGAATAAGAGCGTGGCGCGTTTGTAAGTCGCGAAACGGCGCGCAAAACCAATAGTCAAAATTTCCGGATCAAGAATGCGGTTGACCCGGCGAATAGACTCGGGCGATTCGCCCATTCGTTCACGGCGCTGGCGCTCCCGATCGCGGACAAACTCAATCAGCCGGAGTTTGAGTCTTTGATGCGTGTCCCAAAGTTGCGCATCAGGAATATCGAAGACGCCACGCCAGAACTCTGGCTCGGCGAGGTGTTCCTCCCAAGCCCCGAGATGCTTTCGATAAAGTGCCGCAAACTCCGGTGCCATCCAGGTTTTCGTATGGACCCCGTTTGTAATGCTGGTGATCGGCACTTCGTGGACCGGGACGCCGGCCCAGACATCCTTCCAAAGCGCTCGCGTGACTTCGCCGTGCAATTTACTTACCCCATTAGCGTGCCGGCTCAGACGCAGCGCCAGAATCGTCATACTTAATGGGTCGTTTGGATCCAGGCGGGTTTGGCCGAACGTGAACAGTTCGTCGAACGGAATGTTTAGTTCCTTGGCAAAATTACCGAAATACTTTCGCATCATCTCGCGCGGGAACGAATCATTGCCGGCAGGAACTGGGGTGTGCGTGGTAAAAATGTTCGCGGCCGCTACCAGCTGGAGCGCTGAATAAAAATCGAGCTTCTTCTCCACGACATTGAGACGAATGCGTTCGAGCGCCATAAACGCCGAATGGCCTTCGTTCATGTGAAACACAGCTGGCTGAATGCCGAGCGCGGCGAGCGCTTTGACGCCGCCAATTCCGAGCATGATCTCCTGCCGCATGCGCATCTCAAGGTCGCCGCCGTAAAGCTCAGCGGTAATCAATCGGTCCTCGGGGCTGTTTTCCGGGACATCAGTGTCCAGGAGATAGAGACTTACCCGTCCGACGCGCAATTCCCAAAGCCTCGCAAAAACCTGCCGATCCAGAATCGGTACTGAAATGAGCGGTTTCCCATTGCTACGTAGGGCTTCGCGGATTGGCAGGTGATAAAAATTTTGATTCAGATTGATCGCTGCCTGAGCGCCGTCCTTATCGATCTGCTGCCGGAAATAGCCATGCCGATAGAGCAGACCAATCGCAACGAAGTTCAAATCCAGATCGCTCGCCGACTTGCAATGGTCGCTAGCGAGTATGCCAAGACCTCCCGAATAATTCGGGATCGATTCGTGAAAGCCAAATTCAGCGGAGAAATAGGCGATCGGATCCTTGATTGCGCTTCCGGCTCCGGTCTTTCCGTAAGTGTCGTGTCGTCCGAGATATTTTTCGAATTCCTCGAACACCTGCTTTAATTCGCGCAGGAAAGTTTTGTCCTGTGCGAGCTCCTCCAGCCGGGATTGCCGCGAAAGCTGAAGCATTCGGACGGGATTATGATTCGTCCGGTTCCAGAGATCGGGATCGAGATGGCGGAAGAGCCGGCGCGCGGCGGGTTCCCATGTCCACCAAAGGTTAAAGCTCATCTCGCGCAGCGGTTCCACCGCCGCCGGCAGGATGGGAGTTACGTTATAGGTTTGAAAAGTCGGCATGCGGCCTGCAACGGAAACAGAGCCGCAGTTAATCGAGAAAACCTTCTCCAGCAAGTCGCGGAACCGATTTCCAGCTCCTCGTAACGAGAAACGACGCAGACAACTCGTCGAATTCGTGCTCACCCGGATGGTGTCGGCGAGCGGTCATTCCTTGCTTTGGCTCAGGCCGGGTCGCGGACCCCGGCTACACCTCGTGGCGCGAGGACGAGTCCGAGAAAGAAGCCGGCGATTAGTCCGCACAGGTGCGCAGCCATGCTGACCTGTGGCGTTGAAAGATCGAAGGCGACTTGAATTGCTACGATCAGCCCAACGTTTGCCAGGCGTTGTTTGGCCTGCGGCGCATGACGATGTCGGACTAAAAATCCAGCCCACGTGCCGACGATTCCCATGACCGAGCCCGATGCACCAACAAGCTGGGAGACTTGTACGAAACCGAGTACCGTCAAACCCACAACACCCGCGCTGGAGGCAAGGCCTGACACCAAGTAGCACACGGCGAATCGGATTGTGCCTATGGATCGTTCTAACGGCGGGCCAAGAATATAAAGCGCGAAAATGTTGAAAAGCAGATGGGTAAAACCCCCGTGCAAAAAGAGCGCAGTGAAAAGCCGCCAGTATTCACCTTGGACTACAACAGCATAAGGTTCGAGTGCCCCGACCCGATGCAAGACATCCGGGTCATTCAGATCGCCAACGGAAATTTCCAGTAGGAACACAACCGCGTTGAGCAGAATCAACACGAGAACTGCAGGCGCGCTTCGGAGTTGGCCATGCCGAACACGGTCCGCAACTGGGGCAGATGCGAAAGGAACGGAGCGGTTTTGGCGAGATTCCAAACGCTGAAATAATCGGACCTGATCTCGCAGCTCCGCGCTGGGATGTAAGATTTGAAGAATTGCGCCCAGCTTTCCAGCCGATCTGTAGTCGCGCTGAGTGGCCAGCTCCGTCATTTTGCGTAAGCCAATCGCCGGAAGAAAGAGAAGGACGATCCAAGCCAGACCGCCGACGTAACCAGCCGCACGGGGAACGAGAATCCACGCGACAGCGCTGATAATCAGCACAACAAGGGCAGCGATACGCCAGCCACGATACGGCGCTCCGGGACGCCATGCTCGTGCTAGAACTAGCAGGGGTGAAATCACTGCGAGAAAGAGAAAAATATGATTCAGGTCCACAAATCAGAGTTGGCGAGCCGACGTGATTTCGTTAAACCCATTCAATCGGGCAAGCCTGTTTTATCATGTTGAGCGAAGCGAAACATCCCAACTTGTCACATTAGCGTTGCCGAAAGAAATCAGAGATTCTTCGCTTCGCTCAGAATGACAATGCCCTCCGCTTCAACCCTTCAACGCTTTAACGGTTTAACGTTGCAATCTTTGTAGCTTGTAACTTTTTTAACCTTTTTAACTTTGAAGCATGCGTATCACTGTAACCGATTATCTCGACGTTGTTTCATCCTGGTGTTTTTGGTCGGAGCTAACATGGGCGGAATTGAAGAAGCGTTATGACGGCCGCGTCAAGTTTCAGTGGAAGATCGCGTTGATGGATCCGAGTGGTTTGCCCACTTCGCGGGAGCAGGAGCAATGGTTCTATCGGCGCAGCGGAATGATGATGCGTTCGCCATTTATGCTCAACACTGATTGGTACGATCCCAGTCTGCCGGAATGGCTCCCACCGAATTGTGTGGCCGAAGCGGCCAAGGACTTTGGTTTCACTGATGATCGCGTTCGTCTGGCGCTCGCCCGTGCCGCGCTTCGCGAGGGAAAAAAGGTGAGCGATTGGGAAATCGCCGCCGACATCGGTGCGGCGGCTGGCAACATCGACAAGAAAAAGCTGCTCGAGTGCGCGCGTTCGCCCGACATCGAAAAGCGCGTTCGAGCATCGACGGCGGAATTTCATGCGCTTCAGATCACGCAACGCCCGGCATTCTTGATCGACACCGAAATTGGCGATCGCGCAGTGTTTTCTGGGGTTGTAAAGCTCGAGCCGCTGACAGCAACGCTCGATTCGATGCTCGACGACGCTGCCTCGTACGCGGCGCACAAGGCGCATTTTGGCGACCCGCCGGCAAAGTGATCGTTCGAAGATCGACGCTCGGTTGTCACGAGATTCGCCTTGCCACCGCGAAATTGTTGCCTACAACTTCCCTTCGGCTCGCGATTATTAACGCGAGCCCTTCGTCGCGGTGAATCGCAGCTGCGGCGAAGTTAGAGTGTCCGGGCGTCTGCCGAGAGTGGCGCCGGGAATTGCGATAAATTGAATACGGTGGCGCGGCGCACTCCCGCTCCGTCGGCCAGGAGCTAGTTCGAATCTGCAACCACAAATTCGTGTAAACGGTCGGATCCGCGCCCGAGAAATCCGGGTTATTATGGGGTCTACCGGCGAACAGCTTGGCGTCATGAAGCT
>WNFX01006642.1_pt1 | contig 17002 bp, 20 predicted proteins | sample 5400111 | NCBI WGS metagenome assembly WNFX01 (sample SAMN13153363, study PRJNA577476) | soil metagenome | isolation source: 40 cm soil or saprolite under grassland replicate 1 | place: USA:California | collected 2016-06-15 | reverse complement strand
GCCCACCTCATCTTCGTCAGCTGCGTGTCCGCCATCTACGAGCCCCGGTCGAACATGGATTCCATCGGATTACCTCCCGGTTTGGGCATTGGACGGCTTGACTATCGCCCTGTCGCCATGCTCCGGAATCGGCGAGACGGCGGATCCCGTGCGTGAACTCCGCAGCCCGTCGTAGCGCAGGCGGAAGAGGACGTAGGCAATGCCACCCGCGGGCAGCGGCAACCAGTAGGCGACGAGCCGGTAGAGGAGCGTCAAGGCGTCATGCGTCGGCGAGCGTCAGCATCCCGACGAGTCCCGGCCGCCGCCCGGCAGGATCCTGCCGGCGACGTTCCCGCTCAACTGGGCCGCTGCGACCGGGAACCAGGCGCGCGTCCGCAGAGCGATCCGGTCGAGTTCCCAGAGACAGACGAAAGCCGGCCGCCTCGCAGACGAGCGCAAGAAGCGCGAACGGCCAGTCGACGTGCCGTCAGTCGACGTGCCGTTTCTCCGCAGTGCTTCAGCGATCTCGCCGATGCTGGGTCCGCAGCGGCTACCGCAGAGTGCTTCCGATGCTTCCGCTCTCAGACGGCCTCAGAGCCCGCAACTTCCCGATCGTCAACGTCTCGTTGATCGTCGCCAACTTCGCGGTTTGGCTCTTCTACGAGCTACCGCACCTGAACTCCGCCGTTTTCCACGCGTCCTTCTATCCCTGCACGGTCAACAACTCCTGTCATGGACCCGAGTCGTGGGGCGTCAGCTGGATCACGGCGATGTTCATGCACGGAAGCTGGGACCACATCCTCGGCAACATGCTTTTTCTCGCCGTCTTCGGCAAGAACGTCGAAGACGCATTCGGCCGTCTGCGCTATCTCGCGTTCTACTTCGCCGGCGGCTTCGTGGCGATGATGACGCAGACGCTCATAACACTGCTCTTCGGCACCGCGGCCGAGGCGCGCCTGCCCAACCTCGGGGCGAGCGGCGCGATCGCTGCCGTGCTCGGCGCCTACTTCGTCCTCTACCCGAACTCGAACGTGCTCGGGCTGATCGTCATCTTCCCCGTGCGGATCTCCGCCTGGTTCTTCCTCGGTTTCTGGTTCCTCTACCAGCTGTTCGAGGCCAACTTCGGGCTCTTCTCGGCGACCGCAAACGGTGGCGGAGTCGCTTTCTTCGCGCACGTCGGCGGGTTCCTCTTCGGAGTCGTCGTCGCGTTCGCCCTACTGAACGCGGGCCGGGTACAGCCGCAAGACGACGGTGCCGTGGTCGGCGCCCCGGCCTGAGCCGCCCATGAAGGGTGGGAACGGGCGGTGAGGATGCCGACGGAGGCGCCTGCGACAGTGCGCGCGCCCGGCCACGGGCGAGCGTGACGTGATGCAGTGGCGACGCTGATCGACGTCCTCGTGCTCGATCGTGAGCCGCCAGCCAAATCGCCCCAGAGCACCCTCAAGCCACGTCGCTCCGAATCTCCCGGCTGACGCCAGCGACGCGGGATTTCCGCAACACGTCGGCGTATGCACCGATGCCGCGAGGCGAGATCGACCCGATCATGGGAATACCGAAAGAGAAAGGAGTCCGACAATGTCGAACAACGAACTGGAGCGTCAGGTCAGCGACGAGCTCCTCTGGGATCCGAAGATCGACAATTCAGCGATCGCGGTCTCGGCGAATGACGGTGTCGTCAGCTTGCGCGGGACCGTCGGTAGCTTCAGGCAGAAGCGTGAGGCGCAAAAAGACGCCAAGAGCGTCTCCGGCGTCAAGGGTCTCACCAACGAGCTCGAGGTGCGGATCCTGACGAAGGACAGGCGCGCCGACGCGGATGTGCGGGGGGACGTGCTGCAGGCGCTCGTGCTGAACAGCATCGTTCCACCCACGATCGACGCCAAGGCCGATGACGGCAAAGTCACGTTGACCGGAACGGCAAATTGGATGTTCCAGCGCGACGAAGCCGAGTCCGTCGCCTCGAATATCCGCGGCGTGATCAGCGTCGACAACGAGGTCGACCTCGTTCCTCCGGGACCGAGCGCGCCCGACGTCCAGCACTCGATCAAGAAAGCGATGGAGCGAAACGCGAAGCTCGACGCCGACGACGTGACGGTCGAGAGCGAGAACGGGACCGTCACGCTCCGCGGCACGGTCAACTCCTGGGTCGATCACGACGCCGCAATCGACGCGGCGTGGGCGGCTCTGGGGGTCACCCGCGTCAAAGACCATATCGAGGTGCTCTATTGAGGCACCGCAGCCGGCGGCACGGGCCTCGGTGCCCGTGCCGCCATCAAGGCTCGAACCCGAAGAGGAGCCCGGATGAAACCTGAATCGACCGCCGTCAGCGAGAAGAACGGCTCGACCAATGACCAATCGGCCGTCCTAGAACGCCTATCGCACCTGTCACCCGAGCCGAATCCTGCGCTGATGGAGCACGCGAAACAGCGTGCCATGAGCGTGCAGAACCGGATCGCGGACAAGATCACGGCGTTCGCGGGGTCGATGTGGTTCGTCTACATCCACATCATCTGGTTCAGCAGCTGGATCGGGTTCGGCGTCGAGAAGTACCCGTACGGCCTGCTGACGATGATCGTCTCGCTCGAGGCGATCTTCCTCTCGACCTTCGTGATGATCAGCCAGAACCGGGCCGACGCCAAGCGTCAGGTGATCGCCGACCAGCAATGGCAGACCGTGAAGGAAGAGGACAAGCAGAACGAGGAGCTGCTCAACCTTTCGAACGAGATCCTCAAGCTGACGAAGGCGATCCATTCCTCCACGAAAGCCGGACCGGAAGGCGCGCCGCTACCGAAGTCGTGAGCTTCCGCTTTTAAGCTCTCAGGGCCGGGGGCTACCGGGTAGGTCGCGATACGCGCCACCTTGACGAGGGAACGGTGGCTGGCTACGAAGACATTGGGCGCCGCTGCCGTGATCCTTTGCGCCATGGAAGCGCGCCTCGACGAGTCCAACGACGGCACGCGCTACCTCGCCCGGAGTTGGAGCCTTGGCCGGCGACACCCGCTGTTCCTGCGCTGGGTGGTGCTGCAGGCTGTGGTCGCGACCCTCCTTGCGGCGGCCGCCCTCGCATACTTCGACCAGCTCCAGGGCGCAAGCCTGGCGATGGTGCCGGTCATCCTGGCGGTGCTGGCAGGCGCCTCTGGCTACGCCGGTCTCCTCGCCTGGCGCACCGACGACGGCTCCTCCCCGCTCGGCGGCCTGCGGCACCTCTGGTTCGCTGCCGGCGTCTGCCAGCTGCTTGGGCTGCTCGGCACCGTCGCCGGCTTCTACGCAATGTTCAACCACGGCGGCGCGGCCGGCGCAACGGCCGACGCTTCGTCGGACCTCGCGGCGCGCGTCACGCACGGTGCCGGCGTGGCTCTCTCGGCCACCTTCATCGGGATCCTCGCTTCGATCGTGATCCTGCTGGAGCACCACGTACTCGACGAGCCGTAACCCATGCGGTGGCGTCCGCTACCGGCGTTCGCTGCGATCGACTTCCTGAGCTGCCTTCTCGTCGTGTTCGTCGCGGTCGCCCTGACCTCCCGACCGCCGCAGGTGAAGACGTACGGTGCCTATGCGGTCGTCATCACCTGGCCGAAGGGACACAACGACGTCGACCTCTTCGTCCGGGACCCCGAGGGAGCGGTCTCGTACTTCGCGAAGGCCCAGGCCGACCAGATGCAGCTCGAGCACGACGACCGGGGGACGTCGGCAACGGGCTACACCCACTCGAACCAGAACGAGGAACGAACGGTGCTGCGAAGTGCGTCGTCCGGAGAGTGGATCGCGAACATCCTCCTCTACGCGCGCAAGCAGGGCTCGGCGCCCATCCCAGTCGTGGTGGCACTGTGGGACCTCCGCAGCTCCGATCGCCTCGTCTATCGCGACACGCGCCGACTGACGCACACAGGCGACGAGCGGACAGCGTTCCGGTTCACGATCGACCACGCCGGCAACGTCTCCGGAATCGCACATCCGACGGTCAGCCTCGCTTCGAAGAGCTACCCAGGCTGATGACCAACCTCGTCTTTCCTGCGTGCTTCCTCGCGCTGGCGGCGCTCTCGGGCCTCGCGGCCGCGAATGGCCGGCGCTGGGCGGTCCGCTTGCCACTGCTTGCCGCCACGCCCGTGCTGGCGCTCGCGGTCTGGTGGCAGCTGTCGCAGCGCGACGGGTTGCCGACCGGTGCTCGCCCCGCAGACGGCTCCGCGGTCGTGGCAAGCGTCGTCCAGGCGCCGACCCCAAGCGATGCCGGTGCCATCTACCTTTGGGCCCAGCCGCCCAACTCCGAAACTCCGCGGTCGTATCGGCTGCCCTACACGCGGGAGCTCGAGCGAGCAGCCACGCACGCAGCGAGCGCCGCGAAGCAAGGCAGGCCTGTTGGCGTCCGGACGGCGAAGAAGGGAAAGGGCTCGAAAGGGAGGAGACGCGACGAGGTCACCTCCTCGGGGCTTCAGTTCTACCGGCTACCGCCGCACGGCCTGGAGGCGAAGGATCCCTCCGGGTAAAAACGGCGGCGAACAAGCGTGAGCCGACGCCGGATCCTGGGGCGCGCACGAATCCGCGTTACGAGCTGATGCCACGAACTCGTTGCCAGTAACGGTCGCCGTAGACTCGCCGCATGGCATTGGTCTGCGCCTCCTGCGGAGCCGAGCACGCTCCGGGCGCCCGTTTTTGCAGTGAGTGCGGCGCACCGCTCCAGCGGACTTGCCCCGCCTGCGGATTCGAGCAGCCGGCCGGCGCGACCTTCTGCTCCAACTGCGGCATCGCCCTCCGGGATGACGCTCGCCGTGCCGGCGAGGCGAGCGACGACCGTCAGGAACGGCGGGTCGTAACCGTTCTCTTCGCCGACCTCGCCGGGTCGACCGCGCTCGGCGAGCGGCTGGATCCGGAGGACGTCCGCGAGCTTCAGGGAGAGCTCTTCGAGTTGATCAATGCCGAGGTCGAGCGGTTCGGGGGCACGACAGAGAAGTTCGCCGGCGACGCAGTGCTCGCCGTGTTCGGCATTCCCCAGGCACACGAGGACGACCCCGAACGGGCGGTTCGGGCCGCCCTCGCGGTGCGGGAGAGCTTCGTTTCCTTCACCGACCGTGTCCAGGGCCGCCACGGCGCCGACGTTGGGCTACGAATCGGCGTCAACACGGGCGAGGTGGTCGCCGGCCGCGAAGCCGCAGCACGAGGCGAGCTGATGGTCAGCGGCGACGCCGTCAACGTGGCCGCACGGCTGCAACAGCACGCCGAGCCGGGAGAGGTGCTCGTCGGGCAGCGGACGCAGGCGGCGACAAGCCGCACGATCACGTACCGCGAGCACGAGGCTCTCGAGGCGAAGGGGAAGAGCGAGCCTGTCCCCACCTGGGTGGCCGTTGCCGTTACTGGTGACCAGGAACCTGCGACGCGGGGCATCGCCGGCCTGAGCGCGCCGCTGGTCGGGCGAAACGACGAGCTCGCAATCCTGAGCGCCGTGGCCGCGCGGGTCGAGCGCGAGCGCGCGCCTCAGCTCGTCACGCTCTTCGGTCCCGCAGGGGTCGGCAAGTCGCGCCTGCTCGCGGAGCTCGTCGAGCGGCTTCCCGATGCGCGCCTGGTAAAGGGCCGCTGCCTCCCGTATGGCGAGGGGATCACCTTCTGGCCGCTCGCGGAGGCGGCGAAAGCTCACGCCGGCATCCTCGACACCGATCCAGCAGAGGTCGCCCTCTCGAAGCTGCGAGCCGCGATCGAGTCGGTCGTCCCCGAGGACCAGGCCGAGCGAGTGCTCGAGGCGGCGACGTGGACGATCGGGTTCGCGCTCCCGGGCGTGTCCGCAGCGGGCGGCGACCCACACGAAGTCGGCCGGCGGCTGCAAGAAGGATGGACTCGCTATGTCGCGGCGCTCGGTCGCGAGCAGTTGACGGTCCTGGCCGTCGAGGATGTCCACTGGGCGTCGGGCGCGCTCCTCGACCTGCTCGAACAGCTCGCGGAGAACCTCGCCGACACGAAGGTGCTGCTCCTCTGCACCGCCCGGATCGAGCTGCTCGAGATGCGCGCGACCTGGGGTGCGGGCAAACAGAACGCCACCGCCCTCTCGCTCGCGCCGCGCCGAAGGCAATCCGTTCTACCTCGAGGAGATGCTGAACATGCTGATCGAGGAAGGCGCGCTCGAGCGACAGAACGGCGGGTGGGTGTCGACCGACCGGCTCGCCGACGTCTCGATCCCGGACTCCGTCCACGGCGTGATCGCGGCGCGCATCGACCGTCTCGAGGCCTCCTCGCGCGACGCACTGCGCCGCTGCAGCGTGGTGGGCCGTAGCTTCTGGCCGGCCGCCGTCGAGGTAGACGAGGGGGTGATCGCAGCACTCGTCCGGAGCGGCCTCGTGTCAGACAGCGTCGACTCCAGCATGGCGGGGATGCGCGAGTTCGCGTTCAAGCACGCTCTCACTCGCGACGTCGTCTACGCGACCCTCCCACGACCCGAGCGCCGCGAGCTCCATCGGCGGGTCGGCGAGTGGATCCAAGACGTCGCGCCTGACCGCAGCGCCGAGACCGTGGAGCTCGCGGCCTACCACTTCCGCCAGGCCGTCGCCTACGGCGACGACGACCCGGCCGTGTCGCGTGAGGCCTACGAGTTGTTGCTGGCCGCGAGCGAGGCGGCGTTCGGCCGGGGAGCCTTCCAGGCCGCGAGGCTGCAGCTCGAGCGTGCACTCGAGCTTCCAGTCGACGAGGGCCGACTAGCAGTGGCCGAGCTTGGACTCGCGCGGCTCGATATGACGGAGGCGCTTAACGAGAGCGCCCTCGGGCGACTTGACACCGTCGAGAGCATGCTCGGGCCGGACGATGCCGAGCTGCGCTCAGATGCGCTCGGATTGCGCTCGAGAGTCTGTTGGTTCTCGGGCCGCTGGGATGAGGCTCTCTCTTCCGCGAATGGTGCCGTCGCCGCCCTCGCCGGCCTGCCTGAGTCACCGCAGCTCGCGCGTGCGCTGGCGCGCCAGTCACAGCTAGAGATGCTGAAACAACGGCCGGAAGCGGTCGACCATGCAAGGGAGGCAATCGGCGTCGCACGTCGGGTCGGCGACTCGTTCGCGGAGTTGAACGCCACGATCAACCTCTTCACCCAGGAGTCGGTTCGAGGCATTGCACCCCCGAACGACATCAGCTCAATCGTCGACGCGGCGGCCGAAGCGGGCGAGTACGAGGAGGGGTACCGCGCCATCATCAACTTCATCTGGTCTGCATGCGGTTACTTGCCGGTCGAACGGATCGAGCTCGGCGTCTCAGAGGCTCGCCGCAGGCTCGCCGATGTACCTCCACCCCGGTCGATCGGGCCTTACCTCGAGGTGTCGGTTGCGATGTGGCTTCTGGTTCCGTCCGCTAGGTGGACAGAGGCGGACGCTGTTCTCCCGGACTACGGAGACCGCGGACTCGCCATGTCGACGCAACTTTCTCACTTGACCGTCGCCGGAGGCCTTGCGTTTCGCCGTGGTGAGGCGCACGAGAGCAAGCAGCTTCTCGAGGAGCTGCGACCTCTGGCCCTTGCGAGCGGCGAGCCTCAACGAATCATCCCCATGGCTGGTGTCGTGCTGCCGTGGTTGGCGCGCACCGGCGAGCTCGAGGAGCTCCGCTCTTTGACCAACGAGATCCTCGCCGTCGCCGATCGACAGTGGCCAGCCGTGCTCGATGCCGTCCCAATCGTGAGAGCGCTGGCCGCAGCGCGCGAGACGGAGCTTCTCGGTCGCACGACCGAGTCGATTCGAGAGACCCCTGACCTTGCGGCGAATGCAAAGACAGCGCTCCTCACCGGGGAGGGCTTGCTCGCGCTCCTACAAGGACGCGCCGGTGAAGCCGTCGAGCAGCTCGAACTGGCGATCGAGCGGGAGCGCCAGCTCGGCCGCACCTATCCCGCGGCATGCCTCGAGCTCGACCTCGCAGAGGCGCTCGAGGCCGCGGGCCGGACGGACGCCTCGAAGGAGGTCCGAGCGCGTGCCGAATCGGTGCTCGAACCGCTCGGCTGCGTGAATCCGTTCTGACCAGCGCAGCGCCGCGCCGGGAGGTGGCGCCGGGACGGCGTGCGTGAGAGGATGCCCCCGGAAAGGTCTACTCGTTTCGTCCCGTGAGGAGCACTTGAGAGACCAGGCCGCTCGATCACGCCGCTTTCGCGGTCGACGACGTCGCGGTGCCCGGCCATGTGCACCGCCCCGCTCGGTGTGCTCAGTCTCAGGCCTCCTACACCCGCAACAGCAGAGGAGGGCGTCCTGTGTATAGCCACAACGGAGACACGTTTTTCGTCGTCGACGGTCATCTCCACTTCTGGGATGCGAGCCCAGCGAACTGGGTCAGCGGCCAGGAGCAGTACGCGAAGGGCTGGATCGAGTGCTTCCACGCGTACATGGGCCTCGGGCCCGAGGAAACGCACTGGCCGCTCGAGAAGTTCCAGAAGTACTCGGAGGACGACTTCGTCAAGGACGTCTTCGAGGACGGCTACGTCGACGTCGGCATCTTCCAGTCGACGTACCTGAAGGAGTGGTATCGCGACGGCTTCAACACGCTGGAGAAGAACTCGCAGCTGGTCGAGAAGTACCCGGACCGCCTGATCGCCAACGGGCGCTGGGATCCGCGCGAGGGAGAGGCCGGCCTGAAGCAGCTCGAGGAAGACGCCAAGCGCTACAACCTCCAGGGCGTCAAGCTCTACACGGCCGAGTGGTATCAGGGCTCGCGCGGCTGGTCGCTCAAGGAGCCCGAGTCGCAGCGTTTCCTGGAGAAGTGCCAGGCGCTCGGGATCAAGAACATCCACGTGCACAAAGGCCCGACGATCTGGCCGCTCGACAAGGACGCGTTCGACGTCTCGGATGTCGACTACGTCGCCACGAACTTCCCGGAGCTGAACTTCATCGTCGAGCACGTCGGCCTGCCGCGGATCGAGGACTTCTGCTTCATGGCGACGCAGGAGCCGAACGTCTACGCGGGGCTCGCGGTCGTCATCGGGGGCTTGATGCACGCCCGGCCGCGCTTCTTCGCCAAGGTGATGGGCGAGCTGTTGTTCTGGGTCGGCGAGGACAAGATGCTGTGGGCCAGCGACTACGCGATCTGGGAGCCGAGGTGGCAGGTCGAAGGCTTCGTAGACTGGACGTCCCCGGAAGACGTGGAGTTCTCGGACTACCCTCGGCTCACGACCGACGGGAAGAAGAAGATCCTCGGCCTCAACGCCGCCAAGCTCTACGGAATCGACGTTCCGGACGAGTTTCAGATCCCGGACGAAGCGGGGGAGCCGGCGGCAAGGGAGGACGCACAGCTCGTCGATTCGGCATGAACACCCGGGCGCGCGTCCTCGAGGCGCTGAGCGAGGTCCACGACCCCGAGCTCGATGAGCCGATCACCTCGCTTGGGTTCGTGACTTCCTGTGAGGTGTCGCCCAGCGGCGACGTGGAGATCTTGCTCCGGCTGCCGACGCCGCAATGTGCTCCCAACTTTGCGTACCTGATGGCGGCCGACGCGCGCAACGTCGTGCGCCGGCTGCCGGACGTGGGCCGGATCGAAGTCAGGCTGGAGGATCACTACACCGGCAAGGAGATCAACGCCGCGATCGCGCGTGGCGAAGGCTTCGCTGCGGCCTTTCCGGGTGAGACCGACGACGACCAGCTGGACGCCCTGCGCGAGCTGTTCCAGCGCAAGGCGCTTGTCGCTCGGCAGGCCAGGTTGTGCGAGGCGCTGCTGGCGGACGGCGCGACGCCAGTGCAGGTCACCGCGCTTCGCGTCGCCGACCTCCCCGACGACGGCGACGCACGGCGGTGCCTCGAGTTGCGCGGGCAGTTGGGAATCGGCTGCGACCCGAACGCGCCGGCCTTCGTGGCGCCCAACGGGGAGCCCCTGGCGGCCGATGAACTGACGCTGTGGCTGCGGAAGGCGCGGCTCGTGCGAACGAGCCTGGAAGTAAACGGCAGCATCTGCCGGTCGCTGCTGCAAATCCGCTCCCGGCGGGGGGCCGAGCTGGAGGAGGTTGGAACATGAAGGCGGCGCGGCTGCACGCCTACCACGACCCACTGGCCCTGGACGAGGTCGAGGAGCCGCGTGCCGAGGGGCCGCTCGACGTCGTCGTGCGGATCGGCGCGGCCGGCCTGTGCCGCACCGATCTCCACATCCAGGAGGGGCAGTGGGCCGAGAAGTCCGGTGTGACGCTGCCCTACACGCTCGGGCACGAGAACGCCGGCTGGATCCACGAAGTGGGCTCGGGCGTGACGAACGTCGAGGTCGGCGACACGGTGATCGTCCACCCCTACATCACCTGTGGCCTCTGCGCGTCGTGCCGCCGCGGCGACGACATGCACTGCGTCAACGGGCGTTTCCCGGGAATCAGCGAGGACGGCGGGTTCGCCGACTTCCTGCTCACGAGCGCCCGGTCGGTAATCAAGCTCGACCCTTCTCTGGAGCCGAAGGACATCGCCGCGCTCGCCGACGCAGGGTTGACCGCGATCCACGCCGTCAACAAGACGCTGCCCGTGCTCTCCCCCGGAACGCGCGCGGTGGTGATCGGGGCTGGCGGCCTCGGCCACATCGGGATCCAGTGCCTGGCGGCAATGACGCCGGCGGAGATCATCGTCGTCGATCCCTCCGAGCCGGCGCTCGCGCTCGCCCGGCAGCTCGGCGCCCACCACACGGTCCGCGTCGACGGCTCGCATATCGACACGGTTCGCGAGCTCACCGACGGGCTGGGCGCAGAGGTGATCCTCGACTTCGTCGGCGAGAAGGGCGCGGTCGAGGACGGGATCGCGATGATCCAGGACGGAGGCTTCTACTACGTGATCGGCTACGGGCAGAACCTCGTCGTCCCGACGATCGACATCATCTCGCGCGAGATCTCGTTCATCGGAAACCTCGTCGGCACCTACGCCGACCTCGAGGACCTGATGACGCTCACGGCAGACGGCAAGGTTCGCCTGCACACGAGCAGGTATCCGCTCGACGCGATCAACGACGCGATGGCCGATCTCGACGGCGGGCGACTGCAGGGGCGCGGCATTCTCGTGCCGGCGGGAACGACTTAGCCTTTCTCGGCCAGTCACGCCGGAGGTCGCGGGTTCGAGTCCGCTTCCAACCGCAGACCGGTGAGGACATCTACACCGTGACGGCCGCGCGGGGGCTCGTCCCACTGCGCCGCCGGCGCAGTGGGCTGCTGACTCTGCCTGCTCAGGCGGGCATTCCGGCGTCGACCCAGCGCTGAAAGAGGTCGACTTGCTCCTCGGGCCAGGCGCCGTCGCAGGGCATTGCGCCCTCTCGGAGCTTGCCCAGGATGGCGTCGCTGTTCTGGACCACGTCGTCGTATGACCAGAGGTCGAAAGCCGCGCTCATCGACTCACGGTCGCCTTCGCGGAAGAGGGGCTTGATGTCCTGCGCGTAGCTGATCGGCTGCTCGGTTGCGGCCAAAAGGACCTCCTCTACTTCGGTCTCGACCCCGGCGGTGGGTTGGATCGTAGGCGAAGCCGGTGCTAAGAACCCTCCATGAGAGGTGGCATCGACCTCGGCGGCACCAAGATCCAGGCCGTCGTCATCGACGAGAGCGATTCCGTCGCCGGTCAGGCGCGTCGGTCCACGCCGAGGGACGGCGGCCCCGCGGACGTTGCCGACGCGATCGCCGAGGCGCTCGAGGAGGCGGCCAAGGCGGCCGGAGGCACCCCTGCCGCGCTCACCGGGATCGGCGTCGGCTCCCCGGGCACGGTCAACGAGGCGACGGGCACGGTTGCCAACGCGCGCAATCTGCCGAACTGGACGAACCCGTTCCCACTCGGCGAGACGCTGGCGAGCCGCTTCGGCGTGCCCGTGCGGGTCGGGAACGACGTCGGCACGGCGGTCGAAGGCGAGGCCGTGCTCGGCGCGGGCCGGCCGTTCCGGACGTTCCTCGGGCTCTGGTGGGGAACCGGTGTCGGCGGCGCGATCATGGTCGAGAAGCACCGCTGGCTGGGACGCGGCGCCGCGGGCGAGATCGGCCACATGGTGATCAAGCTCGGCGGCGCCAAGTGCACGTGCGGGCGCCGGGGCTGCGTCGAGGCCTACGCCGGACGCGCCGCAATGGAGCGCAAGGCACGACGCGACCAGAAGCGCGGCGTGGAAACCAGGCTGTTCGCGCTGATGGAGGAGCACGGGCACGATCAGCTGACGAGCTCGGTCTGGCAGCACGCGCTGGACGAGCACGACGCCTACGCCGAGAAGCTGATCGAGCGGGCGATTGGCGCCCTGGGAGCGGGCGCCGCCTCGGCCCTCAACCTGATCGACGTCGAGGCGGTCGTGGTCGGTGGCGGCCTCGGCACACGCCTCGGCGAGACGGGCGTCGCGCGGATCCGGGAGGCGATGCTTCCCCACCTCTTCGTCGACGACCGGCCGCCGGAGGTCCGGCTGTCAGAGCTCGGCGATCTCGGCGGCGCGATCTCGGCCGCGCGGCTGGCGCCGGCCTAGCTTTAGGTGTCGGGAGCGCCGAGACTCGCCGAGATCTCGTCGACCGCCGCCCGCTCCGAGTCGCTGACCTGCTCGCCTCCCTCCCGGTGGGCGTTTGCGACCTTGTCCGCGAGGTTGAGGATGAAGCGCCTGTAGTCCCCGACTTCCTCCGGCGTCGCCTTGCGCTCGAGCACACCGACCGCGTCACGCAGGTGCTGCAGCCCGGCCTGCTTGAGCTCCTCGGCCGAGTGGTAGCGCGTGTGGTCGCGCTCCGGCTTCGCCGCGACGATCTCGTCCAGGAGCTCGCTGTCACCGTGCTGCTTGCGCGCCTCGACGTACGCCCTCCCGATCGCGAACGACTCGCGGAAGGTTCCGCCGCGCTGGGCCGTGGCGACGATGATGCCGGCGCTCGGCGGCCCCTCGAGGATGAGGTCCCACTCCTCCTGCGTGAAGTCGGCCTTGCCCGTCATCGGCTGTCTCCTTTCACTTGGTCTTCACCGGCGCGATCCCGCGCGAGGTTAGCCACTTGCTGACGTAATCGATCCAGGACGGGAGCGACGTGTGAACCATGAACAGGTGCGCGGTGTTGGGCACGATCCATTGCGTCACGTCGCAGCCGCAGTGGGTCTTGTAGTAGTCGTAGTCCGCCTTCGCGACCGAAGGCGGGTCGGTGCTGTCGTGGTCGCCCGAGGTGAGCAGCACCGGGATCGAGGGCCCGATCTGGCTGATGTAGACGTCGTTCTCGGCGTACTTCTCCCCCAGGTCGGCGATCTCTCCCCAGGGCGAGAGCAGGAACGGCGGCGCGCAGGCGATGTCGACGACATACGGCACGACCCCGGGCGTGTAGGTGTTGAAGTCCCTGCAGTTCTGGCTGGTTTGGAAGAACTGGAAGTAGTCGGGGTGGTCGGGACTGGTGGTGAAACCGCCTCCCGTGGAACTCCCCAGCGGCGCGTTCGGCGGCGAGATCGAGCCCGAGATGTCGGTCTGGATCATGGCCGCCACGTCGTGGTACTTGCCCGGATAGCCGGCGACGATCCAGCCGCCGGCGCTGTGGCCGATGATGACGACCCGATCGTTGTGAATCGTGCTCGGCCGCTGCACCCCGGAGCAGTCGCTGCCACTCGTGGTCGTGTAGGCGCCGCTCTTCACCTCGGTGACGATGTCGTGCAACTCGTCCCGGTGCGCCGAGGTCGTCAGCGTGTAGCCCCCGCCCGGGTGGTCGTAGTAGCTGCTCTTCGCGTAGCCGAGGCGGTCGTAGGAGTAGACCACGTATCCCTTCGCGGCGAGAGCGCGCGCGACCGACCAGGTCGGCGAGAAGTCCCAGTTCTGAGTCGACGAGGCGATCCCGTGCACCAGCACGATCGCCGGCGTTTGCGGGCTGACCGTTCCGTCCGTGAAGCGCTGGCCGTAGAGGGTGCTTTGCCCGAGGCTGGGATTCGTGACGGTCAAGCAGACCGACTGGACGGTCATGTACTTGTCGAAGCGCATCTGCGGGCTGCTCGCGGCGCCGGCAGGCTCTGCGCCTGCCTGAAGAGCTGCGAAAACGGCAAGGACGAGTGCTGCAATCAGGGCCGCGTAGCGTGAGGTTGACATCCGTGTTGCTCCTTTCATCGGGCGATGCGCCTTGGGCGCAGTCGTTCTTGTTTCATCCGGTCGGTCGACCCCAGGTGCCTAGACATTCCCGCGGGGTGGATTGCCTAACCAAACAACCGGCGTCACCGACAACGCTGCGACTACGCTCACGCGACGTTCCCTGCAAGCAACCAAGGAGGAACCGATGGCCGCTGCTCCGATTCTGATCTGCTACGACGGCTCGGAAGGCGCAAAGCATGCGATCCAAGCAGCTGCCGGCCTGCTCGACGGTCACCCGGCCGTTGTCCTCGCCGTCGGTCCCCCGTTGACGGCTGAAGAAAGCTACGCCGCGCTCGGCACGCTGGTGCCGAGCTTCCAAGAGCTCAACGAGGAGCAGGCGCTGGAGCGTGCGAAGGAGGGAGCAGAACTTGCCGCGAGCGCCGGCTTCGCCGCCGAGGCTCGAGCCGAGGTCGCCGCCCCGACCTGGGAAGGCGTCATCCACGTCGCGGACGAGATCGATGCAGCGGCGATCGTGATCGGCTCGCGCGGCCTCACCGGTGTGAAGGAGGCTCTCTCGGGCAGCGTCTCGCACGCGGTCGCCGAGCATGCCGGCCGCCCGGTGCTGATCGTTCCGCCAAGCCGCGATTGATGCGGCCTACGAGGCTCGGCGAGTCTCGCGCCAGAGCGAGCCCGCGAGCAGCAGAACGATCGCGACCGGGAGCAGCCACCAGGCGTTGACGCCCTCGTGGGTGAGGAGGTAGGTCAGGCCAAGCGCGACCGCGAGTCCCGCGGCAACGCGCCAGTCGTCCCCGACGATGAAGTTCCACCAGAAGAGCGCAAACGAGCGGATGTATTTCACGCCGGGGCCTCCACGGGCGCCGGCGCGACCCGCCGGCGGCGGAGCACCCGCACAAGCATGAACGAGCTCGCGCCGATGAAGGCGATCACGCCGAGAAGCGAGAGTTCGTCGCCCGGCCAATCGACTCCGGCGCCCTCGGCGCCCCAGAAGCAGCCGAAGCTTGTGAGCAGGAGGCCGACCGCGTACTTGATCGTGTTCTCAGGAACCTGCTCGAGCGGACCTCGCGCCAGAACACCGGCCCCGACGACGAGCACGAAGGCCGCGGCGGCGCCGGCCGCGGCAAGGCCGATCTTGTTCTGGGCGCTGCCGAAGGAGATCACGATGAAGACGACCTCGAGCCCTTCGAGCAGGACGCCCTTGAAGGCGACCGTGAACGAGTACCAATCGAGGCCGGCCCTCTCGTCGCGGCCGGCCTTCGCGGCCTCCTCGCGGTGACGGCGGAAAGCGGCGTCCTCGTCGTGAAGTGGCGTGTATCCGCTCGAGCGCAGGATCGCCTTGCGCAGCCACTGCAGCCCGAACGCGAGCAGTAGCGCGCCGACGATCAGGCGTAGCGTCTCGATCGGCACCACGCTCAACGCAGGCCCGAGCGCGGCAACGAGCGCGGCGAGCACGATCAGCGCGGCCCCAACGCCGATCAGCGTCGAGCGCCAGCCCCGAACGATGCCGACCCCGAGCACGATCGTCAGCGCCTCGACCATCTCGACCGCGCTGGCGAGGAAGGTGCCCAGGATGACGAGGACCGTGCTGGTGCTCACGGCGTCATGGTGACGGCTCCGGCGAGGCGCCGCATCAGAACCACCCCCCATTCGTTGCGGAAATGCCGTGAAGATCCTGGACGGTCACGCGGCTGCGGTTCATGATCGCCGGATGAGTACGCCGCAGAGCGGACTGTTCGCGCTTGGGACGGCGTCGCACGCCTACCTCGAATTCGACGCTCGTCGCCCGGAAGCGCCGGTGGAGCTCGTGGGCGCCGTTGCGGCGCTGCGCGAGCCGCGAACGACGATCGGCGGCGTCAACCTCGTCGTCGGCTTCCGCCCGGAGCTCTGGCGCGACCTCGTGCCCGAGGAGACGCCGAGGGAGCTCGAGGGCTTCAACAGGGACATCGTCGGTCCGGACGGCTACACGATGCCGGCGACGCAGCACGACGCGGTGCTCTGGATCTCGGGGAGCGCATACGACGTCGTCTTCGACATGGCCCGTGAGGCGATTGGGGCGCTCGAAGCGGCGGCGTCCGTCGCCGAGGAGTCCTCGAGCTGGCCGTACCGACACGACCGCGACCTGACCGGTTTCATCGACGGGAGCGAGAACCCGAGCCTGATCGAAGCGCCCGAGTTCGCGGTGATTCCCGACGGTATCCCCGGCGGGGGCGGCACGATCCTGCTGCTTCAGAAGTGGAGCCATGACGCGGACGCGTGGGAAGCGTTGCCGGTCGCCCGCCAGGAGCAGGTGATCGGGCGCACGAAGGACGAGAGCGTCGAGCTCGACGACAAGCCGGCCGAGTCCCACGTCGCCCGGACCGACCAGGACGAGTTCGGAAAGATCTTCCGGCGGAACATGCCCTACGGGACCGTGACCGAGCACGGGACGATGTTCGTCGGCTTCTCCGCCCAGCAGCGGCCGCTGACGGCGATGCTCGAAAACATGGCTGGGCTGACCGACGGCATTCGGGACGAGCTGACCGTCTATACGACGGCATTGACCGGCGCCTACTACTTGGTCCCCTCGACGCAGGACCTGCGCCGCTGGGGCGCGATCGAGTAGCGCCGCCAGATCCGCCTCCTAGGATCGTGCACGTAGCTGGCCTCGCGGGAGTCGTGTCGTTGGCCTTCTTCCCCGCAGCCCTTGTCCTCCTGTGGGGGATCGTGATGGGGATCTGGCTGCTCGTGCCGAGTCGTGGGCCGGCCGTAGCGACCGCCTAACGCGTTTTCTTGCCGCGGACGTCCGGGCTCCGCCCGGGCGTCCGCTCACTCCTGATCACCGAGCTCTCGCCAAGACCGCCTTGCTTCGACGTGGCGCCTAAAGCCAGGTGTCCGACACTTGGTTTTGGCATTTGGTTTTGTCAAGCCCAAATCGCAACAAAAGCGTCGCGGGAGTGTGCCGAAAGTGTGTCTTGGCGCCTCTCCGCCTGAACGCCGACCCTCAGTCGAGGCGAAGCAGCGAGCGATTCCGGGCAAGCACCTCGAGCACCGCGCTGACGTCCTCGGCGGTGTTGTAACAGTGAGCCGA
>WNFX01002961.1_pt1 | contig 17010 bp, 12 predicted proteins | sample 5400111 | NCBI WGS metagenome assembly WNFX01 (sample SAMN13153363, study PRJNA577476) | soil metagenome | isolation source: 40 cm soil or saprolite under grassland replicate 1 | place: USA:California | collected 2016-06-15 | reverse complement strand
AAGACAAAAGCATCGGACGAACGCAATCCTTTTTGGACCTGGGAGTGTTCGTCTTCGGCCAGCGGTCGGATAAAAATGGGTGTTCTCATGCCCTGTATTGTACCACATTTCCTATCACCTTTGGTGTCTATGCACTAGGCAACGAATCGTCGATTCCCCAACGTTTCACCTGAAAATCGGTCGAAGTTTGGCCCAATTTGGGGTCATAACATTTTTTCGTACACTTTTTCCCGCTAATGGGTCACCATGTTATTTGTGACACAAAGCATAAAATGGCCGCGGCGTTTTAACCAATGTGCATGGGGGTTTTTGCATATCCCCCCGAAACGGTGTACTCGTTTCGGGGGGATATGCAAAAACCCCCAACATGCTCCCTCAATGGATGTGACTTGGACGAGCCAAGGTCATCCCCACGATCAATCCAAGGATGAAGGTTATGAGCATAAGGATGAGAATCGTTTCTATACTCATCTGTGACCTCCTTTGACGAGAAGTGTGCTTTCAAACAGAAAATGTCCTCAGAATTCTTTGGAGAGAACTCTGAGGACGGAATAGACCTCAAAGACCAAAGAACCAGGATATGCCTAAAATAATGCGTCCGAGTAGAACTGTTCAGCGATTTTATACCAGGAGGCGCTTCGCCCTTCACGTAATGCCTAGAGGCGGACGCAAGACCCACCCCTAGGTGGATGGATATTCTCATCACGAGAGTATCCATCCATGCCGCAGCTAGGACTTGAACTGTACTTGTATGAGGTAGAGAGAGGCTGCATTTGCAGCCGTATTGCCTGCTGGCTGATCATCGTGGCCCGGAGAGACCTTGAAATTACCATCGACCACCAGGTAACTCACGCTCCCACCATGGACGCGATCGCCTATTGAGATACGAATAGCTGTCCAGGCTTGCGCCGTAGCGCCTAATTTGTTCCCATTCTTTTCCTCTGGTAGCCATGCACCATTGACAAACGCGCTGTAATGGACATCTCTACCTTTCACGGAAACAGCAATGCCATTTATTCCGTTGGGTGCTGATATCAGCGAACTGTCGCAGACTGGCTGCGGCAGGAACCAGCCGTTGTTCACGTCCGAGACATCGATACAAATCTGTGGGGAATTTGAGGGAGTAGCACTGTCCCTCGACGGAACTACTTTTCCGTGAGCAAAGGCCGAACTCCCAAAGGTCAGTATACAGAAGAGCACTACAAGAAAACTTGAGAGGATGATTTTTTTGTTCATGGAAATGAACCTTCCTTTCCTGTTTGACGTATCACTAAACTGACGAATGTCATGGCCTATTGGGCTTGCTGATGAAATCTACAACGCCAAGCTCTCAACTGGCTTCATATGCCGACTAAGAAGAAGGCTTTACCTGCCCCAAACGGCTGCCTCCGCAACCATTGATCGCATCTTTTGTCTCTTCATGCCTCTTTTTCATTCCCAACAAGGACCGCTCCTCGCTCGCCACAAAGTGCTCGATCTCTGCCGCCATCACCTCCGGCACCTCGAGCATGGGGAAGTGACTCCTGGCTGACAACCTGCGCACGTGGAACCAGGGATGCTCGGCGGCAAAAGCCTCTTGCGCTGCCAGGTAGCCAGGATCGGCTGGCTGACTGTAGAGGTGTAATGTGGAGGCGGGTGGACTCAACTCGCCCAGCGCCTTGAGGGGGCTACCCGCCTGGGTATAGGCCGCGAGTATCTCGCGACCGGCTCGTGCCCACATCGTGAAGCCGTAGACCCCCATTTCCTCTCTGACGAAGCGAATGACCTCGGGATGGTCCACCCCTTCGAGCCAGAGCGAGAAGAGCTGCTCGCGGGCTGGCTCCCACTGCGCCGGGTCCTGGAAGGCCTGGAGGGCACCCATAAAGGGGGCAGGGGCTTCCAGGATAATCCAGTCGAGCAGCACGAGTTTGGGGATGCGGCTCCCCAGGCGGCGGTGTAGTTCCAGGGCCACCCAGCCGCTGTGAGCTGTCGCCACGGGGATGATGGACTCGGCACCGCTGGCCTCGATGACGGCGAGGGCATCGTTGACCAGGTCGCATTCCCCAAAGTCCGCAGGGGCTACTCCAGATTGCCCATGTCCCCGCCAGTCAAGCGCCAGGGTGCGTCGAGAGGTACTCGATTGAGGCGCGAGGTACGTGAACATGGTGCGGTTGGCGCACCAGCCAGGCATCATGAGCAAGGCTGGTTCTCCCCGTCCCAGATCGTCATAGCTGATACGTACTCCATTTGTGTAGGTTTCCATGATTTTCATTCCTTTCTTGTCCTATGTGTGTTCTCAGCAATGCTTCTACACTCTATTGCGTTGTCATGGAGGTAGTGTAGGGCATACCAGGCTTCAAAATAGCTTCAAAAAGCGTTTCATGAGGACTCCTTTTGTGAATGAGAAAGAGGAATAAGCATGGTGCTGAGCGGGAATTATTTTTGTGTGGATGATTGTGACTTGGCTGGTGCTTTCGTGAAACGTTTTGGAAGCGTTTTCTGCGCTACACTCCCTTGAAGATGAAGCACTGCCTATCATCCTTTCGTAACTCGTCTTTCACAAATGAAAGGAAGCGATCTGCAATGCTGGAACACACACTTGAAATCGCCCAGGTCACAAGCCCCTGATCATGATTCGTGAACATGTGTCGCTAGTGAAGGACGCGCTGTACTCGCGCCGCTGAGAGAAAGGTCTTTTGCAGTTGCTTGTCCTCTATGGCGTTGGCGAGCGAGCGCACAATTGCAGCAGCCTGTGCTAACGCGCTCCTTGCCTGGAGCGTATCACCGGTTTTCTCGTACAACTCTGCCAGGGCAGCCTCAATCTGCCAATGTTCACCCGGCAAATCGATCCGCTGGGCAAGGTGTGTTGCTGTTTGCAGGTGAGCAATTGCCTGTTTGATCCCGCCTTGTGCGGAGACGAGAGTGGCCAGGGATTGCAGATAGGCGATGCGGTAGCGTTTATTCTCTCGTTCACCTGTTCCAACAAGCTCACCAAAACGCCGCACACCTTGCTCAGCACGTTCGATATCTCCTGCGCGCACCAGGGCTTGCGTCTCATACCAAAGGGAGAGGGACCACCAGTGTGGCATATGATCACGACGCACCTCCTGCGCTTGCAGCGCATACTCATATGCCTGGAGCCATTTTTCTGCCAGAACATAGCTCATACAATGTGCGCCCGCGATGATCTCGCTGAACATTCTCGACCTGGGGATGCCCTTGATACGCTCATTGACCACAGTAGCCTCTTGCAGGCTCGTGCAGGCAGCCTCCAGTGCGAACAGCGTTCCCTGCACTACTCCTGTCTCATGGTGGCAGTAGATAAGCAATGGAGGAAAGTCCAGCGTGCTTGCTCGCGTCATACTTTGCCTGATAACCTCCAGGGCCTCGCTGTATGCGCCGACCTCTCGTAACCCATAGGTCAATTGAATACCGCTATAGGCCTGTCCCCAGGTATTCTTCATCTCCTTACTTATGGTATACGCGCTGCGTGCCACTTCAATCCCCTCTTGGAGACGACCAGAAAAAACGCGGGCATACGCTACCAGGCACAGGCAGTCTACCTCCAGCGCCCGATTCCCCAGTGTCGCATACACAGCCCTGGCTTCCTCAGCATGGGTGCCTACCTCTTGCAACCGGTCCAACAGCTCATACGCATAGGCAAGCACGTTCAGACTCCGTGCCACGAGTTCCTGTTGGCCGCATGCACGAGCTAGGGCCAGAGCCTGCTCACCATGCAGCAAGGTTTCCTGCGCGTTGACCAGGTAATAATTCATTTGTGCCAGACCCCACTCGGTTTCCGCCAGACCAGCAGTATCAGCGCTCCGTTCGGCCACCTGACGTGCCTCCTGGAACAGCGCTGCCGCCCTCTCTACATTGAGATGCTGCCAGTTGGAGAGCATCGCGAGATGGTTGAGCGCGGCGCATTCCATCGGCGGGTACATTTTCGAGCGAGCAAAGGCCAGCATGACTTCATAGACATCTCGAGCCTTCTGGTGTTCATTGTTGAGTTCACAGGCGCGACCGAATTGTACGTAGAGGTGGTGTACCTCATCGAGCGGAAGAGATTGTTGCTGATCTTGCATCTGGTAATGCTCGACGAGCACACGCTGTGCCTGCTCATAGTAGGCCACCGCCTCGTGTAGAGCGCCTAAACGCATCGCATCATCGCCCGCCGCCACGCTAAAGTGAAAGGCCGAGTCCATCTGCCCCGCGCACAAGGCATGGTAGGCAAGCTGTGCGGCAGGAGCGACCACTGCTTGCAGAGCGGCCAGGACGCGCCGGTGGAGGATCTTGCGACGAGCACTGCTCAATGTCAGGTACGCCCCTTCGCGCAATTTCTCATGGCTAAAATCATAGGCGTCTCTGCCCTGTTCGCGCACAATGCGTCGCTGCCATAATTCGTCCAGGCCTTGCACCAGCGCATCTTCATCCTGCTCGCTTGCTCGCAGCAGCACATCAAAGGTGAACGAGCGTCCAATGACGGCAGCGATACTGACCACCGTGCGCGCCCCTGGCGAAAGTTGGGCGAGCCGTGCTGCAATAACGGCCTGGACTGTGGGTGGTAAAAGTGAGGCAAAGGAAGCAAGAGCATCGTTGTTGGTTGGGGAAGTGGGGAATGGTCCTTTCTGCTGTCCCAGGGCTCCTGCGCGTACCGTCTCGACCACAAACAGTGGATTGCCTTCTGTTTCTTGATAAAGAGCGCTTGCCACAGGCAAAGGCAGGTCTCGACCTGCAACATGCCTTGCCAGTAGGGCTGTACTGGTTGAATCCAGCGGTTCGAGAGTCTGTTCGGTAACCAGCCGCCCGCGGCGTAGGGTCAGCAATAGCGAGGTGAGAGGATGCTCAGGTGTTACTTCTTCCGAGCGCATCGTTGCGACAAGCAGCAGGGGAGCTTGTGGATTGAAGAGCAGCAGGTAGTGCAGGAACGTGAGCGTCTCCCAGTCGCACCATTGTATATCGTCGAGAAACAGGAGCAACGGACGACCCGTGGCGAGGAGAGCTCGCGCCATTGCCTCACAGAAACGCTGCATCTGCCAGCGGTCCAACAGTGGGCTAGCAGGAGGTATGTCAGACCGTCCTTCCAAAAGGTTGGGCACGAGCCTCGAGACTTCGGACAGCCAGATAGTGCTGAGGGCTGCAAGGCCAGGTCGTAAGGCATCAGCGCGTAACCAGGCAGCCACCGGGGCATACGCTATATCTCCCTGCAGAGGGTAGCAGTGTGTACTCGCGGTCGCATTTCCTTGCCTTGCTACCCAGATCAGCAATTCCTCCGCTAAGCGTGTTTTTCCAATGCCAGCCTCACCCGAGAGAACGAGCAGCTGTGGCTGACCCGCCACCGCACCTCCCCAGGCTTCCTGAAGGAGGCGCCACTCTTGCGCTCGGCCTATAAGAGGTGCTCCTGCGACAAGTGCTGGGCGAGGTGCAGGATACACACGTTCCGGCTCCTTTGCCTGCGTAATCTGTTCATAGACCTCACGGGTCGCATAGCTTGGCTCTACCGACAGTTCCCGCCCCAGGACAGTAGCACAGGTGTGATAGGTCCGCAAAGCGGCAGCTCTGTTGCCACTTAGAGCAAACAGACCCATCAAGTGGCGATAGGTTGTCTCGTGCAATGGGTCATGTCGTAGGAGACGCTGAGCAGCGCGAATTGCTCCTTGGTAGTCGCGTTCTTGTTCCAGCACGACAATCAGCCGTTCCAGCGACACGAGAAACTCCTGGCGCAAACGGTCGCGCTCCGGCAGAATCCACTCATCGTAGCAACTCGGCAGCAAATCACCCCGGTACAGGGCTACCGCTAGCTCTAACGCTCGTCGCTCCGCTGCCAGGTCACTGCTGTGTTCTGCCTGCTTCGCCTCGGCAAGTGCGCGCTCAAAGTCCAGCACATCAAGCGTCCAGGGTGCATCCTGAGTGCTCGGACGCCACTGAAGGCCGTGCCGATCACTGTGTAGGAAGGTATCAGCGTTGGGCAAGGCTTGACGCAAGCGATGGACCAGCGTGCGTAAATTCGAATGGGCGACGGCATCAGTTGACTCCGGCCAGAAGAGGTAGGCCAGGTGAGAGCGGGATTGCGGTGCGTCGCGATGCAGGACGAGGTAGGCCAGCAGAGACTGCAGCCGTGGTTTGTCGATGCTGATCACGGGTTTTCCGTCTGCGACCAACAAGAATTCGCCGAGCAGTTGGATGTGAAGCATAGGTATCATGAGCAACTCCCTCGCAGTATGGGGAGCTTCCAACTCGACGATGGAGACGACCGCAAGGGAATGGTGAGCCTCACTTCAAAACTCTTCACTCACTATGAAAGACTGAGACCAAATTCATCCTGCTGCATACTACTCTGTAGAAGTTGGAATGTCAAACTACACTCAAGAGAACGGACTCAAAGACCAAAAAGAAGTTTAATCGACTGTTGAACATAGCTTCTTCATTCATTTTGTGTTGCCATAAACGGTTTTTCTGTTCGTTATCGAGGAGAAAAATCTCTTCCTCTTGCTGTTGTGTCATCGTTGTCTCCTCTAAAAAACGATCGCTATGGAGGCGAAGGTAGTGGTAAATAAGGCGAAGAGCGGTCAAGTTTTGAGGTCACGAGTGATCAATCAGCGCGAAGAGTGATCAACACAATCATTGTCGTTTGAAAAAGCGCTCTCCATCTGGTATACTTTCTCCAGGCACTGTAAATTGTGTCTGTTTCTCATCAAGCTGATGGTGATGGTTCTGCTCGTACAGGAGGGACGCCAATGGGCTCGCCAGCCACGGAAGGCATTGATCTCTTCAAAATCGCGAACCGCTCCATTTCGGGGTGGATTCCCAGCTTCAAGCTGAGCAGCGCGGCGGCCCCGGTCAAGCTCCCATTCTGTAGCCAGCTCGAAGAACGCTTACTTTTGTGGCTTGAGTACCATCCTCTAGTGGTCAGCTATGCACGAGGCGATATTGGCCCGCAGTTTGCCGCAGCCTATCGACTGCCGATCCCCAAGCATGCGCCGTTCGCCATTGGCTATGCGTTCGAGGGGAAACCACACGAGTATTTACCCGATGTGGTAGGCCGTCTTTCGGACGGAACGCCATTCATTGCCGAGGCTGGCATGGAAGACGACAAACGCAGTGATCGCAATCTTGCCAAAGCCGAGGCTGCTCGCCGTTTATCACGCATTCAACGAGGCACCTTCTGGATTGGAACGGAGCGTCGCCTTTCCAAACACCACCACTACAATCTGGTCTACTTGCATGCCAGACGCAAGCACTTCCCCGCCTTTGACGATATTGCTATCGCTTTGCAGGAGATCTGGCCCATTGGAGACGTTGCCAGCGTCGAAGAGATCGAGAGCCGTCTCGCCGGGAAATGGCCTGAGAGTCTCGTCGAAGCGGCGATCTGGAAAGTGGCAGGAGACAGTGCGGCGGCGGGACACCTGTTAGTCGATCTGGAGCAGCACACCTTAGACCGCAAACTCCCTCTTGCCTTGCTCCCGCCGGAGGCTCCCCCCTTGGTTCCTCATCCGCTTCCCGACACGCTCTTGCCTGAACCAGAAGTCATACCCACGGCCACCCATTCGTCTGCGAGCATATCGAGTCCTGCCCCAACGTTTGATGCGTCTACCCTTGATGAGAAGCGGCGTGACCAGTTTCACCGCAACCTGGCCGCCGTGTCGCAGGTGCTGGCTGGTGCCACGCAAACCAGCGTGGCAGCGGAGTCAGGGATTGCACGTACAACGCTTTCGCGATTGGTTCGGCGAACAAAGCAACTGGGGCAGATTGCCTGCGTTCCGCTTGGCTCCTACGCGCGAAAAACCACCATGCACCCTGCTTTTCTCGAATGCATTCGTCGGTTGTATATCCTGCCAACACGCCTGTCAATGGCTGCCATTCATGAGCATACCGAGATGCGCCAGCTCGCTGCGCGTCTCACGGCGGAGACGGGCCAGACGGTCAAGCTTCCCTCCTACGATCAAGTGCGCAGGGAGATTCATCGCCTTAAAAACGATGATGCGCTCGTGGCAGTACGCGAAGGGATGAAATCGGTTCCTCGCGAACGCTCCTCCCCCCAATCGTTTGCGCTTTCCATTCCCTCACCAGCACTGCTCACGCAGGTTGATGAGCACTCGCTGGAACTGTATGTCGTGACGCCTGATGGGATCGCAGTCACGAAACGGGTTCATGCTGCTGTGCTTGTTTGCGTCAAAACAGCAGCGATTCTTGGGGCGGTGCTGGCTCTGGGACCGCTCAAAGAGGAGGACTACATGCGCCTGGTCAGGATGGCGCTCTTGCCCAAAGATGAACAGGTGGGACGCGCGGGCTGTCAGCACTCTTGGCCTTGTCACGGCAAGCCAGCCATCATCTTTCATGACCGAGGAAAGATCTTCACCTCTGAGCGCGCACGGCAGGTCCTGGTGGATCGACTCGGTATCATTACCGAGCAGGCCCCGCCTTACGCGCCATCCGCGAAGGGAACCGTCGAAAATCTTTTCCGTTGGATGACGCAGCGTTTTGAGCGTCGCCTGCCTAACACCAGCTATGGTATCCATGACGCGAAGGTATCGGCAGAGGCGGGCGGCATGACCCTGGAAGAGCTGGAACGCTGCTTCATTCAGGCGGTGGTAGACGACTACCAGCAAGCCTGGGACGAACTACGACGACAACGGCGCGCCGTGCTCTGGGAGCAGGCAGCAGCACAAAGCGGGGTACCACAGTACCTGGGATATCCTGACGACCTGAAACTGCTGCTCATGAAAGCGCAAAACCGGAAGAGGCCAGGCCAGGGCTATCAGGTCGCAGATACCAACCGGCTCTCATTTCATGGGCGTTGGTACGTCTGCCCCGGCTTGCTCTCGCGACTCAAGGGGCGCGAATTCGACGTGTACTTTGACCGGCGCGATATCAGTGTGCTCTATTTGTTCGTAGATGGTATCTACGTTGGAGAAGCCTACTGCCCACAATTGATGGGGGGGCGCGTCAGCGAATGGGAGGCCCGTGCCATGCGTAAACACGATGAGAAGCAGGCGAAACTCGCGCGTGAGCAAGGGCGAGAGGTCGGGGTCTGGCAAGGAAAAGTTCCTGGGACAGCCATATGAGCCGTTATCGCTGCTTTTCCATGTTCTCTCTGCTTTCTTGTCATGAGCAAGAAAACGCTTTATACTAGAGGGAAGTACGAGTAATTGTGAAAAGAGGAGAGAGATACTTGATGCAACGATACACACATGGCAACCCCCTGATGCTGGTCTGTGTATCTGCTCCTGAAGATATGGCATTGCTTGGTCAATGGGAAAATCATCTCCGGCTCCTTGAGCAGGCTGGCCTCATCTCTTTCTGGTCTGAGCTACATCTGGCTCCTGGCGCAAATCGTGTGCAAGCATTCCAGCACCAGGTTGATGCTGCTGACATGGTTTTGCTGCTGCTCTCGGCCGATTTTTTTCATTCGCCAGACTGCCTGGCGATGATGGAGCGTACCATTGAGCGTTCACAAACCGACAAGGTACGGGTGATCCCCCTCCTGCTTCGACCTGTCGCCTGGCAAGAGTCTCCTCTGAGCGGACTGGCGTCCTGGCCCTCCAATGAAATGCCCATCACCCAATGGACCGATCAGGATGCGGCATGGGATGCCTGCGTCTTGGACCTACGGCGTTTCCTGGGCCGTCGGGTCTCTCTTGCACTCTCACCTGAACGCCCTCAAAAACATACGGATCCTGACTGGGAACGCATGCTGCGCCGTCTGCGACGATCGTACAAAGAACTGCTCGACCAGTCCTTACATGGCATTGCCTGGGTTGAACTGGGTCTCTCTACCCGACCTGATCTGGTGAGCAATGTCACCAACCTCTTGTTCCGGCTCCCTCAAGGCAGTGAGCGCCTGCTTGTGCCTGGCACGAGGGTCCTGGACGCCTTTGATGAGGCCGAAGAGGAACTGCTCATCCTGGGTGCCCCAGGAGCCGGGAAATCCACCCTGTTGCTCGATCTCGCGCAACAGTTGGTTGGTCGGGCGATCGCCGATCCTGGTCATCCCCTGCCAGTTGTTCTGCGTCTCTCCTCCTGGGCCATTCGACGAACAGCTCTTGCTGACTGGATAGTGGAGCAACTGAGCCGGACCTATGATGTCCCGCGCCAGCTCAGCGAACGTTGGGTCGCGCAAGGCCGCCTGCTTCCGCTCTTGGATGGCCTCGATGAGATGGAGGAGACCGCACGCCCCGCCTGTATTGAGGCGATCAACACCTATCGTCGGACGCAACTCACCCCTCTCGTAGTTTGCTCGCGGCAAGCGGAATATGAGGTGGCAGCCACACGAGAGCGTCTCGCGCTCCAGGGGGCTGTGATCGTGCAACCGCTCAGTGACGAGCAGATCGAAGGCTATCTCTCTACTGCTGGCTCCGCGTTTGCAGGCGTGCGAACGGCTCTGCATCAGGAGCCAGCACTCCGAGAACTGGCAACAACTCCGCTCATGCTCAGTGTACTGTTGCTGACCTATCGGGGAGCCACCGCCTCAGAGATCATCCAACAGGGAACGGGACTGGAACGACAAGTGTGGACGGATTACGTGGCGCGTCAGGGAGCTGAGAAAGGCAACGACACCCGCTATCCGTTGGAACGTACCCGCGCCATGCTCTCGTGGCTCGCCTAGCAGATGCACGTGCATCAACAGACCATTTTCTACGCGGAATATCTGCAGACCGACTGGCTTGCGCTCGACCTGCAACAAACTGTGACGTGGCTAGCGATGCGCCTTCCTGCGATGATCATCGGGGGATGTGTTGGCCTGCTCGTCTTCCTGCTCGTACAGGGTATGAGTGACTACGTATCCCTGCTTCAAATAGGGCTGTTGGGTGGGTTCATAGGGGACAGCTTCAGTCAGCAGGTGGTTGCGGGACCGCTTCGTGTCACGTGCCACCGCTCACACGAAAAGCGAGTCTATATTTGCCATGCTCTGCTGCTTGGAGTGCTTCTTGCCGCAAGCTTTGGCCTCTCTTTTGCTTTTGGCTCACCGTCTGTTCCTGGCGTATCGTATTCTCTGAGTGACTGGGGGCGAGATGGCAGCCTGCTTGGTTTGGGGGGAGGACTGAGCTTCTGGATCTTCCAGAGGCTCCTGCATCGCATGGGTGGGAAGCCAGGAAGGGAAACAAGTGCGCGCCCTTCCCGGCAAAGAGGTCTGGCTGCGTGGCTCACCAGGACGACAAACCCATCCGTCTGGCAGGCAACCACTGCATTGGGAGTTGGAATGGGGCTAAGCTACGGGCTGAACTCCGGGCTGAGCTACGGGCTGAACTCCGGGCTGAACTCCGGGCTGGGCTACGGGCTGAGCGTCGGGCTGATCGTCGGTATCATCGTCGTGCTAGTTCATGTCATCCTTGCTGACTCAATGGGGTCCCTTCGTTTTGCAGAGCGCATTCATTGGACCTGGCGTGATCTCCTCCGATCGCAACATCTGCGGATCAGCGGAAGTATTGCAGGTGCGTTGTTCCTCTTCTTCGGCTTGAGCTACGGGCTGAGCTCCGGGCTGATCGTCGGGCTGAACGAAGGGCTGAGTCAAGGGCTGAACGAAGGGCTGATCATCGGGCTGATCATCGGGCTGATCGAAGGGCTGATCGAAGGGCTGAGCCACGGGCTGAGCCACGGGCTGATCTTTTGGTTGCTGCTAGGACTGTATCAGGGTATGAAGCAGGAGCACCTTGAAGATCAGGACCGTCAACGGTTTAATCAAGGGATTCGTCGCTCCTTGCGCAATGGACTGCTTCTTGGCCTGATCAGTGCCATCATCATCAGCATGCTAGGCCTGCTGAGCGTCGGGCTGAGCTACGGGCTGAGCCACGGGCTGCGCGTCGGGCTGAACTACGGGCTGAGCGTCGAGCTGAGCCACGGGCCGAGCGTCGGGCTGAGCTACGGGCTGAACAACGTGTGGATCATGCTGCTTATAGGCACGGTGGTTATGTGGGCACTCTCAGGAGGACTCACGATCCTGCGCCATTATGTGATCCGCTGGCTCCTGGCTCGTCACCACACCTTTCCCTTTCGTGCCCAGGCCTTTCTCGATGATGCCACGGCCCGTATCCTGCTGCGGCGTGTGGGCGGAGGATACAGCTTCATCCATCGCCGCCTGCAAGACTATTTTGCTGAGGTGGTAGTACCACCTTCACGAAAATAAGTAACGATATAAAAGAGTAAAAGATGTATAAACTGCTCATATGGCTGTCCCAGGAACTTTTCCTTGCCAGACCCCAGGTCCGCGCGCGTATCCAGGACGAAGCAGCGTATGCGCGGAAACGTCGTGGCACCGAGATTCGTGCAAACGAGCAAGCACGTCAATGGGATCGCCAACGGGAAGAGATCCACCCCGCCGAAGTCGCTGAGCGCTTAGCGGACATCGAGACGAAGAAACTGGCCCCACCCAAAATCAAGAGAGCGGTTCCCGATGCCGACGCTGATCGTCCAGTCCGTACGCTCCGTGTCCGGCTTGGGGAGGAGAGACTTTCATGACCCACCCCATCTTTCGCAAGAACATGTACATCGATTATGTAGACACTTGAAGATTACTCCCACATTGTACACGTCTGGTCAAGACAAGTGCAACTGTCTGGCCTGTTCGCTGTCTAGACAGTGTCCAGGTAGCCATGAGGACACTGAGAGCAGCGCAGAAAATATGGGAGTTCACGATAGAGCTGATAGAATACGCGCCTTCCTGATGAATCGAGTGCCAGTTTAACCATCGTGCCATCGTGATCGGTCCATTCCCCGCGCATAGCCTTCAGCAGTGGAATATCCATATTCACATGCGTCAACACCTTCTGCTCAGGCACGTGGTGAAGTGCTGCAAACGCCTGCAACGAGACAAGACGCTTCGGCAGTGGACCGATGCTCCGTTCTCTTTTCCGAGGGGGCTGGTGTGGCATTCCTGCCTCCAGCTTGCTACGCCACTCCTGAACTTGCTGTTCTAACACTTCCATGCGGCGTTCTAATGCAGCAAGGCGCTGCTCGGCAGCAACCCGGACATGCCCAGGTTGCTGTCCAGGGAAACACCGCTCCAGATCAGAGACGGCTATCTCACAGCGATTCGGCTTTGGGAAGGAAGCTGGCAGAGTCCCCTTGTGAATAGCGCGCCGGATCGTTTTGTCACTCACCCCGCAAAGCCGAGCTGCTTCCAAAATATTGACATGTTCCATACTCACATCCTCCCTCCTTGCCTTCTCACTGTCTAGACAGCAATAGATGATGACTGAAGTTGCTGCAACACAGCAATCAACCGCACTCAAACGAGATCAATCTGTAGCTTCTGACCCATCGAGCGACTCCCCCAAATCGGTAAGTAATTGCTCGATTCTTTTCACGGTACACTGGTGTCGCTCGACCTCTCGCTCCCACCCATGAGTGACAGCATCCTCAATCAGTTCCTGCTCCCGTCTCCAGCGACGGCGTAATCGGGGCGCATACGCAGGGGTGGTCACAAACTTCGCACAGGAGAGGTACAAGTCACACTCACAAGGGCCTTCTTGAGGCAGGCGGAGACACCTACCCAGCTCTAGCTCCGTCTGAAAGTAATGTTCTTTTAACCAGGTGATCTCCGATTGTGCAAAATGACCATCGCGTAGCATTTGTGCTCCTGGTCCTGCAATGGTGGCTTGCTCGCCCAACACCGCCTGGTAATCTTGCCGCACATCCTCGTCCGCGATGCCAAGATAGGCCAGCGACATGGCTGCACTCTCATGCCCTAAAATCTTCTGGATGGTCCGCAAGCGTGCTCCACGCTGTGCCAGCTGCGTTCCAACCGTGTGCCGAAAACGATGGGGGGTCACTGTCGGCTTGCCATCTGGTGTGACGAGCCCTGCCGCCTGGCAAGCTTTCTCAATCGCACACTCGAACAGGTAGCGTGCTCCAAAGAGCCTGCCTCGATGCATGAAGAGGTAGCGGGTGATGAGGCCGGTTTTATGGTCAACCAATCCGCGTTCTCCTTTGTGGAGGGCTTGAAGGGTCCTGATAGCCGCAGCAGCCTCCTCATGGATGGGGATCACTCTCTCCTGGTACGTTTTTCCCGCAGGGATGCGCAGTCGAGGTGTGCCATCTGGATAGCTGTCGAGGCAGTCCACTTCGAGCCGACGGATTTCCCCTCGTCGTGCCCCGCTCCAGCGAGCAATGAGCAGGGCCGCTTGCTGATACGGACAGTCAAGCGCCCGAATTGCGCTCATGAGCCGTTCCAGCTCAGGCTCAGGAATGTAGCGAGGAATCCGCTGTGGGCGCTTGGGAAGCTCTCCAGGGAGAAGCAGTGGTCGGATGGGAACATCCTCCCATCCCCAGTAGGCGACCTCACGAAAGAACTGAGCCACTTTGGTCATGATCAGCCGTTTGCTCGATGAAGCCAGCGGCTGTGACGTGAACACGCCCAGTCGGGTGTTGAGCGCCTCGGCATATTCCAGGACATGCTCTCGCGTCACTTCTGCAAAGGTCTCAATCTCAGGATAGGTCTGCTCGATCCAGTCAACGAACTCGCGCACGGCCAGATCTAGCCTCTTGACGGTTGCGGGTTCATCTGTCAAACTCCGCGCAGTCAGGTAACGAGCCAGGATCTCCTGCATGCGTGGTTTGTGGGCCATGAACACGCGTCGAGAGGGGGCATTCACCACTCGTTGTGGCTCGCGGTTCACTTGCCCTCGATGATAGAGCACCAGCTGAAGTTGGTGCAGAGAGATCTTGCGCCATTTGAGCCGCTTGCGATACTCGTCCGCTGAGCCATAAAGCGCATCCACATCTGGCCGTTCGATAAAACCGTCAAGGGCCTGCTCGAACTCCTGAAGTTCGGCATCGGTAATCTGTTCAACGTCTGGCACGCCGGTATGCATCAGGATACGATGAATGAGCCAGTGGAAGGCGCCCGTTGTATGCTGCTGGGCGAAGCCCAGCTGAAAGGCGTCATCAAGCAGAGAGGTCATCCCCATATCTCCTGCTGCACAGGTAAAGAGAGCGGCTGGCCGAAATTGGCGAACAGCAATGAGCCATTCCCAATCGAAGCGGGCATATCCGCGTAAAGCCAGGAAGGCCAGATAGTGACGCGCATGGTAGGAGATTTTGTACAGGACATCGTTGTGTCCCACGTTCTGTCGGCACTCTTCATCTGACCGTCCCACACGCTCAACGAGAGGAGCCGCAAACCACTCTTGCAGGTCGGGATACCACACGACGAACTGGCGACGATACAGCAAGAGCGCCTCCTGGTACTTCTTGCTCGTCGCGAAGTGCCGGACGAACGTTTCCCATTCCTGTGCCGAAGCGTGATGGAAAGACAAAGGCGGGACACGAGATCGATTAGGGGTACTGCTCACTTCGTCTCCTCCTTCCCAAGAGCCTGCCGATATTCGGCCACAACCGTGGCATCTGAGACATCGGTGTAGATCCGAGTGGATTCCGGCGAGGCATGACCCAGGCGCTTTTGAAGCGTGAGTTCCCGCATACCTCCCTCGAACATGCGCGTCGCATGCGTGTGCCGGAGGGCGTGAGGGGTCATCCAGGGGGTACGAATACCGAGACGCTCGCAGTGCCGCTCAAAGAGTTTCACGAGAGCGGCGTACGAGAGAGGTTCATCGCGTCGTTTTCCTCGGCCTCCAACAAGAAACACGTAGGGAGAGGCGGAGTCACGTGGGCGCTCATGCATCACGTAGTTGCTGACAGCCTGTAAGGTCTCCGCTTGCAGGAGATCCACCACGCGTTCTGTTCGCGATTTGGTCCTGGCCCCTTTCGGGTGATCTGTGCGATAGCGGATGATCACCCGCTTGCGCGCGTAAGAGATATCTTCGAGTTGAAGGTTGAGCACTTCGCCTGGGCGCAAACCGCCGTGGAGCATCAGCAGAGACATCGCTTTGTCCCGTTTGAGTTGCAGGGAGGCCAGCAGTTTGCCGATCTGCTCGTCATCCATCGGACGAGGAACACGCCTGGCTGTTTTGACGTGGACCGACCGTCGGATGGGGCGCTGATGACTTGCACGCCCCATGAAAGGACGGTGCCGGGCATCTACACGGGCCTGAGCCGGGTCATCGACCTGTTGAATGGGATTCTCGCGGGGAGCCTCCGCTTCAGAGAGAATCAGATATTCGTAGAAGGAGGAGACGGCTGCAAAGGTCCGATTGATCGAGGCCCCGGCAAGGCGGGTCGCGGAAGTTCCCTCCTCAGTCGTGGTCGAGAGCACCAGGCTCAGGCGCTGTGCTCGCTTGCGGCTAGGGAGCATACTGAGGTATTCTAAAAAGAGGAAGGCATGTCGTGGAGCAAAGTCAAGATAGGTGAGCTGCTGCTTCTTGAGAAAGGCCATGAAATGCAGCAAATCGTAGGCGTAGGCCGACAGCGTGTTGGGAGAACACCCCCGAGCACGCAGGTGACGCAGAAAGCCAGCGACAACGGGAATGGCCTGGCCGTCATCATCAAGCAGTTCAAAGGTTTCGTCATGGACATGGTCCTTGCGGATATGGTGGACTCGCATGGTTCACTTGCTCCTTCTGTGGCTAGCAAACATCTGTTCTTGTCACGAACACATGCTCTACAGGGTTACAAGTGTCCACATAACCTTGAAACCGCCTTCGCGAGACGGTTCCAGAAGATGCTACAAGACGCCTGGGACAATCGTTCCTGGCACTTGCTGGTGGCTGATCCGGGGGCAGGCAAAACCATGAGTATCCGCGACCTACAAAAAAGGGCCGGTGGACGATCCGTTCTCGCGGTGGTGGCACCCAAAAACAATGACGATGAGCAGGCGTTAGGCGACCAGTTTTTAGCAGCGCTGGGCCTGCCGATCCGAGGGCATTGGAGCACGCGCAAGCCCAAACTCATGGGACACTTGCACCAATACGGGACGGAATTCCTCATTGTCGATGATGCACACGACCTCTCGCTTGAGCATCTGATGTTGCTCAAAGAAGTGACGGACCAGGGGCGGTTGCAGTACGATCATCCGCTCGGGTTGTGTTTGGTGGCCGCAGGGCGCGGAGACACGATTCCCTTGAAGGAAACATTCGATTTGCCCGATCCAACGTGGCTGCAATTTCGTCGCCGTTTCGATAAACTCGCCCCGTTCTG
>WNFX01004672.1_pt1 | contig 17017 bp, 15 predicted proteins | sample 5400111 | NCBI WGS metagenome assembly WNFX01 (sample SAMN13153363, study PRJNA577476) | soil metagenome | isolation source: 40 cm soil or saprolite under grassland replicate 1 | place: USA:California | collected 2016-06-15 | reverse complement strand
GGTCAGCGAGCACGACCTCGCCCGCGACGATCGGCCGCACATGCACGACGGGCTGGACGGGCGAGGGTCCCTCCACGTGGCCACCGTGGAGTGGGTTGGCCGCCCACGTCGTACGGCGGACCGCCTTCACCAGCTGCGTCAGCCGGTGGGACGCCGGGACCCCCAGCGGGCGGGACTGGATGTCAGTTCCGCCATCGGAGCCAGGGGCGTGCTTCGCGCTGTGAACGTTGTAGACCATCGAAGCCACGACGACATCACCGTGGGATTGGTCATCGGGCTTTAGTCCTCCCGCCACGCCCGCGAAGAGGATCATCTGAGGGGAAAAGGACTCGATCGCTGCGGCAGCCTCCGCGGCGCCACTGGCGTTCCCCATGCCGACTTCCGCGAGATAAACCTCCCAGTCGAGGTACTCGCCGCGAACGTAGCCAACCTCGTAACGCGTGCCGCTGCGGGTGCGGCGTTTCGTGACCTCATCAAGGTGGGAACGCACCGCAGCGTACTCAAGCGCCAGCGCGGTAAGAACGATCACCTTGAGCGTCGGCTTCGCATCCGAAGCGGACTGCGGCCAGGCGAGGCTGTCTGCAGGGACTGGAGCGCGATCGCCGATCACCCGCGTACCAGACTCAAGATCACGGCGGAGAGCGCGCACGCTAGCGTTGGCGTCATTGACGGACCAGAGAACCGCTACACCTGCCGGTTCCGCGTTCACCAGGCCCCGGTCGAGTAGAGCCTTCAGCCTCTTACTGGCTGTGGTCGGTGAGACGCCCAGGACCTCGGCTACGCGCCGTCCACTCACAGCAGCACTGGACTCCAGCAGAACCCTGAGAAGCCCCTGCTCATGAAGGTCGACCTTAGGCAAGTGCTCAACCATCTCAGCATCTTCCCACCTCCCGCCATGGGTTGTCCAGTTTATGGACAAGCCACGTCCGCGGTGGGGGGCCGAGCAGATCGACCAAACGCGGCGGCCTCCCGGACCTTGGCCAACGGACCGTCAGGACAGCGCTTCGGCCGATGCAGCCAGGAGATGAGCTTAAGGCTAATGGTCAGCCTGGCCATCCGGGACACAGGCTCGCGGCCAGCGAGCTCGGCCCGGCTGTCCGCCCGGTCGCGCGTACCTGCTCGGCCTCGCCGAAATCTGCTCAGGCGCTGTCGCCGGGATGCTGAGCCGCTCGGTCAGCCACCACGATCATGAAGGCGTCAGCCACCGGCGCCGCCTCGGTTCCGGCTGCCATCATCACCGTGTGCTCACCAGGGACCGCTCGGCAATCAAGTCGGCTGGGCCGCGTCGGTGGCCGCGGGAGGATCTGCTCGCGCACCGCTGACCGCAGCCGTCGCGGCCGGCGGCAGCGGTACCCGCTGGAGGTGCCCGGCACCCGGGCGATGCGGGCCGGTCATGGCTGCCTTCCGTGATGAGCACCGCGACGCACGCGCAGGTAACCCATGCCGAAAGTAGTGCGTTGAGCCTGCACATGCTTATGCGCTAACCTGCATGTTCACTCGTATTCTTCGGCACGCCATCTGCCGCAAGGCTGAGGCGATCAATGGCGTAATGGATGTCTAGAGGCACGCCGAACGCCGATTATGAATGTCTATCTCATCGGTAGGTTTTCGGCCATTCGTGCGCGCAGAGTAACTGTTCTGTACACGCGTCCGGTACGACCGGGCAAAGGCAGCACGAGCTCGGACTGAATGTGCCCTGGTGCTGTGCCGTGGGGGCGGCATTGCGGGCTTCGGGGCAGGCTGGGCGAGGAAGTCGAGTTACCCCCGGCCAGGCCAGACGGCCCGGCGCTGTTGGCTGGCGAGCCGAGCCGCCGTGGTCGTCGGCATGAGCCGGCTCAATGCTGAGCAGTGCTGGCGCCCAGAACAGTTTGGAGGTGGCCTAAGCTGCCGCTTCTCCGCTGCCCAGGATCGCTGCCGTCAACTGTGGATTGGGTGCTCTGGCCTGGCACGAGGTGGTCCGGTTACCGCCTGGCGCCAGTAGCCGGATGTGGCCAGCGCCAGCAAAATCCCCACACCAAGAACCACGGGTCCCAGACTCCCAGGTGCCAGTGCAACGCCGTCCGGTCCACCCCTCCGGCGGGGTTTGATGACCCCGAAAGGACGAGGGCGGCGGCCGCGACATTAAGACCGCCGTATACCAGCAGTAGCGCACTGGCCCCCGCGGAACTGAGCAGCAGCCACCGGCGCGGAACTAGTTTCCCCTAGGGCCGGACCAGTGCCAGCGCGAGCAGGCCCCCGGCCACCTTCGCCGCCACGGCCGCGAGAGCGACCAGTACCGGAAGGGCCCCGCCGTGGCGGGCGAACTGCTCCACGTACCCGCCGACCGTGCTGACCAGGCCATGCGCACCCGCGGCCCAGTACAGGTTCACCAGCGCGTACGCGAACGCGACGATCGTGGCGGCATACGCCGCGGCGGTGCCTGCCGTAGACCAGCCGATGGGGGGCGGGGCCTGCGTACGGTCAATGCTCGTTCTGCCCATCACGCTCCATTCCTGGCAAGCGGATTTTGGGATCGCGCAGCGCGGTTGTGGTCAGCGTGCTCACGGAGTGGTCTCTTCCCCGCTGCGGGGTTCGAGCCGGCGAACTGCGATCAGGGTGAGCCCAAGGTCGCGGACCTTGGCCAGCAGCCCGTGCAGCGCGGGCTGGTCAGTGAGCAGGCCGAAGATGACTGTCTCCTCGCTGTGGCCGCTGACCTGCAGGCCGTCGAACCAGGCGGCCCATCGGCTGTCCAGGACGCCCGCGACGCGGATCTCATACCACGCGGGCCCACCGGAGGCGGTCACCTCATCGCCCCAGAACTGGCTGGTCTTAGTGGCCATCGCCTCGGCAGCCGCCCGCGGCTGGGGGCGCCGGTCACGGCGTGTTCCCGGCGCTGGCATCGTTGAGGATGGCCACGTGGCTGCCGGTCAGCCGGGGCGCGCCGGCGCTGGGGTCCGGGCCAGCGGCCCGGCCCGGTGGCCGGGAACCCGATTGGACGGCAAGAACAGCTCCCGCATGGCGGCCTGCTGGCCACCGGGCCCGGAGGGCCGGCGCGGGGCGGCGGATGGTCAGCCACATGGCTGCGGCCAGGGCGGCCAGCGGGCTGGCTGGCGGGTATCAAGATCACCTCGCGGGGACGTTCGGCTTCACTGGGCACGGTAGGAGCCGACGCCAGGGCTGGGCGTCAGCCGAAGGTGTACCTGTCCAGTGGAACCTTCACCGGCCAATGGGCTGGTACCAGGGTGCCGCCTGCCCGGCCCGGTAAACTGATCACACCCAGCGGCGACGCTGGCCCATTGCTGGACGCGCTGAGGAGTGGGTCGCCGATGGCTGATACCCGGGCCGCGTCGGCCGGCGAGGTTACTATTTCCGGGCACGATGTGCTGCTGGCCACCAAGCTGCACCTGCCCCGTCCGCGGCCGGGCTTTGTCCCCCGCCCGCGCCTGGCCGGCCGACTCGATGAGGGGCTGGCACGGGGGCTGGTGCTCGTCTGCGCTCCAGCGGGATACGGCAAGACGGCGGCGCTGGCCGACTGGGCCCGGCGCAGCGGCCGGCCGGTGGCGTGGCTGTCGCTGGATACCGGTGATAACGACCCGGTGCGGTTCTGGCGCCACGTTGTTGCCGCGGTGGGCCCGGCCAGAGCGGGAGCTGCTGAGCGAGCGCTGCCGTTGCTGGGCGCTCCACCACCGTCATCGTTCGCAGGCCTGGTGACGGCGCTGATCAACGAACTGGCCGCCCAGCCCGGTGACGGCGAGCCAGTCTTGATTCTGGACGACTACCACCTGATCGACTCCGGGCCGGTGCACGAGTCGCTGTTGTTCTTGCTGGAGCATCTGCCGCCGGGGCTGCAGGTGGTGCTGGCGAGCCGGTCCGACCCGCCGCTGCCGCTGGGGCGGCTGCGGGCCCGCGGTCAGCTCGCCGAGCTGCGCGCCGCCGAGCTCCGGTTCACCGCGGACGAGGCCGCGGCCTTGCTGCAGCGGGTAGCGGAAAGGGCGGGCACCGCTCTGTCCGATGCGGACGTCGCCGCGCTGACGGCGCGCACAGAGGGGTGGGCAGCGGGCCTGCAGCTGGCCGGGTTGTCGCTACGCGGGCAGGCGGACACGGCCGGGTTCGTGGCCGCCTTCAGTGGCAGTCACCGCTACGTTCTGGACTACCTGACCGGGGAGGTGCTTGAGCACCTGGATGAGCAGGTGCGCGACTTCCTGCTGGAGACCTCGGTACTGGAACGGCTGTCGGCGGAGCTGTGCGACGCGGTTACCGGCCGGAACGGCAGCCAGGCGCTGCTCGAGCAGGTGGAGCAGGCCGGGCTGTTTCTGATGCCGCTGGACGACGTGCGCGGATGGTGGCGCTACCATCATCTGTTCGCCGACCTGCTCCGCGCCCGCCTGCAGGCCGAACGGCCCGCCCGGGCGGTGGCGCTGCACCGGGCCGCGGCCGCCTGGCACGCCGAGCATGATCTGGCCGACGATGCGGTGCGGCACGCGCTGGCCGCCGGGGACACGGTGTGGGCGGCCCGGCTGATCGAGCAGCACTTTGACGCCACCTATCACCGAGGCCAGCGGGCCACCATCCACCGGTGGCTGGCGGCGCTGCCCGCCGACCTGGTGCACACCCGCGCGCGGCTGCTGCTGGTGCAGGCGTGGATGGCGGTGGTCGGCGGCCAGGTGGAAGCGGCTGACGTCGCGTTGGATGTGGCGCAGCGGGCATCCGCTCAGGCCGCCGCAGAGCCGTTCGAGCCATCGGCGGGCCGGGCCACGAGCATGCTGGCCAACACCCGCGCCGCGATCACCATCGCCCGGGGCTGGCTCGCGTGGCTGCACGGCGACGCCGATGGCGCGACCGCTCTCGCGTCCCAGGCACTCAGTGAGCTGACCGACGGCGACTGGCTGCTGACCTCGCTGGGCCAGCTGGAGCTGGCTCTGGCTGACCGGCTCCGCGGCCGGCTCGACGACGCGGAGCGCGGCTTCACCGCGAGCCTCGCCGGATGGCGGGCGGCCGGTGAGCGCGGCTCGGCGGTATCGACCTGCGAGTTGCTGGGCCGGGTCCACCTTGCCCGGGGCCGCCTGGACGCAGCGCTCGGCGCCTTCCAGCTGGCACTGGAGATCGCCACGGAGCCGGGCCAGCCGGCCTTGCCCGTGGCCGGCATCGCGTACGCAGGCATGGCCGAGGTGGAATACCAGCGGGACGAGCTGGGCGCCGCCCTCTCGCATGTCACCGAGGGCATTGCGCGCCTGCGGGCGGTGAACCACACCGCGCCGATGGCCACCGGCCTGGCCAGGCTGGCGTGGATCCGGCAGGCCACCGGCGATACGGCCGGCGCGCTGGAGGCGATCGGCGAGGCTGAGCGGGCCGCGCCCAGCCCGGCCGTGACCGGGCTGGTCAATTCCGTGCCGGCGCAGCGGGCGCGGCTGCTGCTGGCCCAGGGCAACGTAGCCGCGGCCATCCGCTGGGCTCAGCAGCACGGCCTGCGCCCCGATCACGAGCCCAGCTACCCGCACGAGCAGGAGTACCTGGTGCTCGCGCGGCTGCTGCTCGCACAAGACCGCCCCGGTGCGGCGCTGGCGCTGCTGGACCGGCTGCTCGCCCAGGCGACGGCCCAAGACCGGATGGGCAGTGTGATCGAGATCCAGGCGCTGCGGGCGCTGGCGCAGGCGGCGGGCGGCGACGGGCCCGCCGCGGTGACTACCCTGGCCGAGGCGCTCACCCTGGCCAGCCCGCGAGGCTACGTACGGATCTTCGCCGACGAAGGGCCGCCGATGCGCGCCCTGCTCGGCCGCATCGTCGCCGCCTACCGCGCCGGGCACCCCCCGGCCCGGGCCATCCCGTTCAGCCACCTAGCCCGGGTCACGCAGGCGTTCGACGGCAAGCCCGCCATGCCCGGCTCCGCGCCGGCTGCCGCGGCCGGATTGCCCGGCCTGATCGACCCGCTGACCGGCCGTGAGCTGCAGGTGCTGGCAATGCTGGCGGTCGGCACGCCGAACCAGTCCATCGCCGGCGAGCTGTTCGTCACCGTCTTCACGGTCAAAAAGCACGTCAGCCACCTCCTGGGCAAGCTGGGCGCGGCCAACCGCACCGAGGCCGTCGCCCGGGCACGGGACCTGGGCCTGATCCCCTAGCGCCGGTCCCGGCGGCACCCGGGTACCACAGTCGCCGCCGCGAAGATTCCACCCGGCAGGTACACCTTCGGCTGACGCCCTCGGCGGCGCCGGCTCGTAGCGTCCCTCACAGAACCTGGCCTCTACCAGTAGGCCGCCAAACGAGCGGCGCGGAAAACCGCAGTACCCCCGGAGGATCGTTATGCCTGCAAATGAGATAGCGGGCGCGGCGGCGCTGGTCACCGGCGCCAGCCGCGGCTTCGGCAGTGGCATCGCTACCGCGCTGTCCAAGGCCGGCGCGAACGTCGTCGGCGTCGCCCGCGACCGCGGCCCGCTGGAAGAGTTGCACGCCCAACTCGGCGAATCCTTCACCGCGGTGCCCGCCGACGCGGCCGACCCGGTCGTGGCCGGGCAGCTCATCGACGCCTACCGTCCGGCCATCCTGGTGCTCAACGCCGGCGCCACCCCGCTACCGCGGCCAATCCAGCACCACACGTGGCAGACGTTCAGCCGCAACTGGGACGTCGACGTAGCCCACGTGTTCCACTGGGTGCGCGAGGCGCTGCTCGCTCCGCTCGCCCCCGGAAGCGTCGTGATCACACTGTCCAGCGGAGCGGCGCTGCGCGGCTCGCCGCTGTCGGGCGGCTACGCCGGGGCCAAGGCCGCCATCAGGTTCCTCACCGCCTACGCCGCCGAGGAATCGCAGCGGGCGGCGCTCGGCATCAGGTTCGTCTCGGTGCTGCCGCAGCTCACCCCGGCGACCGCGCTGGGCGCGGTGTTCGCCGCCGCCTACGCCGCCCGGCAAGGCGGAGACGCCGCCCCCAGAACCGGCGGCCCGGCGCTCACCCCCGAGCAGGCTGGCCAGGCGATCGTCGATCTCACCAGTCCCGGCTGGGACCAGGATGCCTACCTGCTCACCGCCGCGGGCCTTCGTCCGCTGCCCTGACATCCCGCTCAGCACCGCAGAATCGGAGGAACAGACATGACAATGGCAGGCAAATCAGTTCTGGTGACCGGGGCCAACCGCGGCATCGGGCGGGCGCTGGTCGAAGAGGCGCTCGGCAGAAGCGCCGGGCGGGTGTATGCCGGCACGCGCCAGCCGCTGGCCCACCCGGATGGGCGCGTCACGCCGCTGGCCCTGGATGTGACCAGCGCGGCGCAGATTCAGGCGGCCGCCGGTCAGGTCGAATCGCTCGATGTCCTGATCAACAACGCCGGCATATGGCTTTTCATCGTCAACAATGTGTCGCTGATGGCCCTCGCCGCCTTGCCGCTCACCCCGGCCTACTCGATCTCCAAGGCGGCCGCATTCTCTCTGACGCAATCGCTGCGCGCCCTGCTGGCCGGGCGGGGCGTGCGAGTGCACGCCGTCCTGACCGGCCCCGTCGACACCGACATGACCCGGGGCTTCGACATCCCCAAGGCCTCTGCGGAGTCGGTCGCGCGAGCCATCTTTGACGGTGTGGAGAACGGGGAGGAGGACATCTTCCCCGATCCCACGTCGGCATCGCTGGCCGACGGCTGGCGCGACGGGGTGGCCAAGGCATTCGAACGCCAGAACGCGGCCTTCGTCCAGCCCCAGCCCGCCGCGACATAGCAGGAGAGGAGAAGAGAAAAGGAGAGAAACGATGACCAGTCACAAGACCGGGACACGGGAGGAGTGGCTCGCCGCCCGGCTGCAGCTGCTCCAGGCCGAGAAGGAGCTGACCCGGCGCAGCGACGAACTGGCCCGGCGGCGCCAGGAGCTGCCCTGGTACCGGATCGACAAGGACTACCGGTTCGACACCGACCAGGGCCCGGCGTCGCTGGGCGATCTGTTCGGCGGGCGGTCGCAGCTGCTGGTCTATCACTTCATGTTCGGGCCCGGCTACACCGCTGGGTGCCCGACCTGCTCGTCGATCGCCGACGGGTTCAGCGGCTCGGTCGTCCACCTCGCCTATCACGACGTCACGCTGTGCGCGGTGTCGCGGGCCCCGCTGGCGAAGATCCAGGCCTACAAGCAGCGGATGGGCTGGAGCTTCCCCTGGGCGTCGTCGTCCGGCAGCGACTTCAACTACGACTTCCACGTGTCCCACACCAGCCAGGAATGGCAGGCCGGGGCCGTGCAGTACAACTTCCGCGCGATGGACTTCCGGCCGCCGGCCGGCCAGGAGAGTTCCCGGGACGCCTGGAGTGAGTCGATCTTCGGCACGGACTGGGAGACCTACCGGCGCGAAGGGCCCGGCATGAGCGCGTTCGCGCTCGAGGACGGCGCCGTCTACCACACCTACTCCGCCTACGAGCGCGGGATCGACGTGCTGTGGGGGATGTACGCGTGGCTGGACCGCGCGCCACGCGGCCGCAACGAGACCGGTATCTGGTGGCGCCGCCACGACGAGTACGACCGCCAGTGACGCATGCCGGCCCAGGCGCCACCGGGCCCACGGCCGCGTGCGCCGACCCGCCCGGGCCGGACGCCGCTGCACGCAGCCCGGCCCAGCGGCCGGGACCGGCCGGCGGCCAAACCTGGACACGCAGGGAGGAAGACGAGCATGAGTGACCGGCCGAGCGGGGCCAGCGACTATAACACCAAGATCATTGAGGAGTTCCGGGCGAACGAGGGACGCGTCGGCGGGCCATGGGCGGGCGCCGCGCTTATACTCATCCACCACATCGGCGCCAAGTCCGGGACCGAGCGCGTCTCGCCGGTGGGCTACTTCCCGCAAGGAGAAGGCCGCTTCGCCATCGTGGCCTCCAATGGAGGATCGCTAGCCCACCCAGACTGGTACTACAACCTCAAGGCCCACCCCAGGATCACCGTCGAGGTGGGTACCCAGACGTTCACGGTATTGGCGGAGGAGCTGGGCCGTGCCGCCCACGCCGAACTGTGGCCGAAGCTGGTCGCGGAGACTCCTGCCCTCGGCGAATTCCAGGCCAAGACCACGCGGCAGATTCCGGTGGTCATGCTGACCCGCCAGAACTGACCTGTAATGATCACCTGGAGGGCAGAAATGAAGCTCACGATCATCGCCCCGACCGGCGGCGTCGGCCGGCAACTCCTCGCCCAGGCCCTCGACGCCCACCATGATGTCACGGCCGTGGCCCGCAACCCCGCCAAGCTCCCGCCCGACGTGCTTGCCACCAGGGACGCCCGCGTCGTCACCAGTGACCTGGCCGACCCAGACCCGCAGGTCCTGGAGACCGCGGTCGCTGGGGCCGACGCGGTCTTGTCGGCCCTCGGACCGCACAACAACTCCGACGCCGGAATTGCCGCATCCGGCACCCGGGCGATCATCACCGCAATGCGGGCGGCCGGGGTGCGCCGGATCGTCGCGATCAGCGCCTCCCCCGTCAGCACCACACCCTCGCCGGGCCGCCCAGACCCACCCCGCCACGACCCCGGCGACGGATTCATCATGCGCCATCTCGGGGTGAGAATCGCCAAGGCGCTGTTCGGCAAGGTCTACAACGACCTCGCGCGGATGGAAGACGTGCTGCGCGAGTCCGGCCTGGACTGGACCATCCTGCGGCCACCCCAGCTCACCGGCAAACCGCTCACCGGCACCTACCGCACCGCCGTCGGGCGCAACCCCCACGGCGGCCGGTCCGTCTCCCGCGCTGACCTCGCCCACTGCATGCTCGCCGTGCTGGACCAGCCCGAAACCATCGGCCAGGTCATCGGCATCGCCAACTAGCCGGTATTCCAGCCGCGTTTCGTCCTACCGGTGAAAGGAGACATCATGACAACATTGATCCTGGTCACGGGCGGTACCGGCACGCTCAGGCGGCCCGTGGCGCAGCGGCTGCGCGACGCCGGCGCGACGCCGGTCCGCGGCCCCCCGGGCCGTCCCGGCCACATGGCCGGGCCGGCGCACGCGGGTCAGTCGGCGGCGGCTACCGAGGGCTCGCGTTGCAGGGAAGCCGCGACGGCGCGGGCGATTTCGGTGCGCCGGATGAGCAGGAAGGTGACCGGGACGGCGGCTAGCGCGGTGAGCCCGGTGACCCAGAACGCCCACTGGAACCCGCCGGTGAGCGCGGTGGCCGCGGCGTGGCCCTGGCTGAGCAGCAGGCGGGAGTGGGTCGCCGCCACGGTGGAGGCGACGGCGACCCCGATCGCCCCGCCGATCTGCTGGGAGGTATTGAGCAGCCCGGAGGCGATCCCGGCGTCGTGTTCGGTGACGCCGGCCAGGGCGCCTATCGACGTCGTGATGAACGCGAAGATGGCGCCGCCGGCCACGAACAACGGGCCGGCGAGGTTGGCCCAGTAGTGCCCGTGCGCGGGCACCTGGGTCGCCCACAAGATCCCGGCTCCGACCAGGGTCATCCCGGCCGCCATGACCAGCTTGGCCGAGACGCGGGTGACGAGGATCTGGGCCGGGCCGGCCAGCGCGAGCGCGGTGAGCGACGTCGCCAGCCAGGCGACCCCGGTCTTCAGGGCGGAGTACCCGAGCACCTGCTGCATGTACAGGGTGCCGGTGAAGAAGAAGCTGAAGAAGCTGGCCCCGAGCAAGAAGCTGACGGCGTTCGACCCGGCGAGGGTCTTCAGCCGGAACAGGCGCAGCGGCAGCAGCGGTGCCTCGGCCCGGGTCTCGATGACCAGGAAGCCGGCCAGCATGGCCGCCGACGCCGCGAGCAGCGCCAGCGTCCGGACGTCCGTCCACCCCACGGTAGGTGCCTGCGAGATCGCGTAGACCAGCATCACGAGGGCGCCGGTCACGGTGATGGCGCCGAGCGGGTCGTAGCGCCGGCGGGCGCCGTGCAGCCTGCTTTCCGGCACGACGGGCCGGGCCAGCAGCAGGGTGGCCGCGCCGATCGGGACGTTGAGGTAGAAGATGTACTGCCAGCCGGCGTACCGGGTGAGCACGCCGCCGGCCAGCAGGCCGGCGGTGGCCGCGGTGGCGCCGATGCCGCCCCAGGCGCTGAGCGCCTTGTTGCGCTCGGCGCCCTCGCGGAACATGTTCATCACGATGGACAGCGCGGCGGGCAGCACCACGGCGGCGCCCAGGCCCTGGATGCCGCGCATGATGATCAGGAACGTGTCGGTGGTGGCCAGCGCGCAGGCCAGCGAGGCCGCGGTGAAGATGGCCAGCCCGGCGACGAACAGGCGCCTGCGGCCGAGCAGGTCGGCGGCCCGGCCCCCGAGCAGGAGGAACCCGCCGAAGGTCAGGGCGTAGGCGGTGACCACCCACTGCAGGTCCGTCTCAGGGAAGTGCAGCTTGCGGCCGATGGTCGGCAGCGCGACGTTGGTGATCGTCAGGTCCACGATCGTCATGAAGTACGCGACGGCGAGCAGCGAGAAGGCCCGCCAGCGGCGCACTTCGCCGGGTATGGCGGCCTCCTCCTGCCTGGCGTCGTTCCTGCGGTCGAGTGAGGTCATGCTTTTCTCCGATGCTCGGTGGTCGGGTCCTCACTCGTTCAGACACCGCCGGCGGCCAGAACGGAACGGACCGCCGCGGCGGTCTTTTTCCAGCGCGGCTGGTGTCCTAACCAGTGAGAGGCGCGATGGAAAGGCGGAGGCGAGGATGCGATGGTGACCGAAGGCACGCTCGCCCGCGCCCGCGCGGGCGACGAGCAGGCGTTCCGCGAGCTCACCGACCCCTACCGGGCCGAGCTGCTGGCGCACTGCTACCAGATCCTCGGCTCGGTGGCCGACGCCGAGGACATGCTGCAGGAGACCCTGCTGGCGGCCTGGCGCGGCCTGAACGGCTTCGAGGGCCGGTCCTCGCTGCGGTCCTGGCTGCACCGCATCGCCGTCAACGGCTGCCTGAACGCGCTGCGCGACCGCAGCCGCCGCCCACGGGAGGTACCGCTGATGCCCGAGCTCCCCCAGCCCACACATATGGCCGACCCGGTCTGGGTCGACCCCTACCCCGACGTGCTGCTCGACGGCCTGCCCGACGCCGCGCCCGGGCCGGAGGCGCGCTACGACGCCAAGGAGGCCGTCGAGCTGGCGTTCGTCACCGCCTTGCAGCACCTGCCGCCGCGCCAGCGCGCCGTCCTGGTGCTCCGCGACGTGCTCGGCTACCCGGCGGCTGAAGCAGCCGGCATGCTGGGCGGCACCAAAGCCTCGGTCAAGGGCGCCCTGCAGCGCGCCCGGGCCGCGCTGCAGGCCCGGCTCCCCGCCGGCCGCGACCGCGCCCCGCTGCCAGGCTCCCCCCGCGAGCGCCAGCTCGCGGGCCGCTTCGCCGCCGCCGTCGAAGACGGCGACATCGGCGCCGTGCTCGCCCTGCTCACCAGCGACGCCTGGCTCACCATGCCACCCGAACCGTGGGAGTACCGGGGCCAGGCGGCCATCGCCGCCTTCTTGCGCCACCGGGCCGCCCTGCGCGGCGCCCCGCTGCGCCTGGTGCCCACCCGGGCCAACACCCAGCCCGCCTTCGGCTGCTACCTCCCCTGCGCCCAGGCGCCGATCGCCCGGCCCTACGGGATGATCGTCCTCACCCTCACCGGTGACCAGATCAGCGCCATCACCTGGTTCTCCGACAGCAGCGTCTTCCCCCACTTCGGGCTCCCCCGCGCACTGCCCCAATAGCGCTGGCTTCGGGCAGATAAGACAGGCACCCCCGCCGGGACTCCAAAGGAGAGACCACCCGCATGAGCGACGGCACCCGGCCACGTGACGGTCACCCACCCGGCATCCCGGCACCGGGCCCATCACACCCCAGGCGATCACAACCCGAACGGGCTGGGCTCAGCGGCGGCTGGTCCCAGCCAGCCCGCACCCTCCGGCCGGGCAACGGCGGCGACGGTCACCGCGTACGCCGCTGCGAGCGCCGCGTTCAGCCACGCGCTGGTGAGCGCCTACTGGGCCCTGGGCGGGCATGGCCTGATCAGCACCGCCGGCGGATACGCTGCGCAGGTTGCCCACCAGAAAGAGGCGACACCAGTGCTGCTGGCCCTGGCGGCGGCGGTGGCGAAGGCGGCCGGCGGCTTGCCCGCCCTGGCGCTGGCCCGGCCCTGGGGGCGGGTCATCCCACGCGCATGGCTGCGGGCGGTCTCGGCCGCGGCCAGCGTGCTGCTGATTGGTTACGGCGGGCTGAACGTCCGCCTCCCTTGTCCTGTCCAATGCTCTGCACCCTGGGGCGCGCAGTCCTCGATCCCCCTCTGGGTCGGCGGCAACAGCGCGGCAGCGATCGGGCGATCCATCAAGTTCGGCGCCGCCTGGCACCCGCTGCGTGTCACCCTGCCTTTTGCGGGCTGCGGTGACCAGCCATACGCTGACCGCGCTCGCGCCACGCATCGCGCTGCGGCTGGCCAGCTCACCGGTCGGCGACACTGGGCGCCTTGCCGGCACCGGCAGCCTCGAGCAGACCCTCGACGATCTCGGCGAGGTCCGGCGGCTCAGCGCCGACACCGTCGTGCTCGACCCCTACCACAGCGATCCGGAGAAGACCCGCCGGCCCGACCTGGCCTGGCGCGCGCTCACCACCGTGGCCACCCGCTGGAGGACAGCTTCATGATCACCCCCGCCGACCAGACCCTGCTGCGGCGCGCGATCGCCATCGCCGCCCACGCCATCACCCTGGGCGACGCGCCCTACGGCTCACTGCTGGCCGACGCCGACGGCGCGATCCTCATCGAGGCCCACAACACGGTGCGGCGCGACAACGACATCAGCGCCCACCCGGAACTAAAGCTCGCACGCTGGGCGGCCCGCGAGCTCAAGCCCGAGGCGGCCGCGCGGACCACGATGTACACCAGCTGCCAGCCCTGCGGAATGTGCACCGGCGGCATCGCGCGCTCCGGGCTCGGGCGGGTCGTGCACGCGCTGTCCACCCAGCAGTTCACCTTGCTCAGCCCGGAACCGGACTGGCCATCGGTAACGCAGGAAGGACCAGCGCTGTTCGAGGAGGCGCGGGTTCCGATTGAGGAGTACTACCGGCTGTGAGCGGATTCTATGTGGCTTTCCGGCTTGCGGGCCGAACAAGCCTGGGGAGGTGATATTCAGCATGGTGCGCGCGGCGAGCTTGTGAATTTCGAGCGCATGCCCTCGAAGTGCCGAGGAACGGTTCCGGGCTCTAGGACCTGGCAGATCTCCTTCGCACGAAGCGGCTGCCCGTTCAGATTAACCGTTCGGAGTCACGGATATGCTTACCAAGCCATCCGGGACTACCGTCCATATCGGCGGCTCGGCGCGCGGTTATCAAGAGCCTCTGCACCGTCGGCGATCCCGACGACGGCCGAGCAGGCAGGCGGCCGGGCCGTATGTTTATGCATCACCAGCGCTGGGCGTGGTCGCCCGCTTCTGCCGCGATGAGGGTCATGACGACGACCTGCCAGTCGTCGGCGCAAGTGGCTCGCCGATGCGTGATCTGTGCGTGCCCAGCTGACTGGCCGAATGCCGCGGTAGCCTGTCGCATACTCGGCGGTTTCGGTGAATTCGCTGAGCGCGCCGCGTGGCTCTCTGATGCAGGGAGTGGTCTCCGGGGGCTGCAGCAGAGGTGGAGGCCGCGCTGGCCCCGGGTGACCGGGACGATCATCGGGCCGGGGCGGGTGGCGAGGAGCGCGGTCAGCCGGGAGCGGCGACACCGGGCAGCTCCGTCAGCAGGCCGCACGTCCCGTGCTCGATCAGGGCCCGGTGCCGTCGGCAGGGGGTTTCGCGTGCTGTTGCCGCGCGGTGGCAAGCAGGTTAGCTCTGGTTCCCCTTCACTGCCATGCGATGCCGGCCACACCGGCTTGGCCGGTTCGGGCGGCGGCCGCGCGTCCTACGGGACCTTCCGCTTGCCGCCGACGCTGAACTGCACCGTGCCGCAGGCGGCCGGGCCTTGCGCGACCGCGAGCGGCGGCCCGCCGGCCCTGGCGAGGAACGCCAGCCGGATCCCGCCGCCGATGGGCGCCGGGCAGGATGCGCCCGGTCCGATCGTGGAAAGCTGGAGGCTGTCGATGAGCGCCGCGAGCCGCCGGACGACCGCCAGGTCGGTGATCGTGACCGGTGCGGGCGGGCGCCTGGCGTGCGGGGCCAGGCCGGACAGCTGAGTGATCGTGACAACGTGGGCGGCGGACGGCACCCGTTCGGAGGCCGGCCGGGGCGGCTGCCAGCTCACGTGGGCGTCGACCCGGATCGCGGTCTGCCCGTTGCCCGCCCCGGTCACCTCGACCACCAGGTCCCGGGCGTTCAGCACCCCGGGACCGGCGATAGCGAGAACGTGCGGTCCCAGGACGGCGGCCCGAAGTCGGCGTCGCCGGGCGTGAACCGGCGGGGCAGGTGCGCCTGCTCCCAGGCCAGTACGGCCTGCAGCCGGCCGGGTGCCCGCCAGAAGGAGACGTCGTCCACCAGCGTGGTGGAGACGAGGGTCGTGATCGGGACCTTGAGGGCTTCCGGCGCCAGCTGCAACCGGTGCCCGCCCGGGGGCACGACGAACGCCTTCAGAATGGCAGCCGCGTCGGCGGCGGCGCCCTCCCGCGCGGTGGGCGCGGCCGTCGTCCGCGATGCCGTTACCGGTCCCGTCGTCGTGTGCGTAGCGCCGCAGCCCGCCACCGCCATGGCCGCGCACGCGGCCAGCAGGACCGTCGAACCGGGCGCGCACCGCGTAAGTGGTCGCATGCCTCTTTGGACGCCCAGCGGGGCACCGCGGTTCCGCCCTCCGGTCACGGGCCGATTGCGCAAGTCAGGCCTGCTGCCTGTCCCAGATGGCCTGGCTCACCCGGTCGCCCTGCTACGGACCGGATGGTTGCGACGAGCATACGGCGAGTCCGGCTGTCCTCAAGGTGCACCGACCGATCGCGCATCGGCGTTCAGGTCGCCAGAGTCGATGCCGAAGGAAATGATGCGCGTGGGCTGGATCCGGACGATCGTGTCTTCAAACCGCTCGTTCAAGGCTTTGCCGCCTTCTGGCACGACTGCCGCGGTTCCGCGTATCTCTATCATCCGTGGCTGCCAGGGCGGGAGGACATCGTCGATCACGATGCTTGCTCGGCCGGTGCGCAGCACGTCGCGGAGTTTCTTGGTCTGGCTCATCCGCAGCCCGCCTACGTTGATCGCGTCGTGCTCAGCGTTGTAGCGAAACGACGTCGGCACCACGTGCGGCTGTCCCTGCGGGCCGACGGTCGCGATCCGGCCCAGGCGCTGCTGTGCCAGGTACTCCAGTTCGTTATCGGTGAACACGCTCATGCCCGGCTAACCGGCGAGCCGAGCGCGGCATTCCGCTAACATTCCGGCTGCCGGGGCGGCCACAGGGTCACGGCAGACTCCTTGGGCCCTGGCTCAGCCTGACCACCGTGACAGCGCCAGCCGGCGTCCCAGGCGCCGAACGCGCGGCATCTGCGTGCACCGGTGGACAGCAAGGTTCCTCGAAGCCGAGAAATGCCGAACCGGCTAATCTGCGCGCTCGGACCCGGGCCAGCGCCGCATATAGTGCGCGCACAAAATCGTGGATTCCGCGCCGTGGCGTGACCTTGGCCATGCATTGAGTCTTAGCCTGGCGGTCATGAGTGGTTCAACGCTGCCGGGGACCGCAGCAGGCGAGCGGGACGGGGTAAGCCGGTGAAGGTGCTGGTGACCGGCGGGACGAGCGGCCTCGGACTCGCGATGGCCTCCGCCCTGGCCGCGGCGGGATCGGCGGTTGCGCTGACCGGCCGGTCCGCCGCGCGGGCGGCCGCTGCCGCCGCGGCGCTGCCGGGCGCGGCCGGCCTCGAGCTCGACGTCCGGGAAGAGTCGTCGGTGGCCCGGGCAGTCGACCAGGCGTGGTCGCGGCTCGGCGGCATCGACATGCTGGTGAACAACGCCGGGATCGGCATGCGCACGGTCAACCCGCGGTTCATGACGCACCCGCAGGGCTTCTGGGAGGTGCCGCCCGGCGGCTTCCGCGCGGTGATCGAGACCAATCTGACCGGCTACTTCCTGGTGGCGCGCGAGGTCACGCCGCGGATGCTGGCCGCCGGCGGCGGCCGCATCGTCAACATCTCGGTGAATCATTCGACGATGCGCCGGGCCGGGCTCGTCCCTTACGGGCCGTCCCGGGCCG
>WNFX01002956.1_pt1 | contig 17029 bp, 17 predicted proteins | sample 5400111 | NCBI WGS metagenome assembly WNFX01 (sample SAMN13153363, study PRJNA577476) | soil metagenome | isolation source: 40 cm soil or saprolite under grassland replicate 1 | place: USA:California | collected 2016-06-15 | reverse complement strand
AGCAATTATCAAAGTGGGACAAAAATTAAAACATATAGGAAATTTCACTTCTAAGATAGAGGCAGCAAAAGCCTATGACAAAGCCGCTAAAAAATATTTCGGAAAATTCGCAAAGCTAAATTTTTAACTATTTGATACATCATTCTTTTAGTTCTTCTTTATAGTGTGTTGTCAGTAATGCGTTTGATTTGTATGGACATTTTGAGAAAAAGTGGGTAATATTAAAGGTAATAAAAGAAAAACGGATGATGTTGCGTCTTGTACACGTCAACATCACCCTCCCGTATCTCAAGAGTTGGCTTGGATGCGATTAATACTATTTTACCACAAAATAGCCTCGAAATCACCATCATGTCCAACTCTTCAGAAAGTAAAGGAGTTGGACTTTGCTTACTACCTCTCAGTATGCCCATTCAAAAGAATGGGAGTTTCTCATGCCTCAGAAAATTATTCGCGCAGCCGGATACATCCGTATATCCGACGTTAAACAGGAGAAAAATTATTCTATTGCGTTCCAACGTGAGAAAATACTTGCCTACATCCGAGAGCAAGGTATTCAGATCAAAGATGAACACTTGTATGTTGACACCTACACCGGAAAGGTATGGAGGCAGCGCAAAGACCTGCAAAACTGCTTAGCAGCAGCAAAGAGACACGAATTTGATGTGTTGGTACTGTATAAGCTCGATAGACTATCAAGAGAACCAGACGATCAAATAATTCTTCGTGAACAGTTACAATACTACGGTGTTAAAATCGTGACGCTTGATCCAGAAGAACACGCAGATGACGACTCACTTGCAGGGGAGATTGTAAGGCGAGTCTATGCGTGGAAGGCAAAAATTGAACGCCAAGATATTGTACAGCGAACACAGGATGGACTTAGACAACGAGTTGATGAAGGAAGGCTTTTAGTTGGAAGAAGGCCGCTGTATGGCTATGAGTGGAAGGATATTATTCTTACAGATGAAGATGGAAAAGAGATGATTGTTCCAAAAGCCTACTACATCATTCACAAAGAACATGGGAAAATCGTTATTAGGATTTTCCAAATGGCAAAAGATGGAATGTCACTTCGATCTATAGCCTTTACCTTAACCAGTGAAGGTATCCCAACCCCTGATGGAAAAAAACTCTGGCGTTACCAGACAGTGAGTAATATTCTGAGCAATCCCTAGTATATTGGCAGAGCCGCAGCGTATAAGACAAAAACTGAGTTTATTCCAGGAGAAGGACAACGAACCACATTTACGACACAAGATCAATGGGTTAGTTTACCTGAAGGCACTGTACCCGCGCTTATTGATGAAGAAACATTCTACGCAGTACAAGCGCAGCTTGAGTTGAATAAGAAGAACTCACCCCGAAATAATTCCCATCCAGAGGATACACTTTTGAGATGCGGTATGGCAGTCTGTGGCACATGCGGTCATAATCTTGGCGTTGACCGCAGTCCAAGCAGGGGAAAAACTCGTATCCGGTATCGCTGTCCGAGAGCGCACAAAGGATATGGGGAATGTACGGCAGCACCGGACATCGCCGCCTCACTTCTTGACTCACTTGTTTGGAAAGAAGCAGTAACATTCATCCGCAACCCATCAGCACTTGAAGAAAATCTTGCCAAACAGAAAACAAACGACCCGACAAAAGACGAACTGGCAGTGATTGACAAACTGTTAGAAGATGTTATCAACAGGATCAGAAATATCACGAGTACTATCGAACTCACCCCGCCATCAGACGGGCGCGATGTTCTTCTTTTGCGGCTTGATGAACTAGCCACAGCAAAGAAAGGTTTTGAAGATAAACGCGATCTGCTTTTACGGGAGAAGATCAATTGGGCAGATGAACAATTAGCTCTTGATGACTTTAAGAAGTGGTGTTGTTTTGTACAGGGAAAGTTTGATAATCCAGACTATACACCAACTTATGATGAAAAACGAAATGCTTTAGAGCGGTTAGGATTGCAAGTTATTGTATTCCCTGCTACCCACAGACCACGTATACAAGTTAAGACAAGTCCGGCCAATTTGCGTCCAAGTCTGGGTAGGTACGCTTTTCCCGCCACGCACACCGCAGAACGATTTCTTGCGCCTTTATAGTAGACGCCTCACAACCGTCGAGGGAAATACAACATTTTACGCTATACCCTCTGCTGAAACAATAGCACGTTGGAATGCTGATACACCGCCGGAGTTCCGTTTTTGCTTCAAAGTTCCACGCGATATCAGTCACACACCAGGCTTAGAATCACGCAGAAGTGAGACAGGCTTCTTTACTAACCGTATGCATGGACTGAAAGAACGATTGGGGCCAATGTTTCTACAATTGCCTCCTGCATTCAGTCCAGCACAACTATCAGACCTCCAGGCTTTTCTTGACTTCTGGCCTGCTGACCTGCGCCTTGCCGTCGAAGTACGTCATCTTGATTTTTATAAAGAGCCGTTTGCAGCCAATTTGAATACCCTGCTTCGCCAGTACAACGTTGCACGGGTCATGATGGATACCAGACCAATTAGAATTGGCTCGGCTGAAGAAAAGCAGATACTTCATGCTCGTGAGCGCAAGCCTGATCTTCCGCTACAAATCGCCGTCACCACCGATTTTATCTTCCTGCGCTACATCGGCCACCCACGCATGGAGGTCAACCAGCCATTTTTTGCTAGCTGGGCAGAGCAGTTGGCGCAGTGGCTCAAACAAGGAATAACCCTGTACGTTTTTTGTCACTGCCCCTATGAGATACATTCTCCCGAGATTTGCAAAGCACTGTACCAGCGTGTCAGTACGAAAGTTGACCTACCCGCTTTGCCCTGGCAAAGTGAAGAGGATAATCCAGAACCGGGGCAAGCCCGATTATTCTAAGCTGGAGAGAAGGAAAAGTGCTCTGCTACAGCTTTCTGCATGAAGTAACTGCTCCAGGCATTACACCGTCCAACGCCCCGTCAAAAATTGGAGGAGTAGAAAGGAGAGTAGCGTTATTGACAGTGTGAGATAGTAGAGATTGGGTTGTCGCTTTTTGCCAATAGCTGCCAGCACGATGAAGACAGGAAAAACTTCTAACATATACCTGAAATATGCAGCCAGAGGCACAACACCGATCGTTGGAAAACTCACGACCATGATATACATACCCACAGCATAGATACCATAGACCAGGCGATCTGTGGAAAATTTCCATGGCCCAACAAAGCAGAGCGTCAATAATAGAAGTACAAATAAGCATGCGCTCAAATCCAGCACGGTATGGATGGAGGTGAACGACAATAGAGCATTATGGTGGATGACATGGAGCGCTAAAATAAATGATTGCCAGGGAGCTAGTAACTGGCGGTGCCAGGTTGATTGGGCATGTGAGAAGGCCAGGGCGTCATGGAACTGAAAGTAGCAATACAGGGAATAGACACCAAGCCCTGCAGGGATGAGCACTCCAGCGAGGATATCTAAACGAATTGCCCTCAGGTTGAAACGACGCTGGCGTAGGTATTCGTAACAGAAAGGCAAAAGCAAGATAATTCCCACTGACCGTGTCAAAGCGGCGAGAAACCCAAAGAGGCCAGCAAGCCACCAGTTTGACTGTCGCATATAGTAGAAGCTGAGCAAGATGAGAAAAAGAAAGAGCGACTCGTTGTAAGCTGCGGCAAAGAAGAACGCGCTAGGGAATACAGCCAGATAAAGAGCTGTGCGATATGCTTGCTCAGCATCAAAATCTTGCTCTACCAGGCGGTACAGCACTATAAGCATACCAAGACCAGCGATGTTTGAAATAAGAAGACCCGCGATAAATGGATCATGGGTAAAGAACGACACCCCCTTTTCAAGCAGAGGAAAGAGCGGAAAGAAGGCGAATGTCCAATGCGCATCATAGCCAGTTGTGGCTATATGGGTAAACTCTCCACTATCCCAACGAAACCATGAGTCTAACAAGGTATGCACACGCAGGACATTCGTTGAAAAATTGCCAATAGTAAATAAGGTTGCAAAATAGGTCAAGATCAGAAAGGCCAGGTGCGTGGCGAGATAGATAGGCAATACCTGTTGAAAGGCGGCGCGCCATTTCTGCCAGGATGACATTTCAATGCCGCCAACAAGTGTTGAGGTATCGGTAGATTGAGTAACAGAAGAGGAACGTTGAGCATTCCCTTGTGTTTGTATTGTGTCCTCTTGAGCAGAATCAGTGGATGGTTGCATATATTCTCCAGTTCAGCTAGATTGGTATCCATGTTCACCTGTTTGAGTTTCTATTTTACTTATACTGATCACTATCTTATCGATTAGTAACATTTGCCCTCCTTCAACGTACGACGATTTTAACAAAGGAGTCAAGTATTTGGTGGTTGGGGCGGTGAGGAAAGCCATAGAACTATTGTCTTGAGCAAGCCTCTTCTGGTACTATTTAAATCATGGAGAGCATGCGGAAGAAAGGAAAGAGCAATAATTCTATGAGCGATGAATTTCCTTGCTGGTATCCAGTGCAAATTCGCTTTCGCGACCTTGACCCCCTGGCCCACGTCAACAACACCGTCTACTTTACCTACTTTGAGGAAGCTCGCAGCTACTACTTCGATCACCTGGAGAACTGGCTTAACGAATGGCCCTCCCGTGAGGAGCATCAGGAGGTCGAGAGCATTGTTTCACACCCGCCACATAATCCACGCATCCAGACACGTCCGGATGGGCGGCACTATGGTATACTCATTAAAGAAATGACGTGTACCTACATGCTGCCCTTGGTGCGCTCTGATACTGTAGAGGTCGGGGTGCGGGTTAACCATGTTGGCCGCACAAGCTTCATCATGGATCACCAGATACGCGATATAACCGAGCACGAGCACATCTTTGCCACCGGCAAGTCGGTCCTTGTGTGGTGCAATTATCTCACCGGGCGGCCTCATCCGGTTCCGCCGTCGCTGCGTTTTGCCTTTGAAAAAATGGAGGGAAAAGTGTTTCCTGTTCCCTGATACTGGTACTGTGCTAGTCAGCTCTTTACTGGTTCCCTGCAATAGTATAGAGCTGAATGAGTTCCTGAATTACTGCTTCCTCACGATCACCCCTAATGCCTTCCGGTACACATGTACGCAAATGTCCCTCCAGGATTACAGCTTCAAGCTTCTCAAGAGACTTACGCACAGCATGTGTCTGTCGCAAGATGTCGATACAGTATTTATCTTCTTCTACCATTCTGCGTATTCCTGCTACATGCCCCTCAATATAGGATAGCCGCTTCAAAGCATCCCGCCTGCGATCTTCTTGCATTTCTCTGCTCCTTTCAGACTTCCAACACATTACATTGTGCTGTAACTTCCCAATGAATGAATGTTACTAACACTTTACCATACCCCTGGGGGTAGGGTCAAGGATGAACTTTTACAGCACAAAAAACCGGAAAACGCGAGAGTTTATTGCGTTTTCCGGTCCCCAAACAACAGGCGAAAGAAAGGAATTCCCTGTTGTCCCCATAATAATGACCCGTGTGCTGAGCCACTAAATGTCCCCCCCAGGACATCCCTCACGTGGCTTTTCCCCCTGCTCATAATAGTACTGCCTGGATGGTTGTTTTCGGGTTAAAATTCAGTTGAGAATACATAGAGATTCGTCAAAATACGTCGATACAGGTTAAGATTTATACACCGACAAGTTAATTCAGAAAAGAGGTCACAACAAATGCGCATGCTATGAGCTTGTTGTTTTCGCAGGTGGCAAAGTGTTACAACAACGAGCGAAGGTTGGACAAGGGAAGATCAGAGTACAGATGAGATAGAGGCTGTAACTTTCAACCATTATCAAGCGTGAAACTCAGTAGAAGTATTATAGGGAGGATACATTATGCCTGATTGGAATGCACAAAATATTCATCCATCGATGCATGTTTATACTCTTGATGGACAAGTGTTGGGTCATATTGCGAAGGTCTATGAAGATTCCTTTCTCGTACACAAGGGTTACTTTTTCCCAACTGACCGTTACATTCCATATAGCGCTATTCGTTCGGTCGAAAACAATCGGGTACAATTAGTCCTGAGCGCTGATGAAGCCAGGCAAAAGCAGTGGGAGAAGCGTCCCGACTACGAACATCACCTGGGAGACCCAACGCAGCTATTCTATGATCGAGGGCATGGCGTCCATGATCCATTCGATAAAGATAGCCCTGATCAAGCTTGATGCGTCCTACTACTGCTATAAGTACGAAATTAGCGTAACGTTTAGGATACATTGTCCGTATTACTTATAGAAGCATTTCCTGGGAATGCAGTATCCACCTGGGACACCATACCCAGCAGATCAAGCATCCTGGCCTGTCATCAAGATCGAATCACACAAAACTGTTCTTTAACACGTCTATTCGCATTTGAAGTTATGATACTTTAATGAAGATACGGTTAGAACCTGATTTGATCTAAGGTAATTACCCGATGCTATGTTCCTCATCGACTCTCTACAATTAGAGAAGAAGAGAAAATGGCACCTATACATACGTTCAGTGTACGCATGTCTCGAGCATGAGAACGCTGACCACGAGGCCAAACGGAGGAGTCCGGCAGCTGATTTTGCCGGGAAATATCCCGAAGGGAGCGTGGATTTATGGCAATTGTTGATCCTATGAGTAATGTGTTTACTCCGTTGCTATCAACTTCTGCTAAATCGGTAGTTATTCCCTCTACTACCATGTCTGACTTAGAAGTGGGCTTTGAAGCGTTGTTGCCTGCAAAACGCACAACGGAGCCGCTGGGCGAGACGGACCCATCAGTAGATGACGAAGTCGATGTAATGCTGGATGAAATTGATGTGGTGGAAGATGGCAACGACACGGAAGCGCAGGAAGGGTTACCAGTACATTCGCGGCGTGTTCGCGCTACAACGCCTCGTCAAGCGCTAGGCTCCGAAGATGCTTTTCAGAGCTATTTGCGCGATATTCGTGGATTAGGCCTCTTGACGCATGCTGAAGAAGTTGATCTGGCGCGAAGAGCTGCTGCCGGTGATGAATTGGCTCGTCGTAAGTTAATCGAGTCGAATCTGCGCCTGGTAATTGCTATTGCGCGCCGATATACAAGCACAGGGGTTCCCTTGATAGACCTGATTCAAGAGGGAAACCTGGGCCTGATGCGAGCGGCAGAGAAATTTGATTATCGCCGTGGTTGTCATTTTGGTACCTATGCCACCTGGTGGATCCGGCAAGCAGTCAGTCGTGCTGCAGGCGAGCAGTCGCGATTGATCCATTTGCCTGAACATGTAGCAACTCGTCTACGTAAAGTGCGTCGCATAGCTGCTCAATTATCACAAGAAAATGGGCTTGATCCCTTGCCAGAGCAGATTGCTGAAGCATGCAATATTGACGTAAACGAGGTCATTGACCTGCTCGGCATCATTGAACAGCCCGTGTCGTTGGATGCTCCTGTAGACGACGAATCCCGTTATTCTTTAGCAGACACGTTGGAAGATAGCGCAGCTCCAGCGCCTGCAGAAACCGCATCACAGCATTTGCTTGGTGAAGAGCTGCACAAAGCGCTAGCCTTGCTTACACCACGCGAACGATCGGTCATTACACTCCGTTACGGAATTGGTGATGGGCGCAGCCGCACGTTACTGGAAGTCGGTAAAGAGTTAGGTATTTCGCGCGAACGAGTGCGCCAGCTCGAAGTGGTAGCGCTGATGAAACTGCGCGGTATCAGTAACAGCGCCACGCTCAGAGAATGTGTCTGAATTACATCTCGACGAAATTACCAAACTATGCTACACTGCAAGTAAGCTACATGAGATGGCCATTCGATTTTACATAAGGAGATGATACCCATGGCATCCTGTACATCTTGCGGCAATGATGTTACTGGCAAAAAGTTTTGTCCAGAGTGCGGAACACCTGTGCAGCCAACAGGCAGCGCGGAAAATCAACCGGCTTCAACAAACGTCTGTCCCCGCTGTAACGGAGTTGTGAAGCCCGGTGCAGCTTTCTGCATGCATTGTGGATCATCGCTCACTCCGCAGACAGCCCTTGCAACTGCCACACCTGTTTCAACTGTACCATCTCAACCACTTACACGGCCCTGTATTGCCTGCCACACAGAGGTCCCTATGGAGATGGCTTTTTGTACGAACTGCGGTCAGAGTATGCAGGTATCCGCTACACCCGCTGTCTCAGCAACCCCAGGTTTTGCTGTTTGCGCAAGTTGCGGACGACAGAATACTCCTGGAGTAAATTTCTGTGCAGGGTGCGGTAATCCTCTGACACACACTTCAAGCACTCCTGCGCCACAAATCGGCTATAACCAGCCTCCACAGCCATATTCACAGTATCCTCAGCAGACGCCTCAATATAATGCACAATATCCTCAGCAATATGGACAATCGGGCTACCAGCAACAGCCTGTAATGAGCCAGCAACCAATGGTACTTCGCTGCCCCATATGTATGGCAATGTCACCTGTAGGAACCACCAATTGTCCCAGTTGTCGCACCAGTCTGGCAGGTGTTGTGCCGACTCCCGCTAATATGCCAATGCAAGGACAGCAGGGAGGATTCGGTGGGCTCTTCCAGGGCCAGGGCGGAAACATGGCTATGGGCGCGTTAGGCGGTGCAGCAGCAGTCATAGGTGGAGAAATATTGCTTCACGAGTTAGAGGGCGGTTTTCATAGACACAGAGGATATGGTCGCGACGAAGGAGATGGTCTACTAGGAGACGTGGGAGACCTGGCCAATGATGTCGGCTTGTTTTAAGGCTGCAATTTATTAAGTAGGCTGGACTCTTCTGATCATGATAATCCCGGACGGCCGCAATAGTCGTCCGGTTGTTTCTTTTTGTTATATCAATTCCGGTTGATGCCTTCTGGAAATGTAGTGGCGAGGCTTGCCCTCGCCAGGCCCTAAACGAATACGATTTAAACGGATTTGATATTACTCATGTATATGCTCACATGTTAAACCCAAATTGGCTATACCTATCCTCTTTTCCCGTTGCTATAGATACTGAAAACGTCTATAATAGTGACGCGCTGCGCAAGCAATCAGACATGTAGAGGTTATTGGTTAAGGAAGAAGAATCAAATTTCAATGCAATATGAGCGAACGACGCTACAGAACGGACTCCGCTTACTCATGGCCCCAATGCCGGGTATGCGTTCAGCCAGTATCTCTTTCTTTTTTACTGTCGGTTCGCGCTATGAATCGAACACTAACGAGGGAATATCACATTTTATCGAGCACATGCTTTTTAAAGGTTCGCAGAAGTACCCCAGTGCCAGGCTTATTTCAGAAGCAATTGAGGGCGTTGGTGGGGTATTTAATGCCAGTACTGGAAAAGAACTGACCAATTATAGTGCTCGTGTGCCTGGTGAACATTTACCAGCAGTAATGGATGTTTTGGCAGACATGGTGCGCCATTCATTCTTTGACCCGATTGAAATTGAGAAAGAGCGCAGCGTCATTATAGAGGAACTAAGTTCTACTCATGATGATCCACAAGAATGGGTCGGACTGCTCATCGACGAGGCTATGTGGCCCAGGTTGCCCCTGGGTCGTGATGATGCAGGCTGCGTGGAAACGGTCGCACAGATTCAGCGCCACCAAATGATGCGCTATCTCGATGAATACTATCGACCAAATTCGCTGATCATCAGTGTGGCAGGTAATATCGACCCTGGTCAGATACATGAAATAACTAAGCGTCTTTTTGGCGATTGGGAACCACATGAACATACTCAGTGGACGGAGTGCATACCACCATTAGATGCATTACCAATCGTCCTGGTTGAGAAGGAAACAGAGCAGGCTAACCTCTGTCTGGGAACATTAGGCATAGCCTATTCGTCCCCTGACTATTATACACTTATGTTAATTAATGCTATTCTAGGTGATGGAATGAGTTCACGACTCTTCCAAACAATCCGTGAAGAGCAGGGATTGGCATACGATATTGGAAGCTATTTTAATAGTTATGCTGAGACAGGCAATTTTGTCGTGAGTGCAGGAGTAGACCCGTCACAGGTTGAACCAGCAATACGAGCAATTGTGCGTGAACTCACTCGCCTATGTACCACACCAGTTCCAGCAGACGAGCTTGATCGTATTAAAGCATATATCCGAGGAACTATGCTGTTAGGGCTCGAAGGCACAAGTCAGGTTGCCTCCTGGCTTGGCAGCCAGGAAAGCTTGCGAGGCAAAATACTTGATATAGATGAGATAATAGCGCAAATTGAAATCGTGACTACGCAGGATATCCAGCGCGTAGCGCAAACCTGCTTTGCTCCTCAATGGCGTCGCCTGGCGCTGATCGGCCCTTGCGAGCCTATACAAGCTGAGTATATTGGAAAACTGCTTAATAGCGGGGACTGAGACATACTCGCTGAAGGCAAGTACCCATGTTACACCTACGAGCTGAGGCGGGAACAGGAGATCTAACTAAATGGCAAACACTACCCTTCGCGAATACTTGCAAAAAACAGAAGATGCTATCAGTTCTGGCCACATCGATGATGCGATGGCTAACTGTCAGCGTATTCTTTCATATTTTCCAGATGCCCTTGAGGCTCAACGCCTCCTCGGCGAGGTATATCTGGCACAAGGCCAATTGGAAGAGGCTCAACAAACGTTCGATTGGATATTAGTGAACGATCCAGAAAATGTCATTGCTTATTGCAATCGTGCGTTAACTAGCGAACGCCTGTCAGACATCGACACCGCACTCGATTGCTATCAGCAAGCATATGAGCTAAGTCGTGGCAATAGCCAGATTCGCCAGGAATTTAATCAACTGAGCGCCAAAGTAGGGCAACAAGAATTTATGTTCTCTCGAGCGGGCCTTGCGCGCCTCTACATGCGTGGCGATCTCCTTACTCAAGCCGTTCAAGAGTGGGAAGCTGTTCTGAGTGTTAGTCCCGAACGCCTAGACGCCCGAACAGGTCTACTTGAGGCATACTGGCGTGAAGGTACCTATGACAAAGTTGAACAACTGGCAACGCAGATTCTCGAAGAGATCCCAACCTGTCTAAAAGCATTGGTACTCCTGGCACACGCCACCTCCACATACAATCTGGAACGAGCAAAAGAATTGATCCAGCGCGCCCAAGTCCTGGATCCAGAACTGGTAATGGCTCACGAACTCTTCAGTGACTTGCTAGCAAGTCAGCCCAACGATCCATTCCTGGCATTGCTAACAAAAGAACCTGTTATCTTGACCAATGAATTAGATGAGCAGCAAGTATCTAAAGCACAGACAGCAATTACTGTCGCTGTTGAGACAAATGGTTCTCACAGTTCTATGGAATCTCAAGACCGGCCACATAGTTGGAGCGAACTTGATATACAGCAAACTCCTCAAATGGATGTCACACCATTGGAAGAAGCCTCAGCCTTCGCTTCCTGGTCAGAAGTCACTAATGTCCATCTCGTCGATGCATTGGCCACCAAAGACCATGTAACTCAAGGCGAGTCAGAACTTGATAAAGCGAAATCATCATCCGAATTCGACGATGATCTCGATCCTTCCATTCTGGAACAACAACCCTGGTTCCAGGCAGAACAACTTCATACTTCAGCTACAGAGTCAGAAAAAGCAAATGAAAATTTGAGTAACATAGAGTCTCCCGAAGTAATGGACTCCTGGCTACCAGCGACTCAGGAAGGTGAAGATGAATTCCCTACACCACCTATATGGCTCGATTTACTCACAAAAGATCGCCAACCGAGTGGTCCAATAGCTACTTCCTCCTCTCAGTCAACAGTGAACCAGGAACCACCTGCGCATATCGCATACACTCAGCCTCAAGTCGAAGCAGAACACAGTGCTTCAAAGCTATGGGAGAATGATTTTAGTAATGGTCCCGCTCCTTCTGTACAGGAGCAAGAACCAGCATTCTTCTTCTCTCTAGAAGATAATAGCTCAGATATGGAATGGCCGGAGTGGTTGAAGTCCCTTGGTGCTGAAACCCTGGAAGGCGAGCCAGAACCAGAAATAGCACCAGTTGCTTCTGAAATGCAGCAGTCAAACGACTTTCAGGACTGGTCGACTCAAATTGACCAGGTGCAATCGGAAGCTGATAAAGAACAGATGGCAACGTTAGAATATCTTGAAAACGATTTGCGCTCTCAAGGATTCGTGCCTTTGCAGCCTGGAACACTCCCAACTCTTGCAGAAGAGCCATCACTCTCGTCAGCATTAGCAGAGCTAGGCAATCTTACACCCCAGCATACTGCATCCGCACAGCCGGAGGTTCAAGCGCAGCCGGTTATTTATAGTATGCCCGGAGAATCTACTGCGCCAATCGAATTTACCTCACCACTTACTATATTGGCTGGAAATGCCCAATCAGACGAACCAGGAACCGCGAGGGGAGACACTCCAGATCAGAGTTCTGAAATTTCGCCAGCTCTTGTTACTGAGCAGTCAACCGACACGAGCAGCATGTTCCAACCATCATCACTTTTAGAGGATTCTAGTCGTGCAGAAGCAGCAGAACTGATTGTTGAGCCGGCAGCTAATCCCGTTACGAATGTTTCTCAGCAAACTCCACTTATGCCAACCTATCGCACGGATGCGATGCTGGAAAACGAATTGGAAACAACCATGAAACGGCCTGCCGTGAGGCTTCAATCAATGCAGCAGCCAGCAGCACAGTCGTATACATCATATCTGCAAGGAAGAGGACATCCTGGAGAACGCAGTAAAATACAGGATGAGAATTTAAGTAACAAAGAGCGTTTACTGCGAGGGTACCAATTCCAACTCGCTGGCGCTTACGATGATGCAATGCAGGAATACCGCGTCATTATCCGCAATGCGCCCGAATTACTCAGTGAAGTTATCAGCAATGTTCGTGCGCTCTTGAAGTTAACACCCAGGTACTCTGCAGGCTTCCGAGTACTTGGCGATGCTTACATGCGACAAGGTGAATATTTACAAGCGATGGAGGCATATAATAAAGCTCTTACAATTGCCAAAAAAGCAAGAAGTCAGAGTGGCTAACATCAAAGGAGTCGAAGGTGGAAACAATTCTTCAACGATTGACCGACCTTGATGAAATCACAGGCGCAATTCTCATAGGCAAGGATGGTCTGATCGTGTCAGGAGCGCTGCATAGTGAGGATGAGGAAATGTTAGGCGCAATGTCGGCTGCTGTCTTTGGCTCGATTGTGAATTTCACTGATCAGGTTAGTAATGGCGAATTGCACCACGTGATAATTGAAACACATAACGGGACCATCCAATTGGCGGAAGTAGGCGATCTTATCCTGGTTGTTACGACCAACTCAACGCTTAATCTTGGACGAGTTCGCCTGGAGATGAAGAAAGCAAGCCGCCTGATCTCCCAGCTCGTAGCTGCTTATTAAATCAGAACAACAGGAGATCAACCTTTTCTTCAAGCCAGAGGAATTGCTCAGTTACAAGTTATATCCAATCCGGTTGATGCCTTCTGGAAATGTAGTGGCGAGGCTTGCCCTCGCCAGGTCCTAACCAGACACGATTTAAACGGATTTGATATTAGTATCCGATCAATGGGTTTACGAACAGTAGGGTGAAGTCTTGGAAACAGAAGCGATAAGCCCGCCAGTGGTTTCGACTGCTGGCTTTTTGCATTAATGCGTGGGTGAAGCAGTTTCTTCGGCAGCAGAATGCTCAGCAGTGGCTTGTTGCTTCTTAGCAAGGCGCCAACAACAGCTTTTACTGCGCAAACAGCGGTCTTGTTCTTCAAGAGTAATCGGCGGTGTACCTTTCATACAAAACACCTGATACATAGGCTCACCCGCAGATACATCGTTGCAAGGAAACCAGCGTTCGCGGTAAAATGGGCAAGCATTTTTATGTTTACGCCAATTGGAATTTTCAGATGGATTCGTTTCGATTGTACCAGACAACACTTCATCCTTCCTGGGACAAACCACATGCGGTAAGATAGTATTGTACGTAGTATACCATATTCACAACACACAACAGCCTAAAATGCATATCTGGAATCATGTTTAGTGGCAAATGGAGAGAAACTTGTTAGAACCAGAAACAGATACACAACTGGAGACGAATACTTATACAGATACGGCGCCCTGGACAACCCGGCAAACTTTTATCGGCACATTATCGACACTCATACCCTGGATCATACTGTCACTGATCCTCTCTAGTCTGAACGGGACAGTTTCCATTACCAGGCCGATTTCCCCTCAAGCGGATCTGATTGGCGCAATTGTAACAATCGTCTTCACTGCGATTATCGAGGGTGCCTTTCTGATTGCCCCAGCCTACTTCGCCAATGCCGCATTTCGTTCAATTACTCCACATGCGCGCCTGGCGCTACAATCGCTAGGATTCCGTCATTACCGCATTGGCCGTACCTTGTTATGGATTGTGGGATTGATGCTGCTAATTTCCGCAATCAACATACTCTATTCGTATTTGATTACTGTATTGCATCTAAACGTACAAACAAACGACCAGCTCCTACTTCAAGAGAGTAAAGTCGCCCCTTTGACAACCTACGCCACTCTTTTCGCTGCCGTCGCCATAGCGCCATTTTGTGAAGAAGTGTTTTTCCGCGGGTTCGTTTTCCCAGGACTGCGCCACAGTATGTCTGTCAGTTGGGCCGTACTCGTTAGCTCGCTCCTCTTCGCTACAGCTCATGCCGACCCAGGCTCATTCCCTGTACTCTTCGTCATCGGCCTGGCCCTCGCTTTCCTCCGCTGGCGCACCCGCTCGATCTGGCCCTCGATCCTGCTCCACATGCTCAATAACGGCGTAGCAGCACTGGTTATCATACTAACCATGCAGGGAGTAATAAAGTGAGGCTGTGAGCGTTTCTCATAACTGCTAGGCCGCTATATATTGACGAATATCCACTTGCACACCTAGCTTTGTTGCCTCTTCTGCCATTTGAAGAAGCCGTTCAGTGGTATCTTCATCCACATATCCCTCACCACAATTTTGGCATACTTCAGCAGGCACATTTTTGATGACAAGCGTAGTTTTATCTCGCTCCAGCAGAATAGAGGTTGTACCTGGTTCGGTCTCTCCGTTTTTGCAAATTACACACTTCAAAGCTTTTTCCTCAGGTATACCACTCATCCGCTTCAGCTTTGCTCAAAACATACTCGAAGTGCAGACATATGTCAAGTGATGAGTGCTCACCTGGGTGTGCACACCCCAGGTGAGCACTCATCACACCTCGAACATCATCCCTACTTCATACGACGATCCTCGACACGAGCGCTGGCGGTCTTCGACTCACCACCGCTAGCACGAGGCAGACTATCCGCTGGCACCAGCTCTACCTTAGGCGAGTTACCAGTAACCGTCTTAACAGCCTCAGCCATCTCGCGGCCCAAGTTGCGGCTGCGTTCCTCATCGCTCAAGACCGAAGCATCCTTCACCTCGACCTTCAACTCAAAGGTATCCAGACCATTGCGCTTGTCAACAATGATACGGAAATTCGCGCCAGTCTCCGGAAATTTTACCAATGCTGCCTCAACCTGGCTGGGGAAGACGATCAAGCCACGAATGGAGACCGCATCATCGCTTCTACCCTTGATCGCGGCAATCTTCGGATGTGTACGACCACAAGCGCACTGTTCCTCCCACCAGGAGCGAGAAAGATCACGACTGCGATAGCGGATCATAGCCGTACCATCCGCAGTAAGCCATGTCCATACCAGCTCACCATCCTGGCCTTCCTCCATCCATTCTCCCGTTTCCGGATTGATACACTCCACCAGGAAAGCATCAGCCCATGCATGCATACCATCGCGAGTTTCACACTCGCAGGTCATGCCAGGACCCAGGAACTCGGTCATGCCAAATTCATCGTAAGCAGTGATGCTGAATAGCTCCTCCAGCTTCAGGCGTGTCTCCCACGGCCAGGGCTCAGCGCCAAACAGACCGATCTTGAGCTTAGTATCTTTGAAATCGACATCACGCTCGCGGGCCTTACCGCCAACATAGAGACCAACAGAAGGTGTCATACAAACAGCAGTCACACCAAAATCGACGATGAAGTCGATCATTCGATCATATTGGCGGGCATCGGAACCCATGGGGATTGCCAATACATCCATTGCCATTGCCCCATAGTGGAACCCAAAACCGCCCGTCGGGAGGCCATATCCGTAGCAGTTCATCAAAATATCACCCGGCCGCATACCGGTCATCCACAGTTCGCGAGCATTGAGGTCTGACCAGTAGTCAATATCCTTTTTTGTCGCGAAGACAGGCACACTCTTACCTGTTGTGCCACTGGTTGCATGTACCTCTACAGCCCCACCTGGGCCGCCTGGTTTCACAAATGCCATCCCATACGGATATGCCGCGCGCACCGTTTTCTTCTCGAGGAACGGCAGTTTACGAATATCCTCTAATGATTTGATATCCGATGGTTTGACGCCAGCTTCATCGTAGAGGTTTCGATAAAACTTGTTCTGTGTGTAGGCACGCTCGACAATTGCCTGGAGACGCTCCAATTGCAAAGCCTTAAGTTTACTTTTAGGCAGCGTTTCCATTTCTTCGTTGAAGAACTTTCGATCACTCATCCTGGATCTCCTCCGAGTTCTAGAAATCCCACTCAAGTTCGCATCCCAACGCGGCCGCGATGCGCTCCATGTGGGACATTACATCATCGAGGTACAAACCTTTGTTGACCAGGTCTACCGAACCATCAGGGTTGAAATACGTTGGTGGCAGAGCAGGGTCATGGGGAATAAGACGCAGGCCGCGTGGCCCTAAATCTAGCCAGACGCCTAGATCAAGAGGCTCTAATACACCGCGCAAAAGATTTTTGTCCCTACCTACTTCAAAGGGAAGCAAGGTGCAGGACACCATAGTAAACCCGTAATCCATAGCATTCTGGGACGCAGTCCTTCTCAGGAACTACGCCACACCTCCATATTTTGCTTATGAGTGATGCGGGCAAATACTAAACAGAGTCAGGGAAAACACCCACAAGTATTGTACCACTCTCAATGCTGAGCGTCTATAGAAAAAAGTCAAGCTACGAGCGGGAGTGCAGAGGGCGGCAGCCCTTTGCCAGATGACGGCATTATATTCCTGGATGAAGTTTTT
>WNFX01002954.1_pt1 | contig 17036 bp, 23 predicted proteins | sample 5400111 | NCBI WGS metagenome assembly WNFX01 (sample SAMN13153363, study PRJNA577476) | soil metagenome | isolation source: 40 cm soil or saprolite under grassland replicate 1 | place: USA:California | collected 2016-06-15 | reverse complement strand
CCGAGGTACTCGCCGAGATGAACTCCGAGCACCAGGCGCTCACCCGCTCGCTGCTCGGCGCCGGCGCCGAGGGACCCGCCAGGAAACGAGTCCACCGTGCCGGGCCGGCACCCTGAGGAGCGCCATGGCCAGATGCCGCACCCCCGCCGCGCATTGTGGGGGGGCGGAGGACCGGACTTAGTGTTTCTTGCCCAGGGCCAGTACGGCTACGTGCTAGCACAGGACACCCGGCCAGCGGCTTCACTGTGAACGGCACCGACACTTCGGTCCCGAATCCGCCGAGTTGTTGCCTCATGATCAGTGGCAGCAAACCGGCCGACAGCCGCCATCCAAGTCGAGGCACCGCAGGTCAGAGGGGGTCTCATGCCTCATATAGCAGGGCACAGGACAACCACAGCAGGTTCGCGTACCAGTCTTCGCCATTAGGCGCCGGGGCCGGCTCGGCGACGAGGCTCGGGCCGATTATGGCAAGGAGCTTCTTCGTGCACCGCAGGGTCACTGACCGATCGTATGCGCGGCGCTCGCGGGGACAGCCAGATCCTGCCTGACCTGACGCGCGCTGTATGCGGCATGAGCTTCGGACGTTCGCGAGTGGTCTTCGGCGTGCGCAGCTTGCACACCGAAGACGCCCTGCGGCCCGGTACCGAGGTCGGGAAGGATGGGACCTGACCACGCTTTGATCACCGGCAGGTGCCTGCCTTCAGCGATGCAGCAACTGCCCAGGTTCACGAGAGGCTAGCCAATGACGATCAGGCGGATAAGCTCCGGTTCCGGTCTCCCGGCGGGTTTTCCGTTCAGCCTCGCCAGCGAAGGGAACGACATCTTGTTCATTAGTGGGATGCCCGCGCTTGATGCGGACGGGAAGTTCGTCCCCGGAACGTTCGAAGAAGAAGCCAATCGTGCCTGGGCCAGCATCGTGGCTATCGCTGCCGCGAGCGGTTACAGCCCAGGCAACTTCCTGTACGTGCAGGTGCTGCTCGGCGACATCGCCAACTATGGCGACATCAACGACTGGTGGCGGCGGCAGTTCCCCGACCCGGCGAAGGCGCCGGCAAGGCTAACCTTCCAGGCCGGAGCACTCGGCATGCATAACCGGTCGACTCGACGCGCTGCCTGGCCACGTCCCCATCCCGTTATGGACTCAGAACGATCTTCGGCTCGGCAGTCGCCGACGGCGGCTTGAACGGGAGCCTGTAACGAACGGTGCTGCGTCGGCGTGTCTTCCGGCGGTTTGGTGCGCTGACCGCTGAAGGCCTCGCGGCCGGACATCGGGCACGCAGTCCTCGATCGCTCCCTGAGGGCCACTCTGGCCGGGAGCAGTGGCGACTTTCAGACCTCCGTTCGTATTCGTTGAAGGTTAGCAGCGCTAACGAAACGGGGAGCCAAACGGGGAGCCAAAGTTGATGGTGATCTTGTCTATGGCCGGGCTATGCGAGGCCTCGCGTGGCACCGGGGTGCCGCATTCGTCCGCGAGCTGATTCCCGGCGGCCGTGCCTGGCAGAGAGTGTCGGCTCTTGCTGAGTCGTCCCGGCTCGGACGCCGAGCCCGCGACGACCATGTGGTCAAGAACTACTACCTCAATTGCGATACCGTGAGCGTTATGCAAGACTCCCGAACGTGATCTTGCTCCGACGCTCTGACCTGCGGCTCCCAAGATCGTCGATCTTGGGAAATAGGGGTTTCGCATAAGCCTCCGTGCACGAGATCAGCGCCCACGGCTCCGTGACTTACCAGATGCGGCTGCAGCTCCCGCCGGGCCTTCCCACAGGCGTCCCGGCGAAGTTCGTCTGGCTTCTGCAGGGCCCCCCGGGGGCGGGCACCTCCGCATCCTTGCGAATAGCACCCGACCCGGCGAGCGCACCGATACCCCGGACCATAAACGCCGGCACTGCACGGCCGGCGACAGAATGATCGTTCAGGACCGTACCGAGAGCCGGCCAGCTGACAGGAACTGGCGCCCCTAACAGCTCAGTGTGCGTTACAACCAGCAAGGTTGGCCGCTCCCCGCGGTCGGCGTCAGCCGCCGCTGCGCGGGTGTGTCGCCACCAAGGGCGTCTGCGTCGGTGCGCAACGACAACGGCTCTCCCGCGCCGGCAACCGCGATGCCCGCCTGGGGTGGCAGGTCGTGCCCGTCGTAGGCCGCCAGGTGCGCCAGCAGTTCTACCACGGCCCGGTGCCCGGCGACGGCGAGCCGGGCCACGAACGCGTCCAGTTCGGCGTCGGGCAGCGCCCGGTTGACCCAGCGCCGCAGCGCAGTGCTCCCCGGGCGCCCCGCCGCCGGGAACGATCACGTCGTAGTCACTCACGTCGGCAGTTCCGTCCCGGCCTGCTCCGCCACCATGTATTGGACCGAGCACCCGGAGCCGGGCGGCGTGAACTGGACCATGCCGGGCGGCGTGACGTCCAGCCTCCACCCGAGTCTCCCGTAGAACTCCTTCGCGCGGTCGACATCCGAGACGGGGATGGTGACCACCTCCAGCTTCATGTCATCAACGGCTGGCTCCGAGAAGTGAAGCAGCGGGCTCCCGGACGGGCGTCCGATCGGGTCGGCGTTACTCTGCGAGGGGGCCGGCGGATGGCGCCGGACGCTTCCGCTGGCGCTCCGCGAACTGGTGGCGATCGTCGGAGCTGGTGATTGCCGGCGCGATTGCCGCGGTGGCAGTTCTTTGGAGAGGAGACCTCATGCAGCTGACATTTGATTCCGCCAGTGATCTGGCGCGAGCCCTGCGGCGCGCGGCCGACGCGCACGCTCAGCATGAAGAGCAGACCGGGCACCCGGACCCGGACTGGCCGGGCTGGTACGCGCATTACCTCGAGCAAGAACAGGCCGGACGCGAGCAGGTGCCCGCCTTCCCGGCCCGCCTTCCCGGCGCGACAGTGCCCGTGGCAGTCGTTCCCAGCCGAACAGAGGCGGAACTGATCGTCGGCATGTTGCGCAATAACGACTTGACAGCAGCCGTGTCGGCAGACGATGCCGGAGGACAGTATCCGGCGCTGCAGACGGAGGGTGTTCGCGTGCTGGTTGCCCCCTCTGATGAAGCCGCGGCCCGCCGGCTCCTAGCCGCCGCCGATGGCACCCCTTAAAGGCCGGTCAGCCCAACGCCTTTCAGGCGCCTGGCCTCTGGCGCGCATCCGGCCCCGGCGACCCCAGCGCCGTTGGGCAGGATTCCGGTCGATTCCCGGCGCGGCTAATTCTCGGAGCCCAGCGGTGCGTTCGGGACCGCCAATCGCAGGGATGCCGGGGTCAGGAACGCGGGCGCCAGTAACGATGCTGGTGGTTGGCGGTTAGACCGTTCCAGCCACGGGGCATCACTTGGCCATGCTGCTTATGGCGTGCGGTGGCGCACTTTCCTGCCCGCCAGGGCCGGGGTGAGGGTGATGCCGTCCTCCCGGCCGGGCACCCATCCCATAACGATCACCATTGACGCCGAGCATCCCGGGCCGGTGGTCCCGGACGATTTCGCCGGGCTGAGTTTCGAGCGGGGGCCGCTCATTCCCGGCAACGCCGGTGTGTCGGGTAACCTGTTCAGCCCGGTGAACACCTCGCTCGTCACCCTTTTTCGCAATCTGGGCCTGGGCAACCTCCGAATCGGAGGGGGCACGGTGGATCAGTTGATCCCGGCGGGCACGGGCAGCGACGGCTTCACCGGAATCGACAACCTGTTTGCCTTCGCCGCCGGGGCCAGGGTGAAGGTCATCTACTCGCTGCGCCTGCTCAGCCCCCAGGCAAAGCCAATCGGTGACCTGAAAGCGGTCCACGCCCGGGCCGCCAGGTACATCTGGCAGCGCTACCGGCAGAATGTGGCCAGCTTCGCCATTGGCAACGAGCCGGACTGGCATGCCTATCACACCTACCCGGGTCACCCGCTGGATCCGGCGATCCATGAAGAGGTGGCGGGTGTGCCGGGCAGTGCGTACCCGTCCTACCTGACCCAGTGGCGAAACATTGCCGACGCGATCGCGGGCGCGGCGCCGGGAGCGCCGTTATCCGGGCCAGACCTCGGGGCCTATAACAGGATGACCTACACTCCCGACCCGGACAGCGGGGTGTCGTGGACGGAACGGTTCGCCCGCGATGAACGGGACTTTGGCCGGATAGCAGAGGTCACACAGCATTACTACGTGGGGGATTCACCTGGGCAGACAACCGCTCAGCAGGCGATCAGCAACATGCTGGCCGCCGAATGGGTAACCGGCACCGCGCCTGGGGCTCAGCCCACAGCCACCACCTACACCCCCTATCCCTGGCTCTATGAAAATAATCTCGCTCCGGTGGCCGCGGCTGGCCTGCGCTACCGGCTTACCGAATCCAATGACTACCTCGTCGGCGTTCCGGGCGCGAGCAACGCCTTTGCCTCGGCGCTGTGGGCGCTGGATCACCTGCACTGGTGGGCAGCCCACGGCGCCGCGGGCGTGAATTTCCACAACAGGCGGGGGCTCTGCACTGCCACGATCGTGCCCGATCCCGCCGGCGGCGGGGGCTATGTGATCAACCCGAAGGGATACGGCATCAAAGCGTTCACCCTCGGCTCGGCTGGGCAGGCCAAGCCCACCCAGATCCACAACCCGGACCGCATCAACGTGACCGCCTATTGCATCGGCGGAGCGGGCAAGGATTACGTCACGGTCATCAACAAGGCACACGGGGCGGGCGCTGCGGATACCACTGTCACGATCGTCCCGCCCGGCCCGGGGGTGCAGCACGCGGAGATCATGACTCTCGCCGGCGGGCAGTCGGGAGACGCCAGGGGGGCCAGTGCCACGCTCGGCGGCGCCACGATCACGGGCGACACCCCCTGGGACGGCAAATGGAGCACCCTGCCCGCCTATCCGCACGCGGGAATCAGCCTGACCGTCAGGGCCACAACCGCCGCCATCGTCAAGATCCATAGCGGGAGCTGATAACGCCTGTTGGCGATTACGGTGGTCATGGTTGGTGGGGCTTGCCCCACCGCCTCTCATCGAGGCCATCGCTGGTTGTCGCCATCTATTCGGCAAGCGGCAAACGTAGCGGCAAGCTGCTTGGTGCGGCGTGCGCTGTGAGGGATGAGTGGTTGGTTAGAAATGGGCTATGGCTGGTGCGACGGAGCTGTGCATCGCGCACTGCCGCTGCTTGCGGGGCGCGTGGCGGAAGGCGGGAGTCTGTGCGCGCAGTCTGGTACGAACGGCAGGGACCTGCCGACGAGGTGCTCCAGGCCGGTGAGCTACCCGAGGCTGAGGCGGGTCCGGACGAGGTCCGTGTCCGGGTCACCCGTTCCGGAGTAAACCCCGGCTTCCCGTTCTGGCCCATGCTGTTCGACAACGTGACCATTCGTCTGCTCGGTAGCGACGACTTTCCGGCCGCGGCGAAGCAGCAGGCAGCAGCGGACCTCACTGCCGCGGCCCGAGACGGTGCGTTGTCGATCGCGATCGACGCCCCACTGCCCCTCGAACAAGCAGCACAGGCCCACGACCGCGTCGACGAAGGCGCCCGCGGGCGGATCCTGCTGGTGATCCCGGACTGAACTGATCGCCACATCTGCGTCGGCTCCGCCGCTCGTCGTGCGTACCCCCATCGCACCAGATCGCTGGGTGTCGCGGGCCCTCGCGCCGCGGGCGACTAGTCATGTTCGGTGATGGTCGTGGCCGTCTCCGGGCAGCCGCTATTGGCCGCCAGCGGGCAGTTCCGATGACCGTCAACATGGCCGAAGTCAGGTTCGTGAACCTCGTCAAAGGGCTGTTTCAGTCTTGCGCGCGGCGGTCCGGCCGGAAGCCGGAAGGATGACCGGGGTGTACCGGGTGATCGTCGGGTTATCTGGTGGCGGCGGCGTATTGCTCGGCGACGCTGGCGGGGATGCGTCCACGGGTGCTGACCGGGATGCCGTTGGCTTTCGCCCATGCCCGGATGTCGGCGCTGCGCTCGCGGGCTGCTGAGGTGCGCGCTGGCCGGCGGCGCTGTCCTGGTCCGGTCTTGCGGGCGTGCTCGGTGAAGGGCGCGAGCCCTTTCCGGAAGGTCTTTGCGTTCTTCTTGCTGAGATCGATCTCGTATTCCGTGCCCCCTATCGCGAACCGTACTGTCTCGTCTGCGGGACTCCCATCGAGATCGTCTTCTAGTGCAACCGCGATCTTTGTTGCCATCCCGTGCCTCCCTGACTGCGGCGGGCTGTCTGCACCGTACCGATCGGGTGTCGTGCCACGGTAGCCGCATCGCTGCCAGTGATGTTATGCGGCGAACGTGGTTAGCCCGCTGCGGGCGCCGTCCTTGTTGTCACGCTCACAGGGCCGGCCGGCCGGTGCGGTCCGGGGCGCTGGATTTGCCGTCGCCGACTCCACGGCCGACTTGGTGGTCGCGCTGGCTCTGGCGGTGGCGATCGTGGCGACGTTCGTGCCGGCGATTCGTGCCGCTAATCAGAGTAAGGTCGCGGCGCTCGAGGACTCGGCCCGGGCACCACGGCGCCGGGCAGTGGTGATCAGGCTCTCAGCGCACCTGCCAGCAACGCTCCTCCTCGGCGCCCAGCTTGCGGTTCGCCGGCCCCGGCGACTGCTGCTGAGCGTGTTCAGCGTCGCCGTTACCGCGAGCGGACTCGTAGCCGTGCTGGTTTTGCATGCGACAACGGGCGGGTTCCTTGGTTCCCGGGTGGCTCAGGCGACCACCATCATCTCGGTCATGCTCGTCATCCTGGCCGCCGTTAACGCCGTCTTCATCGCCTGGGCAACGGCGCTCGACGCACGGCATTCGGCCGCTCTCGCCCGTGCCCTCGGAGCCACGCCAGCGCAGATCACCACCAGCCTGTCCGTAGCGCAACTGCTCCCAGCTCTGGCCGGGGCGCTGCTCGGCATCCCAGGCGGGACGGCATCACCGCCAAGAACGGCGGGACGACGACGATCCCGCCTGCCCTCTGGCTTGCCGTGATGGTCTTCGTGACACTGCTGGCCGTCGCCGTGCTCACCGCCATCCCGGCCCGCATCGCCGCACGCCGTCCCGCGGCCGAAGTGCTCCAGGCCGAGACCGCGTGACCAGATGATCAATGTGGAGACGGCGGTGCCGTTCTTGTCAAATTCGTCAACACCAACCGGGTGCAGACGAAGGCGACAGACCCCGTCAGATACCTCGTCATTTGCGTGACTCCAAGCGGCGAGAGCCATATCGTCGAGGCGAAGCCCGCCTGAACGCGGGAGGACCGGGTTCCTCCGGCCCGTCAACTGGGCTGAACTCCGTCGCGGGACCGATGCAGGTTAACCATTTCCGGCTATGGCGGCCCGGCCAGCCGCGGCGTACAGTGCGGCGAAGGAAGCTGGCAGCACGGTGGGCCGCCCCAGTCACCAGCATCCGCGAGGGGATGCGGTGTCATGACTGGATCACGGTTCTCGGCGCGAGTGCCATGGCGTCGGCTGCTGCCGTGCGGCGCCGCTGTGTTGATGGCACTGGGCGCGCTCGGCGCGGTGCCAGCGGCCGGAGCGATGCCCACGGCCGGCACGGCGCCCGCCGCCACGACGGCTTCGTCCTGGAAGGTCATGCACAGCCGGAATGCCAGGCTCCGGCAAGATCAGCTCGCGGGCGTGTCCTGTGCCACCGCCCGAGCATGCGTCGCCGTCGGCAACTCGACCAATAAGGCCGGCGCCAGCATGCCGCTGGCGAAGACCTGGAACGGCCGGAGATGGCGAGCCAGGAGCGTACCTCTGCCGCGCGGTACGCGATCCGGCAGCCTGGCCAGTGTGTCGTGCCCGTCAGCCAGCAGGTGCGTCGCGGTCGGCCGGCGCACCAACCGGGCCGGTGCCGAGGTCCCGCTGGCCGAGCGCTGGAACGGCCGGAGATGGTCCATCCTGCCCGCGCCGCGTCCCGGCAGGCTGTCCGCGGTGTCGTGCACGTCGGCCAGGCGGTGCACCGCCGTCGGGGTAAAGGACTCCGCGGCGCTGGCCGAGCGCTGGGACGGCCAGCAGTGGACTCTCCAGTCCACCCCGAGCCTGATACGTAGCGGACTGGCCGGCGTGTCCTGCTCGTCGGCCACCGCGTGCACCGCGGTCGGCTCCTACCTCACCGGGGACGACACGCACGAGCCGCTGGCCGAGGCATGGAACGGCACGACATGGGCCTTCCAGGCCACGCCCGTGCTGAACGATCTCAGCTCGCTGCGCGACGTCTCGTGCACGTCGGCCAGCGCGTGCGTAGCGGTCGGGCAGGCGGCGGTCCGCCCGGAGGCGGATCAGACGACGCCGCTGGCAGAGAGGTGGGACGGCGCGACGTGGACGGTCCTGACCGTCCCCGATCCCGACGAGGACGGCTTCATGGCCGGGGTGTCGTGCACGTCGGCCACGGCGTGTACCGCCGTCGGTGAAACCGGCGCCGGGGCGCTGGCGGAGCGCTGGAACGGCACCACCTGGGCCATCCAGCCCACCCCCAGGCCAGCTATAGCCGAACCGGCCGCGGTGTCGTGCAGCTCAGCCAGCGCGTGCACCGCGGTAGGCGGCCTCGTGCGCCGCGTCCGCGGTGCCCTGGTAACGCTCGCAGAGCGGTGGAACGGCACGTCCTGGGTTATCCAGCGCACCCCGGGCAACCCGGTAGGCACGCCGGGGAACGCCCTTGACGCGGTGTCGTGCACATCAGCCAGGCGGTGCGTCGTCGTCGGGGCGGTCGGCCCGCGAGTGCTGGCGGAGCGGTGGAACGGCCGGCGGTGGGCACTGCAGCGCATGCGCAACCCGGCGAAGGCTATCGGCGCCCAGCTTGACGCGGTGTCGTGCACGTCGGCCCGGCGGTGCATCGCGGTCGGCTTTTACGCGGACCTGCCCGGCTTGGTCAATATCCACGGTCGCTCCTTCACGCTGGCCGAGCGCTGGAACGGCAGGAAGTGGCGCATCCGGCGCACCCCAAGACCGGCCGGATCCACTGACATGGTCTTCACCGGAGTGTCGTGTACCTCCGCCAGGGCGTGCACCGCGGTCGGAGACAACGGCGCCGGAACGCTGGCCGAGCGGTGGAACGGCCGCAGGTGGGCCATCCAGCACATCGCCAGCCCTGCTGCTGGCTTCCTGACGGCAGTGTCGTGCACGTCGGCTACGTTCTGCATGGCCGTGGGTGGCGACAGTGCCGCAGGGGCGCTGGCGGAGCGCTGGAACGGCCGCAGGTGGGCCGTCCGGGCCACTGTTCCGGGCGACGAGGATCTGCAGGCCGTGTCCTGCACGTCGGCCCGGGCGTGCACGGCCGTCGGCTTCAGCGGCATCGAGCGGTGGAACGGCGCGACCTGGGCCAGCCAGCGCAGCCCTCAGATCAGGGGCACCCTGGCGGCGGTGTCGTGCGCATCAGCCCGCGCGTGCACCGCCGTCGGCGAGGGTTTCCGGGGCGCCGTGGCCGAGCACTGGAACGGCAGGAGATGGGTCATCCAGCGGACCCCGAGACCGCGCCGGAAAGTGCTGGCAGGCGTGGCATGCACGTCGGCTCGCGTCTGCACCGCGGTCGGCTACCGCCAGCGGCTTTTCACCGTGCGAACGCTGGCCGAGCGCCACTCCTGACGCGAGGCTCGCCGATGGCGGCTCAGCGTGCCGGGCCGGGCCGCCGGGGGCGGATCGTCCTGGTGTCCTCTGGAGCGGGCGAGGAGGGGTGGGAAGGCGCCACCGCTTACGCGACGGCCAAGGCCGGCCTCGTCAGGCTCGCACGCAGCCTGGCCTGGGAACCGGGCAGAGAAGGCATCCTGGTGAACGTCGCCGCGGCCGGCCAGCCTTTTCCTTGATTAGTACGGAGACTCGGCTGCGCGGTCATCGCGGCCGGTGTCCTGTGTACCAGGCCACAGCTACGACAGGCCCACATCTTCCGGGGGATCGTGACCGTGGTCGGCGCCATCGCGCTCAGCGCTAGCGTGATGTGTGGTCAGTGGGTGTCTGCGGCCTGGTCGAGGGCTTGGCGTACGGCCGTCGCGACCGATGCGCCCGCCGCGTGGAGGGGCTCGGGGTCACGGAGGGCGCGGGCGAGTACGAAGGCTCCCTCGAGGGCGGCGATCATCGCGATGGTGAGGCGGCGAGCGTCCGGCTCGCCGAGACCATGCCGCACGAAGAGAACCGCTCCGCGGGAAATCCAGTCGGTGAAGACGTCGGCGGTGGCCTGTCGCAGATGATCATTGGTGCTGGCTACCTCCAGGGCGATGGTGGCGATCGGGCAGGCGTCGGCGTAGTCACTGGTCGCCAGGTCCTGAGCGGCCAGCGCGAAGGCGTCCGTGATCGCGGCCTCCAGGTTCTCGTAGGGGTCGAGGATCGCGTAGGTGAGGTCGCCGTAGAGCGGCCCGAAGGTGCGGATCACGTCCTCGACCAGTTGCTCCTTGCCGCCGGGAAAGAAGTGGTAGAGCGAGCCGAGCTGCGCCCCGGCCGCAGCCGCGACCTGCTTCACGCCCGTGCCGGTGTAGCCGTTGCGTCGGAACATTTGCGCGCCTGCGTCCCTGATGCGGTCCCTGGTGGTCATTGCAGGCTCCGTGTTAGCTTTTGTTAGAACGTCCTATCAAATACTAGCGGGAAGTGACTCCTCATGCCGGAGATCGAACTGTCCGCGGGCGTCGTGGAATATCAGGACACCGGTGGCGACGGGCCGGTGCTGGTCTTCCTGCACGGGCTGCTCATGGACGGGACCGTGTGGCGGAAGGTGGTCGCCGACCTGCGGGCCGACTACCGGTGCGTACTGCCCACGCTGCCGCTTGGCGGGCACTGTTGGCCGATGAGGCCAGACGCCGACCTGTCGCTGCGCGGGATGGCGCTGCTGGTCGGCGAGTTCCTGGAGAAGGCCGGGCTCCAGGAGGTCACGCTTGTCGTCAACGACTGGGGCGGCCCGCAGATCCTGCTCGCCGAGGGCCGCACCGAACGGATCGCCCGGGTCGTACTCACCGCCTGCGAGGCGTTCGACAACTACCCGCCCGGGCTGCCCGGACGAGCGATCCAGACGGCGGCGAGGATCCCCGGCGGGATCTATGCCACCATGCAGCTGCTCCGGTTCCGCGTGGCCAGGCGGGCTCCGGGCGGCTGGGGCTGGATGAGCAGGCGCCCAGTGCCCCGCGAGGTCATGGACGGCTGGTTCCGTCCCGCGCGGACCAGCGCCGGGGTCCGCAGGGACGTGGTGGCCTACGGGCTCTCCATCCCTGACCGGCGGACGCTGCTGCGCTGGGCCGAGGAGATGCGGTCCTACCACGGCCCGGTCCTGGTCGTCTGGGCCACCGAGGACCGGCTGATGCCCCGCGACCATGGGCGGCGGCTGGCCGGGCTCTTCACCGACGCGAAACTGGTCGAGATCGATGACTCCTACACGCTGATCCCCGAGGACCAGCCCGAGCGCCTGGCACGCGAGCTGCGGCAGTTCGCGCCGGCCGGTGCCGACGAATGATCACCTAGTACGGCAGCCTCCATTGAGGGTTTGACCTGCGGAGGCGGGTCCTTCGGGTAAGGGCTGGCGGGCCGGTCGCGCGCTGGAGTGTTGCTGGCCTATCAGGAGCCCGGGCGCAAAGCTACTGGGCCAGAGCGCTTCCGGCCGGTGATTGCGACGCGGCGCTGACCGCCAACTCGCTGCACTGGCTGGAAGAGCCGGCCCTGCGCCGCGTCTACGCCGGCCTGGCGGGCCTGATCCGGGCGGGAGGAGTGGCCTGCAACGCCGATCCCATGGCCCCGACGGCGGCGGGCAGTTGATCGAGGCCCTGGAACGCCGGGCCCACCAGGTGCAACCGGTCCTCCCCGAAGGGGAGCTTGACTGGGAGGGCTGGTGGCAGGCCGCGGCCGCGGACCCGGTGCTGGCACCGCTGGTCGCCGAGCGGAACAACCGGTTCGGCGGCGAGACCCACCCGCCGGACTTCACCCCGCCCCTGGCCTGGCACACCGCGGCGCTGCGGGAGCAGGCTTCACCGACGCTGGCTGTGTGTGGCGCCACGGGATCGGGGCTATCGTGGCCGCGCTGCGGTAAAGCCCGCCCGGTGCGGGGTGCGCGGAAATCGTCTGGCGCGGCGGCATCCATCGCTAGCTGACCTGGGTGTTCTGGGTTGGCGGGCGAGTCGTGTGCGCTGGTGGTACCAGCGGGACCGGGCTTGGTGGCGGCGTCCCCAGTCGAGCTGTCAGCCTGGATTGACACTCTGGTTTTGTCAGTCTAGGCTGACAGGCGTGAAGCGGAGAGAACTGACGGCGGCCTTGAGGTCCGACGACCCCGCGGTCGGGCTGCGGGCAGTCGGCGCGCTGCACAGGCTCGCCGAGCAGATCGAGGCGCGCAGCGTCCGCCTCGCCCGCGAGCGCGGCTGGTCCTGGGAGCAGATCGGTGATGCCCTTGGCGTCTCCCGCCAGTCGATCCACGCAAAGTACGGGAAACAGGAGCAGTGATGCCGAAGCGGCTCAGCGTCGACGCCAGGAAGCTGGTGCTGACTTCCGCAACCGAGGAGGCGCGCCGTCGCGGCGACCGTCGGCTCGGCACTGATCATCTGCTGCTCGGGCTCTTGCATGATAGGGATTCCCAGGCGGCAAAGGCCCTCGGGGTGTCCCTCGCGGAAGCCCGCGCCGCCTCAGACGCGCTCGACGTGGCGGCGCTCGCCGCCGTCGGCATCCAGATCGAGACCCTCGGCGAGAGGCCACCGGCCCTGTTCGGCCGCCGGCTCCCGCCGCTCACCTCTGGTGCGCGGGCGGTCTTCAAGCGCGCCATCGATGAGGCACGTCCGTTCAAGAGCGGACGGATCGATACCACCCACTTCCTGCTGGCCTTGTTGTCGCTGCAGCGCCCTGATCCGGCTGCTGAGCTGCTCGGCGCGCTCGGGGTCGACCCGGCTGAGGTGCGCAAGCGCCTCGGCGGCCCGGCCGAAGGCGAGGCCAGGTGAACCGCCGCGGCGTCTGCTACGACGTCGGCCGGGTGATGTGGGGGCAGGACTGGCGTCCGGAGTTCTCCCCGGAAGAAGCACGCCGGGAGCTGCAGATCATCCGGGATGACCTGCACTGCAACGCAGTGAGAATCTGCGGGCAAGACCTCGGCCGGCTGATGGCCGCCGGGAAACATGCGCTCGACCATAACCTCCAGGTGTGGCTGTCGCCCGAGCTGTGGGACCACAGCCCCAGCCAGACCCTCGACTACATCGCCACGGCGGCTGACGCTGCGCAGGATCTGCACCGGGACCACCCGGGCCAGGTGGTGTTCAGCGTCGGCTCCGAGGCAACGCTGCTCATGGCCGGCATCGTCGAAGGCGGCTCAGTGTTCGAGCGGCTGGAACACCCAGACTTCTGGAAGCGCGTCCAGGCCGGCGAGCACAACCAGCCACTCAACACCTTCCTCGCCCAGGCGGCCGAACGGGTGCGCGGCGTCTTCCACGGACCGGTCACCTATGCCTCGGTGCCGCTGGAAACGGTCGAGTGGAGCCGATTCGACTATGTGAGCGTCGACTTCTACCGGGGCGCTGAACTGAAAGACCGGTTCACCGACGTGTTGCACCGCTACTTCGCCTTCGACCGCCCCGTCGCGATCACCGAGTTCGGGTGCTGCACCTACCGGGGGAGCGGCTGCCGCCGGTGGCAGGGGATTCGCCATCCTCGACATCACCGCACCCGGCCGGAACAGCACGCCACCGCGGCTCAACGGCCGATACGTCCGCGACGAATCAGAGCAGGCCCGCGAGCTCACCGAGATGCTCTCGATCTTCGACGCCGCCAGAGTAGACGGCACCTTCGTCATGACGTTCGTCGCCCCGCTCAACCCCACCAGCGACGATCCGCTCTACGACCTCGATATGGCCAGCTACAGCCTCGTCAAGAGCTTCGGCGGCCGCCTGGGCCCGCTTGGCGCCGCCCACCCAGAAGCGCCGTGGGACCGTAACTGCCTCGGCACGACCTACCCCGAAATGCCATGGGAGCCCAAGGAGTCCTTCGGAGCCATCGCGGACTTCTACACAGCACACGCGGCACCCGCCCTATAGCCTTCGCCCGAGTCATCGGGTCCAGGTCGTTCAAGGTTTGGCTGCCGGACCGTCGCCGACCGCGAATCTGTGCTTATTCGATGCGGGTTGCGATGGGTGTGCCGATCTCGACGGTGCGGCCAACCGTGCAGAGCCGATCATGCGATTTCTTCACCACGTCAGGCAGCACTGCCCGGGCCTCATCGCCCTGGGCGGTGCTGGGGAACACGATCCGGAACGTCACCTCGATATCGGTGAGATGATTGCCAGCCTCATCGCGCACCTTGCCCGCGTCGATGCGCACCTCGAACGCTTCCGGTTCAGCCCGGCGCGACGTCAGGATGTCCACATCGATGGCCGTGCAGCCGCCGATGGCAGCCAGAAGCAATTCTGTCGGGGTGAAGTCGGCCCCGCCCCCACCGCCAAGCACGATCTGGCCGCCTCGCGTGTTGGTGACGATGAACAGGCCGTTCGCGATGCGCTCGATGGTCACGTGACGGTGCGCAGAACCAGTCGCCATGGCCCTACCCTGCCAGAGACCTGCAGCAGGGCAGGTGCGTTGGCATGCGGCTCTGTCCCGGCTCACAGCAGCGAGAGCTCCCAGGTCACCGTGCGTCGGATAGCCGCGAGTCAAGCGCGCGCGGAGTAGCAGGTATTCACTCGCGGAACTGTGTCGTGGCGAGGCATTAGAGTGCACCGAACGCCGAGTGCATTTTAGTGTCCAAGGTAGCTGAGGGCTGTCACCAGCCCGAGCAAGGTCGTTCCGGCTACCGCACACAGGAAAAGGACTAGAACTACGCGCCAGAAACAGACCAGTAGGACCGCGCAGACGAGTATCCAGATCAGTTCTGCATTGATCGCATGCATCGCTGTCCTCCTTCCCCGCTCATATCTCCTGTTCCTTATCGTCTCTCTTCCGCGGGAAACATAGCGGGCGATCTATGGTCAGGAACTGGGGGCAGCTTGGCACCATCTTGGAGGTGGTTTGGAGGGGGCTACGCTCTTGATCAACAAGCTAGAGATGCATACGGTGGCACGAAGAGCAGGAGGAACGCGTGGATGCAGATCTAGTCAGCGAGGTCGCCAGGGAGCTGCGAGAGTTCGCCAAGGCGGGCTTGCGTGACAATACTGCACGGCTCAGGCTGCGCCTGCTCGAGCGCTCACCCGTCCTCCGTAGTCTTACTCCAGTTCAGGTGGCTGGCGGCGACTCCAAGGCGCAGTATGAGTACCTGATCCAGGCGATCATCGACGCTGTTGATCTCATCGGGCGGTTGGCTTCTCCGCTAGCGTCGCCCCAAGCTGTACCGCCACCATCCGAGGGTGCCCGGGAGGCGCAAGCCCTGCGAGCGCTGTTCGGTCTCACTAGTCGGACTCGCGTGCGGACGTGGCGCGTGAGGCAGGAGGAAGCCGCCACCGCGCTGAGCATAAGCTGGGATTACTTCCGGCACGATCGCCAGGAGGGGCTTCTCCAGAGTGTCGCAGAGCAGATCCTGAATGCAACACAAGAAAATAGTTCGCCGTCTATATTCGACCGCGACCCCGGGCTGTGGGCTTTTGCCACCCAGAACGATGTTGAGCGTCAGGTAATTGAATATATCCGCAGGGAGCGGCCACGAAGGGCGACGATGCTGGAGTTCAGCACTGCCACAACGGGCTCTGTCTTACGCGCTCTGCGTGACATTGACGCCAGTATCTACTTGCTCACCGCCAATCCGGAGAGAGTCTCGGGATGGCATGAAGCTAGGATGAGGCGAGCGCTTGCTGATCTTCTGCACATCGACTTCAGTGACTACGACAAACTGAGAATGCGGCTCTACAGCGTTCCGCCCGCTTTGCGTGGCCGGTGCATTGGAGAGCTAGTCGTGCTGGGCTGGTACACACATCGAGATAACAAGCGCATAGATGCATTCGATCCCGCCAGTGTCGAAGTCTGGGGTCATGACAACGCGGTCATTGTAGGGCGCAATAGTGAGGCAGATGGCGAAGTGCTCGCGACCTGGTTTTCCCGAGAGTTTGAACGTCTTTGGAGACATCGGTCCACTTTGGATGAAAACACCTCCACAAGGATTATTGGCGTGCCGGATCAATGACTTACTCATCTCGGCTACGACAGGTCGACTCGACGCGCTGCCAGGCCACGTCCCCATCCTGTTATGGACTCAGAACGATCTGTCGACGTGGCAGTCGCCGCGCAGGCGGCTTGAACCGGCCCGCACCGAGCGGTGCTTCGGCGGCGTGTCTTCCGGCGGCCTGGACCCGGCGGCTCGGCGTGCGTTCTCCCTCATCTTCTCCATCACTTACCGTGATGCGGTCTGTCGGCGTAGCCCGATGCCGTGGCCGGCTCGGTGCGGTATGACTGGTCTGGAGGTCGCGGTCGGGCGAGGTGCCCGTCGATGCTGCGAACGGGCGGCCATCCCTCCTGACCTGGGTACGGCTGATCTGGCCGCTCGCATGCGTCTCGTGCAAGAGGCTGGTGCTCGCCGAGGTCCATTGTCTGGGGATCCTGCCGGACTGTGAGCGCTGCACGCCCGTACACATTGGCGACTCGTTGAGCGACAAATGGGTGATCTCTTATTTTTGGCACAAAGAGGCAGAGCCAACCACAGCTGTATCCGGGCCCGTGGCAGCTGTATCCGGGATCCGTGGCAGCCCGGAAGGTATGACGATCTCCAAACTGCTCGTGTTAACGCGGAATCGGATGTCTCGAGCGAAGACTTGCTTGTTAATTTATTAGGCGCTTGAGCCCTACATTCACGATGCGAGCGCCGAGCGCGCCAGCAGCGCCTGTAAGCACTCCTCTTGTAATAGTTGCCGAATGCTCCGCACCAAACTTTCTGGCTTCCTTCATAATGGGGCCTGCAGCTGCATTGAACCCCTCACTGAAAGCTCCATTATCAGTCGAAGCGTCATAGGCACCTTTGACGAATCCGGCGGCAATCGCAACTGGAGATACAACAACCATGCTTACATCCGCCCAAAACTCACTCGTATTCTCCACCTGTTTTTCCTGTCCCATGAGATTTCAGGAGACGCCCGTGCGGAGCACCAATTATAGCATCACAGCCATTACGCGGCCAGCGCCGGTACTCGTCACCTCGCCGTCCTTACGGTCCGGGGTGGATGACTGTGGGTAAGCTTGTGTTCACCTGACACAATCCTGGCCTGCGCCGG
>WNFX01002953.1_pt1 | contig 17037 bp, 18 predicted proteins | sample 5400111 | NCBI WGS metagenome assembly WNFX01 (sample SAMN13153363, study PRJNA577476) | soil metagenome | isolation source: 40 cm soil or saprolite under grassland replicate 1 | place: USA:California | collected 2016-06-15 | reverse complement strand
CGCTGAGTGCCGGCTGTGGCTCCGCTGGACACTCGATGATGATCCGAGAACGCTTCGAATCGGTCCAGGTTCCGCATCGGATCGCCGGCACGACGAGCCGCGCCGGCCAGGTCGTGCGGAACGACTGCACGATCTCGGCCGTCTACAAGGTCCGCGAGCAGACGGGGACGGCGTTCCTGACGCAGAGTCTGCTTTTGCATTTGCGGCTGCCAGTGCCCAGGAAAGGAACGGCGTACGAGCTCGAGTGTCTCGGTCCCTTGCTTGCAGAGCTCCCTGCCGACGCATCGAGGGTTGAGGCGACGGCATACGACTTGTCAGGGCGGCACCGCTCGCTGAGCGTCCGCTCGCACATCGCCTCGGTTCAGCTGGCGCCCGGTCGGCCCGTGCGGCCGGCGCCAGGCAAGCAGCTCGTCATCGTCGAGTGGCCGCGCAGGCCCGCGTCCGCGTACGACGACTTTCGAGTCGACCTGGGGTTCCAGCTCCCGAAGGCTCCCCTCGTCCGCGAGCGGGTCGTGTACACGGCGTCGATCTCGTGCGGAGCCTCTAGCTATCTTCAGCCGGTGGTGCCGCTGGCGAACGACCTCGGCTTCGTGAACGCGTTCACGATCCCCCGGGATCGAAAGCCGTTGGAGTTCATCTTGCCGCGTCTCGCGACCGGAATCAGCAGTCATGCTGAGGCGACACGAACGCTCGCATGCGGCCGATGAGCGACCTCGTTACCGGCGACGACGGCAAGGCGCGCTGCCGCTGGGGCTCGACCGATGAGCGCTACCGCGACTACCACGACAAAGAGTGGGGGCGACCGGTCACCGAGGAGCGCGGGCTGTACGAGAAGCTCTGCCTCGAGTGCCTGCAGAGCGGGCTCTCGTGGGCGTTGATCCTCCGCAAACGTGACGAGATCAGGGACGCTCTTGCCGCTTTCGATCCGGACGCCGTTGCAGCGTTCGGCCGTAAGAAGGCCGAGGCCTTGTTGCAGGACCCGCGCGTCATCCGCAACCGCCGCAAGCTCGAGGCGATCGTCCAGAACGCCCGGGCGACCGTCGCGATGCGCGACGACACACCTCTCCCGGAGCTCGTCTGGAGCTTCCGTCCTCGGCCGCGAAAGGCGCCGCACTCCTACGCAGACCTGGACTCGCTCTCCGAGGAATCCAAGCAACTCGCCAAGGAGCTGAAGCGACGCGGCTTCGCCTTCGTCGGCCCGACCACGGTCTACGCCACGATGCAGGCGGTCGGCCTCGTCAACGACCACCTCGCGGGCTGCTTCGTCCGCAAGGAGGTCGACGCCGCGCAACGTGACGTGCAGCGACTTTTGCCCAGCAGGTAGCTAGACTCGGCGCGGGGCAATGGGGATCTTCACCTCGATGACCGGGTTCGGAGGCCGTGACATGGCTGTCGACCTCGGCACCGCAAATACGCTGGTCTACGTCAGGGGGCGCGGCATCGTTCTGAGCGAGCCGTCCGTCGTCGCGATCGACCAGCGTTCCGGCGAGGTCCACGCCGTCGGCGTCGAGGCGAAGCGCATGCTGGGGCGCACCCCGGGAACGATCGCCGCGATCCGCCCGCTCAAGGACGGCGTCATCGCAGACTTCGACGTCACCGAGCAGATGCTCCGCCATTTCATTCAGAAGGTGCACCAGCACCGGTTCGCGCACCCGCGCGTCGTCGTCTGCGTCCCGAGCGGGGTCACCGGCGTCGAGAAGAGAGCCGTCGAGGAAGCCACCCTCTCCGCCGGCGCGAGACAGGCTTACCTGATCGAGGAGCCGATGGCGGCCGCGATCGGCGCCGGCCTCCCAGTCTCTGAGCCGACAGGGAACATGATCGTCGACATCGGCGGCGGCACGACCGAAGTGGCGATCATCTCGCTCGGCGGCATCGTCGTCAGCCAGAGCATGCGCGTCGGCGGCGACGAGATGGACGAGGCGATCATCCAGCACATCAAAACCGAGTACAAGCTGCTCGTCGGCCAGCAGACGGCAGAGGAGATCAAGCTCGAGGTGGGCTCGGCCTTCGACCTGCGGGACGAGGTCCAGGCAGAGGTCCGAGGGCGCGACATGCTCACCGGCCTGCCGAAGACCGTAATTCTCAGCTCCGAAGAAGTCCGCAGGGCCCTCGACGGCCCCGTCACCCAGATCGTCGACGCGATCAAGTCGACGCTCGACAAGACCCCGCCCGAGCTCGCCGCGGACATCATGGACCGCGGCATCGTTCTCGCCGGCGGCGGCGCGCTCCTACACGGCCTGGACGAGCGGCTGCGCTACGAGACCCAGATGCCTGTGCATCTCGCGGAGAGCCCGCTGACCTGCGTTGCAGTCGGCTCCGGCCGCAGCCTCGAGGAGTTCGAGGCGATCCACCGCAGCGCCTCCAAGGCCCGGCGGAACAATCACCGGCCTTACTAGACCGAACCAAACCCCTTCGGTAACAGCTCTCCGAATCCTTCCCTAAACTAGAACACTTCGTGCCTCGCAACCGCTCAGCACGGCTGGCGGTCTTGGGAGCGGGGGCCCCGCGCTCGAGGCCGGTCTCATACTCGTCACGACAGGCCAGCGCCGTCAGGCGCCGGATCGTGGCAGCTGTCCTCGTGCTGCTCTCGATCGCCCTGATCACGATCTACTTCCGCGAGTCGTCGGGCGGCGGGCTGCATCAGGTTCAGAGCGCGGGTGCGACCGTGCTGCGCCCCTTCGAGGTGGGAGCCGACCGCGTTTCTCGCCCGTTCCGGGACGCGTACGGGTACTTCGCAGGGCTCGTCCACGCGAAGTCCCAGAACAACCGACTCCGCGCTGAAAACGAACAACTCCGTCAGCAGGCGTCGCAGAACGCCTTCGCAGCGAGCGAGAACGCCGACCTCCGCAAGAAGCTCCACTTCATCAATAGTTCGAGTTACCCCCGCGGCTTCGGCAACGTCACCGCCTCGATCATTGCGCAGACGCCGTCCGCCTACGCACAACAGGTGACGATTGGCGCCGGCTCTTCCTCCGGGATCCGGGAATTCGATCCAGTGATCACCGGTGAGGGCCTAGTCGGCACGGTCGTCCGCGTCGCCCACAACCAGTCACTTGTCGCGCTCCTGACCGACGATACGACGTTGGTTTCAGCGGTCGACGTGAAGACCGGGGCCCAGGGGAGCGTCAAAGCCGGTAGCAGCTTCGATCATGTCAGCAAGGACCAGCAGGTGAATCCGGGCGACATCCTCGTGACGGCCGGCTGGAAGACGGCCGGGCTCAGCTCGATCTACCCGCGAGGGATTCCCATCGGCCAGGTCACCGCAGTGGGCCAGAACGAGGTCGATCTCTACAAACACGTCCAGGTGCAGCCGTTCGTGAACTTCAAGACGCTGAGCTCACTGGTCGTGTTGTTCCCCCCGAAGAACCGATGATCGCCGACATTGCGAAAGGGACGGCCGTGCTCTTCGTGGCCGCGATCGTCCAGGTGACGCTGCTCTCGCAGATCGACGTCTTCCACGGCGCGCCCGACCTCGTGCTGGTGACCCTGGTCTCAGTGGCGCTGCTGCGCGGGACCATCTTCGGCGCCGCCGCCGGTTTCGGAGCCGGTCTCGTCGTCGACACGGCGACGCTGCAGACCCTCGGCGTCACCTCGCTGCTGCTGACGATCGCCGGCTACTGGATCGGCCGCTACGGCGAGACGACCGGACGTGACCGGACTCACGCGCCCTTCGTCTCCGTCGCCGTCGTGACGCTCCTCTACTCGCTCGGGGCGCTCGTCCTGCACTACATGCTCGGCGACACGGCCTCTGCGTCCCGCGTGCTCCTGAACGCGTTTCCGTTCGAGTTGATCTTCAACCTGATCCTGACCGTGCCGGTCTACGCGCTCTGCCGACGCCTCTTCCGTCCGCCGCCGAGCGGGCTCGAGGAGGTGCAGCTGCTTGGCTAGCACCGAGAGCCGGACTGGACGAAGCCGGCGTCGGCGGCCCTCCACCAACGGCTCCGGCTCGAGGCCGTTCCTACCCCCGACGGCCGGAGTGGCCGAGCCGTTCCGGCTGACGCCCCACCTCGCCCTTCGGCTTGCGATCCTCGGCGGGATCGCGATCGCCGTCTTCGGAATTCTCTTTCTCAGGCTCTGGGCGCTGCAGGTGCTCTCGGGCCCGCAGTACCTCCACGCCGCGCTGAACAACCAGCTCCGCTCGATCCCGCTCGAGGCTCCGCGGGGTCCCGTGCTCGACCGAAACGGCCGGACGATCGTCGACAATCGCTCGGCCACCGCAGTCCAGCTCTGGACGGCCGATCTCCCGAAGAAATGGCCCAACCGGCTCAACGAGCTGCGGCGGCTCTCCAAGGTCATCAACGTCCCGGTTGGCGAGATGGTTGCCGAGCTCAAGAAGCGGGGCGGCGACCCGGCCACGCCGGTGACCGTTCAGGAGTCGATCCACCAGGAGCAGAGCATGTACCTGCAAGAACGCGCTCGCGAGTTTCCCGGCGTCGACCTCACGTCCACGTACCTCCGCCACTACCCCTACCAGTCACTCGCGGCGCAGGTGCTCGGCAGCGTCGGGTTGATTTCGCCCGAGCAATACGCGCGTTTCCGGCGCAAGGGCTACCGGCTCAGCGACAAGGTCGGCCAGGGAGGAGTCGAGTCGCGTTACGACGCCTACCTCCGGGGCAAGGATGGTCTGGCCGAGCTGCGCGTCGACGCCTTCGGGCGGCCGCGAACCGCACTGATCACCCAGACGGACCCGCAGCACGGGGAGGCGGTCCGCCTGACGCTCGACATGAATCTCCAGCGCGCTGCCGAGCGAGGGATCCGGGCGGGCATCGCAGCGGCGCACGCCTCGAACTGCGTGGGCTGCTGGGCGGCGAACGGCGGCGCGATCGTTGCGCTCGACCCCCGCGACGGCTCGATCCTCGCACTGGCGTCGAACCCCACGTACCAGCCCGGAGTCTTCAACTCCCGCGACCCGAAGAAGCTCGCCCCTCTCCTGAACTCGAGCGTCGCCCGCAAGGACAATTACCCGTCACTCGATCGCGCGATCGCCGGCGTCTATCCGGCCGGCTCCACCTTCAAGCCGGTGACCGCGCTCGCGGCGCTCGAGGAGAGGTTGGTGACGCCCTTCCAGCAGCTGCCCTGCACCGGGGTCTACGTCGTTCACGACAAACAGGGCAACGTGATCCCGGGCGGCACCTTCAAGAACTGGGACCCCTTCGTCAACCAGCAGATGACGTTGCCGACGGCTCTCGAGCAATCGTGCGACACCTACTTCTACGAGCTCGGCTACCGCTTCTACCAGCTTCCCGCGGCGCGCCGGCATCCTTTCCAGGAGTGGGCCGCACGCTTCGGTTTCGGCCGGGCGACGGGAGTCGATCTCCCGGGTGAGCTCCCGGGGCTGCTGCCGACGCCCGAGTGGCGCAAGGCCGCCTACACGCCGAAGACCGATCCGAAGGGATGGCAAGTCGACAGGCTCTGGAAGCCCGGCGACTCGATCCAGCTCGCGATCGGGCAGAAGGATCTACTTGTGACGCCGCTGCAGATGGCGCGCTTCTACGCTCTGATCGCGAACGGGGGCAAGCTCGTGCAGCCGCACATCGCCGGCGACGTCGAGGAGGTCAGCACCAAGCAGTCGCCCGGTCGGGTGCTCCACAGCTTCGCGCCGCCGCCGGCGCCGACCGTCAAGCTCGACCCGCTCTACCTCGATTCGGTGCGGCAGGGTCTCTACGAAGCCACTCACAACCCGTACGGCACCTCGACGCCCATCTTCGGCACGTTCCCGGTTGCGGTGGCCGGCAAAACCGGCACCGCGGAAAAGAGCGTCCCGGGCTTCACCGCCAAGATGGACCAGTCTTGGTGGTGCGGCTACGCGCCGTTCGACGCCCCGACGATCACGGTCTGCGCGATGATCGAGAACGGCGGCCACGGTGGAACGGCTGCGGCGCCGGCCGCTCTCAAGGTCTTCGAGGCGTACTTCAAGAAGCACCCGACCCAGCTTGCAGTACCGGTGAAGAGTGATTGAGGCTGTCGACACCAGGGCGCGCGGGCTCGGCACCCGGCGCGGCGAGGCGGTCGGGGCGGCGTCGATCGTCCGGCGCCTCGACTGGATCCTGCTCGCGGCGACCGGTGCGCTCGTCGCCTACGGGCTGTGGGCCGTCGCCGGGATCACGCGGCACGACGTCGCGGGCAATGCGAACTACTACGTCGTCCGCCAGGGCGTCTATGTCGGGATCGGGCTGGCGGCGCTCGTCGTGGCCGTCTTCGTCGATCCCGAGTACTACCGGCGGTACCGGAGGCCGATCTACGCCGGCACGCTCGGGTTGATGGTGATCGTGCTGCTGACGGGCGCCGTCACGAGAGGCTCGAAGCGCTGGCTCGATCTCGGTTTCTTCAAATTCCAGCCCTCCGAGTTCGGGAAGCTGTTCCTGGTCCTCTTCCTTGCCGGGCTGCTGGCCGACCGAGCCAAGCGCATCGGCGACAGCAAGACGGTCCTCTCCGCGATCGCGTTCGCGGCCGGGCCGATCCTTCTCGTCTTCGTCCAGCCCGACTTCGGCACCGCGATGGTCTACGCCGCCGCACTCGCCGGCGTGCTTTTCGTCGCCGGCACCCGCTGGACCCATCTGGCGATTCTCGGCGGAGCGACCGTGGTCGCCGCTCTCCTCGTCCTCTGGATCCTGCCGGCGTCCGGAATCCACGTTCTCAAGCCGTACCAGCAGGATCGGATCGTCGGCTTCATGCACCGAAACGACCAGCCTCAGGGCGCCACCTACAACGTCACGCAATCGATCAACGCGGTCGGCGCCGGACAGCTTGGAGGGCGCGGGGTCAAGGGCGCGACACAGACGAACCTCGGTTTCCTACCCGTGCACGCGACGGACTTCGTCTTCGCCTCGATCGCGGAGCAGCGGGGCTTCGTGGGGGTCTCGATTCTGCTGCTGCTCTACCTGCTGGTGGTCTGGCGCGGGCTGAAGGTGATCGCCGGCGCGCGCGACGCCTTCTCGGCGATCGCGGCGGGAGGGATCGTCGTCGCCCTGCTGTTCCAGGTCTTCATCAACGTCGGGATGACGATCGGGATCGCGCCGATCACCGGAATCCCGCTGCCGTTCGTCAGTGTCGGCGGCTCGGCGATGATCGCGAATCTGCTCGCGATCGGTGTTCTCGAGGCGATTTACGTGCGCGGTAACGCACGGCGCCGGCGCATCTAGCCTCCCCCGCAGCACGCTGCCGTCCGGTCCAGGTCCTACCCTTGCCGCATCGACCCGGAGGTGGACGTATGGCCGCCACGAACGAAGCCGAAGAGCTGCTGTTGATCGAAGAGGCGGACGCCTGGTTCGAGTACCTGGAAGCCACCCGCTCGCAGTCCGAGGTGCGCTACCAGGAAGTCGAGCCATGGGCCTGGGCCCGCCTCACGCAACGGCTACGTGCCGTCAGGGCACGCATGGCACGTTTGCGGCCTGCCGCGGCTGCATAACCGCTCGACGGCTGAACCCGCGACGGGTCATGCCGCGTCCCCGCGACACGGCGTCGTTCGGCGCCGCTGCTACCCTGCAGATACGCCAATGGCACGGCTTTTTCATTCATATCCGCAGCGCGCGCTCCGCCCGGGATCGGGTGACGCCAGCGCGCGCGCACGACAAGGAGATTTCTTTTGCTGCAGTTGTTCCGGCGCAAGAAGCGCCAAAAAGACGCGCCCGTGGAGGGCGCTGCCGGACCCGAACCAGTAGTCACAACGACGCCCGCCCCGACCCAGGCGGGCGAACAACCCAGACCGAAGCGCCGACGCGGTAACCGCGGCGGGCGAGGTCGCAAGAAGAAGGCCGAGCCCACCGCCACGGCCACGGCGACTGCCGAGACAAAGCGTCAGCCGGCGGCCAAGGAGGGTGCGCCCGAGCGAAAGCCGGCGCAGCGGGCTCGCCGAAGCGGTACGACGCAGCGGCGGCGGACGCCGCCGCGCCGCGCGCCGCTACCTGCCGCGAAGCGTGAGCTTCTCGTCTCGGTGGACGTCGGCGAGCAGCGCGTCGCGGTGCTCGAGGACGACAAGGTCGCCGAGGTCTACCTCGAGCGCCCCGAGCGGCGCTCGATTGCCGGGAACGTCTACAAGGGCGCCGTCGACAACGTCCTCCCGGGCATGGAGGCCGCCTTCGTCGAGATCGGCCTCGAGAAGAACGGCTTTCTGTACGTCGACGAGATCGTCGTCCCCGAGCTCGAGGGCCGCAGGCACGGCAAGAAGATCCAGGATCTGATCAGCCGGGGCCAGGACGTCCTCGTCCAGGCGGTCAAGGACCCGATGAAGTCGAAGGGGGCGCGCCTGACGACGGAGATCTCGCTGCCGGGCCGTTTTGTGGTCTACGTCCCGAGCGGCGAGGGCCTCGGCGTCTCGCGGCGGCTCGAGGACGACGAGCGGATCCGCCTGCGCGACATCGTCAAGGCGCTCGACGTCAAGAAGGGCGGCGTCATCGTCCGGACGGCCGCCGAGGGCGCATCGGCGGAGGACATCGAACGCGACCTTGTCTTCCTCCAGCGTCTCTGGAAGGAGATCGAGACGCGGGCCAAGACGGCGAAGGCGCCGGCGCTCCTCTACCAGGAGGCCGAGCTTCCGCTCCGCGTCGTTCGCGACCTCTTCACCGACGACTTCGAGCGCCTGCTCGTCGACGACGAGCGAACGCAGAAGCGGATCGTCGGTTACCTGAAGAAGACCTCGCCGCACATGGCCGAGCGCGTCGTCCGCCACCGCGAGAAGGCGCCTCTGATGGACGCCTACGGTGTCGATGCCGAGATCCGTTCGACCCTTTCGCGGCGCGTCGATCTCCCCTCAGGTGGCTACCTCGTCTTCGACTACGCCGAAGCGTTCACCGTGATCGACGTCAACACCGGCCGCTTCGTCGGCTCGCGCGGCAAGACTTCCGGCAGCCGGCTCGAGGACACGATCACCAAGAACAACCTCGAGGCCGTCAAGGAGGTCGTCCGCCAGCTCAGGCTGCGCGACATCGGCGGGATCATCGTCATCGACTTCATCGACATGGCAAACCCGAAGAATCGCGGGACCGTCGAGGAGGCGCTGAAGAACGAGCTCGAGCGCGACCGGACGAAGACCTACGTGGTCGAGATCTCGCCGCTCGGACTGGTCGAGATGACGCGCCAGAACGTCACCGACGGACCACGTGAGATCCTGACCAATAAGTGCCCCGTCTGCGAGGGCGACGGAATCGTCGTCTCGGACGCATCAGTCGCGATCGACGTCGAGCGAAAGCTGCGCGCGCTGGCTTCTGCCTCTCGCCACAAGGCCTTCAAGGTTGCAGTCAACGAGCACGTCGCCAGCCTGCTGATCGGGCCCGGCGCGAGCCGCCTGACCGAGATCGAGGCCCAGGCCAAGCGCCGTTTCGTGCTCGAGCCCCGGGAGGGGGTCCCTCACGACTTCTTCGAGGTCCTCGACCAGGGGACGCTGGAGAAGCTCCAGGGTGAGGCACCAGTCGAAGAGGGCGCGGAATTCCAGGTCAAGCTCGTCGAGGTGGGCAAGCACGACCTTCGTGCGGCGATGGCTTCTCGCGACGGCTACACGGTCTGTGTCGGGGACGCCGCGGATCAGGTCGGCAAGAGCGTCAAGGTTCGCGTCGAGCGGTTCGTCAACGGAACGGCCTACGCGACGCTCGTCTCCAGGGCGAAGGACGGAGCTGAGCCGATCACGGCTGAGGGCCAGGCGGAGAAGCCCACCCGCAAGCCTCCCGCACGGCGCGCGGGCGGAGCGAGCCCAAGGGCCGCCGAGCTCGAGGTCGAGACTCCGGAGGCCGTGGAAGAGGAGCCCGTTGCCTCTGAGGAGCCCGAGCCGGTGGTGGCGGAGGAGGCTGCCGAAAAGCCGCAGCCGAAGAAAAGGACCCGGCGCGGCTCGCGCGGTGGGCGAGGCCGCAAGAAGCCGGCCCAGCCGATCGAGGCCGCGGCTCGAGAGGACGGCGACGGCACCGCTCCCGAGCCGAGGATCCACGTCCCTGATCCGACACTCGGCCAAGAGGCGGAGCAGCCCGCGCCCGAGCCCGTTTCGGCGGATGGCGAGTCGCAGCCCGACAACGGTGAAGCGCCGAAGCCGCGCAAGAAAACACGGCGCGGCAGCCGCGGCGGCCGCAACCGGCGCAAGAAGCCGGTCGCGGCGGCTGCGAACGGAGGCCAGGAAACCACCCCGGTCGCCGAGCCCGAGCCCGTGTCCGACGCGTACGTGCCGATGTCGGAATGGATCGACGAAGTTGACGGCCGCTAGCTAAACTGGCTGCTCGCGGGCGCAAGCGCCCGCGTTTCCACGCCATGGCCAACTACGCAATCATCTCACTCGGTGGCAAGCAGTACCGCGTCCGCGAGGGCGATCGGCTGCTCGTGAACAGGCTTTCGACCGACGAGGGCAAGACGTTTCATCCAGACGTCCTGTTCACCGGCGGAAACGGCAAGCCGAACCTCTCGCCACGGATCCAGGTGACGGCCAAGGTGATCGGCTCGCCGCTCGGACCGAAGATCCGGATCGGCAAGTACAAGGCGAAGAAGGGCTACCGCCGGCATACCGGCTTCCGCGCCAAGCTCACGGAGATCGAGATTCAGTCGATCGGCGCGCGCTCGACGAGGAAGGAAGAGCCGGCCGCTGCGGCGAAGCCGAAGCCGGCTGCCAAGCCGAGGGCCGCTGCGAAGCCGAGGGCCGCGGCAAAGCCGAAGGCCACGGCCACGAAGCCTGCGACGCGCAAAGCGCCCGCACGGAAACCCGCAACGAGAACGAAACCAACGGAGACGAAGTAATGGCTCACAAGAAAGGTCTTGGCTCCTCCCGAAACGGCCGCGACTCGAACGCACAGCGCCTCGGCGTCAAGCTGTTCGACGGCCAGGTCGTGAAGGCAGGAATGATCATTGTCCGCCAGCGCGGGACGCGCTTCCGCCCGGGCCCCGGCGCCGGGATCGGCAAGGACGACACGATCTTCGCCAAGCGCGACGGCAAGCTCGCTTTTGCCAAGTCAGGCGAGCGGAGGACCGTCTCAGTTACTGAATAGGACGAATGTTCAGCGACCGCGCCCGCATTCAGGTGCAGGCGGGGCGCGGCGGCGACGGCGCGCTGAGCTTTCGGCGCGAGAAGTACGTCCCGAAAGGCGGCCCCGACGGCGGCGACGGCGGTCGGGGAGGCGACGTCGTGCTCGTCGCCGACCCGGATCTGCGCGACCTCTCACGCTTTCGCCGGGAGCGCCTGTTCAAGGGCGGCCGTGGAGGCCACGGCGGGGGCTCCGGCAAGCACGGCGCCGACGGTGACCGCGTCGAGCTGGCGGTTCCAGTCGGGACGCAGGTCTTCGACGCGGACGGGAACCTCGTCGTCGATCTCGCGCACGCAGGTGCCCAGGCCGTGCTCGGTCGCGGTGGACCCGGTGGGCGCGGCAACCGCCAGTTCGCCTCTCCGACCCGGCAGACGCCTCGCTTCGCCGAGGTCGGTGGGGCCGGGGAGGAGGCCGAGTTCGAGCTCCGGCTGAAGCTCCTCGCCGACGCAGCCCTCGTAGGGCTGCCCAATGCCGGCAAGTCCTCCCTCTTGACACGTATCTCGAATGCGAAGCCGAAGATCGCAGATTATCCATTCACCACGCTCGAGCCCGTGCTCGGGACGGTCGATGCCTCGGACGGCCGCCAGCTCGTCGCCGCCGACGTACCGGGCCTGATCGAGGGCGCGAGTGAGGGGATCGGCCTTGGCCACGACTTCCTCGCCCATCTGGAGCGGGCCCGCTTGCTCGTACACGTGATCGACGCCGCAGCCGGCGATCCCGTCGAGCAGTTTCGAACGATCGACCGCGAGCTCTCCAAATACGGCGCCGGCCTGGAAATGCGCCCGCAGGTCATCGTCCTGAACAAGCTCGATCTCTTGCCGGAGGCGCCCGCGTTCGAGCTGGCCGACGAGCGCATCCAACGTGTCTTCGCCCTTTCGTGCGCGACGGGCGCCGGCGTCGAGGAGTTCCGGCGCGCGCTGTTCGAGCTGGTGCCGGAGCCGGACGAGCAGCGGAGCGACGATGGCCTCGCCGATTTCCTTGTCTACCGCCCGGCGCCGAAGGGGCGTCCGTTCAAAATCCTCCGCACCGACCGGGGCTTTCGCGTTACGGGCCGGGTCCCCGAGGGCGAGGAGCTCGAGGATGCGCTACGCGCTGCCGGCGCCAAGACCGGCGACGAGGTCGAGGTCGGCGACGAGATCTTGGAGTTCCAGTGATTGTGGAGTTCCAGTGATCGGCATCCTCGGCGGTACCTTCGACCCCCCGCACAACGGGCACGTTGCGCTCGCGGAGGCGGCCGTGCGCGAGCTCGGGCTCGACGAGCTCGTCGTCCTGCTCGTCGCCAACCCCGGCCACCGCTCGTCGGTGGAGGATGCGGAGACGCGGCAGCAGCTCGCCGAAGCTGCGTTTGTCGCGGTGCCTCGCGCTCGCGTCGAGTGCGACGAGAACCCGTATACGGTCGACGCCGTCAAGGGCGGGCGCTTTGGCGACGCTGTCTTCGTCGTCGGCGCCGACGAAGGCGCCGCTTTCCCGGGTTGGCACGATCCCGACGAGATCCTGCGCTGGGTCAAGCTCGCTGTTGGCACACGCTCGGGCTATCCGCCGCCGGATCTCGAGCCTTACGGCGACCGCGTGATCCCCTTCGAGCTCGCCTCGCCGCCGATCTCGTCGGAGGCGATTCGCGAGCGGATCCGCCAAGGGGAGCCGATCGACGATCTCGTGCCGTCCGATGTGGCTCGTCTAATCGAGGAACGTGGCCTCTACCGAAACGGCGGCTAGACTGAGAGTGCTGAGCAAAGCACCCAATCAGACCCTGACGCCACTCGAACAAGCCCGTCGCATTGCCGGTCTCGCCCAGGAGAAGCTGGCGGAGGACGTAGTGATTCTCGACATGCGGCCGGCGTTGAGCTACACGGACTTCTTCGTCATCTGCACAGGCCGCAACGCGCGCCAGACCAAGGCGATCTGGGACGAGGTTCACGAGCGGCTCAAGCACGAAGGCCGAGTCCTACCCCTGCGCGTCGAGGGCGCGAGCGAAGGCAGCTGGATCGTCGGTGACTACCTGGACACGGTGCTGCACGTCTTCACGCCGGAGGCGCGCGATTACTACCGGCTCGAGGAGCTTTGGGGCGACGCGCCCTCAGTGTCGGTCGAGGCCGCGTCCGCTACGGCGTAGTCTGTTTCGGCAACAGTGTCGTCCGGCCTGGCAACTATGCTGGGTGGGCTCACGACGGATCAGAAGGGCAACATTGCCGAGGCAGCGATCGCGCTTGCGGCGACTAAGCTCGGCATTGACGTCTATTGGCCCCTCGGCGAGGGCGGCCGTTACGAACCTTATTCTCGACCTTGGCGGGACGTTGAATCGCCGTCCAGTGCAAGTGGGCTACGCGGCATGGCGAGGTCGTGATTATTCGGCGCTATTCCTGCCGACGGACGGCGGATGGTTTGGTAAGACGTGGCTACTCCGCAGAAGAGATCGACATGTTCGCTGGGTATTGCCTCGAACTCGATACGTGCTATCTCATCCCGTTCCACGAGCTCGACGGTCAGCGCGTTGTACAGCTTCGTTTGGGGCCAACACGAAACAACCAGAAGCGCAGAATCCGATGGGCCCGAGAGTTCGATTTCGTCGCTAGACTTGCCGCGTTTGGGGCCGTAGCTCAGTTGGGAGAGCGCCAGAGTGGCACTCTGGAGGCCACGGGTTCGAGCCCCGTCGGCTCCACTCTTTTCACCTGAAGGCCCTTCACGCGGCCTCGCTGAGCCCAGGGCGTCGCTGCAGCCTCCGGAAGAAGCCACGGCGCTCCCAACGGGTTGGATGGACGGCGTCCCGGAGCTCCTTGTCCTCCGCGGCTGCGACGGCGCTTCGCGTCATCGCCAGTTGCTCGTGGATGCCGCGATGGAAAGCGGGCGATTCTGTTGCGATCTGGGTGGCAGGCTGATTCATGGTCTCGCTCCTTTGTCGTCGAGCGCCGGATTGCGCTCACGAGACCACCAAATCGCATGCCCTTAAAGCCGAACTGAGAGCGCCGTGAAAATCACTTAAGAGTCGCGCCGACGCTTCGGGCCGCAGACGACGGCCGTGAGGGCGAAGCGACCACGAAGCCCGGTAGTTGGATGCCGAACATCGAGCCGTGCGGCTTGCGGCTGACCAGGGACCGGCCGCCGTGCGCCTTGACGATAGTGTCGACGATCGCGAGCCCGAGCCCGACGCCTCCGGCGGTGCGCGTCCTGGCCGGGTCTGCGCGCGCGAAACGTTCGAAGATGCGATCCAGCGCCTCGTCGGGCACGCCGATCCCTTCGTCGTCGACCTCGATCACGACCTTGGTTCCGGTCGAACGGCTGGACAGCTCGATTTCGTCTCCCGGGCCCGTGTACTTGACTGCGTTCTCCAGGAGTGCGTCGAGCGCGATCCGGAGCTGCTCCGGATCGGCGCGAAGCGTGCCGGGCGCAAGCGCTCCAAGCAGCCAGTTGCGCGGGGCGATCTCCGACCAGCGCATGAACACGTCTTCCAGGAAGTGGTCGAGCTCGATCTCCTCCAGCTCGAGGAAGTCGGGCTGGTCGGCGCGGGCAAGCAGAAGGAGGTGCTCGAGGATCCGCTCCATGCGGTCGAGCTCGTCTAGCGCGACTTCGATCCCCTGCGAGCCATGGCCGTTCGTCCGCGCGAGCATTTCCAGATGCCCGCGCGCGATCGTCACCGGTGTCCGCAGCTCGTGAGAGGCGTCGTGGAGGAACTGCTCCTCCCGTTCGAGAGTCGACTCGAGCTGCTCGCCATGTTTCTCGGCGATGCCGAGCGCCTCCTGGCGGCGGCGGGCGTGCCAGACCATCGCGAGGAACATGGCGGACATGAGCGGCACCTCCGTCAGCTCGCTCCACTCCTGGGTCCCACGTGAGACGTCGGACGTGATCAACACGCCCGTCGAGACGATCACGAATCCGAGCGTCAGCGCCGTCGGACCCGGCCGCCACACCCGGAACCCGTAGACGAGCGTCAGGCTGACCCAGATGAAGTGGAAAGGGACCGTCTCCCAACGTTCCCAGCGCACCATCGCGAGCAGGTTCGCGACCGCGAAGGCGAACCAGGCGAGCTCGACGCCCCTACGCCGCAGTAAGCCGGTACCCGGCATGGCGAACCGTTTCGATCGGCGAGCCGGGCCCGAGCTTCATGCGCAGCCTGCGGATGCAGACGTCGACGACGTTCGAGCGCGGATCGAAGTGGTAACCCCAGACCTCGGAAAGCAGCCGCTCACGGCTGACGACCTCGCCCGCGCATTCGAGCAGGCGATGGAGAAGCTTGAACTCGCGGTCGGACAGATCGACGACCCGTTCGCCCAGCCTGGCCTGGCGCCGCGCGAGGTCGAGTGCGATCGCGCCGGCCTGGAGGACGTGGCCGTTCGTCCGGTCGTCCGGACGGCGCAGGTGAACGCGGACCCGCGCAAGGAGCTCGTCGAAGGAGAACGGCTTCGTCACGTAGTCGCTCGCTCCAAGCCCGAACCCGTTCAGCTTCGTCGTCATGTCGGCTCGGGCGGAGACGATCACCACCGGCAGGTCGGGCTGTGCCGCGCGGAGCGCGCGGAGCAGACTCAACCCGTCGAGCCGCGGCAAGAGCAGATCGAGGATGACGAGGTCGCAGGGCTCCGCTTTGGCCAAGCGCAGAGCCTCCTGGCCGTCTCGCGCGCCCAGGACGGAGAAGCCTTCGGCCTCCAGCCCGCGCGAAACGAAGTCCAGGATTCTCGGCTCATCTTCCACGACGAGAATCCGCACCTGCTCCCTGCCGCCGCGACCTTAACGCACTTTCCCCGGACCTGGCGATGACTTGCGAATGACAATCTCGTCATCCGCCTGGCGCTGAAACCGGATGAGCTCTTAATTTCCGGGTCGCATGGGGGAGACCTCCGGGCGCGATCGCATGCTCGAGCCCACGGCTCCGACTGGGGAGGCGCCGGCGCCTCTGACAGGTCGGGCGAGGGCGACGGGCGCGTCGCCGTTCCCGGACTCGGCGGCCAAGCACTGGATCCTCTCCTCGATCATCTGGCTGACCGTGGTCGACCTGTTCGGGCTCGTCCTCGCAACCGAGTTCGTGACCCCCGAGGCGTTCAGCCACTACTCCTGGCTCTCGTTCAGCCGCGTCCGGCCCTCGCACGTCAACGGGGTGATCCTGGCCTGGCTGACGATGATGTATTTCGGCGCGCTCTTCTACATGCTTCCGCGCCTTGTCGGCACGCGAGGGATGTGGAGCGAGCGGCTCGGCGTTATCTGCGCGTGGGCATGGAACGTCATGTATCTGCTCGCGATCATCGGCCTGCTCACGGGCCATAGCCAGGGGCGCGAGTACGGCGAGTTCATCTGGCCGATCGACATCGCGCTCCTCGTGATCTGGTCGGCCAACATCGTCAACATTCTCGCGACGGTCGCGATCCGGACGATCAGGCCGATCTACGTCTCCGTCTGGTTCTTCATCGCGAGCCCACTCTGGCTAGCCGTCGACTACGCGATCGGCAACGTGATCTGGCGTCCGGGCCACGTCTGGGGAGCGCCGTCGGGCGCGCTCGGAAACAGCCTTTCGGACGCGATGCTCAACTGGTGGTACGCCCACAACCTGTTCGGCCTCTGGCTGACCCCGATGCTGCTCGCGCTGACCTATTACATCGTCCCGCGCGTCACCAACACGCCGCTCTACAGCTACACGCTCTCGCTGATCAGCTTCTGGGGGATGGCGTTCTTCTACACGGGAGTGGGCGACCACCACATCCTCCAGTCGCCGACCCCGGCCTGGCTGAAGACGATCGCCGAGGTCTCCTCGTGGATGCTGCTCGTCCCGGTCTTCGCCTTCACGATCAACATCCTCGGGACGATGAAGGGCAACTGGGACCGGTTCTTTACGAACCTGCCCTTACGTTTCACGATGACCGCCTTCTTCTTCTACTTCCTGGTGAACATCCAGGGAGCGTTCGAGGCGATCCAGCCGTTCAACAAGCTGACGCACTTCACGAACTTCGTCGTCGCGCACGCCCATCTCGCGCTGCTCGGCGCCTTCACGATCCTCGGCATGGGCGTGATCGACTACATCGTCGCCCAGATCTATGCGAAGCCGCTCTACAGCCGCAGC
>WNFX01002951.1_pt1 | contig 17041 bp, 15 predicted proteins | sample 5400111 | NCBI WGS metagenome assembly WNFX01 (sample SAMN13153363, study PRJNA577476) | soil metagenome | isolation source: 40 cm soil or saprolite under grassland replicate 1 | place: USA:California | collected 2016-06-15 | reverse complement strand
TTCTCCCACCATCAGATATGAACCTTGTCTGCTTGTGCCTGACTCCTTCCTCTTCTCAAACACCTGCTCATTGTCTCCTTTGAGGCGGTTTCTTCTCAGTTGAAGCGGTTAGACATGGACTTTTTCAGAAGAGAGCAAGAGCAGACCCTGATTGAGCGCGCCCTGGCCGGTGAACAGATCAGAAATGACCTCATTGTTTCCCTGCAACCACGTGTGTACAGCCTCACATACCGCCTGACCTCCAGATACTTACGCGGGAAAGAACAGGCCACGGAGCGCATGGACTTTGTGCAAAGGGCGAACGAAGAAATGCTCCGGATGTTCCCTGTTGCTTTGAGCAAAGAAAATCCCTGTTCCTACCTGCTTAAAGTGGCCCGGCTGACCATGATCGACGGTATCAGGGAAAGAGAAGCTTCGCAGCAACAGGACAAGGAGCAGAGCTCTCTTCTCGGCCTCGACCTCTCAGCATGTGAAGACACGTCATCCCTCCTTGATGCTATCCCTGTAGAAATACGTTTAGAGCCATCTCGCAAGGCCGATACTGCCTACACCTTCCTCTATCAGGCCATCCTCACGTTGCCAGAGAAGCAACGGTTGGTGATGCTGCGACACTATGGGCTTGGATGTGCACCGGAGCCGCTCAATATCATTAGCCGAAGCCTTTCTCCCAGATCGCCTCGCCCGGCAAACGCGCACTACCACCACAAGCGCGCCCTGCTCACGCTCGCACAAACACTCAGGCCAGTGTTCTCACTTTTCAAGCGCTCCGGAGGTGTCCAGTGAGCAAGAAACCAGAAATGACCCGCAAAGCAGCCCTGGCGGTCCTGCACCAGTTCTCTGATGCAGTAAGTTGGCAGTGGTTCCTGCCGGAAGTCTCTCCAGAGAGGAAAGCGCTCAAAGATGAGGTGCAAACGGCACTTCGTACTCTGGATACCGTTGTCCACGGCACGCGAGCCAGTTGCTACGGATTTGGGTTTGGCCTGTGTCAGATCTGCTACCTGCGTTATAGCGCCTCCACGGTTCGTCTCAAAGGAGACCCCTCCGGGTACGCTCACGCCTGTTGCACCTCATGCTTGAGGATGCTCGACGATGAGGGCCGCCTTAGGCACATTGAACAGGTACTGACGGGGGTCAGCAGCGGGGTACTGGTCCCACCTGTTACCCTCCGCTCACGAAGAAAGGCGGTGTACTCATGCTCGCACTGACCCAACAGGATGCCGCGCCGCTCATCACCTTACGGCCTTATCAGCAAACCTGTGTGGAGCGCGTGCTTGATGCGTACCAACGCACCCCGAAGGGAGGGCGAGCCTTGCTCGTGCTTCCCACGGGCGGTGGCAAAACCCTGGTGTTTGCCGAAATCGCTCGGCGTCTGGGGTTGACTACCCTTATCATCGCACACCGGCAAGAACTGCTGCAACAGGCAGCGGACAAGTTCCGTATGATCGATCCCTCGGCGATCATCGGACAAGTGGGCGCGGGCAGGCACGAATGGGGCGCGCCGATCACCGTCGCCAGTGTGCAAACGATCAGCAGGCCCGAACATCTCAAAGCTCTGGCGCGCTTTGGCTATGACCTGGTGATTGTCGACGAGGTGCATCACGCCTGCTCAGAGAGTTACCGCAGTGTCCTGGATACCCTCCCCCATGCGTTTGTGCTCGGGGTCACAGCCACTCCTGATCGCCTGGACAGGCTGCGGATTGAAGACCTGTTCGGGGAGCCCATCTTCTCGGCCTCCATCATCGACCTGATTGAGCAAGGCTACCTCTCCAATGTGCGAGCCATCGCCATTCCGACCACCACCTCATTAGACGACCTGCACACGCACGATGGAGATTTCAAGCTCGATGAGTTGGAAGTTGCCGTCGATACGCCCGAGCGCAACGAGCGCATTGTCACTGCCTACCTGAAACACTGCAACGGGCGGCAGGCGCTCTGTTTCGCCGTGACGGTTGCGCATGCCCAACATCTTGCTGAGACGTTCACGACGTTGGGAGTGCCTGCATCAGTGGTCAGCGGGGAAACACCGCCCGAAGAACGCAAGCGCGTTCTGCACGACTATGAGCGCGGAACGGTGCAGGTGCTCTGTAACTGTGGCGTGCTTTTGGAGGGCTACGACACTCCCCAAACATCCTGCATCCTGATGGCACGGCCCACCAAATCGCGTGCGCTCTACACGCAAGCCATTGGACGAGGAACGCGTTTAGCCCCTGGCAAGACGGATTGCATCATTCTGGATATCACTGATAACAGTCTCAAGTTGCGCCTCTCGCCCCTTACTCTAGCGAAGGTCGTCGAGATACCGCTTGGCGATGGAGAAAGCATCATCGAGGCCAGAGCGCGCGAAAAGCAGGAACGCCTGGCAGGGGAACTGGTCGAGGCGAGAGAGCGCACGACCAGGGTCACGAAGCGAGCGCAGGATCTGGAAATCAACCTGCTGGCCCGCTTCGATTGGAAGCGCAAGCCGGGCGGCGGCTACTGCCTGGAGGTGGGCGCAAACAAGCATACGATCATGCTACTGCCCTCAGAAAGCGTGACTGGATACTACTCCGTCTGGGCCAGACTTACACCTGACTTCAAGATGCAGCAGTGGCTTTCCGATGCGCCCCTGGAATGGGCGCAAATGCATGCGGAGATGAAGGCCAGGCTCATAGAGTCCAGTGAAAAGAAGCTCGTTCTGGTGGACAGTAACGCGCCCTGGCGGTCGTTTCCCGTCAGCAACAAGCAACTTTTCATGCTCAGAAAGTTCGGTATCCCCTTCACCGAAGCGATGACCAGTGGTGAGGCGTCCGACCTTATTGGCCGCGAGATTGCCAAACGGGAGAAAGAAAAGGCCGAGAAAGCTGCGCAGAAGGGCGCCAAGCAAGGCCGTAAGAGAGGGAGGGCAAGTGCGTGACTACTCATCCCTCTTCGACATTGCTTCCAACGGAAGCGATTCGCTTCTATTGTGGGATTGGAGAGAAATCTTATAACCACCATCCCGTGGTCACTGGTCCTTACGCATGCGTTTCACCAGTGAGTGGAAGCGATATCAAGAAAGTGAATTCCATCGCCATTCCTGAAGGCACCTGTGTCCTTCAGGATAGCGGCACTTTCAATGATGCGTGTTTGCTCTTGCGGGGAACACATCGACAGATGGCCGTGATCGCACAAAGCCGTTTGACCCTCAAGGAAGCACTCATACGACAAGAACAGCACGCGAAACACTTCAACTACGAGGGTCAGATTGAGGTGCGAGCCAGTTATGACGTGCTTATCGATGAAACGTGGGCTGAGAATGCAACTGGCCTCAGCCGCACAAAGAAGCGATGGAGTGAAACCGATGCAGATCTTGCAGTTGAAGAAACCGTTGCCGCTGCTTCTTACCTCAATAGGCATCGCAACGGGATTGCTTGTGTGATGAGCGCACAGGGGGTTTCTCCGAAGCAATACCTTGCATGTACCGAGCGCATTCTTCGGTACATGCGACCGGGCGATGTCCTCGGCCTGGGCGGCTGGTGCATTCTGGGATTGCGCCGCTCCCTCTTGCCTGTTTTCCGTCAAACGATGCGCCTGGTCATTCCTTTGCTCAAACGAGAAGGCGTCTCACGGGTGCATATCTGGGGTGTCTGCTTCGCTGAGGCACTCGGCGAATTGCTCTGGTTGTGCGATCACGGTGAAGAGGGCAATCTTGATGCTCAGCACCGAATTCACCTCTCAACGGATAGTGTGGGACCCTCGACGCGGCCTGTAAAAAAGGACCGAGAAACGGGTTACGCGACATGGGGCTATGCCTCCTGGTACAACAATCACTACCCGGTTCCGCCTATTCTTGCCAGTTGCAAGGCGAAGGATGAACATGGCAACAAAGCGCCGATATGTCCTCCCGAGACCCGATGCCGGGGTCTGGAAAGAGCGCGACATGTGGTACAAACTCGTGACTGGTTAGCAAACTTTCGGACGCGAGAGCCACGCCTCTATCGAGCATCCTGTTATCAAGAATCCTGGTTGGAGACGCCCACCGACGAAAGAGAGGGAGTATGGTGAACAATGCATCAGAGATCAAACCGATCCTCAAGTATCCCGGTGCCAAGTGGTCACAAGCGCAATGGATTGTCTCACACTTCCCTCAACACCGCAGGTATCTGGAACCCTATTGTGGTTCCGCTGCAGCCTTTTTCTCCAAGGATCGGGTTGAGCATGAAGTGTTGGGGGATATCAATAGCCATGTGGTCAACCTCTTCGAGGTGATACGAACTCATGGAGAGGAACTTGCACGCCGGATTGCGTTGACAGGATGGATCGAAGAGGAATATCATCGTTACGAGCGTTCCTACGGACAAAGCGGAGATCCCGTCGAGGATGCCCGCCAGTTTCTCATTCGCTGCTGGCAGGCCCACGGCACGAAGCTCGGATCGACCTGTGGATGGAGACACAAGGGGGTGCAGAGCCATGCAAGCACAACAGTCCTGTGGAAGCAGGTACCACAGCGCATTCTTGCCGTGATTGATCGCCTCAAAGATGCGGAGATCCGCTGCAAACCGGCCATAGAACTGATTGACTACTATCGGCACCCGGGCTACCTGCTTTATGTTGACCCCCCCTACCTTCTCTCAACACGAACCTACAACCTGTATGCCGATGAAATGACCGACGAGGAACATCTCCAATTGCTCGGCGTGTTAGAGCGGCACCCTGGCCCGGTGGTGCTGAGTGGCTATGCCCATCCTCTCTATGATGAACGGTTACAGGGATGGCAACGGGCCACTTTGCACGTCCAGGCAGAGAAAGGGAACAGACGAACCGAAGTGCTCTGGCTCAATAGGAAAGCATTCAGAAGTCAGCAAGGGCGCTTATTCGAGACCACAGATGAAAGGGAGGTGCATGTATGATCGTGCAGCGCGTGCGTTCACCGTTGCCCTGGATTGGGGGGAAATACTATTCCGCCCCTCACATCGTGGCAGCCTTTCCGCCAGCTTCTCGCTATGATACCTATGTGGACCTCTTTGGTGGAGCAGCTCATGTGCTGCTCCACCGCCCTTTCGAGAAGCGACATGCAGAAGTCTACAACGACATCAACCAGGATCTCGTCAATTTCTGGATGCAATGCCGCGATCATGCAGAGGAACTGGAAGCGCGCTGCAGGTCGTTACCTTACAGCCGTGCGTTGCACTGTCAATATCACCAAGACCTCTACCACGGAGAAGAACTGGACCCATTAGAGCGCGCGGTTCGGTGGTTCTATGTGCTCAGAAGCACCTTCAACGCCTATATTGGCCCGGTCCATCATGGTTGGCTTGCCAGCCCTGCTCGGTTGGAGTCGGTCGCCTATCATACGGCCCTTGACTTGTTTGAGGCGCTGCAGCGGCGCTTGCGCTATGTACTCATCGACTGCCGCGACTTCGCCGCCGTTTTCCACTCTCACGACAACCCGCGCACCCTCTTCTACATCGATCCGCCCTACATCGAGAAAGAGGACTACTACCAGCGGGGGGACGGGATCGCGTTCGGCCTGCACGATCACGAGCGTCTGGCGAGCCTGCTCAATGAAACCCCGGCACAGGTGGCGCTCTCCTACTACCCACACCCGCTCCTTGACGGCCTCTACCCTGCACAGAAATGGCGACGTGTGACCTGGGAAACCATCAAACACTCTCAAAGGGATGCCCAGACTCGGGAGCGGGCAACGGAAATGCTCCTGTGCAACTACCGGGCTCCAGTGCCACCGGCGGCACCTCTGCCCTTGTGGAAAGAAGCTCCTGACGACCGCCAACGAGAGGGGGTGTTGCGTGTCCATTCATGAACGCGATCTCGAAGGACACTTAACCCGTGCGCTGCATGAAGTCCTTGCAGGACGTGAACCTGGAAGCGACGATCTGGCAGCACTGACCGGAGAAGCCAGGGCGTGTCTTGATGCGCTCGTGAATGCGCTCCATACCGACGGGGTGCAGGCGGTTTACAAAGCCTTCACCGCCCTGGTCAAGGACCGGCCCTGGTTAGGCACGCTGGCCTCTCAATCACCGGAGCCAATAGCAGAAGGGAAGGATACTCAAGAAGCAGCGGAACCGGAAGAGCCGCGGTATCAACTGCACCGCCTGGATTACTTCAAGAACCTGCCCAAACGCGAATGGAACATCGAAGGGATTCTCCGTGATAAAGGCTCATCCGTCTTTTTCGGGGACGGTGGATGCGGCAAATCGGCGGTCGTCCTCTCGATGATGCTACACAAAGCGTATGGTCTGGACTGGATTGGAGGGCGAAAAGTGAAGCAGGGACTGGTCGTCTGGGTGGCCGCTGAGGGCGAGGACGAAATCTACCCCCGTGCCTACGCCTGGATGCTGCATCATGGTATGCGCGAAGACCCAAACATCCTCTACATTGATGAAGTGGTCCCCCTCAATAACCCTGCGGAAGTCTCCCTCTTTCTGGAGCGCTTACAGCAGCAACTCAAGGACATGCAGATCGCCGAGCCCATCAGCAGTATCGTGATCGATACCTATGCCGAGTGCTCCCCTGGCGCTGATGAGAACGATACCAAAGAAGCCAAAATTCTCACGGCAGCGATTCATCATATCCGCAAGACGTTTGATACCCATGTCGCGATCATTCATCATACCAATTCCGGAGGCAGGATGCGCGGAAGTACGGTGCTGAGAGATTATGTGAATACGGCAGTGAAAGTTTCCAAAGATGGAGGCATGATCACGCTGCACTGCGATAAGCAGCGCGGCGCGCCGGAGTTTGACGATATCCGGCTCCGCATGGTGTCTCACCTCTTGAGTGAGCATGACCCCAACGATACCGCGCCGGTCGTGGTCGCTGCAGATATCGACGAGGCAGGGAGGGGAAGTGCTGATACGTTGGGCGCAGTCCAGCAGGCGATCCTGGAGATATTGGGGACCCATCAACGTCTGACCTCTGGCGATTTCCTCCGCAAGTGCAAGCTTGTTGAGGTGAACGGAACCTTCATCAGCGATCGGGCATTCTATCGCCAGGTCAATACTCTGGTTGAGCAAGGACGCATCGCAAAGGAGGTAGAAGAGGAAGAGTCAACCAAACGGAAAAAGTCACGAGTCTGGTATTCCCTCACCCCCTCACTTTCCTAAAGAAAGTACTTTCAACTGCCATGTCAGTACTGCCAAAGTAGGCGACCCCGTGTCAGTACTGACATACTTTCACTACTTTCAGGGGGTATATATACCCCCTGAAAGTAGTGAAAGTGAAAGTACTCTGGGCACCATTTTTTCTGATAGGATACTGATACAAAAGACTCCTCCTTCTTTTCTTGCCAAGAGATCATTGGGTATCAGAAAGGAACAAAGCGATGCAAAAGTGGACAAAGAAAGCGGCCATTGAGCGAATGAAGAGCAATACACTCCTTCAGGAGGTACTGCGTATAGAACCGCGTATTCAGGCAATTTTAGATGAGGCCGTACAACAGCAGAATGAAGCAGGGTATCACCGTATCCAGACCTACTATGCATTAAAGCACCAGGCCGAGCCACTGGTAGGATGGGGAGCCGCGAAACCAGAGATAAAAACGTCAGCGCACTATGATGCGGTGATACACACTATTGATGATCTTCTCCCACCGGATACTGTAGATCTTAGTAACTAACGGTTGGTGATTTCCAAAAAGAGAGCGAAAGAGAGCGGTTTGATGGCCGCTCTCTTTTTGTGGAGAAGCAAGAGATGGAAAAAGATTTGCTGGCCCTGGCAGAAGAAGATGGGTTTACAGTTGTTGCAACGTCACGGAGTCGAGGCGGTCAGTGGAATGGGTCCTGCCCTTTTTGTGGGGGGACCGACCGTTTCCGGCTTCAGCCCTACCAGGGCAGCTATGGATGGTTTGCCTGTAATCAATGTGGGCGCAAAGGCAGCGCAATAGATTACCTGATACTCAAGCGCGGCTTCTCGAAAAGAGAGGCTTTAGCAATGGTAGGATGGACGCCCAAAGACAGCAGCCCCTTGCGCTTGCAGATCCCCGGCGGGATGCTTGACGCACGCCCACAATGGGACGAGCCGCCACAACGCTGGCAAGAAGGCGCGCTTGATTTTTGCCAGCGCTGCCAGCATGTTCTCTGGTCTGAGCATGGACGGGATGCGCTGGCCTATCTGCGGCATCGTGGATTGACTGATGCGACCATCAAAACCGCGCAGCTTGGCTATCATCCCCATGAGATGTACGGCCCTGCGCGGGTCTGGGGGAGTTCCGTCAAGCTTTGCCAGGGGATCGTCATTCCCTGGTTTTTTGAGGGCAGGCTCTGGCGTCTCACCATACGAGATACACGGTTCACATCAGGGTCCAGGCGCTATACGCAAGTAGCAGGAGGGTCAAACGGGTTGTATCTGGCTGACTCCCTTACCTTGAAGCGCCCGCTCGTAGTCATGACCGAAGGCGAACTTGACGCGCTCTCTGTAGCCCAAGAGTGCAGCGATCGGGTCGCAGTCGTTGCCACCGGCACCACGCAAGGGAGCCATACCCCGCGTTGGGTGGCGATGCTGGCGCAACAAGCGCAGGTGCTCATTGCCTTTGATGCAGAGGACACAGGCGAGAGAGCAGCGCGCTGGTGGATGGAGCGCCTTGAGAACGCACAACGGCTCCGGCCCTGGTGGAAAGATGTCAATCAGATGCTGCAAGATGGAGCCGATCTTCGGGAGTGGCTGGCAACGGGCCTGGGGGAACGAGAAGCGGTGCAGTCCCTTCCAACCGTCCCAGAGATCGCAACACTGTGTTGCATCTGTGGCGCGGAAGTCGAATACTACAGCGATCAGGGAATTGCCTATTGCACCCAACACTGGAATGAGCAGGCACACCCTTCTCTCGTATCGACGCAAGAGCAACTTCCCGTCGTGACTTGCATCAATCCAGAAACCTTTGTGAGAGAAGTCCGCGCCCTGGCTGCACGCCTTGGCAAAACGCACATAACGCAGCTGGCGCTGGACCTGGAAACCACAGGCCTGGGCATGCTTGAAGACAAGGTGATCTCGCTTGCCTTTGGGACACCTCGGCGAGTGATCGTGCTGGATCTCCGCCCGTACTATGGCCTGCCGAAAGAGGAACAGGCGCACTGGAAGGAGGCGCTGGCGGAGCTGCTGCACCTCCCTGGCGTGACCTGGATTGGGCACAACCTCAAGTTTGACTGGTCTTTCTTGAATGCCCATTTCGGGATTCGGCTCCAACAGGTCTACGATACGATGGTAGTCGAACAGCTTGTGCATGGAACGGGACTGCTACCGGGGCGGGTGTCTGTCTCGCTGCTGGAAACAGCGAAACGCTATGAGATCCCCGTGACCAAAGAGCAGCGCTCCTGGTTCATTGATCTGCACCAGCGACCAGGGGAGTGGGACGCGCCCTTCCCGCCGGAGCAACTCACCTACATCGTTCAAGATATCGACGTGCCCTACCGCGTTGCAGAGCGGCAACGCTTGTTGCTCGTCGAGCACGCATTGGAGCCAGTTGCTCATCTAGAACATGCCGCGCTCCCGGCGATCGCGGCCATGGAAGTGCGCGGCGCGCTCATCGATCAGGCACGATGGAAGCAGGTTCTTGAGGGGAAGCGTGCCCGTCAACGCGTTCTTGAGCAGGAGCTCGTGCAGGACCTTGGGGCAGCGCTGCGGAGCGCTCAAGAGCAAACGTATCAAGTGCAGAGTGAAAAATATGCGGTCTACCAGCAAGCACTGCGGGCGGAAGAGAAGCGTCTCATGCATGCCTACGCTGCAGGCAACCAACGAGGCAAACAGACCTGGAAGGCGTTCTGTGCAAACGGGATGGCCACATGGGCTGAGCAGCATCCACCGCCAGAGAAGCCCAAAGTGCCACAGGAGCGCATCAACCTCAGTTCCTCAGAACAACTCCTGGCAGCGCTGGCTCAGGTGGGTGTCCATGTCACCTCGACCAAAGAAGAAGCGCTTGAAGAGCATGCAGGCACACACCCCGTCATTGCGCGCCTGCTCCAATGGCGCAAGCTCTCGCATTTCTGTAGCGCCTTTGGGGAGAACCTGCTCTCGTTTGTGCGCGCCGATGGGCGGATTCATGCCAACTTCAATCAGGTCGGAGCCATCTCCGGGCGCATTATCTGCAGCGGGCCGAACCTGCAACAGATCCCCAAGAAACGGGCGAATGACCAGGAGGAAGAGGATATTCGGCAGTGCTTCATTGCCCCGCCTGGCTCCCGTCTGTTGACCGCCGATCTCTCCAACATTGAGTTACGCATCCTGGCCGAGGTCTCTGGCGATGCGACGATGTTACGTTTCTTGGCGGAAGGCAAAGACCTGCATGCGGAAACGGCGAAACTGATGTTCCGCCTCCCGCCGGAGACGGACACGAAGAAGCACCTTTATAAAGGCGTCAAGGTGCGCGACATCGCCAAAACCATCAATTTCGGGCTGTCCTATGGAATGGGCGCGCAGGGCTTAGCCCGTCGTCTTGATGTGAGCGTGGAAGAGGCCCGCGATCTGATGCATACGTACTTTGCGACCTATACGGGGGTCGCATCCTGGTTACGTCGCACCTCTCAAGAGGCGCTCAAACAAGGCTACGCCGCAACCCTGGCGGGTCGCAAGCGCTTCTTCAAGGTGGCCGGTTTGGATACAAGCTACCGCGCGGCGATGGAGCGCACGGCGAAGAACCACCCGATTCAGGGCACGAATGCCGATATCCTCAAGCGAGCGCTGGCCTTACTCTACGAGGTACTGCCGGATCGAGCGCACATTATTCTGGTGGTACACGATGAAATTGTCCTTGAGTGTCCTGAAGACTTGCTTGGACAGGCCGCTCAGGTTCTCAAGGATGCGATGGTCCAGGCCTGCCGGGACTACCTCAAAGTCGTGCATATTCCTGAGCCAGACGTTCTCGACGGCTCCTACTGGAAAAAAGATTAGGAGCCTTTGCAAAGGAAAGGAAGATAGGTATGTTGACCGCAACGGTACAATTCAGTGGTGCTGGCGGCACGTCAGAAGCTGCACGTCAGGTAGGGATACAAGTAGAGGCCGCAATCAACCATAGCAAGATTGCTATTGCCTCACACCAGGCCAATCATCCGACAGCGACGCACTACCAGCAAGCTCTTGAAGAGTGTGATCCTGATGAAATGCCTGATTCAGATCTGCTGTTGACCTCTCCCTGCTGCACGAATCATTCCGACTCGAAGGGGCAGAAGCGCTATCACCAATTTGATCTCTTTGGCGATATCGTCTTCGATCCCCTTGCCGAGAAGAGCCGTAACACCATGGAGGATGTCGTGCGCTTCGCCAAAGCCAAATACAACACAGGCACGCCCTACAAATGCATTGTGGTTGAGAACGTTATAGAAGTAGCCAAATGGCGCAAGTACCACTCCTGGCTGACCTCTATGACCACGCTCGATATTCCTCATCTGGACGCTCCGATGTATGAGTACCAGACCCTGTACTGGAATACGCAATTCTTCGGTATCCCTCAATCACGCGATAGAGTGTACATCGTCTTCTGGTTACATGGTCTGCCAGCACCTGATCTGGAACATCGTCCCGCTGCATCCTGTGACGACTGTGAGCGCGAGATACAGGCCGTGCGGTCATGGAAAACCTTGCTCAAGTGGGGCAGGTATCGGGAGCAGTACGTCTATGTGTGCCCGTGGTGCGCCTGTAAAGTTGCGCCATTTTTTACGCCTGTCCGCTCATTTCTGAGGCTCGAAGAGCCTGGCGATCCTCTCTTTGACCGCAAGTCCGGGAGAAGATGAGTTCAGAAGACCATCGACACTATTGGGAAGGGGATTGAGCGACTCAAGGGACAACCCTTTCTGTATGCCTACTATAACAATCCTCTGTATCGCCTGCTTGATGAACCTGTCGGCACGATGACGACGGTTGATCGTTGGGCACTGGTCACACCTGCCAGGAAGTTTGAGGACACGACCTACCGCATGCTGACCCCTCAAGAGATAAAACGCTGTATGGGCTTCTCTGCTGACTATCAACTACGAGGCACCATCAAAGAGCAGGTCTGGCAGTTGGGCAATGCCGTCTGCCCTCCCATCATGGCCGAGATCCTGAGACGGTGTGCAGTGATCATCGCACCTGCAAGGGAACAAGAAGTTGCGTGATGCCAGTCGACAAAACACGCTGTCGCTCCAATCGGGGAAAAGTCTCACTCACGCTCAGGTGCATCGCAGGATGGCGGTGTGAGTGGTGCAAGATCGAGAATGGTGTACCGCTTCCAAGTGGACGAAAAGGAAAGGGTGTCTTAACCGTTGCCCGTTGAGAGACGGATTATCCTGGGCGTCCAGGCTCCGGCGATACGCATGATACACACGACCTCCGGCGTGAGAACTTATTAGCTTTGTGCCAGAGATGTCACTTACGCTACGATCTGCCGGACCATATGCAGCACGCCAAGGAAACCCGCCAACGCAAGAAGCAAGAGCAGATTCGCGCTTCTGGCCAACGTTCTTTGTTTCCAGATGTGATCGTTTGAACACCCTGAAACAGTAGCGCCCACCAACGAGAGAACTTTATGTGCTCAAAGAGGATAGAGGTAGAGGATGTTTTTCCCATCAGAAAGGAAGCAGGAGACGTATGAAAGTTCGTCAGTTAAAAAGGATCCTCCGGCGTCGCGGCTATAGCGCGCGGCCTGGAAAAGGGAGCCATTGTATCTGGGTCCATCAAGAGCGTCCTGATCAGCGTATCGTGCTGGCAGGCGGCAATAATGAGGATGCGCATCCGTATCAAATTGCGCGGGTGTGTCGTGGGCAACAGTTTCACCGTAGCGCGTCCATCTTTGATTGAGTGAGGGTTGACCACAGAAAGAACGAGTTCCTATGCAACAACAGCAACCGCGCAACAACAGCAAATCAACGCGCATTCTTTCGCGAGGGATGCCCGATGAAACCGTACACCAGCCACCGTCCGCCATGGCGGCGCTTGGCTGGCTTGGCCTGATCGCCGGCGTCGCTGCCAACTGCTGGCAAATGTACACGACGATCGCCGCCACCTGGCAGATGTTCACCGGCAACGCCACCCCAGTGCTCGACATACACAACGTGACGTTTGACATCTGTTTCCTGATCGCGTTCTCCTTCCAGTTCGCTTTGCTCTTCCTGGTCTTTCGCCTGGATAGCCGGTGGAAGAAGCAACAGACTGGCGGCGCTGGCAAGAAGCGGGGTGGAATGAAAAGCTACGGGCATGCCGCCGTTGAGGTCGTGCAACAGCTGGGTCTCTTCGCCATCTGGGTCGGACTGGCGTTCGTGATTGACACGCTGGGCGACTTCACGTTTATCGCGGCCAGAACGGCTTCCGCCGATGCCTCGACCTCCGCGTTCCTGGTGTTCCTGTATGCCGTCGCGCTCTATGCGCTCTCAACGCTCGCGTTTGTTCGGAGTTGGGAATACCTGTGGGCGGCGTCCGCCGTCAAGGATCAATGGGCGGCAGCACGCGAACACCGGCCTGCACAACCCAAGTTCTAAGGAGGATCGGTGATGAGCAACCAGCACGTTTTTGAAGAGGAAGAGGAAGCGTTCGAAGAACAGGCAGGGCCCAACTGGACCCTGATCATTGTCGGCTACTTTGCCATTCTCGCGGTCGTGATCGTGCTCTTGCGACCGCTACATCTGTCGATGGGCGGCATTTTCTTCAGCATGGTAGCGGCGGCGCTTGTGCTTGCTCTCCTGGTCTGGATAGGCAAGCGCGGCATTGCGAAGGTGCAAGCCATGAACATGACCGCAAAAGATGCCTATCACCTGGCCATTGGCTATATTCCTGACCAGGGCCTGGACGAAGAAGAAGAGACCGCGCAAGAGCAAGAGCTCGCTGCGATCATCGCTGATCGTGACCCGCTCAAATTAGGCGAGCGGTTTCAACCGTCGTTCCATGCGTTCCTGTGTGTGATGTGCCTGATCGTCGGTATTCGACGGTCGGGCAAGTCTACACTCCTGCTCGCCCTGGTCGAGGAGCTGGCGCGCTACGGCCTGCCGTTCGTTCTGTTCGACACCCAGGGCGAATATAGCGGGCTGGTCAATCCAAAATTCTTGAGAGCGCCGCGCCTGGCGGGCAATGTCGAGCAGATGAACGACACGCCTGAGGCGGCGCGGCCCTACCTCGCCAATCTCACGACTGAGAACGCCTACGGAGTGGGGCAGGTCGCGGTCAAGAAGGTGCTGCAGCTCGTCGTCCATCTGAAAGGCTACGACGACAATACAGCGGCGCTCATCATGTCGGAGATCGTTGACGGGGTGAACGATTGGCAAGAGGCGCGCCCAAATGACAGGCGTATCCCGTTCATGTTCTTTCTCGACGAGGCTCAGAAATGGTTCCCACAGGACAAACAGGACCGGGCGCAAGATATCCTCAGTGAGACACAGGCCGATCTACAAGAGGCATTCATTGGCAAGGTGGTAGAACGCGGCGGCAAGAATGGGCTTGGCCTGGTCGCAGCCACACAACGGTATAGCCGCATCAATAAGAGCCTGCTGCAGAGTCAATGGAAGTTCTACCTGCGGCAAACGGAGGAGATCGACCTGGCGCGTTACAAGAGGCAGGGCATCGACCCCGAGGAAGCAAAGGCGTTGCACCAGGGCGAGGTCATCACGTTCGGTCCAGACATCGATCATTTCACGTTTCAGTGTCGCAGATCCTACACGCCGCATGAGGGCCATACTCCCGACGCATCGGCGCTGGCAAAGTATACGAAGGAGTTGGACTTTGAGAGCCTGCAAAAGACGGGCGCATTCCTCGATGATATGCAACTGGATACAACGGTCCGGGGCGTCAACCGGGGCGTTTCTTCGGGAACCCCGACCGGGGCGCAAAAAACACGTTTGAGCGTAGTCCGGGGTAAGGTCGGGAACCCCGAAGAGTTCCCCAATGCTCTCCCCGAAGATGACCTGGACGCGCCTGTAGAGAGGCCGGGGCGCGGCCCCGAAACGGCCCCCGACGCTTTCCAGCCAAAGGACGATGACATCATGCTCACCGGGGCGCAAATCGGGGCGTTCGTCGCCTACTATCAGGAGTGTCACAATGTCGTCGAAGCGCTGGCTCAGATCCGCAACGAGAAAGGCCAGGGCCTCGGCAAAAGATACGCCCGACACGCCAGCTACCTCTTAGAGCAGCGTGGATTGAAGAAAGTGAAGAAGGGATAGTATGGCAGCAATTGTGCAGAGTCAGCAATCACAGAACGTGCAAGAGGAGAGCGCGGCGCGTCAGTTCTGGCAATCGAAGATGCAGCAGCACCCAAATATAGCGGGCGGGCTGGCGATCGTGAGCGAGGTCGCCGGGTTCTTCCTCAACGGTCACTTCCTGGTGAAGCTCGGCCAATGGATGATCAGAGTAGCGGGCTACGTCGCAGAGACGGCGCTGCTGTTCGCGGTCCTGTGGATCTCAGGGACCAGTGTTGCGCCGCAACTGGTTGAGCTGGTGATGAGCGAGAAAACCATGCAGAATCTGGTGTCGGTCGCGCTCATTGTCCTGGCGCTTATTCCTGAGATCATTCTCGCCAATGCCATTATCAATGCGGTTGGTCACTGGCTCATAGTAGCCCGCGACCATCACAGTATCATGGCGTGGGTGTGGGCGCTCGCGTTCACCATTCCAACGCTCTTGTTTCTCTACCTGACCGCCTACACGCTCAATCGCCTTTCCGCCAATAATGGCAACTTTGTACAGGCCGGTGCGGGCATGATTGGACTGCGCTGTTTCGCTGGCTGGACGTATGGCCTGCTGGAAATGGTGTATGCAGGCGTCGGGCGAAAAATGGTCAGCCAGGCGCAAGCGATTGTCACATCTGCAGCGCAATCGGCCCCTGCTCAGCAGATCGACTACGCAGAAATCGCCCGTCAGCTCCTGCCCCTGGTCGCGCAAGAGGTCAGGCAGGCAATATCCGATACGACCGACATGGTAGAGCAGTTCCAACAATTGCGCACCACAGTGGAAGAACTGACGGTAAAAAGTGCTCCTGTAATCGCTCCTACCGGCGCTCTTGAAAACACACAAGCGTGTGAAGAAGAGGGCACTGAAAGCACTACTGAGCCCACTCCTATCGATGACACTGAATCGCTCACAGAAGAACGCGGCCAGGAGCGCAATACTATCACGCTGATGAGCGCGGCCAGGAGCGCACACACGCGCTCAAAACCGCACACCGCGAATCGGAGTGAAAAGGCTCGTAAGGCAGCATCAATCATCAAACGCAATCCACACATCAGCGCGCCAGATCTCGCGAAAAAAGCACAGATCTCGACCAGCTACGCGCGCAAATTGCTCGTCAATCAGTAGACGGTAGAAGTATTCCCTGTTTCTGCACATCGCCACGAGGGGTGTGCAGGCGCGGGAGAATGATTCTCTCGATGTTAGATGACCCGTGAGAGGAGAAATCCCTGATGCGAAAACGTACACCACCCGCCAATGCGTCTGTTCCCCTCGTCGCGCCGCCGCAGCTGCTGAGTATCCCCGAGGTGGCGCGCACGCTCAGCATAGGCCGGACCAAAGTCTATAGCCTCATCAAGACCGAAGGACTCCCAGCCGTGCAGGTTGGTAGCACCTTACGGGTATCGGTTGGAGATCTGCAACAATGGGTAGAACAGCACACCCAACGAGCCTCGTAGGATCGCACGCCGTAGACGCATCTCACGATAAGGAACCATCCGGCAAGCCTGGGGAGGCTCAACAGGACGGTTCCTTATCAACTGACCTCATGAACAACTCCCCTACAGAGCAAGCAAAACGACTTGAACGAATGTAACGGGCAATCTTTTGTTTATGTTGACACATTTTTGTTTGTTAGTGTCGTATCTGTTCACCAGTATCACACTAATAGTTTTGAAATTATCAGTAGAGTTGTGTACGATAGAGACGTATGACGGGCGAGGAGGTTGGTTCTCGTAGCAACGCTTGCGCAAAGCGGATATCGCTTTCAACGGCAAAAGGAGAGGGGCAGGGATGGAAACGGATCTCTGTACTTAGGAATCGTCAAAAAATAAAGCTCTCAATTGAGCCAGTTCGCGGGAAGAGTGTATAGTTCCACTCACCATGAAAGGTGTCTGCAACGATGAAGAGCGTGCTCATCTCCTCATCAGATATCTTGCGCCCCGTCGGA
>WNFX01002948.1_pt1 | contig 17045 bp, 14 predicted proteins | sample 5400111 | NCBI WGS metagenome assembly WNFX01 (sample SAMN13153363, study PRJNA577476) | soil metagenome | isolation source: 40 cm soil or saprolite under grassland replicate 1 | place: USA:California | collected 2016-06-15 | reverse complement strand
ACGCCTCACAGCCCGGCCGGGGCGCCCGCACTGCGGACGCCCACCTACCCCCGGTCGTTGCACTCACCCACCCGCGACAGCACGAGCGCAACGCCGACAACGCGACCACCGGCCGTGCTCAACCGGCTTGTCGTCTATCCAGCCTTGCCGCTCATACACAACCTCGTTGCGTGCTCATCCGAAGTGGCGGGCAACACGCGCGAGGACGGCCGGACACCGCGCCCCGGCTGACCACGGCCGGCCCCTGGGCGTGGTCGATCCCGCCAAACGCGGCGGACAGGACCGGCATCACGCGCCCCCTGCTGCCGGGCCTGTTCGCCCTCCAGCGCCCTGTAGATCGCCGAGAGCGCGTCCTGGCAGCCACGCCTGGCCGCAACCTGTGCCTGCGTCGCTCCAGCCGCGCACCCCCACCCCGGCTCCAGCGCCTTGACCAGACGGGCCTGCTGCACCCGGCCGCGCGGCACGCTATCCCGAGTAGGCGCCGCGCATAGCTCACCTTCGGGATCGACACCTGTCTGACCGAGTGCTAGGACGCACTGTTACATCGAGGGATCCCTGCCGATCTGGCCATACGATTCTCGGTCCGCCGGCCGGCGAGACCGGTCTGGCAGCGCCCACGATCTACCCACCGGCCGATCACCGACAGTGCCCCAGCCCCGAGTCGACGCCGACAGCCATCAACCGGCGGGCGGCAAGAGAGGGTACTTGATCATGTGGCAGCGGAGCCGGCGTGTCGCTCAACGTTGACCCATTGTGTGGGCACCCGGCGCCATGTCGGCTGTTAACCCGGGCGCGGGGCTGCGGCAACTCTGACCCGCATCGAACCCGCTTGCGAGCGCTGGACATTAAGCCTCGGTCTCGTATGAAGTGGTGCCATGCCCAGCGCCCTGGTCGGTCGTCCTGGTGAGGACGTCGAAGCCGTCGTCTCCATGCTGCTCTGCCGGCGCCACGAGCGGGCCGCGCGTCGACGCGCGGGCCGGGGCGACAGGGGCGTCGATGTCTTCGTGCCCGTCGATAGGGGCCGGATCGACGTCTACCAGGTGAAGCGGTATGACCGGTCGCTGACGGCGGCCCAGTGGCGCAAGATCAAAGAGTCGTACGACAGGCTCGTCGAGGCGGTCGCCGAGGGACACGTCGCCGTCCTGAACTGGTACCTGGTTATGCCGCTGGACCAGTCGGAGGCCGATGCGGCGAAGTTCGCCCAGCTTGTCGCCAGCGCCCCGTTCGAGCGGTGCGAGTGGAAGGGCCTGGCCTGGCTGGACGCGCTCGCGTCCGAGTACCCCGAGGTCGTGGACTACTACCTGGCGGACGGCAAGGCCCGGCTCGAAGAGGCGCACTGCGACTTGATGGCGGTCCTCGGCGCGCGGGCCTCGGCGTCCGACGGTGCCGACGCTGGCGCCACCACGGACGGACTGACCGCGCTGCATCGAACGCTCAACAGGCGCGACCCCCTCTACCGGTACGACTTCGCGGTCGGCAGCGTGGACGATCGCGACGCATTCGTTCCGGCGGAACCGCCCGGGTCGCTGGTGTTCACGGTGCAACTGAGCGACGGCGACGTCTGCGTGACTTGGCATGTCCACGCGCGCTGCGACGAGTCCGTGCGCGAGCGCCCGATCCCGATCGGCCTACGCCTCGACGCCGACCAGGACCCGACGCTGCCGGAGTCGCTGCGTCTGTTCGCCGACTACGGCAAGCCGTTCAGCGCCCCCCACGGGACCGTGACGATCAGCTTGGACCTGCCGGGCGGCCTGGGCGGCACACGAGAGAACGGCTCGGTCCGGATCGGCCCGACGGCCGAGGAGGCCGCCCACCGGTACGTGATGCGGCTGCGGGCGGTGGGCTCCGACGGGGCAGCAGCCGCGCCGGTCCGCCTCGAGATGAGCGCCCCGACGGTTGGCGCGCGGGGGACGCGGCTGTCCGGGGAGCACGACGGCGGCGCGTTCACCGTGGAGGTCTTCCACGACTTCGAGCCTGCGACGATGAACATCCGCTTCTCGGCGCTGGACCCGACCGGCAGGCCGGTGGTGTCAGTGCTCGACGGCGTTGAGTTCCTACACGCCGTCGCAGGCAGCAGCCTAGAAGTCGCTGCCGAGCACGGCCCGTTCATGGCGTTCGGAGACGTCGGGACCCACGACGGCAAACCCGAGCAGCGCGATGAAGAGCCCGGCAGCGGTGAGCAAGCTGTTCTGGAGGCGCTACGAGCGCTCGCCGCGATGCAAGCGCACACGACGACGACTCTGCTCGTCCCGGATCGGATGACCCGCGGCGACGCCTGCGAGTGGCAGAACGTCGCCAGAATCCTCGCCGGCGAGATCGTCGTCGACCCTCGGCTCGGCGAGCTGAGGACCGAGCTACAGAAGCCGCCCGGCGAGCCGCTCGACGGCGAGCACGCGTTCGCCGTCATCTCCGATCTCGCTGTCCGGGTCGGAAAGCAGCACGTCGTCCTCGGCAAGCAGGCACTACAGATCTCCGCTGCCCGGGTCCTGAGCGACCCAGGCCGTCCCGGCCGGTTGACCGTCACGCCGCGGCCCGGCGCGTCATGGACGCGGACCCGCGCAGGGGCAGTCTCATGAGCGCCATGCTGGTCGATCGCTGCACCCCTCCATGGGCTACTGGAGTGTCCTCCCGAGCACGAACTTGCCGCCCTCACGCCCCGTACGCTCCGTGACAGCGTGCCGCGCCGTCAGCCACTCCCGCGGCGGCAGATGTGCGCGGTTGATCACGCTCGCTTTCGTAGCCAGCGAGCGGCACGCGGCCGTCACCCATGGCGACCTCGATCTGACACAGCCTCACGCGCTCATGTCGACCGCGCGCACACGGGTCGGCTTGATCGTCACCACGACGCGGCGCTCGCCAGGCTTGTCCATCGTGCGCACGTCAGTGCCGTACTTCGCACCAACCCGGTCGGCGAACGTGTAGTCGTCGTCCGATACGAGTTCGGCGTCGCCACGGATCTCTACGTACCGGTACGGGTTCGCGAGATCCAGCAGCAACAGCGTGCACACCGGTCGCCGCTGCAGGTTGCGGACCTTCTGCCGCACCGTGTTCAGCGACAGCTTCAGCACGCCGTCCTCAGCCAGAAACCACACCTCGGATAGATGCGGCCGGCCGTCCGACGCGATGGTTGCAAGCGTCGCGACCGGCAGGTCAAGCAGATCGCGATGCGTCTGGGGGATGTCGGTGGTCATCCGTACCTCCATGGGAGACGGCCAACCTCTACCCCTCACCGGTCATGGCCACGCATGGCAGCCACTCGATAAGGGCGGCCGTCGCGCACTCGGGCGGCATCTGGCAACACCTTCCGCTCGACCGCCGAAGGACATACAGATGTCGTAGCCGCCCCACGACGGCAGCCGCTTCTGATTGACCACGTGGATCGCCGGCAATGCGCCGGTCACGACGGCTACCGACTGTGCCTGACCCGCTGCACGCACGACAGGCACGTCGCGGTATGACAGTGTGTGTCGAGGCGCGCTCGGCCACGGCCGGCATGCTGTGCGGATGGACAGCGCACAGGTGCTCGCCGTGGTCGACGTGCTCGCCGCCGAAGGCATCGTCGGCTGGTTGGATGGCGGCTGGGGGTAGACGCGCTGCTCGGCCAGCAGACCCGACCGCACGCCGACCTCGACCTCGCCGTCGACGCCGCCGCGCTGGACCGGCTGCTGGCGCGGCTAGGCGCCGACGGTTACACCGTGCTGCGTGATGAACCCCCCGTCGCCATTGCCGTCCGGCACGACGACGGACGCGAGGTCGACCTTCATCCCGTCGCCCTGACCCCTGACGGGGGCGGCGACCAACAGCAACCCGGCGACGCCCTGCCCTGGCACTACGGGCCACCGACGACGGGCCACATCGACGGCAGGCCCCGTGCCCTACAACAGCCTGGACACCCAACTACGCTCACACCTTGGCTACCCACCCGACGAGAACGACCACGCCGACATGCGCGTCCTCGCCCGCCGCTTCGGCTGCCCATTGCCACCGCCCTACGACCAACACTGACACCCAACGACGCCCACGACCGCCGATAGGCCAGCTCCGCAGCGTGCCAGACCCCGTGCTCTCGGCGGCAGATGCGGGTAAGTCTAGTCACGCAACGCACCAGTACTGGAGCAGGGTGTGATCGCGCGCGGCGCCCGTCTGGCCTTCCTCAGCCTGGAAGGATGCCGGCTGGAGCACTCCGCCGAGCCCGCGCTGTACGCTTCCCGGCTGACGACGCCCGCGTTGTTTGTCGGTGACGCCGTGATCATTAGCCATTCCAAGTCTGAGGCGGTGCGGCTGCAGGGCGCGCGCCTCGGCCAACTCCTGGCGCCGGACGCGACACTGCGCAGCGCGGGTGGCTCGGCGCTGAATGCCCGAGCGCTGCAGGTCGAGGAGATGGCCGTGCTCGCGGGCCTCACGGCCGTCGGTGCGGGAGACATGGCTACGGTTCGTCTGGCCGGCGGGCACGTGGGGAGTCTGGACTTCTCGCGTGCCGTGCTGCGCAACGACTCTGGCCCGGCCTTGCATGCCGCGGGGCTGCAAATCGATCAAGAAGCCTACTTCGCGGATGACTTTGCCGCCCACGGCGACGGCCACAGCCGACAGTCGACCTGTCCGGCGTGCGAATCGCTGGCGGCCTGCTGTTCGAACCAGTCCACCTAGAAAACCGCACAGTTCCGCAGGCCCGGCTCGGTGTGGACGGGCTGACCTACACCGGGCTACCCGCCGGCATCTCCACGCACAACTGGCTCCGACTATTGGCCGACGGCACGCCGACATATGCAGCACAGCCCTACCAGCAGCTGGCGGCGGCCAACCGGGCCGCCGGACACGACGGGCAGGCTCGCAGGATCCTGATGGCGCAGCGACGCGACCAACTGGACCGACGGGCGTTGACCGGGCGAGTGGAACGCGGCTGGGCCCTAGGTCGATGTCTGCAACAACAGCCATATGGACAAAGGCACCGAAGATCGTTTGTGCGGATGTAATACGGTCCTGCGAAATCCGGGGCGGCTGAGCCAAAATCATTCGGTGGAGGTCACGAAGGCGGGGAGTTAGTGACTCAGATACCATCGCTTCGGTAAGTCTCGTACAAGCGTCAATGAAGTTGGCGGAGGTCTCCCGCACTGATGACGCTACGAATAGTGAGAACTCAGCTTCGGCCTCCGTGATTTCCTGTTGCTGCTGTAACGAGTCCTCGTTGGCGGTAGGCGGACCTTTTGTTAGGTGGAGGTAGACGACTCGTCGTGCGAGTCGGATAGTCTCGCTGTATCGTTCGCGTCGTAGCCGCTGCCGCTGCACACGACGCGTCGATCCGGCGCTAAGTGCTACACCGGAGAGTGCGGCACTTGCTGATATTATCGCAGGGATAGCCAGTATTGCGATCGACGGTCCGTCACTCACTGACGCTCTCATGGGTTAACTCGATGCACTGCCGACACCGTGCGCCTATCCCGCCTTCCGTCCACGGCGAGCTATCACTGACGTAGCCCATCTTGCGCCCGCACAGTGATGTCGTTGTCCCGAGCACTACAGCATGCCGGTCTCCCATCGGGACCAGCCGTTCTTCGGCGTAGGCACCACGTCCGACCGGCGACGGTCCGGTCGGGATGTCGTGTCTCTCCCATCCGCTCACGTATTCCATGGCCGGGGATGTTACCCGGATCTTCCGTCAACCGCTAGCCGATGTCGCCGTGCGTTCCTAACTCCCGTTTTACCAGTTCGACGTATTCCTTACGTCCGAGATCGGCACGCTTCATACCCCGATCGTGTCGCCACAGGAGTGGGAGGCAGCCCGCGAGGAGCTGCTGGTTAAAGAGAAGGAGCTAACAAGAGCACGCGACGCGCTGGCCGGACAGCGGCGCCGCATGCGCTGGATGGCAGTAGAGAAGGCCTACCGCTTCGAGGGGCCGAACGGCCCGGCGAGCCTCGTCGATCTCTTCGAGGGCCGCCGCCAGCTCGTCGTCTACCGCTTCTTCTACGCGCCGGACGTCACCACTTACCCGGAAGGGGGCGGCTCATAGCCGGAGCGGGGCTGCGTGGGCTGCTCCTTCCTCGCCGACCAGGTAGCGCACCCGGCTCACCTGAACGCGCGGGACACGACGCTGGCCTTCGTCTCGCGCGCCCCCCCGAGCCGAGATCCAGGGCTTGAAGGAGCGCATGGGCTGGAACGTCCCCTGGTACACGCTCAGCGACGACTTCGACGCCGACTTCGGGGTCGACGAGTGGCACGGAACCAACGCGTTCATCCGCGACGGGGAGCGGATCTTCCGCACCTACTTCATCAACAGCCGCGGCGACGAGGCAATGGGGAGCACCTGGAGCTATCTCGACATCACCCGCGCTCGGGCGCCAAGAGGCGTGGGAGGACTCCTCCGAGGACCATCCCCAGACGCCGCCCTACCAATGGTGGAACTACCACGACGCGTACGGCGAGCCCGCGTGATCGCGCACTCGAGGGAATCCCGCTCGAGGAGCTGCTCGGCCTCGGCGGGGAGCGCGGACGGCTCGGCCGGAGACGCGGACGTGGCAACAATGGCAATGGGGCAAATGCAGCAGCAGCCGTGGACGGACACCAGCACGGCGGCTATGCGCTGGATGAGCTTCAACCAATGAGTTTTCGCCGTTTGTCGCGTCCGTCTCGGTAACGCGCCGAAGGAGGGCGCATGCAGCCTCGCGTACTGCTCGACGGCCTGGCCATGCCCGAGTCCCCTCGCTGGCACGACGGCCGGCTGTGGTTCTCGAACTGGGGAACGAGACAGATCGTCGCCGTAGACCTCGACGGCAACAGCGAGGTGGTCGGAGAAGGCCCTGACGGACTCGGTTGGGCCACGAACTGGCTCCCGGACGGACGCCTGCTCATCACCGGCCCGGAGTTGATCCCGGATCGAGCCCGACGGGTCGCGCGTCCGGCCCGCGGATCTCAGCCACATCTCGCCGATCGGCTGGAGCGAGATCACGGTCGACGGGCGCGGCAACATCTACGTCAACACGGTCAACTTCGACTTCGCCGAGTTCAACGAGGTGCTCACAAGCGGCAAAGCACCCGGCAAGATCGCGCTCGTCACACCGGACGGCGAGGCCCGCGAGGTGGCGAACGAACTGGCCTTCCCGAACGGCATGGTGGTCACGCCGGACAACAAGACGCTCGTCGTCGCCGAGTCCTTCGCCGCACGGCTCACCGCCTTCGACGTCGACGACGACGGCGGGAACGAGATGACCTGCTCGGCGAAGGTCGGCACTGTTGCATTGGGCGTTCCCTCGTGATCTTGACGGTAAGATCTTCGGTCAGCGGGTCCCGTGAGTCGGGTCTGAGGGCTTCGGCGGGGGCTCCTGGAGGCTGCGAAGTCGCCCGCGAAGGACGCTGGACGTGGGCCGCGCCGGAAGATCTCCTGTCAAGATCACCGGCCGTTGCTCAATGCAACAGTGCCCTTCCAAGTCGCTGTAGGACATGGAAGTGCCAGAACCATGCGGCACCCGGCATGTCCATGCGCTGCTCCATCGCGCTGTCATCGGCACGGTCGTACGCCGGGTCTCGTCGGGCGCGTCGGGCGCGTCGGTACGGGAGTGGGGCAGGAACGGGTTATCCGTTGCGGGAAGCGGCTGGTCGGGGAGACTCTGCGCTGTGGAGATCGCGGACAAGGTGGTCGTGGTCACCGGTGCGTCCTCGGGCATCGGGGAGGCCACCGCCCGGGCGGCGGCGGCCCGTGGCGCCCGGGTGGTGCTGGCCGCTCGGCGGGTCGAGCGGCTGGCCGCGCTGGCTGAGCAGTTGACCGCGTCGCTGGCCGTGCCGACTGACCTGCGGCAGCCCGAACAGGTACGCCGGCTGATCGAACACACCCTGGCCAGCCACGGCCGGGTAGACGTGCTGGTCAACAACGCCGGGCAGGGCCTGCACGTGCCGCTGGAGCAGGTCCAGCTAACGGACTTCGCGGCGATCGTCGAACTGAACCTGTACGCGCCGCTGCTGGCGATGCAGGCCGTCCTGCCGGTGATGCGGCGGCAGGGCAGCGGCGCGATCGTCAACGTCGGCTCGGGCACCACCCGGATGGTGCTGCCCGGCGTCGGCGCCTACGCGGCCACCAAGGCTGCGCTGAACATGCTGTCCCAGGTCGCCCGGGCCGAGTTCGCACCGGCCGGTGTCGTCGTGTCGCTGGTCTACCCGTCGATCACCGCAACCGAGTTCCACCAGGCGCTGCGCGCCGGCGCCCGACCCGACCGCAGGCCGCCGTTCACACCGGACCCGCCCGAACGCGTCGCCGAAGCCATCCTGCACGCGGTAGCCACCGGCGAGCCGGAGATCACACTCGCACGCACGCCGGTCTGACCCGCCCTCGCCGGTCCGCCCGTGCGGGTCAGCCGTAAGCCCGCCGCCGACAGGGCGTGCAGCCACCCAGACCGGCCCTCACGTCGCACACCGCACAGTCCGCGGCTCAACTGACCGCCAGCCCCGGGGCCGCTACATGCCGTGTTCGGCATGCCTACCGCCATCGAGCGGCGCGGCGCCAACAACACGACCGGACTGCGGCAGAAGCGCGCACTTGATCATGAGCGAGCGGGTCGGTCAAGGCGGGCGCCCGAGGCGGCCGGGGGGCGTCGCCTCTTGTCGCGCCACGAGCCCTCGGGTGGAGCGTCACGTCAACATGGCGGATGCTCGCCTGACCCGCTGGCCTCGACGCATCGGCGAACAACAACACCGGCGGTGGGGTGGGACCCGATTCACGGTAGAGCCGCCACACGGGCGCGAGCCTCCCTCCTCGAGCCGGTACCGGCGCATGTGCTCGGAACGTGCGGGTGACGGTGCCGACGGCGTTGTGCCCCTAGTACCGCCGCCGCGTCGGGTGGAGATCGTGTTCACGCACTGGGCGGTCCTGCCGAGGGACAGCCGGCGGGGTCGCACGCCGCTTCCCGCCGCGGCACGGACCGTGGGGCAGGACCAAGATCAGACCGGGGTAGGCCAGTGGGGTACTCGGGCGGACCGTGACCGCGACCTGCGGCAATGACTGTAGCCGGTTGTTCTAGTCCAGTTGCTGGCATGGTGGAGGCGCCAGGCCAGTACGCTGCCCCGGTCCGGTCGATCCGAGGTGATCCGATGGCCCTGACCCCAGCCGACGTCCACAACGTCGCCTTCAAGAAACCCTCGATAGGCAAGCGTGGGTACGACGACGACGAGGTGGACGCCTTCCTCGACCTGGTCGAAGCCGAGCTGACGCGGCTGATCGAGGAGAACAACGACCTTAAGGCGCAGGTCGAGGACATGCAGCGGCGCGGGCCCCCTGGGCCGGGGCGGCCGGTGCCGCCGCCGGAGCAGATGCCGCCCCCGCCGCCGCCGGTGCAGTCCCGGATCGACGAGAACCAGGTCGTCAAGGTGCTGGCGATGGCGCAGGAGACCGCCGAGAAGTACGTGGCCGACGCGAAGACCGAGGCCGACCGGATGGTGGGCGAGGCCAGGGCGGCCGCCGACCGGATGATCGGCGAGGCGCGCGGGAAGGCCGACGCGATGATGGCCGAGGCGCGCACCCGGTCCGACGCGGTCGGGCGGGAGGCGCGCGGCAAGGCGGCCGCGTTGACCCAGGAGGCCGAGCGCAAGCACAACGAGATCATCGGCGGTCTAGAGCGGCGCAAGACCACGCTGGAGAAGCGGATCGAGGAGCTGCGCACGTTCGAGCGGGAGTACCGGACCAGGCTGAAGTCCTACCTGGAGTCGCAGCTGCGCGACCTGCAGGGTCGTGGCTCGGCCGAGCCGGCAACCGCGGCTGCCGGAGCGGCCGTCTCTGCCGACGGCTACGGCATGCGCGGCGACTCGGGCGACGGTCGCGCGACGAGTAGTCCCGCGGCCGGGCCGGAGGTGCCGTGATCCCGCTCACCCTGCCGTTCGCGGACGTGATCAGTGTTGCGGTGCGGTGGCGACTTGCGGTAGGGCGACCTCGAAGGACTGCGGGCCCTGACTACGCCAAATGGTGAACGCAGTAGCAGCGGTGATAGCCGGAGCAGTTCGCCCTGGATCCGGCGATGTCCCCAGGACTGGTTCTCCCAGGCCAACCGGATCACCAGGTCGCGGACCTCGTCGCTGACCGGCGGTCGGCCCGGTCGGCTGGGATACGTCCACGTCCCGCGGACCAGCCGGCGGTGCCAGGCCAGCAGGGTCGCCGGTGCGACGATGCGGTGCGCCCGCAGCTCGCGGGGCAGCAGCCGGGCCAGCGCGGCCAGCACCGCACGATCCGGCCACGACAGCCGCGGCCTGCCGACCTGGCAGCGCAGCACGGCCACCTCGTGCCGCAGCATCACGATCTCGATGTTCTTCGCGGTGTCGGTTCGGGCCAGCAAGGCCAGCCAGCCCAACACCCGCACCAGGCCCAAGTACAGCATCCGCACAGCCACGGTCCGCGATCATGCCGTGCCGTCCCGCCTGGCGAACTTGCAGGTCAGCAGCACTGTGCGAGTTCTGGCACGGTACAGGCGATGGTGCGGGTGCAGACGGTTGATCTGCCGGCCGGGGGTCGCACGTGGACAGTGCTCGGCGAGGACCATCTGCCGGTCGAGGTGGTGGAGGAGTTCCTGGAGCATCACAGGGTGGTCGGCTCCTCGCCGAACACTGTGCGGGCGTACGCGAAGGCGCTGCAGCTGTGGTGGGTGTTCCTGCATCTGGCTGGGGTCGGCTGGGCCGACCCTGGGGTGTCGACGCTGGCCGGGTTCGTGACCTGGCTGCGGACTGGGGAGTTGCCGAGGGTGCCGGTCCTCGGGTCGAGACCGGCGTCGGCGGCGCTGGCGGAGTCCACAGTGGCCGTTCGGCTGGCTGCGGTGGTGAGCTTCTACCGGTATCAGCAGGACGCGCACGGGCGGGGCGGGGCGCTGGCTCGGGCGTCGGCGGGTGCGGCCGGGTCCGGCCGGTACCGGCCGTTTCTGGCGCACCTGCCCAGCGCGGCGCGGCGCAGCCCGGTGAGGCTGCGGCGAGCCCGGCAGGTTCGTCCGCCGCTGCTGTCGCCCGCGCAGGTGAACGCGATCCTGTCCGGCTGCGCGGTGCGGGACCCACAGTCGGGGGTGTGGTCGGGGTCGCTGCGTAACCGGCTGCTGTTCTCGGTCTTGGCGGAGACCGGGATGAGGCTTGGCGAGGCGTTGTGCTTGACGCACGCGGACTGGCATACCGGGCGGGGTGGTACCCCGTTCGTGGAGGTGGTACCGCGGGAGCATCCGCATGGGTGCCGGGTCAAGGGCGGGCGGTGCCGGCGGATCTACGTATCCGACGCGCTGGAACGCCTTTACAGCGACTACCTGTGGGAGCTGGCCGACCGTGCGGCCGGGTTCGGGCGGGCCGTGGCCGACGACTGGTTCTGCTTCGTCAACCTCGACGGGGAGCCACGCTTCGCTGCGATCCGGCCGGAGGGCGTCTACCGGGTGGTGGCCCGGTTGACCCGCAGCTGCCCGCAGCTGCCCGCCGGCTGGACCCCGCACTGGCTGCGGCACTGTCATGCGACCGCGCTGCTGCTGGCCGGGGTGCCGCCGCACGTGGTGATGCGGCGGTTGGGTCACGCCGACATCCAGACCACGCTGAACCTCTACGGCTGGGTGACCGAGGACGCCGAACTGCGTGCGGTGGCCGACTGGCAACGGTTCGCCGAGGGCTGGCGGCTGTCCGATGGGTGAGGACGGCCGGCCCGGCCGGCGGCGGCCGGTGGCGCGCGGCGAGGGGTTGCTCGCCGACCTGCCGCCGGGGTTCTGCGTGGACGCGGTTGACTTCACCGCCGAGCCGTTCACCCGGCTGACCTACGCCTACCCGGGCCGGCGGCCGGCCCGGCTGGCGCTGGCCAGGCTGCCGGCGCCGATGCGGGCGGAGCTGCTGTTCTGGCTGCACAGCCTGCACGCAGGCGGTGAGCGGGTGAACTCCTGGGCGTTGGCCGAGTGGGTGCTGGTGGCCGGCGGCCTGAGCACCAGGCCGGACCCGATCTGCTCGTTCGTCGAGCTGTCGGTGGAGCAGTGGCTGGCCGCGGCCCGCCGCCGCTACTACGACCGGCATCAGCGGATGCCCCCGGCCAGCTACGGGCACAACCACCTGGCGACCATCAGCCGGCTGCACGCGACGATCACCCGCGCCTACCACACCGGACAGTGGTGGCGAGCGGAGGTGTGGGACCCGTGCCACGACCCGCGGATCCCGCTGCGGGAACACGAGCCACTGCGCACCGCCCGGCTGCAGTTCGGCCGGATCCATCCGCTCTGGCTGCGTCGAGCCATCCAGTGGTACTTCGCGGTGAGCCTGGGCACCGGCGCGCTGTGCTGGACCTCGCTACCGGGCTACCTGACCTACCTGGGAGTCCACTTCGGAGGATTCCTGACCGCGGCCGGCATCGACGACCCGCGGCTGGTCGCCGACCCGGGTAGCCAGCTACGTGGGCTGGCGCTGGCGTTCCTGCACCACCTGCGGCAACGACACTCGGCCAGCGGGCGTCCACTGGCACCGGCCACGATCGCGATCAGCCAGAGCACGCTGGCCGGGTTCTACACCTTCCTGGTCGAGCGACGCGAGGAGGCCGCCGCCGCCCTCGACGACCAGCGATGGGCCGGGCTGACCGACGCACACGCCCGCTGGTGGCGCGCCGGCGAACTGGCCAGACGTCCCCGCGGCCGCGGCGAGGCGAACTACATTGAGCCGGCCGTCGTGGCCCGCATCGTCGAGCACGCCGACATCCTCGGCCTGCCAGCAGGGCAGACCAAGACCGTGCTCGTCGCCGGCCAGCCCCGCGCCATCGGCGGGTTCGGCGACGAGCAGGCGATGCGGGCGTTCCTGCTAGCGGTGGCCACCGGCCGGCGGATCAACGAGATCCTGCTGATGGACTACCAGCCGCTGCTGCCCGTGCCCGGGCTGGACGCCGACCCCGCCCACGCCGAGGGCGGGTTCGTCGCCCGGCTGCGCTACCAGCAGACGAAGATCCGCGCCGCGACCGACACCATCCTCGTCGACGCCTACGTAGTCGGGCTGGTCCACGAACAGCAGAACTCCACCCGCGCCCGACTCGCCGCCGCGGGCCACACCAGCCCACCCCGCTACCTTTTCCTCGCCTGGCAGTCCAATCAGGATGGTGCCCGGCCCTACTCCGCCAACACCCTACACGGCCTACTGTCCCGGCTGGCCGCCCAACTCGAGATCCGCGACAGCACCGGCCGGCTGGTCGACTTCCAACGCACCCACCGGTTCCGGCACACCAAGGCCACCGAGCTGCTCAACGCCGGAGTGCCGATCCACGTGGTGCAACGCTACATGGGCCACTGCTCACCGGAGATGGCCATGCACTACGCGGCGACCCTCGCCGAGACCCACGAACGGGAGTTCCTGCGCTTCGCCAAACACGGCCGCGACGGCCGGCCGGTGCCACTCGACCCGGCCGACGTCTACGAACTGGTCCAACTCGACCGGCACACCGACCGCATCCTGCCCAACGGCATCTGCCTGCTACCCCACCCAAACGCTGCGACCGCGGCAACGCCTGCCTGACCTGCGACCAGTTCGCCACCGACGCCCGCCACCTCGACGAACTGCGCGCCCAACTCGCCGACACCGACACACTGATCGACCAGCGCCGGGCCCAGCACCAGCAACGCACCGGCACCCCGATGAGCCCCGACAACATCTGGCTGGCCGAACGGCTCGCCGAAAGCCGCTCCCTGCAAGCCATCATCGCCGCGCTGGAGGCCAGCCCACCGGCCACCACGCCCACCGCCATCCGCGGTGCTGGCGCCGCCGGCCGCCGCACCCAGCCGGCGTTCCTCGAACTCCGCCGACCAGAAGACCGGCAGCAGCAATGACCACCCGGGACCGGGCCGAGATCCTGCGCCGAGCCGCTGCGGCCAAACACCAGGCCGCCGAAGGCCGAGCCGAAGCCGGCCTACGCCGGCTGGCCACCGCCGGGCAGCCGGTCACCTTCCGCGCCGCCGCCGCCGCCGGCGGCGTCTCGGTGGACTTCCTCTACCGACACCACCAACTGCGCCAACGCATCCAGGCACTCCGCGGCCAGCAACGCCGCACCCAGCCCGCACCAACCGACGCCACCCAACCCGCCACAACCGGCGAGTCCAACGTGGTCCGCACCCTCACCGCCCGGCTGGCCGAGGCCCGCGGCGAGATCGCCACCCTCAAGACCCAGCTCGCCGCCGCCCACGGCGAGCTGCTCACCCTGCGCCGCCGACCCGGCCAGCCCACCACCGGCGCCGCCGGCTGACCAGCGGCAACCACCAACCCATACACACACCCGGCGACGACATCCACACCGGCACCGCGCCGACGACCCGTCATCACCGTCATGACCTGCCGCTTCACCTCCCAAGAGTTGATCTAGGTCGGATAACTGGGCATGAAGGGGATCATGGCCGAGTCAGAGCTGCACGTGCTGCGGGCCCGCCTCGACGGTGGGATCCGCAACAAGGCCGCCCGCGGCGAGCTGCGCCGCGGGCTGCCGGTCGGGCTGGTCTGGGATGCGGCCGACGGGCAGATCCGGCTGCACCCCGACGAGGCGGTCACCGGGGTGATCGCCTCGGTGTTCGACCGGTTCGCCGTGTGCGGGTCGGCCCGGGCGACCTGGCTGTGGCTGCGTGAGCAGCACCTGCGCTGGCCGCTGCAGCCGGTCGCCTACCCCCGCGGCGGTGGCCTGCCGGAGATCACCTGGGTCGAGCCGACCTACCACGCGGTGCACACCACGCTGACCCACCCCGGCTACGCCGGCGCCTACGTCTACGGCCGCACCCACGTCGAGCGCCGCCTCGGCGCCGGCGGAGCGCTGCGCACCCGCCGCCGCAGGCTGCCCCGCGACCAGTGGCAGGTGCTGCTCACCGGCCACCACCGGGGGTTCATCGACTGGGACACCTACCTGGCCAACCAGGCCCGCATCGGAGCCAACATCCGACCCCAACCGCGCCAGCCCGGCACCGGCGCGGTCCGGGAAGGCTGCGCGCTGTGCCAGGGCCTGGCCAGCTGCGGCCGGTGCGGCCGCAAACTCGCGGTCTTCTACCGGGGCCCAGCCAAGTCCGTCCCGAACTACTACTGCCAGGGCGCCGGGGACCTGGTCGACGGCCGCGGAACCCGGCACATGAACGTCGGCGGGCTGGGCATCGACGCCGCGGTCGCCGAGGCGTTCCTGGCCGCGCTGGCTCCCGCCGCGCTGCAAGCCTGCCTGGCCGCCGCCGAAGCGCTCGAAGAAGGCCACGACGCCGCGCTGGACCAATGGCGCCGCCAGGTCGAACAAGCCCGCTACACCGCGGTCAAAGCCGAACGCCGCTACCGGGCCGTCGACCCGGACAACCGGCTGGTCGCCCGCGGCCTGGAAACCGAATGGGAACAAGCCCTGCGCGACCTGGCCGACGCCGAAGCCGAACTCGCCCGCCGGGAAACCCAACGTCCAAAGACATTAACCGCAGACGAACGCGCCGCCATCCTCGCCCTCGGCGAGGACCTGCAACAGGTGTGGGCCGCGCCCACCACCACCGACAAAGACCGCAAGCAACTGCTGCGCACCCTACTCGAGGAAGTCAACATCAGCGTCCACCGCGACGATCCCGACCCGCACGCAGACCTGGTGCTGCGGTGGAAAGGCGCGGCGATCAGCGATCTGACCGTGCCGCTGCGCCGGCCGCAGCCGAAGATCCGCACCGACGAGGACACCATCGCCCTGATCCGCCGGCTGGCCGTGCACTACCCCGACGCCACCATCGCCGGGATCCTCAACCGGCAACACCGGCGCACCGCCCGCGGACTGTCATACACCGCCTCTAGAGTCCAATCGCTGCGGCACCACTGGCGCATCGACAGCTACCAGCCCACCGACCAGCCTCAGGAAGGAGAACCGCTCACCGTGACCGAAGCCGCCCGCCACCTCCAGATCGCCCCCTCCACCCTGCTGCGCTGGCTCAACGACGGCTTCGTCGCCGGCGAACAACCCACCCCCGGCGCGCCCTGGCGGATCCGCCTCACCGACCAACTCCGCGGCATGCTCGTCGACGACGCACCCGAAGGATGGGTCGCCGTCCAATACGCCACACGAACCCTCGGCGTCTCCCGGCAAACCGTGTTGCAGCGTGTCAAGCGCGGCGAGCTCCGCGCCGTCCTCACCCGCACCGGACGCAGAAAAGGCCTGCGTATCGAGGTACCAGCCCCCCAACCCGGACTCTTCTAAACCCGACAATCAGCCAAAGGAGCAGTGTGACCATGCATCCAAACACTGGGCGATGTCGCCCTCGATGAACCAGGTCGTCCCGGTCCAGGTGTTGACCACATCGGTGAGCGCCGTGTGGCAGCCTCGGCGGGGACGGAAACCGTGTGAGCGGTCGGAGAAGGTCGGCTCGTAGTACGCCTCCAACAGCAGGCGGACCACCTCGCCGACGAGTTTGTCCGACCAGGACGGCAGGCCCAGCGGCCTCTTCTTCGTCCCGTTCTTCTTCGGGACGTAGACTCGTTTCACGGGCTGGAACCGGTAGCGTTCGTGGCGCAGCGCATCGATGATGCGCCCGATCTTGCCCAGTGACATGCCGTCGACGGTCTCCCCGTCGACCCCGGGTGTCATGGCTCCCTGGTTGGAGTACAGACGCCCGTAGGCCAGCAGATACAGTTGCGGGTTGAATAGTTGCCGGTACAGTTCGTCGCACGGCAGGCCACGCCTCCCGCGCCCACGGAGGACACCGAGCACCGTTTCGGCGTTCTGCATTGCGCATACCTCCCGGGTTCGAGTATCCGATCACCTGGCCCCCCTGGCCCTGCAGACGGCTTTCCCGTCCTCCTTGGTGGGGCGTTACTCCCACGACTACTACGGGGCCTGCGTCGCCGTAGGGCTCGCGCCCCTTAGGCGATCCCACGTTCGTCCTTGTTGTACGTCCTAGCGTGACTTAGGCGCCCCACTCATCTCCTTGAATGCCCTCGCTGGGCATCGCTCCACACCCCGATCTTGCGGACTGTAGCGCGCGGCGGCGTGGCGTGTCTGCTGTGACTGGTGGTGCTGTTGTGATCAGCGGTCATGGGCGGGAGTGCGCTGGTGACGCCGGACCAGGTGTCGATCGGGGTGCTGGTCGATGCGGTGCCG